>Ga0067045_1003944_pt1 | contig 13996 bp, 13 predicted proteins | sample TerdegcTABiofilm_FD_59184 | JGI IMG/M metagenome (GOLD analysis project Ga0067045, IMG submission 59184) | Combined Assembly of (Gp0054472, Gp0054536) Wastewater bioreactor microbial communities from Singapore -Terephthalate degrading...
TTACTCTTCTAGCAGTAACATTTTGGACGAAAGCAATCTCGCTTGACCTAAGGCCAAGTTCCTTTGATCTGATTATCCATGCTATCTTTTTGTCGTTAAGCTTTGCCATACCCTTGTATCGTTTCCACAAGGGAAATGATTTTGGGATAAGACAAACTTTATTATGCTATACCAATAATCTTTTAATACATATCTAGTTAAGCCAACTTAACTCTCATATTTTCAACAAAACATTTAAAAGTATGAGTAAATAAAAAAAGTAACACATAAATAAAATAAAGTAGCACGAATATAAGGTGAATAAATGAAAGGCGCAATACTTGTTGGGCATGGAAGTAGACTCAGCTACAATAAAGAGTTATTAACAAAATTATCTGAAATTTTTAAAGAATATTTTGATGGAAAGATTATAGAAATTGGTTTTATGGAGATGAACACTCCAAAGATTATGGACGCTATTGTTAGCGCCGTTAAAAAAGGTGCAGACGAATTATACATAATTCCAGTTTTTCTTGCAAAGGGAGTCCATACAACTGAAGATATCCCTAATGAGGTCGGCGGATTTGAAAATGGTAAGAGTACCATTGAAGTTCAAGGGAAAAAAGTAAAATTAATATACTGTGAGCCTATTGGCCCCGACAGAAGAATTGCAGAAATTCTTTGGGACAGGGTAAAGGAAAAGTACTAATGAAGAATTTTATTGTCTTGGATATTAATCATGGTGGGGATATACTATCTTCTATCTTAAAGGATAGGGGCTACAATGTAATCGCATACGACATATACCAAACAAGAAATGACAAAAGGGAATTACTTTTACAAAAAAATATCAAAACAATAACGACTTTGGATAAAGATTATAAGGATTATATCGTCGTCTATCCTATCCACTGTCCGGAATATTTTCTTTCTTTTTTTCCAGATAGTAAAAAAATTACTCACCATGAACTTGTAAAATTTCTTTTTTACAAAAATGTCAATAAAAATAAAATAATTGAAATTACTGGATCAAAAGGAAAAACAACAACTTCATATGTTTTATCGTATCTTCTTTCATTTAATGAAACTGTATATCTAAATTCCTCTAGGGGATTTGAAAGGTTGATAAAAGGTCGGTCGGAAATAATTAAATCTGAAAACTCAATAACGCCAGCCAATACTGCCAAGATATTGTCTCAGATGGAGGATGGCTTATACGTATTTGAAGAGAGTCTTGGGGTGTCCGGAATCGGTGATGTTTCAATCCTGACAAGTATGGATCCTATTTACCAAATAAAGAATGGAGCGAGCAATTCATTTGAAGCAAAGAAACAAATTTTTAGCTTATCTGAAGGAAAAATAATTGTTGATGGAAGTGATAAAAAATTAAGAAATATCGTTGATAATTCTGAAAAAGAAATATTTCAGATATGGAAAGACGTTTCAATTGAAATACCAGATAAGCTTGAAATTGGCAAAAATATTGAGTCAACCCTTATGTGGAAGGAAAAGGAATCCAAAGTGCAATTTAGAGGGGATTATCTAATAACAGGTTATATTAACTCTATTTTGTTTGGAGCTCTAACATTAAAAATATTAAATATAAATCAAGATAAAATCTCTAAATATTTTTCTGTTTTTAAAGGTGTTGAAAACAGGCAAACAGTGTTTCAAGAAAAGGATTATACTAAAATAATCGATAAATCGGGGGGATTCTCAGAGGATAGTCTAAGATACTTACTGTCTAATTTAATGAATTATTACGATATGCCTTATAAGAGTATTAATTTGCTAATAGATTTATCAAATAATTCACACTGTCAAAAAATTAAGTTAGAGGATATAGACAAAGTAATTGGTGAATTTAATAATTTTATAGATAATGCATTTGTTAAAGGGACTCATAATTTTGAAAGATTTAAATACCTAAGGGATAGTGAAGAACTAAATATAAAGAAGGGAGACCTTTTGATAGAAAGTGGTAAGGGATAAGATGAATATTTTAACGCCAAGACCTAATCCAATTGTCGCTGCCCTATATACATTAAGAGATTTAGATGTAGATGTAGCTGTCTTGCATGGACCTTCAGGTTGTGGTTTTAGAGCTGCAAGACTTTTAGAAGAAGATGGAATGAAAGTCGTTACAACTTCAATGACTGAAGAAGACTTAATATTTGGCGCAAGTGATAAATTAATTGAAGTTCTCAAAGAAGTTGAGGAGCTATTCTCTCCGAAACTTATAGGGGTTGTTGGGTCATGTGTAAGCATGATTATAGGAGAAAATGTAAAGAAAGCTATTAACGATTCAGGTTTAAAAGAAAAGGCATTCTTTGTAGAGATTCATGGTTGCATGGGTGCTAACACTAGAGGCGCTATAGAAACACTAAAGGCTGCAATGGATTTTGGGCTCATTGACGAAAAAGAATACCAAAGACAAACAAAAATGCTTCTTTTAGCTACTGAAGTTGAATCTAATAAAGGAATGGCTAAATCAAAATATACTAGACCTTTAAGGGGCGATGAACTACGAGAAGTTGCAGATTATATAATAAAAAAATTGAAAGAAGATAAAAAAATAGCAGTTGTACTTAATGCAAAAAAAGAAACCGCTTATTTATTCGCAGACATACTTCTTGCAATTAATCTGGCTTCTAAAAAACATGGTGGCCAAATAATTAACGTTGGGAATCTTTCCACAGATGTAGGTCTTTTAAGAATTAGAAGATACGCACAGGACATAAAAAATAATCTTGAAAAAAATGGAATAACTATTGACCATATCTCTGGGGGTATGGACGAATATCCGGTTGCGGGTAAGAATGCTATTGAATATCTTAAGGATAAAGATTTTGACCTCCTCGTTGCAGTTGGCATACCTCAAGCGCTCCCTGTTATATATAAAGATTCAATAGCTGCGACAAATGGTCCAAGGGAAGTAGAACCTCTAAAAGAAGAAGGATATAGATATGTTACAGTTGAAATAGCTTCTCATTCAACAGTAATGGGTTCAAGGGACATCGTTCTCAGTGAACTTGGTGACGCCATAAGAAAAGCAGCGGGGATCCAATGAAACAAATTGCAATATATGGTAAAGGTGGAATAGGAAAGTCATCAATATCCTCAAATCTTTGTGTGAATCTAGCCTCTGAGGGTTATGAGGTGTTGTTAGTTGGATGCGATCCAAAGAGTGATAGTACTATTAATTTTTTCAATGGGAAAAGAATTGATACTGTACTAGATTTGTACAAAAATGGCATTACGGACCCAGATAAGTTAATTTTTGAAGGTTACAATGGTGTTAAATGTGTTGAAGTAGGGGGGCCAGCGGCTGGCGTTGGATGTGCAGGAAGGGGAATTCTTGTTGCTCTAAAAACTCTTAATAAAGATTATTATTTAGAAAAAGGTTTTGATATCATTTTCTACGATGTGCCAGGAGACGTAGTTTGCGGTGGTTTTGCAGGACCTGCACGAGAGGGATATGCAGATGAAATCTACATAGTCACCAGCGGAGAATATCTTTCAATTTATGCAGCAAATAATATTGCAAAAGGTCTGTTTAATCTTAATGTTAAAATGGGGGGAATAATAGGTAATCTAAGGGGTATACCAAATGAAATTGAAAAAATAAAAGCATACTCTGAAATAATTGATTCCCAATTAATAAGTGCTGTTGAGAGAAATCTAAAAATCCATGAAAGTGAGATAGAGGGTAAGACTGTTCTAGAAAAATATCCGGATGACCCTCTTAATTATAAGTTTAAAGACATTGGAAAAAAAATAATTGAAAATAATAAATCAAGAGTTCCTAAACCAACTACTGATGAGAAAATAAGAGAGATACTTGGAGGGCTTATTTGAAAATCCCCAGAGTTATTATAGCTGGGACTGCTTCTGGCGTTGGAAAAACCTCAATATCTTGTGGAATAATGAAAGCTCTTTCTAAAAAAAATGATGTTGCACCTTTTAAAGTAGGTCCAGATTTTATTGACCCTATTTATCATAGATTTGCAACTGGAAACTACTCAAGAAATCTTGATACTTTTTTTATGGAAAATAATGCACTGGTTGAAAATTTCGTAAGAGGTGCAGAAAGAAAGGATATAGCAATTATAGAAGGGGTAAGGGGTCTTTACGAAGGAATTGATCCAGTTGAAGATATAGGTTCGACTTCACATGTTTCTAAAATTTTGGAATCGCCAATAATTTTAGTAATGAATACAAGATCTCTGACTAAAAGCGCTGCAGCATATATAAAAGGATTCCAGTCTTTAGATTCTAAACTGAAAATTAGAGGGGTTATCTTAAATCAAGTTAGAGATGAAATTCACTATCAAAAATTAAAGAAGGCTATAGAAACTTTTACTGATGTTGAGATAGTTGGAAGTATAGAGAGAGGCGCAATCTCTCTTAGTTCTAGGCATCTTGGCCTAGTTCCACTAATAGAAAGAGAAGATCGAGAAGAGATTATGGATGATTTAGGGAAAGAAATTGAAGAGTCGCTCGATATCGAAAAAATCAAGAATATAGCAAATGAAGCAGAGGAAATAGAAAAAAAAGAGGGTTTTCTTTTCGATATTAATCAAAATATAAAAAATAATAAAATCACTGTTGGAGTTCCCTTTGACAAAGCATTTAGTTTTTACTACAAAGAAAACTTAGAAGCCTTAGAAGAAAATGGGGCAAAAATAAAATATTTCAAACCTACAGAAGGGGATGATTTACCTGAAGCCGATTGTTATTATATTGGAGGGGGATACCCTGAAATATACTCAGAAGATATTTCAAAAAATAATGATTTCATAGTTAAATTAAAATCGGCTTCGGATAACTCAACGCCAATTTATGGAGAATGCGGTGGATTAATGATTTTATCCAAATACATTGAAGTGGCAAATAAAAAATATCCTATGGCAGGTATATTTGATGAAGGAACTTTGATGACAAAAAGTAAACAAGGATTAAGCTATGTAATAGCCGAGCCTACAAATAATCACTTTTTTTTAAAAGACACTGTAAAAGGCCATGAATTTCACTACTCAAGAATGGAACCTATCCCGAAAAATAAGAATTTTGGATATAAAATATTAAGAGGAAAAGGAATATACAACTGTATGGATGGATTAATCAAAAACAAGTGTATGGGCTCTTACTTGCATATACATGTAGGTGGAGCTACTTCGTGGGCATCATCATTTCTAGAAAGTGTTTACTGATTAAATTTCAAATCCAACTGGCATTTGTGGCATTTTTCCTTTCATGCCTCTTAGTTTTCTCTTATTCATTCCTTTCAAGAACTTCTTAATCATCGCATACTGATTTAAAAGCTCTTTAACATCACCCTGATTTGTACCGGACCCTCTAGAGATTCTCCTAATCCTATCGTGATTTATTATTTTAGGATTTTTTTTCTCTTGTATAGTCATTGAATCCATTATTATCCTAAATTTAGTTAGTTTTTCTTCTCCAACCTCGACCATATCTGTAGGAAGATTTGCCCCCATCCCAGGAATCATTGATAATACTTGTTTTAAGGGCCCCATTTTACTGACCATTTCAAGCTGACTATACATGTCAAAAAGGTCAAATTTACCTGAAAGGATTTTATCTTTGTCCATTTTGGAATAATCTTCTGCTTCAGAGGCTTCTTTTACCTTTTCCAATAATGTTTCAAGATCTCCAAGTCCCAAGAGTCTTGAAACAAATCTTTTTGGATCAAAAAGTTCAATTGCATCTATACGTTCACCAGTTCCAATAAACTTAATAGGTGCACCAGTAGCTGCAGCGGCAGATAATGCACCACCACCTTTTGCTGAACCGTCTAGTTTAGTTACAATTATTGAACCAACTGGAGTTGCATTGGCAAATCCTTCAGCTTGGACAAACGCCTGCTGCCCAATAGTGCCATCGATAACGAGAGTAACTTCATCTGGATTAATTGTTTCAGAAATTTCTTTCATCTCATCGATTAGACCTTTTTCTTCTCTGTGTCTACCTGCTGTATCGACGAGTATAATATCTGAAGCCTTTTCCTTGAAGAATTTAACCCCCTCCCTTGCCAGTTTTATACTGTCTTTTTCACTAGGGTCACCAAATACGGGGATGTTGTTCTCTGAACAGAATTGCTTCAATTGCTCAAAGGCTCCGGGTCTCCAAGTGTCTGCACCAACTACACCGATTTTGAATCCTCTTTTCTGATAAAATCTAGCAAGTTTTCCAGTAGTTGTGGTCTTTCCGCTCCCCTGGATACCTATCATTAAAACTACTTTTCCTTTTTTCTCAGGAAGGTGTTCTTTTTTAGTATCAGACCCCATGAATCGGGAAAGTTCCTCATAAACTATCTTGATTATATGTTCTTTTCTGGACACACCTTTTGGTAGTTTTTCTTCCAATGCTCTTGATTCTATTCTCTTAGATAGCTCAAATACTAGCTTTACGTTTACATCTGATAACAAAAGAGCTTTCTGAATATCTTTAACAAGCTCCTTTATTAGGGATTCATCAACTACTCCTGCTTTTGTTAGTTTTCTCAATGCTCCGCTTAATGCGCCGGAAAGGGAGTCTAAGACCATCTAAACACCTAAATAAAAACAATAATTTTCTTATAAAAGACTAATGGTCAATTTTCTTTTTTAAGGTGATAATAAATGTACGGCCAACTGGCTCACGCTCAATTAGTTCCTTTTTTTCAAGATTAGTAAGAATCTTAGTTATTTTAGCTTTTGAAAAACCAGTCATATTTGAGAGCTTCTTTTGTTTTATCTTTCCACCTTCATTTTTTATTATATCGCATATAGCCATTTCATCTTCAGATAAAAGAGAAGAAGGTATCTTGATTTCTATTTCTTTTGAGTTAAATTGTCTAAAATAAGTGAATAGACCTATAGCGATTATTAAAATTAACACTGTCCCTAAAGGAATAATAAAATTACTTCCAAGACCAGAGTTATTAACTAGGGAATTATATTTGATTTTAAAAATCGTGGGTGTATTTGGTGATTTCATCTCCCAAAGCACAATAATTCTTTTTCCATCGCTCTGCAGGTATGAAGGCTCAGGGATTATTGTAGATACATCATCGCTATCAATTCCATAGGCTTGAGGAAGTTTAATTCTAAAAATTAGATTTTTGACATTTGAATAAACTAGCTCTTTCATATACACATAATCTTTATTTTTTATTTCTATGGCCTCAGGTAGCGTATAACTGATTTTTATACTATTCAATTCATTTGGTATTAAACATATTATGCCATTTGGAGCAGATTCTAAAATTTGATTATTGTAAAGAACTTCTAAATTAGTATATCCTTTTGGAAGATGAAGATCAAAATCAGTATCGCTTTTAGGATTAACTAGTATATCAACTGATTCTTTCAAAGAATGATCTTCCATTATCTCGACATCAATCTTAAGGTAAGTAATTTCTACATTATCTAAAGCAATTATAGGATTAAATGATAAGAAAAGAAGCATTAAGACAAGTAAAAATGGCCCAAAGATAAATTTGAATTTATTGTTCATATAATTACCTTATATCAAAGATTCATCAGACCCCAGATTGTAACATTAATACTATCGATTTTTTAAATCTGGATTATATATAAGTCTTTTCTGGTTTATAGAAAAGGAAAATATCCAGTTGAAATCTACTGGATAAAAATAATGCCATTTATGAATCAATCTATAAATATATCGAAACCTCTAGTTATGAAATCTATACATGTTTAAACAAATAATATCTCCGGCTAAGATTGATTCTAAATGAAATATTGCCCATTATAATGCTATCATTGTAGAAGTCATCTGGACTCCATCAATGTTTCTTATCTTTTCAGTAAGGAAAGGGTCGAGGTCTTTTAGCTGCTCAACATTAATTTTTGCAACGATATCGTATTCACCGTATACTATAAATGCTTCTTCAACTTCTTTCATACTTTTTAGATGTTCTAGAATCTTCTTTTCTTTTCCAGCATCCCCCACAATAAGGGCAAACGCAACAACCATTATATCACCCATTATAATTAACATTAAGACATATTTAAAACTTTTTATGGAAATTTAAAAACTCCAATTATCGTTCTAATTAAATTAATAAAATTTTCCGGTAATGGGTCAATTCCAATAAATACCCCGCTTGTCAGCAGAATAAATAATATTACTATTGCCGATATTTCTATGATACTATTTGCAAATAAGTTATCATACCTTAATCTTCCACCAATAATTGGGAAATGAACATGTTGTCTTTTACTGATTGGATAATAAAGAGGAACTCCCCATGATGTTAAACTATCTGCAAGATTATGCGATAAAACAGCTGCCGCTGCCACCAGTGCAGAGTCCCATGTAAAAAAATTAGATATTAAAATATCAGGTTTTATAATTGAAAGTAAAAAAAATATTAGAAAAATAATAATCGATGCAAGAATCGAATGAGTAAACTTATTTCTGTGCTTTCTAATAAATAGATCTATATCTGGCAGAATACCAAATATTCCACCAAGGATAATAAGATCCCCAATAGGCATTTCAGGTCTGGCCCCTAACGCAATTAAAATTAATAAAATTATTCCGGTAGATACCATTCCTAAGGCGATATGCGTTCTTCTTTTCATTAACAAATAGGATTTTTCTATTTATTTAAAAAATTGCGCCAAACAATTTTTAAACTAATTACCTAGATATGATTCATGAAAAAAATATTTATAATTTTTTTTATCTTATTATTTTCTGCCATTATTACTTCGGCAGAGCTTACTTCCTTAATTGTTCCATTAAATGATAGTGATATCCCAAAGGGGATAAGGCCTTTAATCAAAGAGGGGTATAGAATCTATTTTCAAGGATTTGATGAGAATTTAATGGAGTTTATATGTAACGACGAAGCCTCTGCTTCACTTTTGTTAAATGAGTTTATAAACTCAAAAGGAGGATATACAATACAAGATTACAGCAATTATTCGTATAAGGGCATTAAAGGATTTAGATACGTATCTCCTTGGGGAAAAGGATGCGCATTACAGAACAAAAATAAAGTCTATATTTTTAATTCTCCATCCGGAAATGAATCAAATATACGCATCCTATTAGAAAATAAGTTTGGAAAAGAATTCCCGTATTATTACTTGGCATTTTTAGTTATACCAATAGGGATTGTCTTGTATAAACTCAGGAAATAATCTTTTCNATCTTTTCNGATATTTCTTTAACTTCNTCTATCTCAGACCCATATAGTTTAATAGTTTCTATNACAAATCCATTTTCTTTAATTCTATCATACCTTGGGCACTTAGTAAATANGGATTTACCTTTTCTTGGTTTTATTTCTTTATTCAGCTGTTCAAGTATCTTACTGGGGTTATCATGTCTAACGAATACAGAAAGGGATTTTGAATCTAAATATGGGATGTCCATCGAAGTATTTTTGAAAATGATTGCCATCTTCCTTATTGATTTTATTTTTTTTTCTGCATTATCTATTTCGTTAGAGAGTTTTAAGAAATATTCTTTGGGAAGTTTTGAATAGCAAAGAAGTTTTTCTGATTCTTCAAGATTAATGTCTGTGCTTATTCCAACAAATCCTCCATACCCACATTCAAGTATCTTAGGACTTCCAGTTGAGCAATAAATTACATCCGCCCAGCCGAAGTCTTTATCTGGGAATACACCAGATATATCTTCGATTGATATGATTCTTTTATCCATTAAATCTTTACAAATATCTTTACAGGGATTAGACTGTATGTGGCCAGAAATGGAAGTAAACAAGAAAACATCAAAATCCTTCTTGAATTTTGGGATTATTACTCCATTTTTAGTAGTTTGTTCAATACTCTTTTTCTTCAATAGTTTCGGTATCTCTATAAATCCTTTGAATCCTCCTTGATCGGGGATGCCAATATTACTAATGTTTGAATCAAAAAGAATTGAAAAAAGACCAAATGTTGCAGAATTGACAAAATATATTTTGTAATCTTTATTAAGATGATTGAACATCTTTTTTCTTAGAATCTGAATAGTCCCTTCCATACTTTTTCCACCAAGTTTTAACGGTAAAATTATCCGGTCTCAAGAATTCATTATTTTCAATAGAAATATCTGAGATTACATCGATCCTTAATGCTTTTATACACTTTTCGGCTGTGTCATAACCAATAAGGTACCTTTTATCTGCTACGACAACTCCCAAAGGATTGACTCTTGAAGTCCTAGAAACCCTGTCATCTAGATCAAAATAAGATAATAACACTGATTTTCTTCTTTTTGAAGCATCTATTAAATCTCTTGTAATATTAGGCCTTAAATCCATACTTCTCTCAAACCCTTCTTCTCTAAAGAAGAATTCTGTGTCCTCTTTCTTAAGTCCAGTAAGGTATCCCTCTTTGATAGATTTAATTTCTGATTTCAAATCTATATTTTCTGAGGACCTTTCTAGGAAAGATTCCTTCTTTTCATCATAACCTTCAATATGAATTTGTATGAAAATTCCATTTTTCTCTAATATCTCCCTTACTTTTGGAATGTTCTCTTCTAGTATCATGATTAAGTTTGGTTCGACTGTTCGTTCTACAAAATTCTCTATCCTCTTATTTATTTCTAAAAAGAGAGGCACATCATTAACTACCAAGAAAATACCTTTGAATGCCTGAACTTTACCATATTTGGACGCCCAATCTCTTAATTGATAAATGACATTTTGAGGTATATCGTTAGAAGAGTATTTTTTTAGGAATTGTATGATTCTATCAAGAGAAAATCCAGATTCAATTCCTTTCATTATTGTTTCTGAAGTTATTTTGTACAAGCTTACAACATCAGCCTTTTCTATGTCTGCAAATCTATTAAGGTCAAATAATGCAATTTTGTCAATTTCTTCGGATAAAACAGATATTTCAAAGTTTGGGGTCATAAATAAAATCTTTTTCTGCTCTGGTCTTTTGCTTTTATCAAGGTATATTGTTGGTTCTTTAGCACCCTTTCTTTCTGAAGTTAAAAGTTCCTTACCAAATTCTGTGAGTGAAAAAGAAATCATTTTTCCATCTTTAAATCCACCGTCAACTATCCCAAGCCACAAGAGGTAATCAGATATAACTTTTTCAAAGAATTTTTCATCGAAATATATCCAACGATTTTCATCTTTTTCATCAAATAGTGTATTCTGAAGTTTTTTTATAAATGATTTAATGAAAATACTTTTTCCAACTTCAGAATTTTTTATTGCATCAAGAGTTATTCTTATGTTAAGTTCATTAACTCTACTAATGAAAATTTCTTTTCGTTTAAATCCTTCAATGCTTTCAAGGCCGAAAAATATATACTTAAAGAACAATCTAATTAAATCTTCGTCGCTTATGGGAAGTATCTCATTTATTTTATCAGTAAGTATATATTGATCTCCAGATATTTTAATTAATCCAAAATCAAGAGCCAAACTTTCAATAAATTGAAATCTTGACTCATTCTTTATGTGGAGTTTTTCAATTAATCTTTCTTCGTCCTTTTTAGAAATTTCCTTTTTTGCAGTTAATCTCAGTTCTTCCTTTGCAACGAAAGATAGAAATATAATTAAGTCAGAAAGTAACAAATTTTTGTCTTTCCTTACCACAATATTTTCAAATTCAGTTTCCTCTGGTACCTTCTTAAAAATATCAATTAATTTATCTTTTAATAAAGGATTGACAACATAAGTCTTTATTATTCCCTCAATTCCCTCTAAAACTAAGAGAGATATTTCAAGAGTCTTTATTACTTCTTCAAAAGTCCAGAAACTATATTTCTCTATAAAGATATTTTGAGCATCTTGCTGCTTTTTAGTTCCACCAGCCATAAGCAAAATACCCAAAAATTCTTTTTCCTTCAAAGATAAAGTATTAAAAACAGCTTCAATATTAGTCTCATTTCCCATTTTTTCCTTTAGAGAACTAATAATTTGCTCTTTAGGAGTCGTTATGTCAACTCCCCATACCTTAAGAGTGGTCTCAAGTTGTTTCCCAGATAATTCACTAATTCTATTCCAAATGTCCAACAACTTCACCTATCAAGTGATTCTGTAAGTTTTTCAAATTTAAATACTTTATAGGGGCATGAAGATTGGCATTTAAGGCATGCTTCTCCATTGCATCTCTCGGAAAGTATTCTTATTTTGAAATCCCCATTGCCTAAGTCTTCTACCTTTAAAGCTCTTTCGGGGCATACTCTTTCACATTTACCACAACCTTGACAGTGCTCAAATTCGGCGAATAATTCCACCCCAATATGATCTATTACTTTTAATTCTTCACCTATATCAGGTATGTCTCTTTTAACCATTTTGTTAACTTCTAGTTCTCCTTTAACTTTAGGCAAAGGTTGAATATTTTTGAGTGCTAGCATTTCATTATATTTTTCTAAAGACATTCCCTGTTCCCAAAATGCAAGCTCTTGAACATACACATCAGTAAATATCTTTGAAGTTGCAAACATGATATGTTTACTTCTTATTTTATCAGCAAGTTTTTGAAGTTCCTCTAATGTGTAATTTCCAACTAAGACATCATAAGCAAGTAATAATGAAGTATTCCCTACTTGATAAACTTTCTCAATTGTTGGAGGTATAAGGCCGATTTTTCGAGATTTCATTGCGTCGACATAAGTTCCAGATGCTCCGCACATGTACATGGTTTTGACTTCTTCGAGTTTAATCCCCGCTTCTTCTGCAAGAGTAAGATGGCCAGCCCTTATTGCCCCAATTGCCTTCCCAGCTTCTTTAAGATCTTCTTCAGTGAAATAAATATTTTCATCCAATCTTAACCTTCTAGTTTTGGTGTAGATATATGGAAGTTCTATGACTCCAGTTTCAAGACCAGCATAAATTACAGAAATAACTCCAGTTCCAGTAATGCCAATAGGCTTTACATTAGATAATTTCTTTCCCCTAAATTCTTCTTTCCATAAATCTAAAACTCTAACTCTTTGAGCCATCATGTTATCATCAAGCACTAGAGTATTCCATCCAAAGTCAAGAACGACGTCTGAAATAGCACCAGGTGATGCAAGCATTCCAGAGGATATTTCTTGACCTTCAAGGGCAGGTCCAGAAGCTGCTGAACCGGTAAAAATCTTGTCACCTACTTTTAATGCCATCTCAGCATTTGTTCCATAATCCGTTACTAAAGATATTTCTTTATTGTCAAGAAATTTACTCTTTAACATCATTGCAAGAGCATCAGCACCGATTTCATGTTTAATTGCAGGAGGGATAAATATATCTGCATCCATTCCTTTGAGACCTATTTCCTGTGAAGGGACAACTTTAGCATTTCTTGGTTGAAGCTTTATATTTTCGGCTTCTAGAAACTTTGGATCTGCATATGCCAAATCTTTGATGCTAATTCCCTCAAAAAGAGAAAGTTGTATAGGATTCCCACAAATTGCTATTTTTTCTATTTTAGTAATATCAATATTCATTTGGGATAGAATTCTTGTAAATGCGTCAATCATTAATTTATGAGCAATTTCCTCGCTGACTTTAATTGCAAAATTAAGATGGTCCATGACATTGGCACCTGGTAAAGGGTGCCTTAAAGTGATGGCCGTTCGTAAAACTTTTTTAGTTTCAAGATCGACTAGTTGGACTCTAAATCCACTTGTACCTATATCAAATGCAATTCCCATTGACATTATATAACCTCAAATTATTATAGTTCAAATCTCATGAGTAAAATATCTCCTTTTTAATCTTTCGGAAAAATACTACATTGTTCCTTAGTAAATATAATTATTTTAAAAATAAGATAGATTTTATAATGAACAATTTTCAAAAAATAATATTAATCATTTTCTTTTAAATTAAATAATTGTTAATTGTTTAATTTTATTTCTAATAAATTATTAAGGTATCTAACATTTAATACTGTGTAATCTGCTAAAAATTTCGCCTAGCTTTAAATCATGATTTTTCTAATATTGACATGAAGCTAGACAATGAAAATGCAAAAACAATAGTGATGCGGGTAGTTGAGTACAAGCTACCTACAAA
>Ga0067045_1030824_pt1 | contig 13994 bp, 11 predicted proteins | sample TerdegcTABiofilm_FD_59184 | JGI IMG/M metagenome (GOLD analysis project Ga0067045, IMG submission 59184) | Combined Assembly of (Gp0054472, Gp0054536) Wastewater bioreactor microbial communities from Singapore -Terephthalate degrading...
AGGCGTAAACGCCTGGGCTAGAGAAAAGCAGAAGCGAAGCGTCGGAACAAAAGCGGGAACAAGATATCAACCCGCTGGGAGTCGGGATTCGCTGAGTTTTTAGCAGTCCACCCCCTCCCCCTCTCCCGTGGGCGGGAGAGGGGAGTTGGGGTTGGACGGCCGCTTCGATGCGGGCGGGGTTCGCTTACGCTCGCCCCCCCTACACCTCACGCTAAGGCACACTGACCGACTCGCGCCCGGCCCGGGTGCCCAGGTACGCGTACGTAATCCGGTCGATGTTCTCGGAAATGAACCGGCCGGAGGCATCGCCCAGCAGGAACTGGGCCCCGCCGGGGTGATAGCTCCGGAAGCAACTCCACCCTCGTTGACCGGTATCGGGCGAGTTCATCTGGATGCCCGTCGTGCTGCTCCACCGGCCGTACTGGTCTTGCGCGTTGTAGCCTCCGATGTAGATGTAGTTGTTGGTGCTGGTATTGTAGGAGACTTGGCAGACCTCGCCGGCGAAGATCGTGTTGCTCGTCCCATCGATCATGTTCGAGAAGTTCAGGGCGATCGGCGTGGCGTTGTTCCCGCCGGTCATGAATGCGCCGTCGTAGCGGACATCGGTTGGGCCACCGTCGTCGAAATGCTGTTCCCACCAGTCCAGGTTCCAGCCGGCCGGGTAAGTCGCCGGAAGCGGGCACATCGTGCAGCCTGCCAGGCCGGAAACCGAGACGTTGTAGTTCGAGTGGTACCGGGTAGTTGGAGTTGGAGCCGCGATTCCTGGAGGGATCCGCCCGTCGCTGAACCGGATGCCGATCTCCGGGGCGGACGGACACTGGTAGGCGGCGATCCTCGCGTCGCAGAGCAGCGCCCAATTGGTGGCGGAGACTGTCGGGAGCCACATGCCGACGCCCTTCGGGGTCAACGAATTGTAGAGCGGCGCCTGTTCGACAAACGGCAGGATCAACCCGCTCCAGATCATATAGCTGGTGTCGCTACAGTTGTTCGACGGGGCGGCGCCGAGGCAACCTGCGCTCCCGCCGTAGCCCATCAAGGACGGCGGAAAACTCTTCGTCGTGTCGTGATAGTTGTGCAAGCCCAGCCCGATCTGCTTGATGTTGTTCATGCACTGCGAGCGGCGGGCAGCCTCGCGCGCGGCCTGAACGGCCGGCAACAGCAGGGCGATCAAAATGCCGATGATGGCGATGACCACCAACAGTTCGACCAGCGTAAATGCCGGTCGAGAGCGACGAAAGTGACTCATGAACCTCTCTCCTTTCCCGAAAAGGCACGCAACGAAAACTCGCAAACGATACAGAAGACCAAGACGCGAGACTCGAAAGAGACTCTCGCAACGCAGAGAAACGCCGGGATGCGCCAAGGGCGCTACTTCACCAGTTCGATCGTAAAATCATTGTTCCCGGGCTTGACCTCCAGGACCAGGTCGGGCGGGCACTTGCCGGCCAAGGGCTTGTCCGCGTCGTTCGAGCCGACGGTGACCGAGTGTTTCCCCACCACCGCCCCGTCGCCCTGCCCGTACGTCGAAAGCACGAAGACACCATCCTTGTCCGTCGTCCCGGCGGCGCTCTTGCCCGTCTGCCCCGTCTTGCCGCCGTCCGCGGATTTCTGGGGCGTGAATGTCACCGACGCATCGGCCACGGGCTGTCCGTCGAAGGTGACCTTGCCACGGACCTTGGCCGTGGCGAACCCGCCGCTACCGCCTCCGCAACCCGAGACCAGAACCGCGGAGACCGCGAGAGCCAAACCGATTGCAGCAGAGCGAACCCCAAGCATGCCTCTTCTCCCCGAAAGAAATTATAGTGACATCGGCCAAGAAGTCAGCAACGAAACCAACTTCTGACGGGCCGGTCAGCGACCCACCACGAGTATGCACCAGTTCCTACAACCCGTCAAGCTCCGGGCAGCATAGAGACAAGGGCAGTCTGTGGGGAGTATGCTCCCTCTGCGGGGGCGGCATCGAGCGTTGAGTGGGCCGAACGCGGGGTGGCACCGGAAAGCTCCGCTTTCGGTGTCGCGCAGCGACAAGAGGGATTGCTGGGATCCCGGGCATGCTTGGTCAAAGCACGCCTCTTGTGCCTTCGGCACCCCGCGTAGGGCGGACGGAGCGAAGCGACGCCCGCCGAACCTGCCGCATCACGGCCCTCGATGTCCGGCGGGCCTCACTTCGTTCGGTCCGCCCTACGTCCGGGCTTTCCTGCGATCACACCCGGAGGAAGATCTGCCGCACGTAGAGGAATCGGGCGACGGCGAGCATCAGGAGCACGGCCAGTGTGCTCACCGCCAACGGACCGACGCGGCCGAAGACGAGTTGCCCGAGGTCGCCTCCAAGGCACCGCTCGGCCAGGTCCCGGTAGTTGACAATCCCGTCGAGCAGGTAGAGGGTGATCGGGTTCATGCCGATCCAGACCATCGGGCCGGCCCAGACGCGGACCTGCCAGACGTCGAGGACGAGGTAGAACGCGCCCAGGAGCATCGCACTGTAGCCGCCGGCCACGAGCACGAACGAGCTGGTCCACAGCTTCTTGATGACGGGGAACTCCATGCCCCACGCGAACCCGAGGCCCACGCCCACCGCCCCCGCGAGCAGCAGCGACAACGCCTTTTCATAGGGGCCGAGCTTGTTGTTCTTCAGCAGCAGGCCGGCCAGCACGCCGAGCAGGCACGAGGCCACGGCCGGCAGCGTGCTCAGCAGGCCCTCGGGATCGTGATCGCCGTCCCACTTGCGTCCCGGGAGGTGACGGGCGTCGACGTAGTTGGCCAGGTTCTTCCCTTCGACGAAGGACCCGGCCCCGACGCCGGGCACGGGCACGTAGGTCATCAGCGACCAGTAGCCCACCAACAGGCCCACCAGCACCGCAACCAGGCCGTTGAGCCGCACGTAGCAGAAGAGCAGCCCGGCCGCCAGATAGCACAGGGCAATGCGTTGCAGCACGCCCAGCAGCCGCACGTCGGCGAAGTGCTTGGAGAATCCGCCGTAGTACAAGATCCCCAGCAGGTAGAGGACCGCCGCGCGGAGGACGATGCGTTTGACCGCCGCCCCGCGACCCTCCGTCGCGAGCAGTTTCGAGAGCGAGAAGACCAGGGAGACGCCCGCAATGAATACGAACAACGGGAAGATCAGGTCGTAGAACGCGAACCCTTCCCAGGGTTTGTGCTCCATCTGCCGGTCGAGCATCTGCACGACCGGTCCCTGGTGGACCTTCGCCAGGTCGTGGACGATCGCCTCGGCCCCGAGGATCCAGAACATGTCGAACCCTCGCAACACATCCAGCGAAAGGAGCCGGCCCGACGCCGGCGTCCGATCGGTCGAGACGGCGGGCGATTCGCTCGAATCCACCTGGCGTGCGGTCTTGCTCATGGGCGTTTCCCGAGGGGGTATCGTCTGGCTACGGAGCCATTGTACCTTCGGCCGGAGGGCCCGGAAATGCCGAGACGCCAACCAGCGATCCGACCGGCCTTTTGGAGTGCGGCGACAAGTCGCCGCACTCCAAGGCGGGAAGGCATGGACGGGGTAGCACGCGAGGCGCTATACTGCTTCGCACCTATAGAAATGGAGGAGTCCCATGAACAGGCAATTCTCGCGACTTGGAATCCTCGGGATTCTCGTCGTCCTCCTGCCTTCCGCGGCGTTCGGGCAATCGCCCGTCCGATGGAATGCGACCGAGATGGGAGCGAAGGCCGACGAAACGACCGACAATACGGCCGCGATTCAGAAGGCCCTGGATGCGGCGGGCAAGGCCGGCGGCGGCATCGTCGAAGTGCCGGCCGGGCGGTACCGCGTCCACGGCACGCTCTCGGTGCCCCAGGGCGTCACGCTCCAAGGCACCTATCGCGTGCCGCCCACCGCCGCCAACAAGATGGAAAAGCCCGATGGGACCGTCCTGTTGGCCTACGCGGGCCGCGGATCGGACAAGGGGGCTCCCTTGATCCGTCTGGCCGGCAGGAACGCCGTGGTGGCCGGGCTGGTGGTGGTCTACCCCGAGTGGAAGCAGACCGACGTGCCGCCGGTCCCCTATCCGCCCTGCGTCGAGTCCCACAATACCGAAAACGTCGGAGTGATCGACTGCTGTTTCCTGAATCCCTATGAGGCGATCAAGCTCGTCCGGGCCGCGCGGCACCTGGTCCGCAACGTGACAGGCTACCCGAGCAAGCGGGGCATCTACGTCGACGAGTGCTACGACATCGGCAAGATCGAGAACATCCACTTCTGGCCGTTCGGCGTCTCCTACAAACCCGACGATCCGTACTGCAAGTGGGTGAACACGGAGGGCGTTGCCTTCGAGCTGGCCCGCACCGACTGGCACTACGTGCTCAACACGTTCTGCTTCGGGTACGGCGTCGGCTACAAGTTCTCCGAGTCGAAGGCGGGCAGCGCGAACGGCAACTTCCTGGGCCTCGGGGCCGATTCCTGCCGCCGGGCCGTGCTGGTCGAGCAGGCGCAGCCGCCCGGACTGCTCATCACCAACGGCGAGTTCGTCGGCCGGTGGAGCAGCACCGATTCGGTCTGCGTGGAGATCGGCCCGAAGGCGGAGGGGAAGGTAAGCCTCGTGAACTGCTCCTTCTGGGGACCGATCGACCGCTGCATCTGGATGCAGAGCCCGACCGGCCAGTTCTCGGCCAGCGCGTGCCATTTCGTCCACTGGGACAACCACGGAAAGGGCGCCCCGGCGATCCAACTCGACGAGGGCAAGGCGATCGTCCAAGGCTGCACGTTCGCCCAGGAGGGAACGCACGTCGAGGCCGGCGAGAACGTACGATCGGCGATCCTCACGGCCAATCAGGCGATGGGCGGGTTCCGGACGGTCAGCCGGGCGGGCAACCGCGTGAAGACGTTCGCCAACGAGGAGGACCCCCTCGAAGCCACGCCGGAGGCCCGCTCCCACTACCGGATCAAGATCGGCGCAGCAGGCGATGGCCCCTACCTGAGGCAGTGGAACGGCCGCGAACACTCCGACACGCCCTTTGCCAAACGAACGACGCGATGGTCGACAGCCGCCTCCCAACTCGTCCTGCCCGTGGCCGCCGGCAAGCCCTACCAGATCGCCGTCGAACTCTCGGTGCCGAAGGAAGCCCAGTCGCCGGAGGCGGGCCTCTACCTCGACGGCAAACGCCTCGCGGCGCTCCAGCCCGGGGCGTCCACCCTGGTCGCCGAACTGCCGCCTTCGCCGTCCGACAGGATCACGCTGGAACTCCGCTGCCATGGCTGGTGCCCGAAGCAACTCCACGCCGGCTCCAACGACGACCGCACGCTCGGCGTGCAAGCCTTCTCCATCTTGATGCGGGCCCACGACGCCGGCGCCAGGATCTTCGACGCCAACAAGGGCCGGTGGACGCAGGAAACCGCGCCGGGCGACCGGGAGAAGAAGGGCCCGTCCGACTGAGAGGCGGATTGCTCAGCCCCGAAGGGGCGCGATAGGAGAGCCCAGGGCAACGCCCTGGGCTGTCGTATTCTGCCCCTTCGGGGCTGACGGCGGCCCGGATGGCCGGCGTTTCTGCGCATCGCTGACTCGGATCAATCGTCTCGCCTAGCCATCCCCTCGTCACCGCTGCACCCAGCCTGCTCCGCCGGTCTGGACGAGTTGCTGCACTTCTTCCAGGGAGACCAGGCTGAAGTCGCCGGGGACCGAGTGTTTGAGGCAGGCGGCCGCGGCGGCGAATTCCACGGTCGCGCGGGGCTCCCAGCCCGAGGCCAGGCCGTGGATCAGGCCGGCGGTGAAGGCGTCGCCCCCGCCGATCCGGTCCACCATCTGCATCTCATACTCCCGGCTCGCCCACGAGCCGTTGCCGTCGCAGAGCAATCCGGCCAGACGATTGACCGAGGCGCTCTCGCTCTGCCGCATCGTGTAGGCGACGTGCTTCAAGCCGAACCGCCGGCGCAACTGGGCGGCGGTGTCGGCCGGGGCCCCGGTCATGCCGAAGAGCATCTCCGTGTCGTAGGTCGTGCCGACGAATACGTCGACGAGTTCCACGAGCCCGGGCAGCACGGCCCGGGCCTCTTCTACGCTCCAGAGCGTGCTGCGGTAGTTGCAGTCGAAGCTGACCGTGACGCCCAGGCGCCTGGCCGTGCGCAGGGCGTCTTCCAGCACCTGGCGCACGCCGAGTCCCATCGCCGGGGCCGTGCCGGTGAAGTGGAGCCAATGCTTGCCGGCCAGGATCGTCGGCCAATCGAACTCCCCGGGCTGGATTTCCCGGAAGCTGGTCGCCACGCGGTCGTAGATCACCTTCGACGGCCGCTGCGACGCCCCGGTCTCCACATACAGGATGCCGAGACGCTGGCCACCGCGGGCCACCCAATCGGTGTGGATTCCGTAGCATCGCAGAAAGTTGACGCACGCCTGGCCGATCTCGTGGGCGGGGACCTTGGAAACGGCGAAGGCTTCGTGGCCCCACAAGGCCAGCGCGGCGGCCACGTTGGCCTCGCCGCCGGTGTACCGGGCCGTGAACTCGGCGGCCTGCACGAACCGCTCGTGGCCTTTCGTGTTCAACCGCAGGAGGAGTTCGCCGAAGGCAACGATTTTCATGGAGTAGACCCTGCCGCGCGGATGGAAGCCTCGCCCGGGACGATCGCTCACGCTTGAGGTTCCTCTTCGACGGGATTGGTCAACTCGCCGATTTTCTCAATCGCCACCGTGACGCGGTCGCCCGGATGGAGCCACCGCGGCGGCTTACGCGCGAACCCCACGCCGTGCGGCGTGCCGGTGAGGATCACCGTCCCGGGCAGGAGGGTCGTGCTGCCGCTGAGGAACTCGATCAGGGCGGCCACGGGAAAGATCATGTCGTTGGTGTTCCAGTCCTGGAGCGTCTCGCCGTTGACGACGAGCTTGATCGCCAGGGCGTTGGGATCGGGGATCTCGTCGGGCGTGACGAGGCAGGGGCCCAGCGGCGCGAACGTGTCGAACGTCTTCCCGCGGCACCACTGGCTGCCGCCCCATTTGCCCTGCCAATCGCGGGCGCTCACGTCGTTGGCGCAGGTGTAGCCGAGCACGTGGTCCAGGGCCCGGTCGCGGGAGACGTTCTTGCACCGCCGCCCGATCACCACCGCCAGCTCGCACTCGTAATCGACCTGGTCGCTCCGCAGGTGGCGTGGCAGGAGGATCGGGTCGCCCGGATTCTGCACGGCGCCGGGCGACTTCATGAAGAGCACCGGAAACTCGGGGATCGGCGCCTTGCTCTCCTCGGCGTGGTGGCGGTAGTTCAGGCCGATACAGAGGAAGCTGATCGGCGCCACCGGCGCCAGCGGCTTGGTGACTTCCGCCCGCTGCTCGGTGACGGAGAACTCGCCGAAGATATCCCCGGCGATCAGCTTCGCGCTCCCGTCGGGTTGCTGCGAAGCGTAACGGATTGTGTTGGTCGCATCGAGATAACGAATGATTTGCATTCTTTGTCCTTTCTCTAGCCCAGGCGTTCACGCCTGGGTCGCTGTGGCCGTGACGTTGCTTCTCCAGCCCCTTCAGGGGCTTCCCCAAGAAAGCCCCTGAAGGGACTGAAATCCGATCTTCCTGCCTCCCCGTCCCAGGCGTAAACGCCTGGGCTAGAGAAAACCGTGTTGCAGGCATCCCCTCCGTGCGATCCGTGCCATCTGCGGTTACGTGTTGCGCTCTCCGGCCATTTAGAATTCCCGCGCATACCCCGCCACCCAGCCGCCGTCGACCGTGAGGATGTGGCCGTGGACATAGGTGTTCTCCGGATCGGCCAGGAAGAGGGCCGCCACGGCGATCTCGTCGGGCGTGCCGGGCCGGCCCAGGGGCACGTGGGCGAGCATCTGCCGGACCGAGTCCTTGAACTGGGCGTCCGGGCCGTAGAACAGGTGCTTCGTGCCCTCGGTCATGGTCGATCCGGGGGCGATGCCGTTGACCAGGATCCCGGCCGGCCCCAGTTCCAGGGCCATGGCCTTGGTCAGGTTGACCACCCCGGCCTTCGCCGCGACGTAGGCACACTGAAGCCGTAGCGGCACCAACCCGACGATCGAGGCGATATTGATGATCCGCCCGCCACCCTGCTTCTTCATCACCTGGGCCGCCTTGCGGCTCATCTCGTAGAGCCCGGTCAGGTCGACGGCCAGGATCGGGTCCCATTCCTCGCGGGGATACTCGTCGATGGTCACCCGGGCCTTCATTGTGTTGATGCCGGCGTTGTTCACGAGGATGTCCAGACGCCCGAACTCGCCGACCGTGCGGTCGATCACTTCCCGAATCTGGTCCGGCTTTGTCACATCCAACGACATGGCCACGCCGCGGGGCGACTTCCCAGCCGCCGGCCCGGCGTCGATGACGTCGGTATAGATCACCTGCGACCCGCTGGCCGCTAGACGATCGGCGATCGCCTCCCCGATCCCCCGGGCCGCGCCGGTCACGAGACTTACTTTGCCCGACAAATCGACTCGCATGTTTGGGCTCCCAAGGGTTCAGGGTTCAGGGTTCAGGTCGGTCGGTCGGGTGGCACGCCCTGAGGCTTTTGCTGAGTGAAGGGCGTGGCGCGTGGTCAACGTCCAGAAGTCACGCCCGTCGAAGACTCCGGGCGTGCCACCCGGCCGCACTTGTCACGGGAGACGATAGCGTAGTTCAGCCGCAACCTGCGTACAACGACCCTCGGCCCATTCGTCGAGAGGAAAGAGCAGGAATCGCGTTGACAATGGGGGACGAAACGGTTACAGATTCAGCTTGGTCCGTCTATCTGCAATTCCTCTCCATCACTCTCGATCGAGAACCGCAAGACATCGCTACCCCAAAATGGTGGGGTAGTGGTCGGATTAAGGGGCCGAACATTCGGCCTTGGCCTCGGTTCGTTCCGCTTTCATGTAAGGAGAAGGCAGATGAGAAGCGGTACGCTTAGGGGGGCGCAGCACTTCTGTTGGTCGGCGTTCTGGCCGGCCCCGCCGCCGCCGTGGTGACGGATTTCACCGTCGACCCGTCTGACCCTGTGATGGGTGAGTCCGTCTCCTACACGGCCGTTGACGATTGGCTCTACCCGCCCCCCGATACCTACAAGTGGGAGTATAAGTACACTTCCGGATCGTGCCAACAGGACTGGATCGACAGCGGATCCACCGATTCCTACGGGATCTTCATAGAATCACGGCCTGGCACGTGGGACGTGCGCCTTACAGCAACGTACGCCCAAGATTCCTCGGGGGACCCGCCGCACGCTCCGAGTGTGATCACGAAGAGCGTGACCATCGCGCCAGCAACGCATTTCACAACGGTTGCGGGTACGGGTACATTGACGCCGTACACGAGCGATATCGTGCTGAAGTTCCGCGTCGACGCTGCTGCGCGGCCATGCGGCCCCTATATCGAATACAACGTAGCGCAGGAGAGGATCACGAACATTTGGCTTCAGTCACCGCCATACCCGCAACAGAATCCACCGGATGGCGAGTGGACGCCGGATGGAGCCATCCCCAGGTTCAGGCTTTCTGGGAACGAGATATGGGACACACACGGCAACGGACTGGACGCGGGTGGTTGGGATTCGATCTATGCGCCGAATTACTTCTCGATTGTCACTCAGCATTTGCGTCTGAAGTACGTGGACCCTTGTAACGAAACCAAGACGATCGACCTGGCATCACATGTCCTTAAATGGCAGACGGCCACGTCCAGCAATTGGAGGATCATCGAGGAGCTTCCGTGAGTGGTGTTTCCCTGCCGAGCGTTTTGGGGCGAGTTTTCAGGCTTTTCTTGAGGGCTATGCAATGAAGACGTCGATGTTTGCAAACGCGGTCGTGGGGTTTGTCGGCGTTCTGGCGCTGGCGGTCGTCGCCGTGTTCTCGCAGGTGGCGGAATCGCCAAGAACTCCTTCACGGAAACTGGATCACATCGTCGCGCCGCCTCGCTCCCCCGAAGACGGCGCAAGACCTGAGGAAAACATTATCAAGTTCTCCAAGGCGCACGACGAAGGGCAAAGCGCGATTGCCGACGTTCTCAGGAGGCAACCGACGCCTTCGATCCGCGCCACGTATTTCCAAGAGATCTTGAACAATCCCGAGTTGCAGTTCAAGAAATGGCACCTTACGATCTCTGAGGTGACCACCGTTGACGGCGTGACACGCGTCAAGGTGCGCGCGATACCCTTTTTCAGGTCGACAGCCCACGTGTACGACTTCCTTGACGAAACGTACGAGCTTCGCGGTGATGCCTTGAAGTTGATAAAGACCGACCCACCGGTCGACTCAGCAAAGCCGAAGCGATTTACGATACTGTACATGTAACGTCATTCTGATTCCATGAAAGGTAAGACAACGGCCGTCGCAGTTGCGTTCGCGGCCGGGTGGCACGCCCTGAGGCTTTTGCGAAGGGCGTGGCGCACTGGTCAACGTCCAGAAGCCACGCCCGTCGAAGACTCCGGGCGTGCCACCCGGCCGGTATTTCTCGCATCGACCGTTGGACATCACCAATCGTGACCTCCAAATCCCTGAACCCTCGTCCCTTACAATCCCGGCACATAATCCTTGCCGAACTGCCCGCCCATGGGCTGGCAGAAGCCGTCGCCGAACGGCATCCACGAGGTGGTGCCGCCGTCGACCACGAGGGTCTGGCCGACGATGTACCGGGCGTCGTCGGAGGCGAGGAACACGGCCACCTTGGCGATGTCGGCCGGCTGGCCCACGAAACCGCACGGAATCCCGCTTCCGACCGCGCTGCGGTCGTAGCCGGGGAAGATTGCGTGATGGGCCTCGACCTCGACCGCGCCGGGGGCGATGCCGTTGACGCGGATCCCCTTGGGCGCCAACTCGATGGCCAGGACCCGGGTGAAGGAGTTGATCGCCCCCTTGGTCCCGGCGTAGACCGTGTGCTCGGGATACGCCTCGAAGGCATGGATCGAGCTGGTGTTGATCACGACGCCGGAGCCCTGTGCGGCCATGGCGGGAACCACGGCCTGGGTGGCGAAGAACATCGCCCGGATGTTCACGTGGTACACCGTCTCGAACTGTTCCAAGGTGACTTTCTCGAAAGGCCGGTTCAACGTGATCCCGGCGTTGTTGACCAGCACGTCGATGCCGCCGAGGAACTCGAGGGCCTCGCGGGCGAGTTGGCCCGGGGCTTCAGCCTGGCAGAAGTCGGCCTGGATCGCCGTGACTTTCGCGGCTCCCTCCTCCCGGGCCTGGGCCAGGGCTGCCATCGCCCCTTCACGGCTGCGGGAGTAGTGGAACACGACGTCGGCCCCCTGGCGGCAGAACTCCAGGGCCACGCCTTTGCCGATGCCGGTTCCCGACCCGGTGACCAGGACCCGCTTGCCCGCCATCCGTTTCTCGCACGTCATCGTGGCTGCCTTTCACAAAGCAGGAGGATTGGACGCTCAAGGAACTCAACGATCCGGCCCAACAACTTCGCGGCCGCCTCCGGCGTCACCGCCCGGCGGTCGGCCGTGAGACAAAGGGCGACGGTTTGCCGCAAACCGGTCCGGCCCTCGAACGCCCCAGGGCGAATCGCCGGACGGCCGACGGCCAGCGCGCTGGTAGAGGGCGGCACGAGGACCGCCGCGTATCGTTCGATGGAAGAATCGCTCAGATCGCACAGGGTGACGGCAGCCCCGGGATTAGCCTCGGGCGGCAGCCGGCCTGCCGCCGCTGCGGCCGCCCGGTCGGCCCGGCGCGACACAAGATCGAAGAGGCGAAGCCGGTCGGCCCGGCGAATCGCCGCGGCCAGAGGACCGGCGGGCGTCTCGACTTCGAGACCCACGTCGGCAGTCTCAAGCGCAACGGGAGTCTCGCCCTGCCAAACGCGGTTGGCCTCGGGAAACTCGGCCAGCGCCAATGCCATGGCGCGGAGCAGCAGGTCCGCGAGCCGAATCGGCACGCCGCACGCCCGCCGGACTTCTTCGTCGATCTGCCCCTTCACGCTGAGCAGGCTCGTGACGTCGGCCGTGGCATCGAGCCAGAACAAAGGGACACCATACGGCGCTCGGCGCAGGTCTCCCGCCAGCGCTCGGCGCGGGTCTCCTGACCCCGCCGAGGTCAGACCGTAGGTCTCCTGTTCGACCCCGGAGACCTGCGGTCCGCCGGGTGGTGTGGTCGGGAGACCGCACCACAGCGCACCCGACGCCGCGGCCCGCACGACGTCGGCCTCGACGATCCGTCCCCCCGGCCCCGTCCCATGGATCGAGGCGGCGTCCACGCCCCGCGTGCGCATCGCACGGCGGGCCCGGGGTGAGGCGATCACCCGGTTGCGACGATGATCCCTAATCATCCGTTCGTTCACCGTGTTCATCGAGATTCTCGTGGGGTGGACCGAACGCAGTGAGGCCCGCCGCGGTGCGTTGGTGGATTTGGCGGGCGTCGCTTCGCTCCGTCCGCCCTACGCTTGTTTTTGGCTTTCGGCTTTCCCATCAGATCTGGATCGTTGCCAATTGCTGCCCCAATTTCACCACGGTTCCCTCGGCCGTAAGGATCTCGGCCAGGGTTCCGTCGGCGGGCGATTCGATCGGCACGACCGCCTTGTCGGTCTCCATCTCAACGACCTCCTCCCCGGCCCGGACGGCCTGACCCGGCTGCTTCAGCCACCGGACCACCGTGGCCTCCGTGATGGTCAGGTCCATGTTGGGCATGACGAGGGGGACCCTGCCTGTGGAGGACGAGGCGACGGCCGATGCCGCGGCTGCTGACTTGGCGCCGGCGTTCCCGTTGCCTTGCGCCGTAGCGGCGGGGCGCAACGCGGGCTGGGGAGGCGTCTCGCGCGGGGGCGGGGTTGTGGGGGTTGGAGAGCGTGCTTCAGCGCCAACCGCCCTCACCCCCGGCCCCTCTCCCGCAAGCGGGCGAGGGGAGGCGGCGTGCCGGCCTGCCTCTAGGCGAAGTCCGGCAGTGAATCGGAGTGGGACCAGGGGGCGGCCTTCGAGCACCGCCTTGGCGGCGGCGATGATCTTCTCCGGCGTAAGGACGATCGCGTCTTCCAGGGCGGGGGCGAACGGATGGGCCACCGGGTCCACGTGGAGCCGGCCCACGGGCGCGTCGAGCTCATCGAAGGCGTCTTCCATAATCCGGGCCGCGATCTCGCCGCCCAGTCCGCACATCGAAAAAGCCTCGTCGACGACGAGCAGCCGGCCGGTCTTGGCCACGCTTGCCACGATGGTCTCCGTGTCGAGTGGCTGGACCGTGCGGAGGTCGATCACGTCGCAGGAAATTCCCTCCTGGGCGAGCCGTTCGGCCGCCTCCAGCGAGCGGCAGAGGGCCAGGCCGCACGCGACGATCGAGAGGTCGGTTCCCTCGCGGGCCACGCGGGCCACCCCGAACGGCACGAGGTGCTCGCCCACCGGGACCGGACCCTTGCTCGACAGGAGCACCTTGTGGTCCAGGAAGATCACCGGGTCGCTCGCCCGAAGGGCGGTCTTCATCAGTCCCTTGGCGTCGGCCGGATTGGAGGGGACGGCCACGATCAGCCCGGGGCAGTGGGCCCAGACCGGATAGTAGCTCCCGCTGTGATGCGGCCCGGTCTGCTTGATCATCCCCACACCCGCCCGGATCACCATGGGAACGCCCACCTGGCCGTTGCTCATGTAGCGGAGCTTGGCGGCCTGAAGGGCGACCTGCCCGCCGGCGTCGAAGAGGAAGTCGAGGAACATCAGGTCGGCGATGGTCCGGCATCCGCTGGCGCTGGCCCCGATGGCCGCCCCGGTGAATCCGAGCTCGGAGATCGGCGTGTCGATCATCCGGCGCGGCCCGAACTCCTGCCAGAGCCCCTTGGTGTGCCCGAAGGTGCCGCCGCGCTCGCCGGTTCCTTCGCCGAGATAGAGGATGTGCGGATCGCGCCGCATCTCTTCGGCGATCCCGTCGCGCACCGCGTCCATCCAGCCCTGAACGACGGTTTTCGGAGGCGCGCTCGGCGCGGGTCTCCCGACCCCGCCGGGGCCCGATTTAAGGTCTCCTCCCATAGCCGGGAGACCTTCGGTCGCTCCGGTGGTGCGGTCGGGAGACCGCACCACAGCGCTCGGCGGCATGGGCGGATGGAGCGGCTCGGCGAAGACGTGCCGATGGACGGTCGCCGGATCGGGCGGCG
>Ga0067045_1030825_pt1 | contig 13993 bp, 13 predicted proteins | sample TerdegcTABiofilm_FD_59184 | JGI IMG/M metagenome (GOLD analysis project Ga0067045, IMG submission 59184) | Combined Assembly of (Gp0054472, Gp0054536) Wastewater bioreactor microbial communities from Singapore -Terephthalate degrading...
GGATCTAGAATTATTACTTGAAATAAAACATCTTCTTTACGACGAGAAGTTCACCATAGCTGGCGCCAAAAAGCGGCTTCAGGAAATGAAGAAACAGACGGCGGCTGAGAGAAAAGCTTCTAGGGCTACCAAAACTTCGCGCGGTCGAGAGGATATTTCTACTGGTCAGGAAAAAGTCGAATCTGCAAGTTTGCCATCAAGTCAGGACGATTACAGAGATATATTGTTAGAGATCAAGAGAGAATTAAAGGAACTTAGAAATATTCTCGAGGGGTGAGTTTCGGTCTTTTGTAATGGAACATTAGTGTAAGACAAGATGCAAATTGCGACTGAACGTTATTTTTATTGTAATATCGTGTGATGATTCTTTCCAGAATAGTAATAATAAATGGTTGAGTAATTGGAATTTTAGGACCGAACCCGGGATTTTTCTCGCCCTTCTTAGTTTCCCCAATTACCTGAGAAATAGTAGCCTTTTTTATTGCCCGTTTCAGAACAGTGGTCTATTATTTTAGTGAACACTGGAAAATCTATTGTTCGCAACAAAATCGGAAAAAGGGGAGTACGAAGATGAGCACACCGATGCACTGTCCCGGATTTGAAGCCAACAAGAACCTTTCTTCCTTCTCATGCAAATGCCCTAATTGCGGCAAAATGGTTGAAATCTTTTCCGATGAGTTTGACAGGCCGCATGTTTGTAGGGGGTGTAAGCAGCCTATTGACTTTACCAAATGCACGCTTGAGGCCAACGCATAATATTTAGTAAATACTCAATGGAGTTCTAAGATCTTAAAATAAACTTTTGTGCAACTGAGAGAAAACAGTGATTGGGCTCCATTGAGTCAATTCTGCATGGATTGATCAGTTGTCTTCCAAGGCATCGAATATCTTTACGAAGCTCTCTCCCCTATGAAATTCATTTCTGAACATTCCAAATGATGCGCATGCAGGGGAGAGCAATATAACTTGGCCCTTGGTTGCTGACCTAAAAAGCTCATTGATGGCGGATTCCAGGTCTTTGAAGATCCCAGCAATTTTGCTTTCCGCGCCATATTGCGCCAACTTGCGATAGAGTTGATTGGTAGCGGAGCCGTCTAGCAACGCTATCCTTTTTGTTCTTGCCGCAGCTAGTTTCGCAAATTCACTCAGGTCCAGTTTCTTGTCGGCTCCACCAGCTATGAGCAATATCTCCCTGGATGACAGGGAATTTAGAGCGACTATTCCTGAAACCGGGGTGGTGCTAGTGGTGTCATTAACAAAATCAACCCCGTTCCGCGTTCCAAGCCATTGCAGGCGATGCTCAACACCCGCAAAAGACTCTGAGAATTCTCTGATGATGTTTTCGGGAATTCCAAGAGTTCGCGTTGTTTGGATCGCCGCGGCAACATTTTCTAAATTGTGAGCCCCTGGAATTCTTATTTCCCAATTCTTGGGCACATCATTTATTTCAAAATAAATAACCTTGCTTTTTGACTCTTTAGACAATTGCCTAGTGACAGAATTGTCTAAATTGAAAACACAGAAATCTTCCGGCTTTTGGTAGCTGTAAATGGCTTTTTTGTCGAATATGTATTCGTCCATGCCATGATACCTGTTCAAATGGTCGGGATAAATATTTGTGAAGACGGATGCTTGTGGTGAAATTCTGGCCTCATGAAATCCTTGCAGTTGCCAACTTGAAAGTTCAAGAACTACTATGTCCTCGGGCTCAACAATCTTTAATAGTGGAAGAGTAGCCACTCCCATGATGTTACCCGCTAGATGCGTCTTTCGTTTTGCCCCTTGGAGTATGTGGTTAATTAGATAAGTGGTAGTGGTCTTGCCCCTCGTGCCAGTTATCCCTACTACTAATCCTTCGAAAAATTTACAGAACAGACTTTCATCCATCTCTATGGGAATGCCGTTGTGTTTAGCTATCTCAAGATACGGAGAGCTAGCAGGCACGTCTGCATTGCGAAGTATCATATCAGCTTGCGCAAAGTCCTCGGGATCGTGGCCGCCCAACTTAATTGTTACAGGGAGTTCTTTTAGCCTCTCTACTGATGGACGCAATTGATCAGGAGATTTGAGATCAGTAACTGTAACTTCCGCTCCACATTCAATCAGGAAAAGCGTATCACCCAGACCACGGCCCAATAGTCCTAGGCCCATTACGGTGATTCTCTTGCCTTTGAAGATGTTTTTAAAATGACTCATTTTTTTTAGGGCAGGGATAAGATCATTGGTCCATCATCAGTAACTGCAATCGAATGTTCGAAATGAGCGGAAAGTTTTCCGTCTGCAGTAACAGCGGTCCATTCATCTTCTAAAAGCTTGATTCTCCATGTGCCCTCGTTGACCATAGGTTCGAGGGCGAGGGTCATCCCAGCTTCCAGTCGGGGATTCCAACCGACGCCTGTATAATTTGGAACCTGTGGAGGCTCATGCATTTTTCTTCCAACTCCGTGTCCTACGAAATCGCGTACAATAGAATATCCATTGGACTCAACGTGTTTTTGGATGGCCCTTGAAATGTCCTGGAGACGGTTGTTCGGCCAGGCCAGATTTATTCCCTTGTAAAGCGATTCCTCTGTCACCGTTAAGAGTTTCTGCGCTGCTTCAGTAATGCTACCTACTGGATATGTCTTAGCGGCATCTCCCACAAAACCTTTGTAAACAACTCCGACATCTACCCCCACGATATCTCCATCCTTCAAAACTCTTGGTCCGGGGATACCATGGACTATTTCTTCATTGACTGAAGAGCAAATGCAAGAAGGGTAGGGGCGTTTATCGCTCATCCGATAGCCTTTGAATGCTGCTTTAGCTCCAGCCTTGCTGATCATCTGTTCGGCCACTTTGTCGAGATGGCCTGTCGTGACGCCAGGTTCAACAACTTCGCCCAATTTTTCAAGGATTTCAGCTACTATGCGGTTCGCGTCACGCATTATAGCGATTTCTCTAGGAGTTTTTAGTATAATTGATTCATGCACGAGCTTGATCTTTCATGTTCAAAGACAGTAATACTTGTGAAAAAATGATCACGGTAGAGCCTTTGATCTCTGCCGTGATGTGGGGTATTTAAGAAACTTGAATTTACGCAATAAAAAATTGGTTCCAAAGTCTGAAACAATCTTGGTTTCGAAAATACTCAAAACTTGACAGATATTTCAACCTTGGCTAGACTATGATTACTAGTCATTCAATTGCCCGGCGAGACGACCGTATCCTCCTTGTTCGGAGCCATACCCTTTATCATGTCCGTCGGGCTTCTTTTTGTCCAACTCGAGCAGGTAGATAAATCGGTCCAAGAAGAATGTATGTTTAAAATATCTCTCATATCCTTCTTAATATTGGCATCTACAGCCTTGTTCTTTATTACCTCAACACCAATATTTTACGGCGTATTTAAAGATGTTCACTCAGTCAATTTCTCCAATGCTGAACCACTAGACAAAAAGCACATAAATTTTGCCGGGGAATGGTTTGGGGAAAAAGGCTCGTGGATTATGATACATCTCAATGGCATTGCTGAATTTCGTAACACCGAATCCAATTTAAGGATTGGAAAGATCCTGATCCAAGATGACCACATAACTATAGGAAATGGAGGCTTTCAAAAGATCTGGAAAATTCAAAGTGCTCCATTCTTAGAAAACGGTTACTGGCAAATGCGTTTAGAAAACGAAACATATTACCGTGAATCGGACCAAATAATGGTTCGGATTATTTCTCCTAAGGGTTCTGTATAGTAAGCTATTTGCTTAACAGTTTTCTAAAATGATATCCAAACAAAGCGCTGGAGACAGCCTCTCCGAAAGAAGCCCTGTGAAACATTAGAGCTTTGATTAACAATTTCCAGTAGTAAATTTTGCCCTTTTCTAAAATACCCAAGTACAAGATTGAGCTAAAGAATGCTCTAATCTCTAGTTTGTCGATTCGTTTCTTCCGGATCGGCTTATATTCCTTGAGAAATTCCAATACCCTCTGATAATACTCTCTCGGGGAATAAATGCTGTTTAGAACAGCTTGATATCCAGCTCTAATTGTTTCTGCATCCATTTTCGGAATAAAATTCAACGAGCCGTCGCAGTTATCTCCGGTACAACTATCAAGTAATCTACCTTCATTCTTAAGTCTCTGGTGCAGCCTAGTGCCAGGTATGGCGTTGAGCAGGCCGATCATGGCTTTGACCACTCCACTTGATTGAATGAAGTTAATTTGCCTTTCAAAGATATTGGGTGGATCATTGTCGAAGCCGATTATAAATCCTCCCATGACCTCCATCCCATTTCTCTGGATGGTTTTAACAGCTTCGACTAAATCTTTGGCGGTGTTCTGGTGTTTACCGCATTCTAGTAGGCACTCTTCGGCGGGTGTTTCGAGGCCAAGAAAAACGGAATCAAAACCTGCCGATGTCATCAGGTTCATTAATTCCTTGTCATCCGCTAGATTGACCGACGCTTCTGTAAAAAGGCTAAAGGGATACTTTCTAGCTCGTTGCCATGGGATTAGCTCCCTAAGCAACTGCTTGACCTTGACCTTATTGCCGATAAAATTATCATCTACTATAAAACAACGCCCCCTCCATCCCATTCCATAAAGAACGTCAAATTCTTTGATCATCTGCTGCGGTGACTTTACCCTAGGTCGGCGACCATTCAATTTTACTATGTCGCAAAATTCGCAGTCATATGGGCATCCACGGGAATATTGAATAGACATGGACGCGTAATAATTCATGTTGATTAGATTCCAACGAGGTAAAGGCGTCTGGGTAATGTCCGGCTTTTCTTCCGACTGATAAATGTGAGCAGGTGAGCCATTAGCCAGATCATTTAGAAATTTTGGAAACGTAATCTCCGCTTCGTTAAGAACAAGATGGTCAATCTCCGCATAATCGTCAGGCACGCTTGTGAACAGAGGTCCCCCGGCCACTATTTTTTTGCCAAATTGTTTGCATCTGTCCATGACTTCTCGGACAGATTCCTTTTGCACAACCATAGCACTGATGAAAACAATATCAGCCCATTCGATAGATTCGTCACACAGCTTTTCTACGTTCATGTCGACGAGCTTTATTTCCCAGTCTTTAGGCATCATGCTGGCCACGGTCAGAATGCCGAGGGGCACATGGGCTGCTCTTTTACGAATGAATTTCAGAATATGTTTAAAACTCCAGAATGTGTCCGGAATACTCGGATATATCAGTAATGCTCTCATCTTTGTAATCCTTTATATCAGCATCAATTTCGCGCTCAACTGCGAAAGATAAACCAAGGGAGTCGTCAGGTCAATACCGCAGTTTGTCCTGGACACTGATATTTTAAATCATCGCTTCGACGCCGTTGGGAAGGGTGTATCGAAAAATCTCATTAATGGAGAATCCGGTCTGAGTAATAAAGTACTCTCGGATTGGAAAATTCTTTCGTAAGCATCCATATGACGCAGGAAAGAGAAAAAATCCTCATCCTGTCCATAAGCCTTAGCATAAATCCTGGTGGCCTCGGCGTCTCCCTGTCCCCGGAGAGTTTCAGCTTTCTTGTATGCCTCTGCCAAAATAATCTCTTTTTCTTTGTTGGCGTTTGCTCTGATTTCTCTTGCTTGCTCTTCTCCCTCGGCTCGGTATCTTTTTGCTATTCGCTCCCTTTCAGCTTTCATTCGAGCGAATACGCTATTTTGGACCTCTTCGGGCAGGTCAACGCGTTTGATTCTAACATCTATAACTTTTATACCGAAGCGTTTGGCTTGTTCTTCTGTGCCAGAAGTAACCTGACCCATGATTTGCTCGCGTTCTTCTCTAATAAACTCCTTGAAGTTGTGGTTGGCAATTTCCTGTCTAACTCTAGCGAAGATAATGTCATTGAGTCTTGCGATGGCTCCGGAATAATTTCTCACAGTTTGGTAGAATGCAAGGGGATCGGTAATCATCCATCTGGAAACTGTGTCGACGGTGAGTCTCTTCTTATCAAGCGTGATATATTCTGCAGGTCTTGCCTCAGCAGCTAAAATTCTTTTCTCGAAGAGTAGGAGTTCTTGAATAAAAGGATATTTCGCGTATAAGCCTGGCTCCTGAATGATTCTAACAGGTTTTCCGAATTCCAAAATGAGGCCCTGTTCCCATTCTTGGACAATGAACAATGATTGGCTCGCAACGAATATGATTATGCCTAAGACTGCTATTATCTTTGTCATTTCAGTCAGTTCCTTTCCGAGAAGTAGCGGGGTCTTTTTGAGAGGTTGTTGGCGAAGTCCCGGAACCTACTTTTGTATGATCTGAAATAGGCAGCAGAGGCAATAACTTGGAATCCGGTGATTCCAGCACAAACTTTTTAGCCAGCGGTAGGAACTTTTCGACACTTTCTAGGTATAGTCGTTCTCGGGTCACCTTGGGAGCTTTAGAATATTCCACCAAAACCGAGGAGAATCTTTGCACATCGCCTTCGGCTCTGATAACTCTTTGAACCTTGTAAGCTTCTGCTTCCCTAATTTCTTGTTGAGCCTGACCTCTAGCTTTTGGTAAAACATCTTCCTGATATCCATCAGCCTCCTTGATTAGACGTTCCCGATCTTCCCAGGCTCTCACAACGTCATGAAAGGCTTCCTGAACTTGAGATGGCGGGTCAACAACTAGTAATCGGGCTTGCGTGACCTGAAGTCCTGTATTATAGGTATCCAGAAGCCTCTGGAGATAGTTTTCGACCTTGTTCTGTATCTCCATGCGGCCTCTAGTCATTGTGTAGTCAATGCTGTTTTCTCCAACAACACCTCGTAGGGCCACCTCAGCTGATGCTTTCAGAGCATTCTCAGGATTTTCGCAACCAAACAGGAACTTGACAGGATCCTGAACCTTGTATTGTACGAATAGCTGAACATCCACTATATTTTCATCGCCGGTCAGCATAAGGGATTCCGCAGCAATTGCCCTTGTTCGGTTGGCGTCGGACCTGAAGCCAATTTCTGCTCTACGAACTTTCGATATATCAACGATCAATTGCGCCATAAAAGGCTTTGGTAGTCTATAACGTAGTCCAGGATCGGTGATTGAATGGACCTTGCCAAACATCAATACTATGCCTTTTTCTCCAGGACCGACTACGTAAAGTCCAGAGAGCAAATAAAGAACAACCAAGACCACTACAATGGCGCCAACTCCCCAGCCTTTAAGAAACTTGTTCATCATAGCCTTGACGTCTTCGACGCCTTTTTGTAGTTCTCTCACAGCGTTGTGCTCTGGTCTCGGTTTAAACTCCGTCATGAGGCCTCCGTAATATAGATATCCCATGAAATATATAGCATGGACCGTCGAAAATCAAACCCATCTCAGTCTTCGGCGTCTGTTGCTATGTCATCAGAAGGAAATCTGTGAGCCCGAAAATGTAGATAATAAAGAAGCTAACAAGAAAAACCAGTAAAAGGGCGGATGGCATGCCCCTAAACTGGTTCGTATTAAAAAGATTTGGTCGAGGAATCTGGAGGCTAAATTTTTTCGCCTCGACGAATGCGATCGAGGGCTGTATTAAGCATGTTACGAGCAGTTTCCCGTTTTTCCTGCACCTCTTGCCTCCATACGTCGATTTTATGTATCGCCTCTGTTTCCCAAGGGAGCCATGTTGAGTCGTCTCTGTTTCTTATCGATTTTTCCAATTCTTTAGGGATAGGTGGAGCAGAGCTTTCATCGTAATGATTCTCCAGCTTTCTCATAAACTTGAACAATAATTTCATTTCCTTTTTTGTAAGACGTCTCTCAGTATCTTCTTCTCCAAACAATTCTTTCCTAAGTGAGGAGTCATTTTCGGCCTTGAGCTCTTGTATTAACTTTTTTAAGTACTTGAAATTAGCTGTGAAATCATTAGCTTCGGATCCAGTCTCCATTAGGACGTGCGACGAACTTTGAGTCATGTCTAACTCCTTCATATTCACCCAATAAGTACCAAAAAATGGTCAAATTTTTATTAAACAGAAATCAAAAACAGAGGAAAACCGAATTATTCACCATTGCCTCCAATATCCTATTTTATCTAGGAATTGAGCGTATGGGAGTTTCGGGAGAATCAAGTTCTCTCAAGAAGGGCTCCTATCACCGGTAGCTGACGTAGTCAAGAAATTAATGCTTATTATACGCTAATATTTTGAATTAAAATGAAACTATTTCGCGATTTAGTAGTCAAATAATTTGCTAAATGCGCGATTTAAACGCGATTTATTTCCTATTTTTCCAGAGGCGCGGATTAAGCGCGAATTCCGCCCAGCCAGTTTGCGCGCGTACTTGCTGTCAGATCCTTCTTGGTCTTGTCATTTCGTAGATCGGTTTCTAATCTCTCATCGAGATAAATCTCTACATAGCCGAAAATTGTGATATTTTGGGGCTAATTTGCTGATAGGCAATACTGACACTCAGCGGTGGACTTTGTGGGACAGGGGCAATTTTAGAGGATGGATAGCATTTCCCATTTTTTTCAACCAGCCATAGTTAAGATATCGGCTGTTTTTTTAGCTCTCTTGATAATGAATCGAACGTTTCCGCTTTATATTTGTTTACTGGCTGTATGTGTTCTCTTGGGTTTGTGGATGCACATGGGGTGGGTGTGCATCTTAACGGTTATGCTGAGGGAGAGTTTGGCGCCTTCCACCCTAATTCTCGCTCTTGTAATCACTCTAATTGTTGTCTTTAGCGGTTTGTTGAAACGTAGTGGTCGTTTAGTAAGAATTGTCGACTCGATGAAAGGTTTGTCATCTAGAGCAGGGGTTAGCCTTGCTTTAGCTCCGGCGCTGATAGGACTCTTGCCAATGCCCGGCGGGGCTGTATTCTCTGCTCCTATGGTCGAAACCGTTCTTGGGAATTCCAGCATAAAACCCGAATCAAAGTTGGCCATCAACTATTGGTTCAGGCATGTTCCAGAATTTGTTTGGCCACTTTATCCAGGGTTCATACTCTGTCTGTCTATCTTTTCTCTGGAAGCCTGGCGTTTAACAATGATTCAGATTCCCATGAGTGTTGGGGCTATTTTAGCTGGGTTAATTTTTGTGCTGCCCGAAGTCTCATGGAATATTAACGCGTCAAGACGAATTAGCAAAAGGTCCGTATTAAATTTCTTTAGAGAAACATCTCCTATTTTAACTGTGATTGTTTTGATGTTCGCTCTGCAGGGTTTGGCGGAAATTTACAGATTGCTATCGGGTCATAACATTCCACTGTCTCAACATCTTAGTATGACCTTGGCTTTGCTCATGGGCATCGCTTCTGTTAAAATTAGCGGCAATATTCCGTCACGGGTTGTCCGATCTAGCATAGTAGAGTCGGGAGTGCTTTCGACAATACTGCTGGTTTTTGCAATCATGGCTTTCAAAGGGATTCTTGAAGAATCACAAACCATAACCCAGATTAGAAGTGAACTTCAGAGTATCAATGTATCTGAAACTTATGTGATAGCGCTACTTCCTTTGATAGCAGGATTGGTAACCGGTATCGCCGTCGGCTTTGTGGGATCGTCATTCCCTGTAGTAGTGTCTCTGATCCCCCCGGACCAGAACATGCTCCCGTATGTGGTATTGGCATACGGGGCAGGCTTTTTGGGAATGATGATGTCACCAGTCCATTTGTGTTTCCTGGTAACTCAAGAATATTTTCACACCAACGCTCTTGATTCTTACAGGCAATTCTGGAAACCAGCTCTTTTTCTAATGATATGGATAGTCATATTTTTTATGTTTTATAGGGTTGTGTTATAGAATGGACATAGCTTGCCAGACTGTTTTGTTGGACGATCAGAAATGAGGCTTCTTTTCTTGTAGGAGATTACTTGTCACTGATTTGTGAACCACGCTGGAAGACAATTTTGAGGCTTTTAATTTGGCTTTTAGCAACTGTGCCGCATACATGCAGTTAGAGAAAACCATTTGTGAGGACATAAAATGAGTTGGATCCATCAGAGAGAAAATATGGCGAGAGAAATTCTGAAATTACTCTACGACCATAAGATGATAAGGACATTTTACAGGGACAAACCAGACGGGTGGAGGCTTATGTCTGGCATCTACAGTCCCATTTATATTCAGCTACGGCCTCTGGTTTCTTATCCAGAGGTTTTCAAAAAAATATGTGAAGCAATGTGTGTGTTGTTGAGAGAAGAAGCGCCTGAAATTAGAAAGGTAGTAGGAATAGCCATGGCTGGAGTGCCGCTGGTAGCGGGTATGGCTGTGGCTGGTTTGATACCGGCAGCTTTCACGAGAAAAATGGAGAAAGTGAAATCTGTTGAGGATTTCAGATCGGTAATACAGAGCTATGGGGAGCATTCTTTGGTTGAGGGTGAAATTAAGGAAAGTGACAAAATAGCTCTGGTTGACGATTTGGTTACGAGATTTGATAGCAAGCTCATTGCATTGGAACAAGTCCGAAGCGAATTTGAAAGACGAAAGATTAATAGCGCCGAATGCAAAACAGTGCTGGTAGTCCTAGATAGGGAGCAAGGAGGCGCTGAAGCCGCCCAGTTGAACAATTTGAAATTAATAAGTCTTATTAAGTTTAAATCCACTGGCCTGGAATACCTTAGACCGCACATGGACAAATTCGAGTGGAATACTATTGCGGACTATCTCGAAGACGCAGACAAGTATCAAAATCCTGACAAACAGAAAAACCTGGCTGAAAGGGCATCAATATACGCACGAACCTAAACAAAAAGCTTGACGAGTTTTTGAGAATGCCATAAGAATAATAAATTAATCCAGTGTAGCAGTTTGACTCCATGCTACAATTTCAGAGGCTTCGCTTTTAGAGTTGGCTGTTAAGCCCGGCGAAGTTTGTCAGAAGGGATTTGATACTTCCGGCCAAGATTGCCCTATATTTCTTTTCATGTTGTATTCATCATCGTGTCGCACAAATGCGGCATCAGCTCATTGTTAATCAAAAATAAACATCGACCGTTGTCGTGCTTGAAAACAGGTTTTTTAAAAGCACGTTTTTCTCGTTGACTAGTTCTTTAAACAATCATTCCTGGGAAAGGAGAGAATACTGTATGCCCGGTGTTTACGTAAAAGAGGATGAGCCTTTTGAAAATGCCTTAAGAAGATTTAAAAAACAGGTTCAAAAATCAGGTGTACTGACAGAAACCAAAAAAAGAAGAGCATACGAAAAACCGAGTGTCAAAAAGAAAAGAAAAGCCATGGCTGCACGCAAAAGACTACTCAAGAAGTTGAGACGTATGAGATCCAAATAAGTCCTTAGTGGCTAAGAATTAAGAACATATAGTTTCTGTGAATTCTGATATTCAATTGATTGAAAACTGCGCGCTGCATTTGATGAACCGAAATCGAAGTTGTGAATAAAAAGTGTTTGGAATGCATTGAATCAAGTGCTGAAAAAAATTGATCTTTCTCACGTGTCAGACTCCAGATGGTTGATCGCGATAATATATTCGCTTTTCGGCCTAGTTTTGGTAAGCGCTATAAGTCAATCGAATCTATCCACAGGGCCACTCAGCTTTGCAGAGTGGCTCGTGGTATCAGTAATAATACTGCTTGCTGTTATGCTCTTTTCGGTATCACTGTTCGAACTCATAAGTTATTTTGTGTTCTTGCCCTCCGTTCGAAGCGACTCGCACATCTTTACGCGAGTTCATGCTAACCATCTTATTCATCCCTTGACCACATCTCTTGTGTTAGCCACCTTCACGATTTGTGTGGTGAGCAGATCGTATACCTCTTGGATCCTGTGGTTCTTCCTTTTGATCGTCTACTTGATCCAGACAGTGTCGATGATAAATCAGATCCAGAAAGAACAGATAGCCGACTCCACGGTGTCTAGTACTCAGAGCTTCGCGACTTTGATTGCACATCTGATTTTTGGGGCGGAGATCGTAACGTTGGCTGGTGGGGCTAGGGTCATTTCACCTTGGAATATCAGAAAATTACCTGAAGATACCTGGATTGTTGACGTCAGAACAAAACCGGAATTTGAATGGAATCGACTTCAGGGGGCCGAAAACTATCCGTGGGGGGCTGGTCTTCTAAATGCCTCACAGTCTGTCCCGAAGGATCGCACTATTCTTGTAACGTGTCTTTCAGGTCATCGTTCGCCAGGTGTTGCAGTGATGCTAAGGAGACTCGGTTTCACAAATGTTTATAATTTGAACTGGGGACTTTTGTATCTCATACTCTTGGAAAGGGGGAAAAGGGGCCAAGGGAAATTCAATTTAACAAGACCGAATAGGACAACAAGCGAAAGAGGGAAAGATTACAAATTAATATCATACGGTTACATAGCGTGTGCTTTTTCTATTTTGATTCTGGCGCCGCTCGAAAACAGTGTTGAAACGGCACATGTTTCTATCATCCGGAGAATGATTGGAGTTACGCTAGGCCTATCCGGTCTTTTATTGGCATGGTTAGCCTATAAATCTTTGGGAAGGAACTTCCGGGTGTTTGCTGCGCCAAGGAGAAGTGGTAATCTGATTCGGTCCGGAGTGTATTCTAAGGTAAGGCATCCGATGTACACAGCCGTAATAATGGGCTTTGCGGGTTACGTCCTCTATTGGGGAGCTGTCTGGAGCGCAGCGATCTGGTTGGCGCTAACGGCGCTTTATGTTGTGAAGGCAATCAAGGAGGAAGAGGTCTTAGCTCAGAGATATCCCGATTACAACGATTACAAAAGCGCAACAAAAAGGTTTATTCCTTACATCTTCTGAAAATGTCTTGCGATTATCCCAGGGCCCCTATCTTTTCAGATCGCACCGACTTACGGACCTTCACGCTTTGACGAGTTACCTCAGCAATTATTTCCTTGCGCATGTGAGTTACGAGTAAATCATCCAATATGGCAGGGCCATGTTCAAGAAACATGGATGCGATAAAGGCGGTTGGTAGCGCATTGTTAGACGTTATAGCAATTGAAGCCTCTTTGACAGCCCAGTCGTTGCCGTTGAATGATACCGCCAAGCCGCCGCCTGACTTTACGAGGCGAAACGCCTCGATGTCCGTGATGCTGTCACCTACGTAAATCACATCTTCTAGCGAAACGTCAGACTTACCGATAATTTTTTTAATAGCCGCAGCTTTTTCCTTTCCTCCTATGGGATTGACTTCTCCAAGCAATTTCCCAATCTCCAGACCAACTAGTTCCTCCCAAAAGATGACATCTAGGGCCATGATAGATTTTTGGGACTCAGGATCTAGGTCGGACATTGATTCTGCGTTTGGTTTGAGACAAAACCCAGGCGCCTCAAGTATCTTGGAGTATAAATCTTTAACAATCGTTTTTTCTTCAAAACTGATCCTAAAGTTATCAATGTTGATTTCAGTAGAAAAGGTATTCTCCAAAGGGAATGCCAATGCGTCACATACAGCTTTTATATAAGGGGTATAGCTAGTGCTAACGACGTAACACGGCGCTATAGATGTCAATTGGTTAAGGGCCTCCTGAGCGAGGGGAATGACCTCGACAGTTTTTCTTGAAAACTTTGTCATGGAACGGTCATCGACGCCGAACGCTTTAAAGAAAGGGAGAATAAGTTTCAAAGTGTCTCCTGCTTTGTAGTTGCTCTTGTGAGCAATTTCAGCCAAGTAATCGTCGTAAAGGCTGACCTTGGCAAAGAACTCATCTCCACTTGGCAAGAAAGCCGCTGACATTTCTGCAGCATTATCATTTTTTGTTATAGGGCCTTCACAATCTGTCACAAATATACGTTTTGAAAACACAGCCATGCTAGCTCCCATTTCCCCACCATAAAACAAGTGATGAAAATTCAGACTGACATCTGTCAGCAGTGTCGAGTAAGGACAGAGTCAAATAATAGCCAAATTTTGAGAATACTGACCAGCCCAAAAAGAATTGTCGAGACATGCCTTTGAAAAAAGTGATCCACATGTATCTCTACGTGTCGGAAACATTTTTCAGGAAGTGAGTCAAAAACAGATTGTCGGGATAAGCTGATCTGCCGTAACCTTCTATGCTTCTTGAGGCGGCTGCTGTTGCAAGCTCTAAGCTTTCCTCGATTGTCAAGTAGTTTAATAACCC
>Ga0067045_1004084_pt1 | contig 13989 bp, 10 predicted proteins | sample TerdegcTABiofilm_FD_59184 | JGI IMG/M metagenome (GOLD analysis project Ga0067045, IMG submission 59184) | Combined Assembly of (Gp0054472, Gp0054536) Wastewater bioreactor microbial communities from Singapore -Terephthalate degrading...
CGCCGGCGGCGCGGTGTTGGGGGGAATTGCAGGGGGTGTTACTTACTTTGCCACCCTGAACCATGCCACACAGCCTTTCAATGGCCGGGATTTGGGGATTGCGGTAGGCATGGGCCTGGTGAGCGGCGGTTTTATAGCGATGGGCCTGATGGGCTCACCAATAGCATTGGCGTCTGCCATTGCAGGCCTGACTTCGGCGGGGGTGCAAGTCTTAACTGATAAAAACAATTGTTTTGATTGGGTAAAATTGGCTAATTTTTAATACGAGAAGGCAGGTTTAAGATATGCAGGCCTATTGCGTGCGCAAACTGCTATTGAGCCGCTGATGAGTGTAGTGAGCAGTATCGTTAACTCTAATGTGGGATCAGTCTTTTTAGTCAATGGCTTTCCCCATAAATTTGGAAGCTCCGAAGGAATATTGGGGGTAATAGAAATTCGCCGCAGATTTTGATTTGTGGTTGAAGGCTGTGTAATTTGCGATGGATTATTACCACTCTTGCCAGGATTTTTTACAAGGGATTAGGATATGTCTAATCGTTCACAGTCAATGTCACGAGGATTTCTAATTTTTTTGTGCCTATTGGGTTTGGGGGTAGGCCTGGGATATTGGGTTTCAGGTTCAGCCGTGAGTGACTGGTTAGCTAACTTATCACCCCGGCTGATTTACCTTGGAGGGCTTTCCTTACTAATTGTTTTGCCAGTTTGTGGGTGGCTTTTGCTGCAAGGATATCATTTAGTCGATCTGGAAGAAAATTCAAAAAAAGTAGCACGCGAAGAATTGGGCGGGTTATTAGTGGCGTTGATTATATTTATGGGAATTAATTTGCTAACCGGGTTAGATGCTGCTTTTTTGTTGAAGTCCAGTCAAGCATTGGTGTTTGTGGGAGGTGTAGGGACGTTAGATATGGGTTTGCTTTTATTAACCTCTGTTTTGGCAGATTTATTATGGCGGCATTGAGATTGCCCCCCAAGAGTTTATGGGGCTGCATATCTTGAATAAAATTACTGGTTCAGGTTGCAGAGCGCAGGAGCAATTCTCCGTGCCTCGTGTAACCACCTCCGCCAGTGGACCGACGCCGCTGGCGCGGTGGTGGGCAGCGCGAGCTACGACCCCTTCGGCGGGGTGCTCTCCCGGCAGGGCTTCACGTCACCGTGGGGGTTTGCGGGGGAGTACCACGATCCCGCCACGGGACTCCAATACCTGCGGGCGCGGTGGTATCAGCCGGGCGTGGGAAGATTCACGCAGGGGGATCCGTTCCCCGGCGTGCTGGCGCTCCCCCTCACGCTCAATCCCTATGTCTATGGGCTCAACCATCCTACCCGCTATACTGATCCCAGCGGGGAATTTGTAGACCCCTTAACAGCTATGTTGGTAGCCGGCGGGGTTGGCGCTGCGGTCGGGGTCGGTGGATATTTGTTGAATAGCACCCGTGCTAACCAGGAATTTAGCCTCCGGGATGCTGCCGTGGTCGGTGCGGTAGGTTTCGTGGCTGGCGCAGCTATCGTCAGTGGTTATGGCTTACTTTCCAACCTGGGGCTTTCCATGGCTTATGCTGGATTGGGCCATTTAGGGACGTCCGCTCTTTTAGGGACCCAATTTTGCCTGACTGATTTCGGCATGGCGGTCGCTGTCGGTGCCCTTTCCGGCTTGCTGACTCCCACCTTTACCCATTGGGAAATATGGCGGGCCATAGGCGGCGGGATCTTACCGGATCGTACCGGTGCTATCACGTTTTACAGTGTCTATTGGCGGTAACCCAATATGCACTGACCGAATGGGTTCATGGCAGGCAGGTAACCTGGACAGGGTTGGCCGCCAGTAGCCTGGCTGGAGCCTTAACAGGAGCTGTGAGTGGCGCTTACTATGGTGCCCCCGAACGTGATACGTTTATTAATGTGGGACCCAAGTTAATTCCCGCCTGGGAAAGAATTTCTTGGGATAGCTACTACCAAACCCTAAAGAGGGCATTCATCAATGATGCGTTTCGTAATATTGCAGCGACATTTATCAATAATGCACCGGTTTGGTCGCCGACACTTTTGAATGTTCTACCTGGAGTGGTAAGATGAATTTTTATCACAAAATAGTAGAATTGACAATTTTTATTATTGTCCAAATCTTGCCCTGGGGGACCGTCTGTTTAGGTCATTATTGGAGTCGGGAACAAGGTTGGCCCGCCCCCCGTTGGCTAAGAATTTTGTTTGGCGATTTTAGAAAACAGGGAGACCTTAACAAATCTAGTGTATTATGGCAACTGGTAGTTTATATTTTTATAATCATATTTATTGTCTATGAGCTTACTTCTGAATCGACTCCAGGAGGTCGTGCCATTATTATTTTTACTGAATATTTTATAGGTTTTGTTCTGGCAGAAGTAATTTCTTCCAAGTGGCGAGCAAGAAATTCTTCTCGATAAACAGGGGCACTCTCCCAACAGGGCTTCACGTCACCGTGGGGGTATGCCGGCGAGTACCACGATCCCACCACGGGACTCCAATACCTGCGGGCGCGGTGGTATCAGCCGGGCGTGGGGAGGTTCACGCAGGGGGATCCATTCCCCGGTGAATCAGGCAAGTCGCCACGGCTCCCACGCAGCCGCCCAGACTGCCCGCCCGACCGTTACGCCGGCCGCCTGGTAGCAGGGCGCCTTTCACAAACCGCACTGGGGCACAGATCCCCCACCATAGCGACCAGGTCACGGTTCCGACCACGTTCCTGCGCCGCCGGTAGCGTGACGAGGTTCAAAGGGTTCTGCTGGCGGGGCAAAATTGTAGTGGCGCGCTTTAGCGCACTGGAAACGGCGCTAAAGCGCTTAGCCACAAACCTGCCCCCCAATGTTGAGCGAGGCTTACCCGCGTGCCAGGAGTTCTTGGACCAGCGTGACGGATTGTCGCACCAGCGGCTCGCAGATGACCGTGAAGAGCTGGCGGTCGGCGGCCAGCTGTTGCCCTTCCGGCGTTCCTAAGTCGCAGCCGAGCAGCTCACGGCAGAGAGTGCTCCCGTGGCACGCCCGGAACCGAGCGGTGAATTCCTGCACCAGCGCGTAGGTTTTCTCTTTGGAGACCAGGTCTTCTCCGCTGATGTAACCATAACGGAGGCCCAACACCATGATCGCCCCCGTAACCGTGCCGCAGGTCTGCCCCAACCGCGCCATCCCACTGCCGAAGCCCGAAGCCAGGCGCGGCGCGGTGTTGCAGTCCAACCCCAACTCCGGGGCGAAGGTCGCCAGCACCGATTGAGCGCAGTTGAAGTGGTTACTGAAATAGCCAGCCGCTTGATCAACATAGTTCATGATATCTCCTTTCTGTTTTCTACTATTGTTCCCGATTTTCCCAGCTCCTCAGCGTTAAGCCGGCGACGGGCCTTCAGGGGGGGGTGTAGAATGGCGGGCGTAACTCCCGGTTGGCTTCTCAGCGCAGACGCCACCAATCGTCCTGCGAGCGCGGGTCCAGCAGCCGCCCGGTATCGCGGATGGCGATGCGGACCTCGGTGTTCCAGGCGCGCCCCAAGGGCTGACCGCCCTGGACCACCGGTAGATCGTTCCGCCCGGCCGCGTTGAGCTGCTGGTACAACGCCAGGAGCGACGGCTCCACGCAAATCCCGTCAATGTAAACCGTGTAGCCGGCCAGTGTGTCGTTGCGCCCGTAATTGATGGCAACCCGTTGCTGGCTGGCATAGATGACCATGGCATCGTAGCCATATTGGATGTCGTAGCCGCTATCGGGAGTGCCAATGACTTCGCTGGCCGCCACCCCCAGCCCCAGATAGGTGACCGGCCATTGCTCCTGGACCGGGGTGCCATCCCCGTTGCGCAGATTGTAGACCTGGCTGAAGACGACATTGCGTTGTGCGTGATCTTCAAACAGGAAGTAAAACTGGGGTGCCTGGAGATCCATGGTGGGACCGTAGTAGGTGAAGGTTTTTTCAGCCGCCACCACGTCGTACCCCAACAGGCCGATGTTATACCCGGCGTCGTGCTCGGCGTCAGGGTTGGGGCCGCCGTCACCGACGACGGAGAGCGAGCTGTAGCTCGCGCCGGGGATGGCGGCGCAGGCAGATGGCGGTTTTTGCACGAGCGGCAGGTAAAGCCGCCACCAGTCGGCCACGGTGATTTGGGTGGCGGTGACCCAGAGGGCAGGGTAGCCGACTGCCGTCGCGGTGACGACCGTCGTCTGCACGGTGCCGGTCGGGACGTCGGGCGGCACGGCCACCGTCACGGCAATAACGGCGCGACTCCACCCGGCCGGGCCGGCCGTCGCGGCCGGCAGCAGGAGCGCCGTCTCGGTCGGCGCAACGGTCACCGTATAGCCGTTGACGTTGTCACTTTGCAGCGCGAAGCGTAGCGGCACGTTGGCGTGGTTGATCAACGTCTGGTAATAGGTGATGGTGCGCCCCGGCAGCGCAGAGCCCTGGCGTTCCGGCTCCAATGCCGGCGCGACCGGGTTGAACGCCACGACGGTGGTGGTATCGGTGACGACGGCGATACGCCCCTCGCCGTCTGTGGCCGTGATCACGGCGGTCACCTGTGCGCCCAGGGTGGCCGTTTCCGGCGCGGTCACCGTCACGACCACGGCTTCACCGGTCAGGGAGACGACCGTGACCGTGGGGACCGGCGTGACGGTCACGGTATAGCCGGCCTCCGTGGCCATGGTCGCCACTGTCAAGGTGATCGTCTGCGGGAGGTCGGCGTCACTGGTCAACGTGTGCAGGTAGGTGACGCTGAAGCCGGGTACTACGTCCCCCGTGCGCGACGGGGTGAACGCTGGCCCAACCGCGCTCAGGCTGCCAGGCCCGGCCCGGATCGGCGCTGCACTCCGCAACCAGCCGCCCAGGACGAACAGCGCCCCCAAGGCCAATCCTAACGAGAGGGTCAAACGTAACGTCTGCATGGCCTCCCTCCTTAAACCTAAACTTAAAGGATAAAAATACTTTTGATTAGTGGCGGCTTATGAAGTTTAAAAATTAAATTCGGTCACAGGCGTGCCGGCTTAGAAAGCGATAAGTGGGTGTGACACCTTTAGGCGTTCTCCCCTTTGGCGGCTAGATTGAAGCAACGCCCAAAGGCGTTACAACAAAGCCCCCGGCCCCTGTGACCGAATTATCTTCTTAAAGACATCAGCCGCTCTTTACCGGCTTAACGCTGGTTCAGAGTATAGCGTAAGTTTTTGGTTATACAAAATAGAGCACCATCACCACGCTTGACAAGGTCTTCCCCCTACTTACAATAGACGCGTGGAAGATCACTGTTTGAAGCTTAAGGAGAACCCTATGCGTCCTGATGGACGAACGCCGGTTCAGTACCGGTCTGTGACCATTGAATTGCGCCGCCAGGAGGTGCTGCCGTGACGCCACGCCAGCGGCGTCTCCTGATAGCGCTGGCGGTGGTGGTCTTCGTGGCCATCGCGCTCCTGGGCTGGAACATCGCCGTGACGCTGCGCGAGCTGCAAACGCCCTCCCCGCTCTCGCTGCCACCCACCCCGACGCTGCGTCCCACCCTGACGCCGATGCCCACCTCTGTCCCCTCGCCCACACCGACGCCGCCCTTTGAAACCGCCGAGGCCGGCGCAATCTCGGAAGCCGTCACTCAGGCGCGTGGTCGCCTGCTCCGCTGGGAAGTCCCACTGACGCTGCTGACCCGCTACGACTTGAGCGTGGCGCTTTACGAGCGCTATCAGGCCACGCCACCCTTCCCGTTGCAGGATCGCCGCCTGCTGGAGACGTTGGGCCTCTGGCCGGCGGAGGCGGTACAGCCGGACGTGGCCGTCCAGGCCGGACAGGCCGCCGCGCTCTACGTGTCGGAAGAGGGCCAGCTCTACCTCCGGCGCGACTGGACCGGGACCGCCGACCTGCTCCGCGCCCAACTGGCCTACGGCTACGCTCGCGCGTTGCCCGATCAATACGGCGACCTGCCCCGCCTGATGGCGACCGCGTCGTTTGACCGCCGTCTGGCCCTCCTGGCACTGGCGGAGGGGGATGCGATGGTCACGCTCTGGCGGTATGCCGGGGTCACGCCCGGCAGTGCCGCCGCCGGGGAGCTGCAGGCCACCATTGTCAGCGCCACCGTCCCGACCTGGCGTCCCGCCGTCCCGCTGCTGGCGCGCATCGCCGGCCTGCCGCTGACGTTGGGGCCGCACTTTGTGCTGAGCCTGACCACCACGACCGATGGCGGGGTGTTGAATGAAGCGTTGAACCGCCCACCCCGCTCCACCGAACAGCTGCTCCACCCGGAACGCTACCTGGCCGGCGACGAGCCGGTCGTGCTGGAACCGGTGGTCCCGGCGCTGAAACGGGGATGGGAGCTCACGCTAATGGAAACGGCCGGCGAGGCATTGATGGGGGTGACGTTGGAGACCTGGGCGCAGGGCCTGGCCTTCACGCCAACGCTTACCGGCTGGGGCGGCGACCTGCTCCAGGTTTGGACCGGGCCGCAGGGCGCTCAGGTCGTGCTCTGGCAGACGGCGTGGGATACCGGCCCCGACGCCGCCCGCTTTGCGGCGCAGGTGGAGCGTTCGCTGCCGCGCCGGCTGGGGCGAGTGACCGACCGGACCGCCGCCGGCACGCTCCCGCCGGGCCAATGGTGGGGCGGGACAGAGGGCTATGCGTTCCTGTGGCGTCACGCTGACCGTGTTTGGGTCGTCTGGGGGCCGGATCAGGCAACGGTGGAAACTATCGCAGCCATGGCAAAATCCCCATGACCCCTCTGAAAATAACGTTCTGCGTTTGTAGTCAGGCGCTTCAGCGCCGTCTGAGCCGCGCTGATGAAGTTTAAAAATTAAATTCGCTCACGGGCGAGCCGGCTGAGAAGGCGCGGGTAGTGACGCCTTGAGGCGTTCTCCCCTTCAGCGGCAGCGAAGAAACGCCTGCTGGCCTTTAAGAATTAAATGCGGTAACACCGGGCGACTCGTTTTTCCCCGGTGAGGTGCCGGGCGATCAATCGCCCGGCTACCAAAGCCACGCCCGATAAATCGGGCTTCCGTAGCCCCGTTCACGGGGCGTTGCTGGCTAGCCCGGCGGTTGACCACCGGGCGCTCAGCGCGCACATGACCGGATTATTTTCTTGAAGACCATAAGCGGGCACTACGAACCTATTTTCACCCCACGGCTGGTGAACGCCAGTTCGTGGGGAATTCCCAGGCAAAAAAGTCTCACGCCAAGACGCCAGGCAACCCTTGGATAGGTTAGTGAAGAAAACCCCGGTAGGCTTTGCGCCTTCGCGTGAAATTTCAGGCTTTTTGCAATAGATTCAACTATGAAAAAGAGAGTAGCAATATCAAAACTAACTGCGTGGCGCCGCCCGGTGCGGAGGATCGCGCTCCTGTTCGTGGCCCTCGGTCTGGGCGCGGGCGCGTGGACTGCCTGGACGTTGACGTTCCGCTACCGGGATGTCATCTACACCGAGCCAGAGGCAGTGCCGGAACGCCCGATTGCCATTGTCTTTGGCGCGGGCTACTGGCCCAACGGCGCGCTCAGCGACATTTTGAAGGACCGGCTGGATGCCGGAATCGCCCTGTACCGTGCCGGCCGTGTCCAAAAGTTGCTCTTCAGCGGCGATAACCGTTTTGTGGATTACAATGAGCCGGCCAAAATGCTGGAGTATGCCCGCGCGCAGGGGGTGCCGCGTGAGGACATCGTGCTGGACTACGCCGGGCGGCGCACCTACGACACCTGTTACCGCGCCCGCGACATCTTCCAGGTGCACGACGTCGTGCTGGTGACGCAGCGCTACCATCTACCCCGCGCCCTGCTCCTTTGCCAGGGGCTGGGACTGAACGTGGTAGGCTATGCAGCCGACCACGTCCCCTATGTCCACATCCGCTGGTACTGGACGCGAGAGGTGCTGGCAATCTGGAATGCCTGGTGGGATCTCTATGTGGCGCGGCCGGTGCCGGTCTTGGGCGATCCGCTGCCCATCTTCGGGGAGTGAAAGGGCCGGTGGTGGTTATTGAAGTATCCTTGCCGATGAAATTGGGGCAGGTAGACAAGCCCACAAATCAATGAACCGGCGAGCAGGCGACAGGCCGGCTCGCTGACTTGTTTTATGCAGGTCGCTCAGAAATCTTTAAGTGGCGGATTTGGCGGACTCTGGTAAGATTAGGGTATTGTTGAGCTTGAGACTGTGACTATTTGACTAAGGACTGATGATATGCAATTAACCTGGTTATGGGGCTATCTCATCCCCATTGGCATCCTGTTGTTGGCATGGGGCGGCCTGCCGCCGGAGAAGGCCCGCCGCGTCACGCCGCTGGCGGCGCTGGCGCTGGCGCTGGCTGTGTTGGGCTATTGGGCCGTGGGCTACGCTTTCCACCTGGGCGGGGCTCACGTCATCAGCAACGATCCGGCCCTGGCGGGCCTGGACCGGTTGAGCGGGTTAGACAAGGCCTTCGGCGCGGGTAATGCTACGCCTCCGCTGTGGGGCTACCTTGGCCTGGCCGGTTTCTTCCTGGCCGGCGAGCAGCTGACGCCCACCGCGTTTAGCCTCTTCCTGACCTACCTGCCGCTGGTGATGACCGCCGTCCTGTTGGTCATGTTAGCGCTGGCCACCGATCTCCGCCGGGCGCTGATGGTGGGAACCGGGGCGTTGACCGCTGTGCTGGTTTTCCCCATCGCGGCCTGCTGGGTTTGGGGCGGCGGCTGGCTCTCCCGCCTGGGACAGTCGTTAGAGCTGGGCCACGGCTTCGTGGATTTTGGCGGTAGCGGGCTGCTGCTGTGGTTACCGGCGATGATGGCACTGGGTATCCTGTTGTTCCAGGAACGCCGGCCCCCTGAGCGTGAGCTGGCTCCCCCACCGGCGCATTTCCCTTTGCTCGCCAACGCCGGCGCGCTGCTGGTGGTGTTGGGCTGGGCCGGCTGGGCACTCTCCAACCCGCTGCACATGTACGGCGCGACGGTGGATTGGAACCGCGCGGCCGTGAGTACACTGGTCGGTCTGGCAGGGGCGATCCTGACGTCGCAATTTTACGCCTGGCTGGTCACCGGCGAGTTGGAGCCGCTGCTGGCGGCGCGCGGCCTGGTCGCCGGCTGGGGCGCTGTCCTGGCGGGCGCGCCCTTCCTGCCCCCGTGGGGCGCGTTGGGGCTGGGATTGCTGGCCGGCCTGCTGTTTCCTCTCTGTCTCTACCTGGTAGAAGGGGTACTGCGGTTGCGCGATGCCACGGGGATCGTAGCCCTGGGACTGAGTGGCGGCCTGCTCGGGCTGTTGGGCACCGGCGTGCTGGCCGATGGACTCTGGGGTCAGGGCTGGAACGGGTTGGGACCCGTAGCCGGCGGCGTGGCCGGTCTGGTCCCGGCCGGCGGCTTGCCCGCCGACACCGGCCAGTTCCTGGCCCAACTGGTAGGGCTGGTCGTGCTGGGACTCTGGGGGCTGCTCTGGGGCGCGCTGATCGGCGTCATCTCGCACCCACCACACTTGCAGTTGAGTCGCCTGCGCCGGCCAACCACCGCCGAAGAGGCGGTGGAATCAACGACACCGGTCAACGGGAACGGAGAATCCGATGCGGGTGATCTCCGGTAAGGCCAAAGGCCGTCAGCTGCGGGATGTACCCGGACCCGGCACCCGGCCGATGACCGACCGGGCCAAGTCAGCCCTGTTCAGCATTTTGGGGGAAGACGTCGCCAACGCGCGGTTCCTGGACCTTTTTGCCGGGACGGGCCAGGTCGGGATTGAAGCGCTCAGCCGGGGGGCAGCGCAGGCCGTGTTTGTGGAACAGGGAAGTGCCGCGCTGCGCACCATCCATGAGAATCTGGCCCTCACCGGGTTGGAGACCGGGGCCAAAGTGGTGCGAGCCGACGTTTTCCAATATCTGGCCGGGTCGCCGATGCCGTTTGATTACATTTACGTCGCGCCGCCCCAGTATCGTAAGCTCTGGGCACAGACGCTCTGGTGGTTAGATAGACAACCGGGCTGGCTGGCGGAAGACGGCTGGGCAATCGTCCAGATCCACCCGGTGGAGTACGAACTGCTGCCGCTGCAAACCCTGGCGCTCTTTGATCAGCGCCAGTATGGCAGCGTGCAGCTCTGTTTCTACCAGAGGGTGTAGCGCCTTGAAGGACGCGGGTAAACCACAAACCACCCCGAAATCAAACCTGCCCCCGGCGCTAAGCCGGGGGCAGGTTATAAATCAACCGCAGCGGATTACCGCGCTTCAACCAACTGGGGAATGCGCGTCTTGCGCTCCACCCAGTCCAGGATCCGGTTGGTCGCAAAAGTCAGGAAGAAATAGATCAGCGCGGTCACGGAGAAGACAAGCAGGGGCGCGTACAGGTAGGCGGCCATCTGCTGGGCCCGTTGCAGGAGCTCCACCAGCCCCACCGCATAGACCAGCGATGAATCTTTCACCACGACGGCCGCTTCATTGGACCAGCCCGGGATCGCGTTACGCAGCGCCTGGGGCAGCACCACCCAGAAAATGGCCTGCATCCGGCTCATCCCCAACGCGCGAGCGGCCATCATCTGACCAGAGCTGATGCCCTGAATGGCCCCGCGGAAGATTTCTGACTGGTAAGCACTGCTGCACACCCCCAAGGCAACACAGCCGGCCAGAAAGGGTGGTAAATCCACCGCCTGCGCCAGCACATAGTAGACCAGGAACAGCACGACCAGAGAGGGGAATCCGCGCAACACCACGCTGTACCCCAAAGCAAACCCCTGAGCCGGCTTCCGGCCATAGACGCGCATCAGCGCCAGCGGCATCCCAATCAGGAAGCCCACGACCAGCGCGACCAGCGTCACGCCAATCGTGTAAAAGATGCCCCCGATCATGTAGGGCAGGACCAGCAGGATTTTCTCACCCATGGCCGGTTAAATAAGACTTAGCGGTTGGCGAGGTATTGCTCGGCCAGTTTGTCCACAAACCCCTCGTCGCGGAGCTGGGTGATGACATCGTCCAATTGCTTTTGCAGCTCCGTGGACCCCTTCCGCACAGCGATGGACATATGCTCGCCGGAGAACTCGGTTTTGAGGGCCAGCGTGATCCCGCCCTGTTGCAGGTAAGCCAGGGCTGCGTAGTAGTCCATCGCCACCACGTCCACGCGGCCACTCTTCAGGTCCATGATGGCCTGGTCGGCCTTTTCATAGCGGGAGACCGTGGCGTTGGGCAGATTGTCGCCGACCCACGTCTCCTGGATGGTGCCCGACTGGACACCGATTTTGTAAGCTGCCATATCCTCATTCTTGGTAATCTGGATGCCCGAGCCCTCCGCTACCAGAATGGCGTCGGCACCGATGAAGTAGGCCTGTGTGAAATCAACCTGCTGTTTGCGCTCATCGGTCGCGCTCATCGCGGCGATGATGGCGTCAATCTTGCTGGTCTGGAGCGAGGCGATCAGGCCATCAAAGGCGATATTTTGCCACTCCACTTTGACTCCTAACCGCTTGGCAACCTCTTCCATCAGGACAACGTCAAAGCCTTGAAAATTCCCCTTCTCATCCATGAACTCAAAGGGCGGGTAGTCGGCCGACGTGCCGACAACGATCTTGCCGGCCTGTTGAATGCGTTCCCAATCGTTTTTTGGCTTGGAACCACCGCAGCCGGTGGTCACGACCAGGGTGAAGATGACCACCAGTACTACCAGAACCATCGTAAAGCGTTTCATTGAACCTCCTGATAAAACAGAAAAATTTAGAATACATTTCCCATTATAGGGAATAATGGAAAACAAGTCAACCGCAATCAACACCCTGCCGCGCCCCACTCCGGCCGACGCGGGGTAAAATCCGGGCTGATTCTTTTAAGCGCTCCGGCGTGATCAGAGTTCGTTACAAACATCATCCGCTGGACGCCGTTTGCCTGTTGTCTCGCCCGGCAGGCCATGCTATACTGGATACTGGATGCTGATAGTTGATTCTTTGACTCTTGGACTCCCAAGTCTTGACCCAAATTTCCGAAAGGAGTGATTGCCTATGATGCAAGCGATTGCCAAAACTCAAGCTGCTCCCGGCTTTGAGCTGATCCAGGCGGACGTGCCAACCCCCGGCCCGCGCGAGGTGCTCATTCAGGTCAAAGCCACCTCTATTTGCGGTACCGATGTGCACATCTATAAATGGGACCGCTGGTCCCAGGGCCGCATCAAGCCCCCGCTGATCATCGGCCACGAGTTTGTCGGCGAGATCGTCGCCACCGGCTCCCAGGTCCGGCCCGGTGAACCGCAGGTCGGCGACATGGTCTCAGCGGAGAGCCACATCGTCTGTGGCGTCTGCCAGCAGTGCAAATTGGGCCGCGCTCACATCTGTCCCAACACCAAAATCATCGGCGTGGACACAAACGGCTCTTACGCAGAGTATATCGTCATCCCGGTGGAAAACGCCTGGAAGAACCCGCCAGGGATGCCGCTGCCGGTCGCGGCGCTCCAGGAAAACTTCGGCAACGCCGTGCACACAGTGGCCACGGTGGATGTACGCGCCAAGACCGTGCTCCTGACCGGCTGTGGACCGGCGGGGTTGATGGCAATTGCGGTCGCGCGCGCCTTCGGGGCTGAAATCATTGTTGTCACCGACGTCAGCCCTTACCGGCTGAAACTCGCCCGTCAGCTGGGGGCCGATGTCGCCATCAATGTCCGCGAGGAAGATCTGGAGACAGTGGCCGGCAAAGCGGTGCGCGACAAGGGATTTGACGTGCTGATTGAGATGTCCGGCGCACCGTCGGCCCTGATCCAGGGGCTCAAGCTGCTCAAGCCGGGCGGCGCCGCCAGCCTGTTAGGGCTCATGCCGGGAACGCTGGCCGACTTTGATCTCAACAACCTGGTCATCATGAAAGGTGTCACCCTCTACGGGATCGCCGGCCGGCGGCTGTGGGAAACCTGGTATCAGATGCGGGCGCTGCTGGCCTCCGGGCGGGTGGACCTGCAGCCGGTCATCACGCACGAGTTCCCGCTCAGCCGCTGGCAAGAGGCAGTGGAGACCATGGCCTCGGGCAACAGCGGGAAGATCGTGATGTATCCGGGAGCGTGATGCACCAGGCCGTATACACCATGTAAAAGTGAGGCGTGAAACGTAAAACGTGAAACGTGAAACGTAAAACGTGAAACGTCATGACGTTTAATGCCTGGCGTTTGATTTACCTTAGCAACCGAAAGCAGCCGAAACAACCGCTAATAGGGAGGATTTTATGACCGATAAACTATCCTGGATTACTGATGAACTCGCCGCGCTGGAGGAGCAGGGGTTGCGCATCCGCCTGCGCACCATTGCGTCGCCGGCCGGGGCCTGGATGATCGTGGACGACAAACGGGTGTTAAACCTCTGCACCAATAACTACCTGGGACTGGCAAACGATCCCCATCTGGTGGAGGCCGCTCACCGGGCCCTGGAAGCCTTCGGCGCGGGACCGACGGCGGTCCGCACCATTGCCGGGACGCTGACGCTCCACCGCGAACTGGAACAGCAGATAGCTGCTTTCAAGGGTGTGGAGGACGCACTTTACGTTCAGTCGGGTTTTGTCGCCAATCAGGCCGCCCTCGCGCCGCTGGTCGGCAAGGAGGATGTGATTTTCTCCGACCGGCTCAACCACGCCAGTATCATTGACGGGGCGCGGCTGAGCAGTGCCCGGATCGTCGTTTACGAGCACTGCGATCCGGCCGACCTGGAGGCCAAGATCAAGGCGGAATTGCCCCATCACCGGCGCGGACTGGTCGTGACCGATGGTGTCTTCTCCATGGATGGCGACCTCGCGCCGCTGGATGCGATCTACGAAGTGGCCGAGCGGTACGGTGTCATCACGATGGTAGATGACGCTCACGGCGAGGGCGTGGTCGGCCGGGGCGGGCGCGGCATCGTGGATCATTTCGGCCTGCACGGCAAATTTGACGTGGAGATCGGCACTTTCTCCAAAGCGTTTGGCGTCGTGGGTGGCGTCATCGCCGGGAAGAAGCTGATCATTGACTACCTGCGGCAAAAAGCACGACCATTCCTCTTCTCCAGCGCGGTAGATCGGAAGAGCACACGTCTGAACTCCAGTCACCTTGTAATCTCGTATGCCGTCTTCTGCTTGAAAAAA
>Ga0067045_1030829_pt1 | contig 13986 bp, 14 predicted proteins | sample TerdegcTABiofilm_FD_59184 | JGI IMG/M metagenome (GOLD analysis project Ga0067045, IMG submission 59184) | Combined Assembly of (Gp0054472, Gp0054536) Wastewater bioreactor microbial communities from Singapore -Terephthalate degrading...
AAATCCTCGACCTCACACCAGAAATCTTTCGCAACCCGTTTGGTGGCCGGTACCATCCAAAAAAACGAGAATGAAAAATCATACAAACTTGCACCAGGAGGTGCGGAATGTGAGTCTTGTGGCCTCTCATGACCAATCATGTCCATTGTGTTGCTGAGCCTGAGCGACGGACTTTCTTTGCCCAAACCTTTGGCATGCAATGAAGGGCTGCTGCCTGGAGGAGGCACCGTCGGTGAAGAAGCTTTTGTTCTGCAGTCAGCAAGATAGTTCAGCAGGAAAAGAAAGCGTCAAGGAGCAGAGGCTGATCCCGGTCCAGTGTGTGCGAATCTTTCCAGGAGCTCCCTTTCAATGTCACGCTTCAGGACGTCGACGGGCGGGAGCGAACTCGTCGATCGCACCTGCTTCAGCAACCGATCGAAGAGATGCACCAGATAATCATTCACTGCCGCGGACTCGCTGCTGTCTCTGCATGTGCGCCAGTACATGGGGGAGTCGATTCGGGACATTTCTCGCAGCACAGAGAGGCAGGCGTTCCCCACCTGTTCCGAGATCAATCGAACGCGGTCGTCCAGAAAGGAGACCTGCCCTTCAAAACCAAAGGGGCCTGTCGCTGTGAATCTGCCCTGCTCACTGAAACGCAGGTAATCGCTGGTTCCCATTAGCACAGTTTGACTGTGACACAGAAGATTTGCCGTTCTGTCCAGTCGGTCCAGTAGTCGGTTTCTTTTCAAGAATTCCAGGTTGTGCTCCAGGTCTTCAATCGTGCTATCCGGCACGAACATGATGAATCCCACTTCCGGTTCTATTCCCACAGAGCGGCAAAGGGCGATGGCCCGTTCGGACGCGTCGCGGGAAGCGCTCTTGTGCAATCGGCCGAGGACCGACCGGGACCCGCTCTCAATGCCCAGGAGAAGGCTCCTTAACCCGGCGGACACGAGGCATTCCAACAGATCTTTGTCCAAGTCGTTTGGCCTGGTTTCCATGCCGAAAGTGATTCCCAACGGTTGAATCAGTCGAGCCAAATGCCGGATACGGTCCCTCCCCTTTTTCCCAGGCCCGACAAGGTTGGGGTCCACAAAATAGAAATCCCGCGCTCCGCGGTCCACAAGCTGGGTCAGCTCGTCCAAGACATTCTCCGCTGACCTGCCTCGCCACAATGGTCCTTTGCCATAAAAGGCCGGTATGGGACAGAAACTGCAATGGTTGTAGCATCCTCGGCTTGCCAAGATGCTCACGGTGCCTTCGATTTCCCCCTGACGAAGCGGGAACGGGAACCTGTCCAGATTCACTTCCGGGATTCGAGGAGTACTCGTCCTGATGTTGCCCGAAGCCCGATATGCCAACCCTGGAACGTCTCTCCAATTCTGCCCTTTGCTCAAGCGGCCCGCTAGCTCGACCAACGTGTTCTCGCACTCACCTATAACGATGGAATCCACCTCCGGCGCCTCAGTGAGGATCGCCCGGTAAGCCAGGGTAGGAAAAAAACCGAAGAGGTTCACGTGTCCTACAAAGCCGGCTGATCTCAGTCGCGAGAGAAAACCGAACAGCCGTGGTGTGTGCTCCCAGAAATAGACAGCATTTATCGCGAGCATCGAAGGAGCATGCCCCAGGACCTCGCGCTCAGTCCGAGCAAGATCCCAACCTCTTGTTATTGCCTCGAGAAAATAAGTCTCATGGCCTTCCTGTCTTAGGGCGGAGGCTGCATAGCATCCCATCAGGCAGGACCACAACGGAGTGTTCGCAATATCATTGAACCGTTTTTCGGAACGTATTCGGGGATGTTCCAGGACGACCACTTTCATGAGCAATTCTCCTTATCCAGTTGCATCCCCAGCCGCGAAAATACGCCGGCTGCGTGACATTGAGCCTCCAGTTCATGGGACACGTGCGAGAGCTCAACGGGGTTGTAGTATACCGGGTAGAGCAGATCGACACGTTCATCCAGGAGTCCCATCGTCCACAGCTTTCGGGTCAGAGGGGCGCCGGGGTACAGTCGCACATTGTTGAATATGACAGCTCCCAGGTTTCCTACGGGTCCGTGGATTTCCAGAATCTCGTCAAGTAGTCTCCTGGCTTCGACGACGTGTGCAGCCGTCTCTCCCGGCAAATTGACGAGAAAGTGATATACCGCGAGGATGCCGCTCTTGGCCGTGATTCGAGCTGCACGAAGGATGTCTTCTCTCGTGATACGCTTGGATAAGATTCTCAGCCCGTGATCGGTTAATGCGTCCGCGGAAAAATAGAAGGCTGCAAGTCCTGCTTCTATGGCCAGACAAGACGTGTGCGCCGTGAGACTGTCTTCCCGGAAGAAGCCGGTCCACCTCACTTTGAGTCTTCTTCGGAGGATCTCTTGGCACACCGCCTCAAAATGATCCACCGGCCGATTCAGCACGGAATCCGTGAAATGGAACAAGTCGAGACCGTGCTCCCTGTGGAGAAACTCCATTTCGTCAACGATCTTTCCTGGACTGCGTAACCGCATAATCCGCCCCCCTAAGCGTGGATACACGCAGTAGCCACACTGCAAATCACACCCTCGTTTGCCTTCAATCCCTACAGCAGCCACATATTTGTTCCCCCGTCCATACTCCTCAGGACAGAACAGACCTACGTCCATTTCTGGCGCTGCATCCATCGCGAGGAACGGCCCGGAGGGATTGCGCGCAAGACGATCGCCGTTTCTGAAGATGACTCCAGGTACGGACGCGACGTTGACGGACAATGAGAGCATCTGTCGAAATGCTGACTCCCCTTCCCCAATGAGGCCGCAGTCAATTTCGGGAATTTCCTGCATGAGGCGTTTGCCGAATAGCGAGAACGCAGGGCCACCAGCCCATATTTGCGCGCGGGGAGCGAGCAGACGGGCCATACGGGCCGAAGTCTTCAACGATGGGAGGTACGAAGCGTGGAGTCCTGCAAGAGGGTCCAGATTTCTAAACGAAAGGGCTACAACATCAGGCTTCACATCGAGCAAGGTACGTTTTAATTCCGGCCACGGATCTGCGGACAGGTTCATGTCAAGGCCCCATTTTTCGTGCCTACGCGGCACGAGGCTGGCTAATCTTGAGAGCCCCAACGGATAGACCCGTTCCCCCGCGGCCAAGTGAGATGTCGGGGTCTGAACGAACAGGATTCGCATGAACATCACTCCAGAAGCAGCAAACCGATGTATTTCACGTACCGGTCCCTTTCCGTCACGGGCTTCACACGTATGCCTGCGGCCCGGGCCGTGGTGTACACGTCGATTCCCGATCCCTCCATGGAAGGACGAGCCTGATCGGGATGCCTGCAGATTCCGTCTTCGGGACATTTCTCGCATAGAGGACAGGGACCGGCTCCCAGGACGAATGCCTTGTGGAAGCCAGCCAAGAATGCCCTTCTCTCCATTCGGAGGAGCTTCCGGTGGAAATCACGGCTGGGCGGCGCCCCCTCCAAGAGAAGAGCCCAGGTGTACGATTCCAACATTTCCCTTGTGGCACAGCTTTCCAGCCCGCGCGGGGGACATTGTAGATTGTGTCCATACATAGAGCAGCCCCATGCACATTTCATTCGAGCCCATGGGGCTGTAACGATTTTCTCTCCAGGCACAAGGACGCCGCGGCGGAATCCCTCGGTACGGGCCAGGTATACCCACTCCTCCAGATCAGTCTTACCTCCACTGTCAGTTTGTTTCCTGCCGGCCAAGATGATCGAAGAATCCGTGGCCAAATCCCGAATTTGAACCCTGCCCATGCCCTCGTCGCGGAGCCACCCCATGATCTGGTGCGCATTGTGACACGTGCCGTCATAGGTATTGAGCATCATGTTCAAATCGTACAGCGGTCCTTTCCCGGGAGATCGCCCGAGACGATCGGGAAAATAATCGTGAATCAGCATCAGACCGTCGTTCGCGAGAAGCCCCACGCTCTTCCGAAGCAACCCGCGAGCTTCGGCCGCACCGTACGCGTGCAGGAAATTGCTCAGGACCACCAAGCCGAAACGGGCTTCGGCTTGCAGCTCATGGGTACGAAAATCTCCCGAAATCGTGCGGATCCGATCCCACGCGGCCTTGTCGGGGTACACTACCTGTGCAGCAGCGATCACCTCTGGCAGATCGAGGACGGTGGCATATCCCTGCTCTCTCGTACCTATCAGCGCCCGGCTAAGCGCTCCCGCGCCTCCACCTATGTCCAGGAGAGGAGGGCTCCAGCCCTCCTCGGTCAATAACGCAGCGATCTCTTGAGCCTTCTGTCTGGCCAGTTGATCCAATGCTCGAACGTAGCGCAGCGTCCGGATTTCGTAGTCATCGTCCTTGGACGCAAGGTGGACAGCGTTGCCCCTTTCTGCTGAGACACTTTGCACAAGATCCATCCATCTCGGCTGCATGTGGCGACGATACAGCAGGAAGTCCCCCATGTACGATGAGTTGCCAGTGGCCAAATACAGCCGAGCAACTTGGCTGTTGAACCACTCCCCTCCTCCGTTGTGGACAAGCTCCAGACGTTCCAGCGTGTCCAACAACCGATGCAGGTTGTGTTTGTCACAGCCAGCGGCGGCGGCAAGGTCGTCCAGCCGGCAGCACCCCTGTTCGAGCAAATCGAAGAGCTTCAATTCCAGCGCGGCAAACAAGACCTCCGAATACCAGTACGCTGTCGCCAAGTCTTCCAGATATTGGAAGTCCGAATGCGCAGGATCGGCGTCCTGAAAGGGCAATCTCATTGGTCTCCTTAGGATTGTTTCCCTGATTGAGGGCCGGACACGTCGGCCTCTTCGAACGTGAGCATTTCTCGCGAAATCTGCGAAGCCGCCGCGAGAATCGAAAGTCCGAAAGCAGCGCCGGTCCCTTCACCCAACCGCATTCCCAGATCCACAATGGGCCTCAGACCGAGATCGTCCAACATCAGCTTGTGACCGAGCACAGCGGACTGGTGGCCTGAAAACAGATAGCGCTTGACTTCAGGATGAAAACGAGAAGCCAGGAGAGCGGCGGCCGTAGAAATGAAGCCGTCTACCACCACAGGGATCCTCGCGGCGCACGCAGCCAGAATTACGCCTGCGATCCCTCCAATCTCGAAGCCCCCGACTTTCGCGAGCACGTCCAGTGGGTCGCCTGGATCAGGCCGATTCACCTCCAGGGAGCGCTCAACTACCTTCACTTTTTTGCGCAGGGAGTCTGCATCGATGCCGGTTCCCTGGTTGACCACCTCGATAGGGTCACGCCTCAGAAGGATCGCGGCTATGGCGGACGAAGGGGTCGTGTTTCCAATTCCCATGTCGCCAGTTCCAACGGCATGGAGTCCGCGCGATCTCTCTTCCTCAAGCACCTGGATTCCTGCTTCCAGTGAACGTATGGCTTCGTCCCGGGACATGGCTGGCCCCCGGGAAATGTCCGCGGTTCCGTCAGCGATTCTACGGTGAACCAATCTAACGAAACCGTCCTCCTCCACGGAAACCTTCTCGAGCGGCCCCGCTATGCCCATGTCAACTACGGTGAGGCGGGCACCGATATGCCGGGCAAGCACGTTTATGGCAGCGCCACCTCGAGCGAAGTTCGCAACCATCTCCCTCGTCACTTTCTGGGGGAAGAGGCTTACTCCTTGGCTGGCGACGCCATGGTCTCCCGCCATGGTGATCACCGCGAGGTCCCTGATCTCCGGTCTTGGCTCTCTTTTGATCCCTGCCAATTGAACACAGAACTCATGGAGCCGCCCCAGACTTCCACGAGGAATGGCCAACAAGTCCTGGTAGCGTGCTGCGGCGTCCATGGCGGCCTCGTCGAGGCCGCCGATACTGCTGATAGTGCTCTCCAGCATGTTATATCTCCACTACGCCTTGCAACTCTTGCTGAGCGTCTCCTCAAAAAGAAGCGCGGAAGCCCTGTTTGCACAGAACTCTCCGCACATGGTGCAGACCTGGGAGTCGGAGGGAGAACGATCGTCGCGAATCCTCCTCGCGTCTTCTGGAAAGAGCGCGTTGGCGAATTGTCCGTCCCAGTCAGAATCACGTCGCGCCTTGCTCATAATAACGTCACGCACGCGGGTCCTTTCGGGCAGCTTCGAGAGGTCCCCGATATGAGCTGCCACCTTGGCCACCTTGACCCCTTCGATGACGTCCTGCTCGTTGGGAAGCGCGAGGTGTTCCGATGGAGTAATGTAACAGATCAGATCGGCCCCAAATCGTGCCGACTGCGCGGCTCCAATGGCTGCGACTACATGGTCGTATGCAGCACCGATGTCTGTAGGCAAGGGCCCGAGCATATAGTAGGGGGCATGGTTGCTCATGCGCTTTTGGAGGATGATATTGGCTTCGATCTCGTCCATGGGCACGTGACCGGGCCCTTCTACCATCATCTGGCACCCCATTCGTCTGCCCTCTTCTGCCAATTCGCAGTTTATTAACAATTCCTGAATCATAGCTCGGTCGAAGGAATCTGCGATCGCACCTGCACGAAGCCCGTTCCCCAGAGAAAGTACTACGTCGTATTTCTTGAGGATTCCCACCACGCGATCGAACTTCTCATACAAAGGATTTTCTCTCTGATTTGCCTTCATCCAAGCCACCATGGACGTGCCGCCTTTGCTCACAAGGCCTCCGTAGCGGTAACCCTGCCTTTCCAGACGTTCGATCGTGTACAGGTTGATTCCGCAGTGGATGGCCATAAACGTTATGCCATCCTCGCACTGACGCTCGATAAGGTCGAACAGCATCTCCTCGTCGAGCCGATTGGGGTCTCCCCATTTGCGGGTCGCCTCGCAGAAGGCCTGGTAAAGCGGAACATTCCCGACAGGTAGATCTACGGCCGCTATGACTTCTCTCCTGATCCTGTCGAGGTCCCCACCGACGGAGAGCTCCATCAGGGTGTTCGCCCCGGCCTTCTTAGCCGCAATGGCCTTGCGGACTTCGGCATCAATGTCTACGATCTCCGTCGACGTCCCGATGGAGGCGTTGATCTTTGTAGAAAGCCCCATGCCGATTCCCACCACAGAGCACTTTATGCCCTTGTTCAAAGGCACTACGATCTGCCCTTCTGCGATGCGTTGGCGAATCAGGTCTGGAGACAGGCCTTCCATGGCGGCAATGCTCTCCATTTCCGGGGTCGTGATCCCCTTCACAGCACATTCGACCTGCGTGAGCTCCATAACGCGTTCCTCCTCTCTTGTGTCGGCCCAAAATAAAAAATCCCCAAGCAACTATTGCTTGAGGATTTGCCTTCTCCGCAAACATGAACCGTGATGGCAGCTCTTCTGACTCTCGGATCAACCTCTGCCCACGCCTTCCCACCCGGGCTCGGCTCCTTTGTTGCACTCATCGGCATGCACTGTTCAGTAAACAGGCAGGCTTCGAAGTACAGTGCACACCGACGCGAGAGCTGAGCTCCGAGCAGTGGCTTTCACCCGGTCATCAGCGCTCTATTGGGCTAACGACCAAGCAGCGGGCTTCGTCCCCGATTACAGCGGCGGGTCCGTCCCGGATTCTCACCGGATTCCCTATTATGCCCGAAAGGGCCACCACCAGGTTGCACGATATAGTAAGTCAATTATCGACCAGTATTCGCTCCTGTCAAGCTTTTTTTTAAATATCCGAGCAAGCACCCAGTTACACAGATATTCTGTTTGACGGGGAGGCATGTGGTGGGGTACGTTCAGGCACGGCATATTGGGAGCCTCGTCAGCCACCTGGCGAGCCTGTTGCGGTCCTCATGCGGCCGGGGACAGGGCCACGCGACCGGATTCGGGGGTCGCCGTTCTAAGTATGGCGAGATCGTTGCACAATTTCAACTCATGATTCCGCAAGGTTATTCGACGATGAAAAATCCTCTCACCGAGCCACATTCCTCGAAAACATCCGTTAAAGCAGTCCGCATGCAGCGCGAGCGAGAGTACGAGGGCAAACCGAAAGACTATCGTCACACATACTCCGTAGTGCACGTCGATGACGGTGGAACCCTCTTCCGCTGCGACGTAGTCGGCCACGTTACTTCCCACCAGCTTATTTTCTGCACGCATTCCAACGAGCACGTCTTCTCGATGAGGCCCAACCGTAAGATCATGCCGACCGCTTGGCCTGTGACCGATGCGAAAGGTCAGCCCGTTGGTCGGATTACTCAGAAAATCCTGGGAAAAGGCGTTTGGGCAGCCACGGACTCAGCCGACGGGGAAGTTTTCCGGATCGTCGATGCAGAGCAAGCCGTTGACAGGGTCGGAAGAGCCGTTTTCGGCGGCGTGTCTTCAGCGTACTGGCTCGTGCAGGGTGACCTATTGATCGCTACCACCAGCATGGAGCCACGCGAAGCCGTAACAAAGAGAGGCATCCGTGCCTTTCTTAAGGCTTTTGTGACGCCGTCGGACTGGGTCGTGCGATTTGTCCCTGAAGCACCGGAGGTGGATCTCCGCCTCGTCACCGCCGCGATGATCCTGCTCATAGACTTCACGCAGATCGGATGACGAACACCAGTTACCGTTCTATGCTGCCACGCATTGAATGAGCGTGGCAATCATCATAGTTGAGTGCCAGTGAGCTTTCGATGGACACTTCGTGACAACAGAGATCGAGGTCGCCGAACCGCGCCTGTGGAGCTCCTGAGTTATGGCCAACAAGATAGTGGAGAGCGGACAGTGTTTTCACGCGGTCGTCTCTGGGGCAGTTCTCGAATTGGGCTAGGACCTATTGTCAATGCGCTCCACTACTGCAAACGCCTCCAATTCCGCAGCGTAGCTTCTGGAAAAGAGTGAAACATTTTGGAGCCTGATGAAGGTCTCGCTCCCGCCTCCTGCCTCTCGCTCATCATCTCGTACATTCCACAATGTTCACACAGGTCCTCCATATCTTTTCCACATTAACCGCCTAGACTTTTCCTAGATAAGCGAAGTCCCGGCTCATGCTGGCCGCTGTAGCTCTCACCCGCGTGAATCTAGCATCATAACAGAATGAGGGTTCAATGAACAATTCCGTTACTGCTCCGTTGCGTTTCCATGCATTGCCCATTGCATCGGTGAGTTGCTTTCAGGCTTTTCAATCATTCTGAAACAGTGGATGCAGTCTACGGATCACACCATGGTCCATTGGGGGGGAACCTGTGAGAATTTCGCATGAAGAGAAGGATCAACTACTCAGACTGATTGCCGAGGGTGAGAACCTTGACATCGACGACCTGGAGGCCTTGTACCGCTGGATCGACGACTCCCATGAAGCACTGGCATTCCATCCCCTCCAAAAGCAACGGTTCGACGAATACTGCCGTTTGTCTCCCAATTCCAATTTCGCGAGGACTTATATGGGGGTGTGGATTCTCAGATTCGCTCTAGAGGAGGCCTCATTGCAGAACAGCGATCGGCCAAACCACATCGAATTCTGCCGCGAATGACCGCTTGGGAAAACGTGATTCTTCCACTTCTCTGTGGCGATCTTGAAGAAGACATGAAGGAAAGAGCCATCAGCGGCTTTCCGTCAAGGGGCAAATTAATGAGAAGACCCAAAATCACGCCAACGTATATTAGGGACCGCCCACAGAGGGTGTCAAGGATTTCGCGCCGTCCCTCCATCATCCCACTTGGTCTGATCCCCAACACGTGCAATATTGATTTATGTACCCGGTTGAGATTCCTCTAGATGCGGCAGCAACGTGGTGACCATTCCGTGAAATCCACTCTTGGCGCGATAGCTCAAAACCTAAAGAGCAAGCTCGGTTACTACCGAATGGTTTGCAGCCATCCCCGTACGCCATTGATTTCAAAGGTGCTCTTGTGGTTGGCCCTCGCCTACGTCATGTGCCCCATTGATCTCATTCCCGATTTTATTCCCGTGCTGGGGCACCTGGATGATATTGTCATAGTGCCGGGGCTAATTCTTATTGCTCTCTGGTTGATTCCTGAAGAAGTGCTGGATGAATGCGCGTCTCGCTCCGACGGCTGATGCGTCGGCGTGGTGAATGCTTCGGCAATGGTGGGGCACATGGAAGGTGCGATTATGCCTCGCCGGTGGCTTCCCACCTTTGAGGAAGCCTCTGCCTGGTCCTCATCCCGGCGGAGGCCATCTCAGAGTCGAGAACGTCTTTATCGATCCGACTGGCGAGCCGTCACGGTGGAGCGCTCGCGGCGGCGGGCGACCTCTGCAGGTTGCGTGTAAGAGCCCTTTTCGGTAACATGCTCATAGGACCTTGCCATTTCAGGCGCCCAACGTCCTCGGATGTTAGCGGCCTAAAGGGAGAGCAATATTGCCCAGTGCCTGCGACCTTCCCCTAAATGATCAGGGCAGATTTTATCACATCGACTGTCGTCCGGGCGATGTAGCTCCCTACGTGCTAGCATGCGCGAATCCCGGTCGAGCGCATCTCATAGCTAACTTCCTCGATGAAAGGGAACTCAAGGGAAGGAATCGGGAATATGTGGTATACACGGGAGAGTACAGAGGGATTCCTGTGTCAGTGATGGGGACAGGAATCGGGGCGCCGGCAACTGCTATAGCCGTTGTGGAGGCGGCCCAGTGCCAGCCGACTGCGACTTTCATACGAATCGGGACATGCGGAGCTTTGCAGCCTGGAATCAGGCCTGGAGATCTGGTCATCACCGACGAATGTGTCCGGGAGGAGAACACTACGCACCACTATGCAAGCCCCGATCTCGTAGTCAGAGCACACCCGGAAGTGCTCGCCGCGCTGGTGAAGGCTGCCGAAAGCCTGCATTTTCGTTACCACACAGGTACCACATGTACTACCTCCGACTTCTTCGCTGGCCAAGCGAGAAAAATAGACGGATTTCCCGTTCGCGACCGGGACAAGGTCGAGCGGCTCAGGTCATGGGGCGTGTCGAACGTGGAGATGGAGATGTCGGTCTTTCTCACTCTTGCCGCCGTCTCATCGTACAATCTGAGAGCAGGCGGAGTGACCGTGGTCCTTTGCAACAGAATTGACGGGACGTGGTCAAGCTCCGAAGAGAGCGAGCTGAGATGCATCAGGGCCGGCCTGAAAGCCGTTGAAATACTTCACATGTCAGATCGGACTGCTGACAGGTAAGGGGAAATGGCTGTTGCTGTAATTTACCTGAAAGTCCACTGATTGCCGGCGAGACGCCGGCGCCACGAAGACAGGAGTGCCAAGGCCCGTGGCGGCCGTCACGGGTCCCGCGAAATTCCGGGAGGTTTCGTGGTCCGTTGTGAGTGGCAGGTCATGGATGTTTGTTCCAATTGACTCATCAACCCCTCTCGATAGGAACACGCTCCTGGAACCTGTCCAGTGCTTCGATAACGCAAGGTATCCAAATCGAGACTTTCTATTGTCTGCCTGGCAAGGCGGAGATCCATACGGGGCAGGAAGCCCGATCCTCTTCCCATAGTCCGGTAGCAGGGGGATTGGCAGCCGAAGATCCTTGTTACCGGATATAGTAGTACGTTTCTCGAAAGCGTAGCAAGTCCGTCGCGGAGTTGTCAAGACTTTTCTCCACACGGCGGAGAATGCCTCTTCCAGGTCTTCCCAAGGAGACAAGTCTTTACTTTTACAATGGATTTAAGGCGTTCCGGAAAAAGAAGGTATATGTGATTCTTCCTTTCAACAATTACGTTGCCAACATCGACACGGCCATGACAGATATGTACGCGGTAGGCAAGATCTTACATCCGGAACGATTCTCAGGTATTGAGGTCAGGAAAAGGGCGATGAGATGTACTCCTTTCTGCTGGAGAAGCCGGTCTATGAAAAAATGGAGGAAGTTTTCGGACCACTGGGGTCAGTCCTGTCCCGTCGAGCCTGAAGGTAGCTGCAAGACCTCTTCGTCTGGCATTGTTTCCGAATGACAGCCTGGAAAAGCGCAAAGGTTTCAGGTAATCCCCTGCGACTGCGTGGAGTCATGCGCGCACTGGTCACCCATCGCGTCTCAGCCGGCACCACCCGCTTCCCGAAATACAACGTTCCACGTCTGGGAAATTACTGCTATAGTGTTTAGACGAGCACACCTGCTCGCGGGACGGTGCGCATGGCTCGAAAAAGTCAGCAACGCCCGGTGAAGGTCGCGGAATTCCTGGAGGACATGCGGTCAGGTCTCGGCGATCCCGGCCTGATGAAGAAATATCATCTGTCGGAAGCCAATCTGACCAAAGTCTTGGGCGAGCTCCTGCGAAGGGGATTTGTCTCTGCAAGCCAGCTCGCAGAGCGATCGACGATTAGGGATTCGCAGATCATGAAGGCGTTTGTGGAGGACAAGGAGGGATTGAAAATCATCGACTAGACCGCACTTGAGGAGTGCACTGGCGGCCTTGTCGGGGCAAGCGATCGTGCACCCCTATTTCGGATGTTGAACCTTTTCGAGGCACACGGACGAGGCTAGGCCTGATTCTCCGCCTATTGTTACGATTCATCTCGCCTACGCGCTGCTTCCACGAGCAAGAACTCTCCAAGCTCGCGAATTGTGTGATCGGTCGGCTCGCACCAGGGATCGAGCACAAATTCTCCCGAGACCAAATTCATGCACTCAAAGAAAGCTGCCTCTCCGCGAAGACTGCCCAGATCGGCGTGGACCAACCTGCCCTCCTTGAGATATAGCCGCGATTCCACTCCCTGCCGCGAGACAATTCTGAGCACCGTCGTCTTTCCAATCAGCAACAGAAATTGAACCACATCTAAGATGTCAACGTCGTCAACCCTTCCTGAGAATTTCCGAGGACGCGTTTCTCCAACCGGCGTGGTGTCACCCTCTCCCGCTATCCACTCGTGGGAAACGCTTTCTAGCGACAGATCAGGCTGGCGACCTTCAGCCCTGAGCAGAGCATTCAACTCTTCAAACCGGATTCTCGCTTTCTCTGAAATCTCAGTGATCTTGAAGCCACACATCACGTATTTCTTCCGTTTTCCCTGAACCTTCGCCCATCGACATTCAGCCATGAATTCAACTGGTTCTGACGCATCCACTTCGTCCAGCGGGAAGCGCAGATTGATGACTTCGCCAACATTTGCTTTGATTCCAGCTACTCGAACTCCATTGTTGGAGATGTCTCGAAGAAAACCTTTCTGGGACGTTTCGCCATGGTAAACTCGCACTGGACGAAGAACACGCGTACGAGGGGACTCCCGCGCTGCCAGTCGGTCAAGGATCTTCCTGTATAGGGGGGATTTCTCGTAGAGCTCCCAGTAGCCTATGGCTTTCCTTTCCACTAGCCTATCAATAACGCGCTTCAGGCCTTTCATTGACAATTGGTACTTTTCCGTCAGTTCATCATCACCCATTCCGCTTCTGATGTCGTTCAATATTTCCCTAGCAGGAATCCTGGCCATATCCGAAACCACCCCCCTGGCGCTTCTTTTCCATGCTATGCCTCAGCACTGCAAATTAGGACTGCCGCCCCCCGTTCTGAAAACCGAACTAGCCTAGCGAGAGCTCCAACGGTTGCACGGGGCTCGGAAATCCGGAATCGAGCACGACTGACAGTGTAGCCCTCGATTTCGCTGGTGTCTACTGAGCGAGCTTCCGGCAACGCCTCCAGTATAATTCACGTGCTCAGACTTCGCCAGATCATTCTGTCTTCCTGCGCGTGGACGGGCTGGCACCGGAGCAAGTGTCGATCAGAAGGCCGCAAAAGCACTCCTGGTGGAAAACGGTCGATTGAACCTCACAAAGGGTGCATTGACCTTCGAGAAATAGTTTCGTCATCCAGATTACTGGGAGGCTGTTTCTTGGAATGGACGGAGGCAGCGCCGAAACCAGTCTGACTGAGTTGCTACTTTGATTGCCTGACGGGTGTTGCCCGCCAAGAATTCGGGACCAATTCCCTGAGGAACAAAACGGAGCAGACTCTTGGTAGTGGTCGCGGGCACTACGTGTCCACCGTCCCATCTTGAGGCTCAGACTGATGAAGGCCAGAACTAGCGGCAACAAATCGCTTTCGCAGCCTAAGATTGAGCATTTCGACGAAAACCGAGAAAGCCATTGCAAAATAGATGTACCCTTTCGGTACATGATGCCCAAACCCATCCGCAACCAACACTACACCGACGACCACCAGAAATGACAAAGCAAGCAT
>Ga0067045_1030830_pt1 | contig 13983 bp, 9 predicted proteins | sample TerdegcTABiofilm_FD_59184 | JGI IMG/M metagenome (GOLD analysis project Ga0067045, IMG submission 59184) | Combined Assembly of (Gp0054472, Gp0054536) Wastewater bioreactor microbial communities from Singapore -Terephthalate degrading...
ATCGACACCCATCCCCCCGACCATGATCGGTACCAACTCGTGTGATCCGAGTTTCAGGCGAAAATCGTCAACGCGCTTCATCACTTCCAGTCCGTAAGTTCGGCAGTCCGACATTATCACCCGAGACAGGGGCATCGGCCCAGTCCCGTCGCGTGTCGCACGCATCGGTTACCATCTTCGGATCAATACGTAGATGCGGCCCGTCGGGGCCATGGAGGACGACACGATGTTCAAGGCGGTCTTGATCGAGAAGGACGATGCCGGCTACCGCGCCGGCCTGTGCGAGCTGGACGATGCGGCGTTGCCCGAGGGTGACGTCACGGTGAGGGTCGAGTATTCGACGCTCAACTACAAGGATGGTCTCGCGATTACCGGCAAGGGGCCGGTCGTGCGCAAGTTCCCGATGGTGCCGGGCATCGACCTTGCGGGCACGGTCGAGGCGAGCAGTCACCCGGGCATTGCGGTGGGCGACCGTGTGCTGCTCAACGGCTGGGGCGTGGGCGAGGGCCACTGGGGCGGCCTGGCGCAACGTGCGCGGCTCAAGGGTGAATGGCTTGTGCCCTTGCCGGCGGCCTTCACGGCCCGCCAGGCGATGGCCATCGGCACGGCAGGCTACACCGCGATGCTGTGCGTCATGGCGCTCGAGCGCCACGGCGTGACGCCCGACAAGGGCGAGGTGCTGGTGACCGGGGCGAACGGCGGTGTCGGCAGCGTCGCAGTAGCCTTGCTCGCCAGGTTGGGCTACACGGTCGTGGCGTCGACTGGGCGCCCAGACGAAGCGGATTACCTCAAGGCGCTGGGGGCGGCGGAGATCGTCGATCGCGCTCAGTTTGCCGCGCCGGGCAAGCCGCTGGCGCGCGAACGCTGGGCGGGGGCGGTCGACACCGTCGGCAGCCACACGCTCGCCAACGTCTGCGCAAGCACCAGGTATCGCGGCACGGTCGCGGCCTGCGGCCTCGCGCAGGGCATGGAGCTGCCGGCCACGGTCGCCCCCTTCATCCTGCGGGGCGTGACACTGGTGGGCATCGACAGCGTGATGGCGCCGCGCGAGGAACGCATCGAAGCCTGGCGCCGCCTCGCGCGCGACCTCGATCCCGCCAGGCTGGAACTCATGACCCGTGAGATCGGGCTGGGCGAGGCCATCGACACCGCTGCTGCGTTGCTCGAAGGCAAGGTGCGTGGTCGTGTCGTGGTCGACGTGAATCGCTGACGAACTTCAATCCCGCGGTGGCGCGCTGCCCCGCCGCCGCGCATCGACATCACTGAGGAGACGCTTCACATGACCGACCGTATCAGCCGCTTTGCCATCCCCGATCTAGCCGACGTGCCCGAGGACGTGCGCAACCGCATCCTCGCCGTGCAGGAAAAGGCGGGATTCGTGCCCAACGTGTTCCTGATGCTGGCTCACCGGCCGGCGGAGTTCCGTGCCTTCTTCGACTACCACGACGCGCTGATGGAAAAGGACGTCGGCCTGACCAAGGCCGAGCGCGAGATGATCGTCGTCGCCACCTCCGCCGCCGGTCAGTGCCTCTACTGCGTCATCGCCCACGGCGCGGTGCTGCGCATCCGCGCCAAGAACCCGCGCATCGCCGATCAGCTCGCCACCAACTATCGCAAGGCCGAGATCACCCCGCGCCAGCGCGCCATGCTCGACTTCGCCGTCAAGCTCTCCACGCGGGGCGGCGAGATCGAGGACGCCGACCTTGCCGTGCTGCGCGAACACGGCTTCGACGACGAGGCCATCTGGGATATCGGCGCCATCGCCGCCTTCTTCGCGATGAGCAACCGCCTCGTGCACCTCACCGGCACGCCGCCCAACGAGCCCTTCTACCTGATGGGCCGCGTCCCCAAGAGCTAAGCCTGGGGCGGGGCGACAGACCTGCTTACAACTGAATGACTGGCCCGGCGCCCCAAGGCATTGAATGCCGGGCCGTCAGTGCGTAACATGGCGCCCATGGTTGTAATCCCGGCAATCTGGAGGCGTTCTGGACAGGGGTTCGATTCCCCTCACCTCCACCCAAGGGCATTCGGGAGTGCGTTTGGGTGGGGGTGTACTGGTTTCGACAGGGCGGGCAAAGGTGAGCAGGCAACCCGAGAGGCGACGGACGTAATCCGCGCAAAACCACAAACGCCAACGATGAGCGTTTCGCACTGGCCGCTTAAGGCCTATGCCGAGGCTGCTTGAGCCTTGTTACCAAAGAAAAGCCGGTGGGGACTTCGGTCCCCATCGTCACGTCTACGGCTCGCGTTCGTCGGGTACGTCAATAGCCGTAAAGCACATCGAATTTCTGGCTTGTAGCTGATCTCGGCGGGTATCGATTCGCTGTCGATTCCGGGCGTCGTGCGTCGTTTCACGACGCCTGCCTTCCCCTCATGTCGTCGAGTGATCTCTGCGGGGCAGGCGACAATGCGCCGCCCAGGCAGCTTTATGCTATAAAAATATGTAAATAGCATCTTATTTTGGTAGGATCGCGGCTCTTGTTTTATGTGTTTGGCATTGATTCGTTGTGAATTGGTGCTTGTCACGCTTTGGGGAGATCTGCCGGTGCTCAGCCTTTATCAGCTCAAACCGCGCTTCCAGGCTTTGCTTCGGCCGCTCGTGGCTCGACTTGCATCTGCCGGCGTCACCGCCAACGGCGTGACCTGCGCCGCAATGCTGGTGTCGCTGGGGCTCGGTGTGCTGCTGTTCGCGTTCCCGCGTCCTGCACTGTTCCTGCTGCTCCCGGCGTGGATGTTCCTGCGAATGGCGTTCAACGCCATCGACGGCATGCTGGCAAACGAGTTCGGCCAGCGTTCTGCGCTGGGTGCCTATCTCAATGAACTCACCGACGTGGCGTCCGATGCGGCGCTCTATCTGCCCTTCGTGCAGATAGCGCCATTCGGCTGGGCCAGCGTGGGGCTGGTGGTGTGGCTGGCGACGGTGTCGGAGATGGCTGGCGCACTCGGTCCCATGGTCGGTGGTGCGAGGCGCTACGACGGACCGATGGGCAAGAGCGACCGGGCGTTGATGTTTGGCGCGTTAGGTCTGTGGCTGGGACTGGCCAGCGACCTACCGGCCGGGCTGTTCTGGCTGATGCCCGCGGCTGCGCTGCTGATCGCCGTCAACATCTTCAACCGTGTGCGTGGCGGCGTGCGCGAAGTGCCGATGCCGCAGACAACTTGACGAGGAAGGTGCGATGAAACGCGATGCGGTGAACGAAGAGATCTTAAGTCCCGGGACAGGGGGCGTTGAGCGCGCGGTACGTGAAGGCCGTTTTACGACCCATGACGGCGAATCGCTGTTCTACCGCCACTGGCCGGCGATCGGACCACGGCGCGGTGCGGTGGTGATGTTCCATCGCGGCCACGAGCATTCAGGGCGGATGGCGCACGCGGTGGACGAACTCGATCTGCCCGAGTTCGACTTCTTCGCCTGGGATGCCCGCGGCCACGGGCTGTCGCCTGGGGCGCGCGGCGATTCGCCCAGCTTCGGTACCTCGGTACGCGACGTCCAGACCTTCATCGACCATGTTAGCGACCATCACGACATCGCCCATGCCGACATCGCGGTGTTGGCGCAAAGCGTCGGTGCGGTGCTGGTCGCCACCTGGGCGCACGATTACGCGCCGCAAATACGCTGCCTGGTGTTGGCCTCGCCGGCCTTCAAGGTCAAGCTGTATGTGCCGTTGGCCCGTTCCGGGCTGGCGCTGATGCGCAGGCTGCGTGGCAACTTCTTTGTGAACAGCTACGTGAAGGCACGCTTCCTCACCCACGACCCGTCGCGCCAGGCCTCCTACGATGCCGATCCGCTGATCGCGCGCGCGATCTCGGTAAACAGCCTGCTCGCGCTTTATACCGCAGGTGAGCGCGTCGTCGCCGACGCCCAAGCGATCACTGTGCCGACCCAGTTGCTGATTTCTGGTGCCGACTGGGTGGTGCACCACGCACCCCAGCACGCGTTCTTCGAGCGCCTTGGTACGCCGGTCAAGGAAAAGCACGTGCTGCATGGCTTCTACCACGACACCCTGGGTGAGCGCGATCGTGGAGTCGCGCTCGCCTGGGTGCGGGACTTCATCTTGCGTCGCTTTGCCGAAGCGCCGTTACGCGTCGATTTGCGAGATGCCCACTGCCGCGGCGCCACCTACGACGAAGCTCGCGGACTGGCCGCCCCGTTGCCGGCATTCAGTCCCAGGGCGTGGTACTGGTGGGCCTACCGCGCCAATCTGCGGCTGGGAGGCTGGTTGTCCGACGGCCTCCGGTTGGGGCATGAGACCGGCTTTGATTCCGGCAGCACTCTTGACTACGTGTACCGCAACCAAGCCTGCGGGCGTGGCTGGCTGGGGCGCATGATCGACCGCCGCTATCTCGATGCCATCGGCTGGCGCGGCATCCGTCAGCGCAAGCGGCACGTTGAAGAGCTGCTGCTGGCGGCACTGGCGCACCTGTCGCGGGAGGGGCGGCCGCTGAGGGTGCTCGATATCGCCGCCGGCCATGGCCGCTATGTGCTCGATGCGCTTGGCCGCGCTGTGTGCCTGCCGGAGTCGATCGTGCTGCGTGACTTCAGCGACGTCAATGTGCGTGACGGCGCGGCACTGATCCGCGCGCGCGGCCTGGCGGCGCTGGCCCGCTTCGAGAGTGGCGACGCTTTCGATCGGGCCGCGGTGGCCGCGGTGTCGCCCGCGCCGACGGTCGGTATCGTCTCCGGCCTGTACGAGTTGTTCCCGGACAACGAGGCGGTGACGCGCTCGCTCGCCGGCCTGGCGGATGCGATCCAGCCCGGCGGCTATCTGGTCTATACCGGCCAGCCCTGGCACCCGCAACTGGAAATGATCGCCCGCGCGCTGACCAGTCACCGCGGCGGCGAGGCCTGGGTCATGCGACGCCGCACCCAGGCCGAGATGGACCAGCTCGTGGAAGCTGCCGGCTTCGAGAAGATGGAGCAGCGGGTGGACGAGTGGGGCATCTTCACGGTATCGCTTGCGCGCCGGGTGGGCGCATGAGTCTCGCCCGCTCCGGCCGGAGGCGCGGCACATGAGCGTCAGGCCGTCCCATGCAGGCGGTCGCATCCACTGGGGGCGCAGCCTCGCGTGGCTGGCCCTGCTCGGCCCGCTCTTCTTCGTCAGCTACGGTTTCGCCAACAGCCGGGCCGCGGCCCACGGCAAGGTCGGGTCACTGTACTTTGAGTGGGAGCACGCGATCCCGTTCTGGCCGTGGACCATCGTGCCCTACTGGTCCATCGACCTGCTGTACGGGTTGTCCTTCCTGTTCTGTCGCGAGCGCAGTGTGGTCGATCGGCACGCGCTGCGCCTGCTAACTGCACAGTTGATCGCGGTGGCGTGCTTTCTGCTGTTTCCTCTAGGCTTCGCCTTCCAGCGGCCGCCGGTCGAGGGTGGGCTCGGCGCGTTGTTCGGTGCGCTTGAAGCCTTCGACCAGCCATTCAATCAGGCGCCGTCGCTGCACATCGCGCTGCTCGTCATCATCTGGGTGCGGTTTCATGACGGCGTTCGTGGTGGTGTTCTTGGGGCAGCCCACCCCGCCTGGATCTGGTCCGTGCATGCCTGGATGCTGCTCATCGGCTTGTCGGTGCTCACCACCTGGCAGCATCACTTCATCGATGTGCCCACCGGTGCCTTGCTCGGGCTGATATCCGTGTGGATGTGGCCAGACAAGGGGCGTTCGCCGCTCGTCCGTTGGCCGGAGCGCTCCCTGGAGACTGGCGACGGCGGCGCCCGCCTACGCGTCGCCCTCGCTTACGCGGTTGTAGCCACTCTCCTGGGCATATTCGCCAGCCTTGTCGGTGGTGCTGCGCTGTGGTTGTGGTGGCCGGCATCGGCCTTGGTAATGGTGACGCTGATTTATGCCTGGTGCGGCCCGGCGGGTTTCGCCAAGCGTCACGGTCGGCACGACCTGGCACCGGCGCTGGTGATGGCGCCCTATCTGTTAGGCGCATGGTCCAACTCGCGGCTATGGACACGGCGCCATCCTTGGCCGGACCGCGTGGCCGAGGATGTGTGGTTGGGACGCATGCCTTCGACCGCAGCACTACGCCGCGGTGGGTTCGCCGCCTTGTGCGATCTCTGCGCCGAATTGCCGGCGCCGCGCGGAGTGCACGCCTACGCCGGACTGCCGTGGTTGGATCTGGTGGCGCCGACGCCTACCCAACTTGCTGAGGCAGCGCACTGGATCGAGGGGTTGCGTGGCGCAGGTCCTGTGCTGGTGTGTTGCGCGCTGGGCTATTCGCGCAGCGCCTGCGCGGTGGCCGCGTGGCTGCTGTATCGCGGGCTGGCGGAGGATGTCGAGGCAGCCGTCGGGCGTGTGACGCAGGCGCGGCCGGGGGTCGTGTTGCTCCCGGCGCATTGGGCGGCGCTCCGCGTGTTCGCCTCGATCTGTGCCCTGGAGCCCGCGGCCGTTCCGGGGTCTCAGGGGGGAGGCGATTGTAAGGCGGCCTGGTTGAGCGCTGGTGCTGCGCAGGGGGTGCAGGCATGAGCACGGCAGGCGACACCAGGATGCGAGCCCGATCGTTAGAGGCCAGCGCGGCGGATGAGCAGGTAGCCGCGCGCACGGCTGCGATGCAGGCGACCTTGTGTGCGGCGGTGTTGTCGATTGGTCGGGTGGTCGCGACATGGAGTCTGATGGTGGCGTTGACGGCATTGGGCTTGCTGGCGCTGGTGCCGACCGGTTGGGTTGCGGGCGGGGGTGTGCCGTGGGGGATCGCCAGTCTGGGGTTCGGCATGGGGGCTGCGTGGTACGTCTTGCGTGTGCGCCTGGACGAGCAGGTGTTCCGTACCTGGGAGCAGCGTTGGCGCGGCATGGAGGCTCGGCCGGAGTGGGACATGCAAGCCTTCGATCAGGCGTGTGCTACGGCTCTTCGGCGTCAGCGCGTCTCGCCCGCGGCGGCCTCCCGCTCGCTGGACGAACGCTGTCGCGCCGCACGTCGCCTGCTTTTGTGCCAGATACTGTTTGCCGTGCTGCAGACCATCGCGCTGACGGGACAATTTGTGCTGGTCGGTTGGTCGGGGTGATGAGCGGCATGGGCAGATGGGTGGATGACTGGGTGGGGACGCTGATCTGCGGTTTCGCCAAACTGGTGACTGGGGTACGGGCCTTGTGGCGTGGCTGCGAACCGGATCCGCGGCAGCGTGTTTATTTCGCCAACCATCGTAGCCATGGCGATTTCGTGCTCATCTGGGCAGCTTTGCCGCCCGCCTTGCGTAGCCGTACCCGGCCGGTGGCAGGGGGCGACTATTGGCGTACGAGTCGGCTGCGAAGTTACATCGCGGAACGGGTGTTCCGGGGGGTGCTGATCAAGCGCAACAGCGAGGGACGTTCCGATGACCCGATCGCCCGGATGAGCGCAGCGATTGCGGCCGGCGACTCGCTGATCCTGTTCCCGGAAGGCACGCGCAACCTCGGCGACGGCCTGTTGCCGTTCAAGAGCGGGTTGTTTCACCTCGCGCGGGCGCGGTCCGAGGTCGAGTTTGTGCCGGTGTGGATAGAGAACCTGGGGCGGGTCATGCCCAAGGGCAGCACCATTCCCGTGCCGCTGCTGTGTTCGCTGAGCTTCGGCCAGCCACTGATGCTGCTGCCCGACGAGGATAAGCGCAGCTTCTTGCGACGCGCGCGCGAGGCCCTGCTGGCACTCGCGCCGCATGAGGCGTGAAACGATGAACGTCACTGATGCAATGTTCGCAGTGTTCGCTGGTCTGTTCGGGGTGCTGGTCCTGGCCAGCCTGGTCGGTGCCGGCCTGCATCTGCGTGTCGCTGGCCGAGGCGGCAGCGCGACCATCGATAACCTCAACGCCCGTGTGCGGGCCTGGTGGGTGATGATCATCGCGATCGGGCTGGCCATCTGGGTCGGGCGCTGGGGATTGATCGCGCTATTCGGCTTCGTGTCCTTCCAGTGCCTGCGCGAATACGTGTCGCTCACCCACACCCGTCGCGGCGATCATCTGGCGTTGGTGTGGAGCTTCTTCTTCTTCCTGCCGCTGCAGTACTACCTGATTGCTGCCGACTGGTACGGGCTGTTTTCGATACTGATCCCGGTATATGCCTTTCTGTTGCTGCCGATCGTGGCGGTACTCGGCGCCGATACGACCCGCTTTCTCGAGCGTGCCGCCAAGGTGCAGTGGGGCCTGATGATCTGCGTGTATTGCATCTCGCATGTCCCCGCGCTCCTCTCGCTTGACATCCCTGGCTTCGAGGGGCGGAACATGCTGTTGATCGTGTTCGTGGTGCTGATCGTCCAGGCGAGTGACGTGTTCCAGTACGTTTGGGGAAAGCTTCTTGGTCGGCGCAAGCTTGCGCCCACGGTATCACCCTCCAAGACGGTGGAAGGGCTGGTCGGTGGCGTGGCTTCCGCCACCCTTGTAGGGGCAGCGATGTCGTGGATCACGCCGTTCTCACCGCTTCAGTCCGGCATGATTGGGCTGGTGATCAACCTCGCCGGCTTCTTCGGTGGCCTGGTCTTGTCGGCGATCAAGCGCGACCGCGGCGTCAAAGACTGGGGTTACATGTTGGAGGGGCACGGCGGAATGCTGGACCGGGTTGATTCACTCAGTTTCGCGGCTCCCCTGTTCTTCCATATCGTTCGCTATTGGTGGGTGCCGTGATCCACTGTGCCAAGCGGGTTTGAACCGCCCTGCATCTTGCCGTTGCGCCCTTCGGTTCGAGACGGATGCGACGGGGTCTGCCATTCCATACGCCAGAGTTTCGACATGCGAGAACCAGCTCCGTGCGTTGCTGAGGTTCTGCCAGGGGGCCGCGTCATTCTTGCTATGGTGACGAACAGCCGTCCCTTAACGCCAAGGATGGTCAGTCCAGTCAAGACAGACGGCGGGCTGATGCGCAGCCGGCCCTCTGTATGGCGACGCGTTCAGTAATCGGTCTCGATCTTTTCTCCCGTGCGCCGGTCGATGTACCAACCTTTGCGCACGGCCTTGCCGTTGAAGATGTGCGCCTCGCGGAAATCACCGCCGGCGAAGGAATGGACGGGGGCGACATAGACCGCCTCGCCCCATTGATCCCGTTTCTTGGGGTCGAAGCCCGGGCGGCGCTCGATATCCCAGCCGAAGAGCGTGCCTTGGTTGCTCATGCGGAACTTGAGACGCAGGATGCCGCGCGGGTCGCGTTTGAGGTCGTCGATCAGTTCCTGCGGAATGCGGGTGCCGACTTCGATGAGTTCGTCGCCGATGATGTTGCCTGTATAGCGACTGCCCACATCTCGAATGAAGCGCCGTTCGTGAGAGTCGCGCCAGATGATCCGGGCGCGTTCGGGAACGGGGTGGGCGAGGACCATCTTGGTCTGAGTTGTTAGGCGCTGTCCTGCCTTGCGAAAAAAGGGGTACTCGGCGTTCTCAGGGTAGAACTCCACCCCCAGAAACTCCTGACCCTCTATCGCATCGACGACCAGTTCGAAGCCGGGGTAGCCGAATCTTTGGAGCATGCGTTCACGGCTTTCGAGATACCGGGCTTGTTTAGGTGTTACGAGTTTGGGTGGTGTAGGGGGGCGTGTCCGGCAACCGGCGAGGAGTGCAGCACCCAGCATCAGCAACGTCCGGCGCGTAGGCGACTCGGGGGGCTGGCTCACGGCAGTGCGGCTTCGGGTGGGCACAGTGAAGAATCCTCTTTGAAGTAGTTGTTCCGACATAACCAAATAACATACTCAGACATGTTCACGGTGCCAGTGATGTTGCCAAGCTTGCGGGGATCAAGCGGCGACCCGGTACCTGTCTGCGAAGCGTCCCTTGGCAGCCAGCTAATAAACTCATGCGTTTCTGGATGCGTCATGCTGCCGTTGTCGAATTCCATAGTGCGCTGGCGGTTGCCCGCAACGGCGCCCCGTACCTCGCGGTCTTCGGGGAAGACGTAATCGGTTCGAGGGAGATCGCCATGCAAGACTTCGCGCGGCACGACGTTGTTTGGACTGCCGGCCTGGATGACGTTGCTCTGCTCGTGAACTACGACATCGAACGACGGGATGGGATCGACGGCCTTGATTGGCACATTCGCCAATGTGGCCTGCTCGACCATCCAGTTCAGGGCCACCAGCGACAGGCCTTGCTCGGCATCCGGATAACCACCCCCGATATCCGCGTGAGCGCCGATGAAGCCCTTTTCGATACGGATTCTTCCGGGCTCATTGCTGCTCGCGCCGATGGACTCGAGTGGGAAGCCACCCCAGTGCATGCTATGAGGCTTGGGGTTGCGGTATCCGTATTCCCCGATACTTCCTGATCGATGCTCATTCAACGCGACCGCCTGGGCCACATACCCGAAATCGTCCGGGATATTCAGGTTGTAGTTCAGGTCGCTGAAGTTCGTCGACAACACCGTGTCGAACAGTCCCATGAAGCGGAAATTCACAGGTTGGCAGCCTGGAGTTCCGTCGCCTTTCGTGTATTTGTAGTAAGTGCCGCCCTGGTATTCGATTGCGCCGGCGACGATCCTGTTCGAGAAATCTCTGGCCTGTGCGGCGCCCCGGCTGAAACCGATGATGTCGACGTCCATCACCTTGTCGTCATCGAGAAGGTCTGCCGCGTCGCGCATGTACAACATCATCCGCTCGATGCGTGCAGGCCCCGAGTAGTTGCCGCCCATGTCGTTCACGTAGGTTGGGTCGCCGGGGGTGATCCACCAGAGGAGGGAGTGGGTTGCATAGTCCTCCGGTCTGATGTGTCCATACCGGATGTCTCGATGTACCGTCCCCACGCCGCTAATGTAGCGAGCATCGCCCCCGTCGTATGCTTCCAGAAAATGCGAGACGTTTGTCAGTCCGTCACCTGCCATCGCTGGATCGTTTCGATCATCGCTGTTCCCCGTCCCATCAAACGCAAACAGGATCAGCCCACCCGGATCGACATATCGCAGAGGATTGAACGCCACATACGCATACGGATTCGGCCCATCCGGAGTGCCGAGTGGGTCGGGGCTGAGGTACTGGCCTTGTTCCGGGTCGTAGTAGCGTGCGCGGTTGTAGTGCAGGCCGGTTTCGCGGTCGAAGTACTGGCCGGGCAGGCGCAGGTTGAGGGTGAGGTTGCGGGACTCGATGGTGGCGGCGCCGAAGGGGGCGTAGGTGGCGCGCCAGAGCACCTGGCCGTCTGCGCCGGTGGCGAGCTCGGGGGCGCCGAGGTGGTTGCCGTGCAGCCAGGCGATGCCCTCGCCCGAGCCGAAGGTGCTGCGCCATACGCGTTGCAGGGCGCTGAGGAAGCGGGCGGTGAAGCTGTCGTCGGCCGTGGCGGGAGCGATGCCTTGCGGCGTATCGATCATGGCAACTGGCACGTCGGCGAGCCAGATGTACTGGCGCAGGATGCGGCCGTTGGCGTCGAGTTCGGCGAGGGGCTGGCGGTGTTCGTCGTAGAGGGTGCGCGTTGTGCGGCCGCCTGCTTGCTTGGTATTGCGCAAGCCACGATGGTCGTAGCCGTAGCGGGCGATGACGGTGCTGTGTTCGCGGACTTCAACGAGCCGGCCGCGGGCATCCCATTCGTAGTCGCGCTGGCCGAGTTGCTCGGGTTGGCCGCTGGCGCTGTAGCGTGCAGGTGAGTCGGGGGAGGCCAGCACGCGGTGGGTGTGCGGCTCGAAAAGGCTGCGTTGGGTGCCGTCCCGCAGTTCGCGCTGCGAGGCGACATTCTGCTGGCTCAGGATGCGGCGCTGGGACGGGTCGTAGGCGTAACGCCAGACGGCCTGTTCTGCGAGCGTGTCGTCCTTCATCTGCCACCGGACCGAGGCGAGCAGGCGGTTGTCGCGATCGTAGGCGTGGCCGCTTGCCGTTGGCTGGGCGTTTCCGCCGAGGGCACGCTGGCGGCTGTGCAGCAGGTTGCCGCGCACGTCCCAGAGGTAACGATGATCGAGCAGTGCAGCGGGATCCTCGGGGGCGCCGAGTGCGCCGGGCAGGGTGCCGGGCTCTCCTGGCAAGCCCTCCCTGGGGAGCCCGGCCGTATCTGAGCCAGTGGCGGTGGACTGGGCGCGGGCGTCGCCGATACCCAAGAGCTGTTCGATCGCCTTACCGGGTGTACGGGCGAGCGGCCAGTGCTGCAATCGGTTGGCCATCCGGTTCTGCGGCAGCTGACGGTGACGGTGCACTACGCGTGCGAGCACGCCTTCCCGGCTGCGCTGGAAGAGGGTCTCGATGCCGTTGCCGCTCACATAGCGGCGCAGGCCGACAAGGTCGCGCTCGAACTCGCTGGCGATGAGTTGTTCGCGCGCAAGCCAGCTTAGCCAGGGCGCCGCAACGGACTCGCGCCTGAGCGCGACGACCTGACCCTGGCCGTTGCGCTCGTAGCGGATGTGGCTGCCGTCGGGCAACGTCGTGGCAGTGAGCTGGCCGGAGGTGTCGTGCTCGTAGCGGGTGATCGTTGTCAGTGCTCCCTCGGCGGTGGGCAGGGTGACGATGCGCGCGCTGCGCAGGCCGCGGGCGTCGTATTCGTAGCGTTCGTGCTGGGTGGGATGGCGAACTTCGGCCAGGCGACGCCCGGCATATCGCCACTCTGTTTCTTCGTCGGTGCCGGTGCGGACGTCGGTGATTCGCTGGTGGTGGATGCGACCCCAGGCGTCGTAGGCATAGCGGGCGAGATTGCCACGCGCGTCGCGCATGGCGACGAGCCGGTCTGCTTCATCGAACTCGCGCACGATGGTTCCGCTGTCCGGACTGCGCTGCCAGACCGTACGGCCGAAGTCGTCGCGACGGGTCTCCGGGGGCGTCGGCGACTCGGCGGCCAAGGATGCGGCGCTGGGCGTGCGAGCCGCCGGATGGACCAAGCCGTCAGTGTCGACGGCGTACTGTAACTGTCCGAGCGCATCGTAATGCCATTGGCGGCCGCGGCCGGCGTTGTCGCGGACGGTGGTGAGCCTGCCCTGCTCATCGTAGCGGCGAGACTCGGTCTGGACCAAGGATGCGCTGCGGTGGCTGCGTTCGAGCAGGCGTCCTTCGGAGTCATACGCGTAATAGTCGAGGATGCCCAGTGCGCTCGCATGCCAACTCAGGCGGCCGTGCTCATCCCACGCGCGCAGCCAGTTCGCCATCGGCTGCGTGGCGTCCGAGGACGACACCGCGCGACCGAAGTCATCGTAGCGAAAGTGTTGCTCCCGGGGCTGCTCCCAACCCGGCATGTCGCTACGTGCCGTGACCACCTGTTGACGAGGGTTGTACGAGAACACGGTCGCGTGGCCTGCGTCATTGCTCACGCGCTGCAGCAGGCCGGTCAGTGGATGGTAGTCGAGCGCGTGATGGCTGCCGCCGGGCTTCGTGAGTGCGATCACGTGGGAACCGTGCGGGTCCCACTCGAAAACCGCGATGTCGGAGTCGGCAGGAGAGGCCTCCGGACCATTTGCCAGCGGACCGTCGATGGCTGCGAGCAGGGAGCGGCCATTGATCGTCGTATAGGTGAAGGTGGTCGTGCGTTCGATCGGCGTTGCCTCGCTGGGGTCCGCTGCAGGAACCCCGGACCCACCAAGGGAGCTGAAGCCGTGCTCGGTCACTCGCATGATCTGGCCGGCCGTGTTGAAGCTGTAGCGCAACTGGTGTTCTCGACCGCGGACCACGCTGGGGCGTGCGACAAGGACCGGTCGTGCGCCGTCATCCGCGTACTCGTAGCGGACGAGCTCCCGCGCGGGCATGGCTTTGCCGCCTGCATGGAGCCGGATGGACTCCCGCACGACGCGTCCCAAGGCGTCGCGCTCGATCAGCGTCGTCGCGAGCGCATGGCCTTCGGCGCTCAGCTGCGTGACGCGGACCAGGCGGCCGCGCGCATCGTAGCCGTAGCGCGCATTGGTCTCGCTGCAACTCGCGCAGCCTGGGCCGAGGACCTCCAGCAGGCGCGACCCGCCACCGATGCGTGCGTAACGATAGTGGGTAACTTGACCCAGACTGTTCGTCAGCACCGTCGCGTCTGGCGTCGAGAAGTCCAGTTCGACTTGCCCGATACCGGTGCCAGGCACGACCTTGCCGGCCTCGTCGAGTTGGCGCGGTGTGCCGCGCACGCTCATGACGGCACGGCCTTTGCCGTCGTA
>Ga0067045_1030827_pt1 | contig 13982 bp, 14 predicted proteins | sample TerdegcTABiofilm_FD_59184 | JGI IMG/M metagenome (GOLD analysis project Ga0067045, IMG submission 59184) | Combined Assembly of (Gp0054472, Gp0054536) Wastewater bioreactor microbial communities from Singapore -Terephthalate degrading...
CCAGAATCAGTTCTGCTGCCACGGTGATGTCCTGGGCGAAGTTTTTGGGTACTCCGCCGGAGATCATGAAGAGTCCCGTTTCTTCGGACCAGATTTTAATGCGGGTTAATTCGAGAAAATCTTTAACGGAATCGATCCTGACCACATCCTTGCCTTTCTTTCTCCACTGATGCAGAACCAGTCCGAAGCCGGCGCTGCAGTCGGAGAAGGCGGGGACGAAGATGGGAACCTTTTTCCGGTAGGCGGTAAGAACCACGGAATCAGCCTGGGGACGGTTTTTATCCAGATATTCGCCCATTTTTCCTATGAATTCCCTGGAGGAATAGGAACCGGGGGGTAGTTCATCGGCAATTTTGGTTATGGTGTCGTCGCACACTCTCAACTGTTCTTCGTCGATATAGGTATCGTAGATCCGATCCACCATATTTTTCTGAAGAACACCATCATCCGCGAAGGGAGACCCGGTGTAATGTTTGAAGCCCAGAGCCTCAAAAAAGTCCTGATCCACGATCATGGCACCGTTACTGACGATCGCGTCCACCATGTTATGTTCCAGCAGATCCACCACGGTTTTCTTGAGTCCTGCGGAAAAGAGGGAGCCGGCGATACACAGAATCACGGAGCAACTTTTATCCGCTACCATGCGCTGGAATATTCGGGCGGCGTTGGCTGTATTTCTCGCCTGGAAAGCCATCTTTTCGTAGCTCTCGATAATGGGGGTGGCATCAAAACTTTTAATGTCGCAATGAACAATTTCCTGATGAAGAATATCCTTTTTTTCCATAATACAGACCTCCCTTGGGGATGTAAATTTTTACTGGGTGAGAATCACCTCAAATTTTTGAAAATAGGTAACCGATAAACTTATAGATTAATTTTGCCGCGACAAAGTCGGGGGCAGGATTGGCAGGATTGGGCATCAGTTCCACGACATCGAAGCCTACGACATTTTTCTCCCTGGCGACTTCCTTTAATATATGGAGTAAAGTCCACCATGAGAGTCCTCCCGGTTCCGGAGTGCCTACGGAAGGCATCAGGGCGGGATCCAGTACATCCAGATCGAGAGTAACATACACATTATTACCCAGCATCTGTAAAAAGTCTTTTATCAGTCGGAAATTTTCTTGAAGTCGGTAGTCCCAGAGGATGGGGTAGTTTTTCTCCCGGATAACCCGGGCTTCAGGTTCACTTAGACTGCGAATCCCCATGCTGACCACAGGCACGTGCTCCCTCATGCGGGCAACGACGCAGGCATGATTATATTTCGACCCCATATATTCATCCCTCATATCGGCGTGGGCATCCAGGTGCAGCACCGACAGATCGGGATAAAAATCCCTGAGGGCATATAAAAAGCCTATGGACACGGAGTGTTCTCCTCCTAAGACCACAGGCATTTTTTTATCCTTTAATATTTTGTTAACCCGGGTTCTGACTCTGTCGATCATCACCCGGGGTTTCTCACTGCAGATTACCGGCTCGCCGGTGGCTATACCGGCTGATGCGGGAATTCCTTCCAGCTCCTCGTCATATATCTCCATATTCCGGGAAGCTTCGATGATAGCGCGAGGTCCCTCGGCAGTTCCTTTAAGGTAGGTTGTGGTTCTTTCATAGGGAACGGGTACCAGAACAACCCGGGATTTCTTATATCCGCAATATTGAGAGGGTAAAGCCCCGTAATTTTTCCAGACCGACTGTTCCATCTACGACCTCCTTATTTAAAATACCGACAAATTAATCATAATTTTATGTTATTTTGATCTGAAAGTCAATATGTGCAGAAAAAATCTTTTTCTGATCCTGCCTTGAAAAAAAACGGTTTTGAATTTACGCCGGTCTGGGGAGATTTCTTTTTTTTGATCACAATAAAAAGGGAAGAAAGAGAGTCGTGTATAAAATATAAGCAAATAATCCTCTCCGAGGGAAAATCATGGATTTCGAAACCAAAAAGAAAATAGCGGATCTGCTGAGGAGTTCCGTCAAGGATTTTAACAAATTCCGGGCAAAAAACCCCAACCTGGAGATAGATTTAAGTCAGGGCAACTTCGTGGAAATGAGTCTCCGGGGAGTTAACCTGTCTGGGGTGCAACTCATCGGCGCCAATTTCACCAACACCGATCTGTCGGGGGCAGATTTTTCCCACAGCAACGTTCAGATGGCTATCTTCAACCGCGCCCGGTTGGAAAGAGCCCGCTTCGACGGAGCCCGCATGTCGGGATCCCAGTTTTTCTGTTCCAATCTGCAAAAGTCATCCATGAAGAATATCAAGACCATGCACGAGGTCAATTTCAGAGGAGCTGATCTGCGGGAAACGGACTTTACCGGCAGTCCCACGGAGTTCTGCTACTTCGAGGATGCCCGGTTTCAGGAACTGCAGACCATCCAGGTGATAGAAGATGTCCGTAAAAACGAGGAGGACGAATTCGCCGAAGCCGAGGAGATAGAACTTCCCGCCCGGTTCCGCACTCTGCCCGCTTTCAAGAAATATCTCAAATATGCGGCTCTGGGAATTCTTTCCGTTGTAGTCGTATTTATCATCGTGGTGCTGATCTGGAAATCCCAGGAGAAAATCTGGGGATCTCCGGAAAAGAAGATCTCCGCCTTTCTCAGATCTCTGATGGGCAGCTATTGCATGTCCCTGGGAGACTTCCGTCAGGCAGAAGAGGAGTATCAACAGGCGGTGCAACTGGAGCCTCTGAACCCGTCTTATCTTTATAGCCTTGCCCTGTCCAGGGAGAAACTGAAAAAATACGGATTGGCACAACAAACCCTCATAAGAGCTCAAAAACTTAACCCCCCGGCATCCCTTAAAACAAAAATAGAGAAGAAATTGGAATTTTATAAGGAAATGGGAATAGGAGGAACATCGCCTTAGAGCCTATCCAGAAAATCTGAAATCCACTGTAGGAGGGTTCTCCAGAACCCGATTCGAGGTTGTTTTCCGGATAGGATCTTAACTATAGAAGGAAACGGGTTTGATTATAAAAGGAATTAAGGAAGAACATAGAAAAAAACTCATGTCCCTGGCAAGGATACTGCTTGCCGTCGGGATTTCCGTGTTGGTTTTGTTTTTTATCCCCCTCCCCTATATGTTCGAATGTCCCGGCAGCGCCGACGAAACCTCCCGCTACATACAGGTTCAGGACGGGAAGAGGGGAAAGGGAGCCAATGGGAAGGAAATCGGGAAGTGGGGTAAATTTTATATCACCACCGTTATATATGAGAGAGCCAATATTATTCTTTTTCTTTATGGGGTTATCAATCCCTCCCACACCGATCTGACCCCGGCGGAAAGCGCTGCAATCAAGGATAATACAAAAAGAAATAAAATAATGGCGCAACACATGGAGGACAGTAAGATAAAATCCCGCGTCGCCGCCTTCAAGGCCCTGGGATACCCCATAGAAATAAAACGCTCCCCTGTTGAAATAGTGGATATTGTGGATGAAAGTAAAGCCAAGGGGATATTGAAAGAAAAGGATCAGATTCTTAAGATCAACGGAATTCCGTTAAATACCGAGGAAGAAATGATTGACATGGTAAGGGAATGGGATTTCAACAGTCCTCTTCCCCTGACAATAAAAAGAAACGGAAAAGAACTGCATGTGGAAGTCCCCCTGATAAAACGGGGAAACCGACAGGTGGTAGGAGTTCAGATCCGATCCGAAATAACCGATGCCAAACTTCCCATGAATGTGAAAATGGATTCCCATAACGTCATCGGTTCCTCGGCAGGACTCATGTTCACCCTGGAAATCATCCGCCAGGTGTCCGGAGTGGACATAACCGGAGGACACAAGATCGCCGGCACAGGAACCATCGACGAGGACGGAAAAGTCTATCCCATCGAGGGAGTCCGGTTCAAGGTCATGGCGGCGGAAGATGAAGGTGCTGAATATTTTCTGGTTCCTGAAAAAAATTATCAGGAAGCAAAAGATGAAGCGAAAAAAATAAAACTCCTGCCCGTTTCCAATCTCCAGGACGCCCTGAATCACCTGAAAACCATAAACCCCTCCTCAGACATTGCCCCAATAGTTGAAAAGAATAAGAAATCCACCGCCTCCCCACCGGAGACGGAAGACAAAAAATCGGAGATTAATAAATAGAGTTAGTAAATTAAGGAAGGAAAGATTGATTGTATGAAAATTCTGGTCATCAACTGCGGTAGCTCATCGCTGAAATTCCAACTCTTCGGCTATGACAATATGGAACTCTTCTCCAAAGGTATAGTGGAAAGAATCGGCGAAAAACAATCCTTTTTCAAACACCAGTACAAAGACGTGAATAAAAAGGTGGAAGTCCATGCCCCCAACCACAAAGCCGCCTTTCAGATGATTATCGACGATCTCCTGAGCCCGGAATGCGGACTTCTTTCTTCCATCGAAGATATTAAAGGAGTAGGACACCGGGTGGTTCACGGCGGAGAAAAATTCACGGGAACCGTCCTTATCGACGACGCGGTCATCGAAAAAATGAAGGAGTGCATCCCCCTGGCTCCCCTCCACAATCCCCCCAACCTCATGGGCATCGCCTCCGCCAGAGAATTACTCCCCTCAGTCCCCATGGTGGGAGTCTTCGATACCGCTTTCCATCACACTCTCCCCAAAATCGCCTACCTTTACGCCCTCCCCTACGAATACTACGAAAAATACGGAGTGAGAAGATACGGCTTCCACGGAACCTCCCATAAATACGTCTCCCTGCGGATTGCCGAGATCCTCAATCTTCCCATAGAAGAACTGAAGATCGTAACCTGCCACCTGGGAAACGGCGCCAGCATGGCAGCTATAAAAGACGGCATATCGGTGGATACCACCATGGGCATGACTCCCCTGGAAGGACTCCCCATGGGAACCCGCAGCGGCGACTTCGACCCCGCCATCATCCTCTTCCTCATGGAAAAGGAAAACCTGTCAATAAAAGAAATGGATAGTATCCTTAACAAAAAAAGCGGCGTCCTGGGTATCTCCCGATTCTCCAACGACTTCAGAGACCTGGAGGATAACGTAGATAACCATGAAGGGGCTAAACTGGCACTGGATATTTATATCTATAAAATTAAGAAATATATAGGAGCCTATGCTGCAGCTATGGGAGGCATCACCGATATCATCTTCACCGGAGGAATAGGCGAAAACTCCCCCTACATCCGGAACCTGGTCTGCAAAGACATGGAATTCCTGGGCGTAAATATGGATCCCGCCCTCAACGATCCCCCCAAAAGCGAAAGAACCATAACTTTCGCCGACTCCAAAGTGAGAGTCTGGATCATCCCCACCAACGAAGAACTCATGATCGCCAGAGAAACCCGCAACGTCATCGAAAATATGGTAAAAGTGGGGTAAAAACCTAGGTATATATTCAGTCCTCTGGCGGAGAACCACGTCATCCTGAACTCGTTTCAGGATCTATACAATATCTTGTGCCTCAGATTCCGAAACAAGCCTGCTCTGAACTTGTTTCACGGGTTCGGAATGACGAGGGGGACTGAATGAATACAAACCTAGTCAGGAGTTTATCTCCAATTCCAGGAAACCAACTTGAAATCGTCAGTCCTCTGGCGGAGAACCACGTCATCCTGAACTTGTTTCAGGATCTGGAGAAACCGCCTTAAAAACAGGTTAGGGGTTGACAATTATGACTCTTGGGGAAACCCTTTTCGAGAAAAGAGTTTCCCCAAACCCCTTCCTAAAAGTTTTAATCGAAAAGAACTTTTACCTCCTGCGATCTTAATTTTTTTAAAGTTTTGAAAAAAACAGGCGGTGAGAGACTTTTTTCAAAAAAAGCTTTCCCTCACCGATTGACTTTGAAAAACAAAGAAGATATAATGTGTGAAGTTATCCCTCGGGAAGCAGAGAATTTAATCGTTATGCTTAAAGTCAATATTCACCATATATTAAAACAACATGGCATGTCCCTGGATTTTCAATACCGGGATAAACCGGATATGGCGGAAGTAGATCTGCAAGGTCCCGTAACTGCCGAATTTCGAATTACTAACGCCGGCAGCCGCATGGTAGCCCAAGGGAAAATCACAGCGGTGGTAGAACTGGAATGCGCCCGATGCCTGGAAATCTATCCCCACAGAATTGAAACCGAGGTCGTGGAAGAATTCCTCCCCCAGAATAGCCCCGAACTGACCACCAAAGAGGACGATCTGAACTGGGACGATCTCAGCAGGTTCTCCTACGAGGGGGATGTAATTGACATGTTCGAGGTTTTAAGGCAGAATATACTGGCCCATATCCCCATGAAACCCCTGTGCCGGGAAGACTGCCGGGGACTGCTGCCGGAAAATAGGGACGAAGATTCTTGAAAATATGGGGAAAAAACATCCCTTTAAAAAAATTTAGTTTAAAGCCGGATAGAGGATTTTTTTTTTAGAGATTTAATAAATATGTAAAATTAAGGAGTGTGTTCAAATGGCAAACCCCAAATACAAAATGAGCAGAAGCAATTCCCGCTCCAGAAGAGCTCATGACGCCTTGAAAGTACCCAATGTGATAGAATGCCCCAACTGCAAGGCGCCCGCTCTGCCTCACCGCCTGTGTCAGGCTTGCGGTTTCTACGGCGGAAGAGAAGTTATAAAACTTTCCGATATGAAAAAGAAGAAAGCCAGCTAATCCAGGGCATAAAGGGAACTTTGATAAACTCAAAGAAAGTCAGGTGCGGAAAATATGGCAAATTTGCGTCCCGTGGGAATAGTCGGAATGGGCAGTTATGTCCCCCCGGGTCTTCTCACCAATGAAGATCTTGCAAAGATCGTGGAAACCTCCGATGAATGGATCGTCAGCAGAACAGGAATAAAAACCCGCCACAGGGTCAGTGATGATATGGCCACTTCCGACGTAGCAGTGGAAGGAGCCAGAAGAGCCCTGGATAACGCGGGAATGAAACCGGAGGAAGTACAACTTATCATTAATTCCCTGGTCTCCCCCGATATGGTCATGCCCTCTACCGCCTGCTTCATCCAGGAAAAACTGGGGGCGAAAAACGCCGGAGCCTTCGATCTCTTTGCCGGATGTACCGGATTCGTCTATTCCCTTTCCGTCGCCACCCAGCTGGTAGCCACCGGAGCCTACGATAACGTCCTGGTCATCGGTGCCGACGTCTTGACCAAACTCCTGGACTGGAAAGACCGGAATACCTGCGTTCTCTTCGGCGACGGCGGAGGAGCCGCTGTGTTAAAACCGGTAGAGGAAGGATACGGATTCATAACCCATATCCTGGGAGCCGACGGCGGAGGAGCTACCTTCATCGAAATGCCCGGAGGCGGAACCCGTAATCCTGCCACCCACGAAACTGTTGATAAGGGAATGCACCTTATCAAGATGAACGGTAAGGAAGTTTTTAAATTCGCCGTCCCCATCATGGAAACCATGATCCGGGAAGTGGTGAAAAAAGCCGGATTCTCCCTGGAAGACGTGGATCTGATAGTTCCCCATCAGGCAAATAACCGGATACTGGATTCCGCCGCCAAACGTTTGAACTTTCCACGGGAGAAAATATACTCCAACCTGGAAAGATACGGCAATACCTCCGCCGGAACCATCCCCCTGGCACTGGTGGACGCCCTCAACGAAGGAAGAATCAAAAAAGGAGACCTCATCGTTCTGGTGGGCTTCGGCGCCGGACTCACCTGGGGCGCCACTATCCTGAGATGGGCATACTAGAGACCGGAATCGATAGCCCGGCGAAGAACTTTAAACCTTCATTCGCCATCAAACCGGCGTTGGCAGCGGAGGACTTCAGTCCTTCATCTACAGGGAATAAAGATATGCTGTTAATTTAAGGAGAATAACGGAATGTATAAAACCGCATTTTTGTTTCCCGGACAGGGCTCCCAGGAAGTCGGCATGGGACAGGACGTCGCGGGGGAATTCAAAAAAGCCCGGGAAATATTTGACCGGGCCGATGAAGTATTGGGATTTTCCCTCAGCGGACTCATCAAGGAGGGTCCTGCAGAGGAATTGAAAAAAACTATCAATACCCAGCCCGCAGTGGTGGTAAGCAGCATCGCCATGATGGAAGTTTTGAGAGAAGAAGGACTCCGTCCCGACATCACCGCAGGACACAGCGTGGGAGAATTTGCCGCTCTTTACTGCGCCGGCATCATCTCCCTGGAGGACTGTATTCTTCTTACCAGAGCAAGAGGAGAATTCATGCATCAGGCCGGGGAAAAATACCCCGGTACCCTTTCCGCCATCATGGGCATGGATATTCCCTCGGTGGAGGAACTGTGTAATAATTCAAGGGAAGAAGATGTGCTGGAAGTGGCCAACCTCAACTGCCCCGGTCAGGTAGTGATCTCCGGTAGTATAGAGGCTATCGCCAGAGCGGAAAAAATGGCAGCGGAAAAGGGAGCCAAGGCGATATCTCTTAAAGTCAGCGCCGCCTTCCACTCCCCCCTCATGAACGAAGCCTGCGAGAAACTGGCAAACCGGCTGGATCAGGTGGAATTCAGAGACGCCGTCATTCCCCTGGTGTCCAACGTAACCGCCCGGATAGAACGGGACGGACAGAAGATACGGGAACTGATGAAAAAGCAGATCATCTCCAGAGTCCTGTGGGAAGAATCCATAAGAACCATGCTAAAGGAAGGCGTCGAGACCTTCCTCGAGATAGGTCCCGGCAAAGCCCTGGCAGGTATGCTGAAAAAGATTGATCGCAAGATAAACGTATCCAACGTGAATGATATTAAATCCCTTTCCAAGATGCTGGAAAAGGTAAAGGTGTAATTCAAAACCGGTATCTGTCCGGCCCAGGTCCCGCTGAATCGGATGGGCGGAAGATACCCAGTCCAATCATGTATGGGGGTGAATACCATGGAACTGTTAGGAAAAGTAGCATTGATAACCGGTTCCGGCAGAGGCATCGGCAGAGCCATTGCTCTTGAACTGGCGGAAGCCGGTGCGGATATTATCATCAACGATATATCCCAGGAGAGCTGTGAAGCCACCGAAAAGGAAATCCTCGCCTTGGGCAGAAAAGCCCGGTATTTCGTCGCCGACGTCACCGACGGTGAACAGGTGAACCAAATGCTTAAATCTTCTATAGAGGATTTTCAGAAGATCGATATTCTGGTCAATAACGCAGGAATAACCAGAGATAACCTCCTCATGCGCATGAAAGAGGAGGATTGGGATCTGGTGCTGAAAGTCAATTTAAAATCCGCTTTCCTCTTGACCAAAGGGGTTTCCCGTTATATGATGAAAGCCAGATACGGAAAGATTGTGAACATCTCCTCGGTCATCGGCATCATGGGAAACATGGGACAGGCTAACTATTCGGCCTCCAAAGCGGGTATTATCGGCTTGACCAAATCCGCCGCCAAAGAGCTGGCATCCCGGAATATTACCGTAAATGCCATCGCTCCGGGTTTTATCCAAACCCCTATGACCGACAAACTCCCCGATGATTTGAAGAAATCCATGTTGGCCAATATACCCCTGGGATTCTTCGGAGAAGCCTCCGATGTGGCCAAAGTAGTGCGGTTTCTTGTATCGGACGGAGCCCGTTATGTTACCGGACAGGTCCTTCAGGTTGACGGAGGAATGTTGATGTAAATACAATTTTAGAAGTCATAAGAACGGAGGTGAATGAATGTCAGTACTGGACAGAATTAAAAAGATCATCATTGATCAGTTAGGTGTGGACGAAGATCAGGTAACCCCGGATGCTTCCATTACCGATGACCTGGGTGCCGATTCCCTGGATAGAGTAGAATTGGTCATGGCTATCGAGCAGGAATTTAACGTCGAGATTTCCGATGAAGAAGCGGAAAAGATCGAGACCGTTCAGGATACCGTGGACTATATCAAAAAAGTTATTAATGAAGACTAATTCTTTTTATAAACCGATGGAAAGGACCGGAAAATCCTTCCGGTCTTTCCTTTTAAACCAGTTTGGGCTATTTTCTCAGTTTAAGGTTTACTGTCGATCCCTTCCCCATTGCCCTTCATATATAAGGAGTGAATTCAGTGAAAGAGAAACAAATTAAAGATTTCTTCGTAAAGGAAGGACTTAATCTGTCAGTGGCTGAATCCTGCACGGGAGGACTGCTCTCTGACAAACTTACCAATGTTTCGGGCTCATCGGAATATTTTATGGGCGGAGTAATCGCCTATAATAACGACGTTAAAATAAATATTTTGCATGTTCCCTTCAAGATCGTCTATACCTACGGCGCCGTCAGCGGACATACCGCCTTAGCTATGGCGAAGGGTGTCAGGAAATTGTTCGACACCGACATGGGTATCGGCATTACCGGTATCTGCGGACCCACCGGCGGAACCACCGCCAAACCCGTGGGACTGGTCTTTATCGGCGGATGTTTCGGCGAACATGAGGCTATCAAGGAGTTCGAATTCGAAGGTGATCGCCTGACCGTTAAAAACAGCGCCGTTCAGGAAGCCATGAACCTTATCATGGAACTGGCCGTGAAAGACCGTAAAGAAGAGGATGAGGACGAAGAGGAAGATTTTGACGAGGAAGATGACGACGACGAGGAATAAAAGTCTATTCGGAAAGTCTGTAGTAAGGTTCTCCTGACCCCGATTCTATCCCCTCATCGAAGACAGGGGATCGTTTTCCGAATAGGTTCTAAGAACTAATAAAAAGTGAAGAGTCTCCATAGTGAGATTCTTCACCGTCGATGTCCTTCGTCCCTGAGTTTTAAGTTAAGAGTCGGCTTTTTTGTTCTAAATTCCGGCGTTTAGAATTTGATGAACTCTTCTTCCGTCTCTTCCGTTTTTTCTTCCGGAATGGGAGAAGTCCCCCGGGATGCTATCAGTTGAGGAGAAGGTTGCTCTTTTGTTTTGCGTTGTTTTGCCCCGGAGGAAATAGGGGATTTTGCCTTTTTAACCGCTTTGCTTCCTTTCTGATTCCCCAGTTTGAAAAAGCCGATGGTTGCCTGCAGATGTTCCGCCTGAGCCGCCAATTCCTCTGCGGTGGAGGACATCTCTTCCGATGCTCCCGCATTTTGCTGTACCACCTGATCCAATTGCTGAATAGCTCTGTTGATCTGCTCCGCACCGGAGGATTGTTCGTTGCTGGCGGAGCTGATCTCGGAAACCATATCCGCAGTCCTCTGAATCTCCGGAACCACTTTGCTTAACAGTTCTCCCGCTTCCTCGGCGGTTTTGACGCTGGTAAAGGATAATTTGCCGATCTCCTGAGCTGCCGTCTGGCTTCGCTCCGCTAATTTTCTGACCTCTGAGGCAACCACTGCAAACCCCTTGCCATGTTCTCCTGCCCTGGCAGCTTCTATGGCGGCGTTTAAAGCTAACATGTTGGTTTGACGGGCAATTTCTTCTATTATTGAAATTTTTCCTGCAATCTCTTTCATGGCAACTACCGTCTCCTCTACCGCCTTTCCTCCCTTTTCCAGTTCCCGGGCTGATTGGAGAGCCACCTTCTCCGTTTGAAGAGCGTTATCGGCATTGTTCTTTATGTTGGAAGACATCTGTTCCATGGAGGAGGCCACTTCTTCCGTTGATGATGCCTGCTCGGAAGAACCCTGGGATAACTGCTCAGCGGTACTGCTCAGTTCCTGACTGCCGGAGGATACATTATCGGAGGAAACCCTGATCTCATTCACTATTTCCCGCAGTTTGCCCACCATATTTTGCATAGCGGATTGTAACTGAGCTATTTCGTCCTTGCCGTCGGGGGTTATATTTATGGACAGATCCCCTTCCGATAGGGCGTCGGCTACTCCCACCGCCTCTTTCAAAGGAACGGTTATGGCACGGGTTATCAATAAGGCGAGAATCAGAGCCGCTACTCCTCCGGCAAAAGCTATCCAGCCCGACATGGCTATGGCTTCCTTCCGGTTCTCATCGAAAATCCTGTCCGATTCCGTCATCTCCTTCTGAATAGATTCCATTGCTATATCCAGGGGACCGGTGGTATCTTCTTTTAATTTGTCTATTTCACCGTCCAGGGATTTGATTTTTTTCATATCCGCAGAATCGCCTTTTTTCAATTCCCTGAGTATTTCATTTTCAAACAATGCGAGATATTTATTATAATTGGCGACAAACTTCTCTACATTTTCTTTTTCCTCTTTGGTATCAGCAATTTTTTGTATCGACGCCATATCCTCTTCCGCAATCTTTTTGAATTCCTTAAAATTCTTTTCCGATTCTTCTATATTCCGGTTTATTATGGCATCCGCCACAACTCCGTAAAACTCGTCCACCCGCATGTCAATTTCCGTAACCAGAACAGCGTTTTCACCTCTCTTGGCTCCTTCGTCCTGTAGTTGTGCCATTTTATTCATCTTGGAGATCATAAATATTATGATCCCCACAAAAATTCCAATCACCAGCAGAAAAGATACACATAATTTAACACCGATTTTGAAATTTGATAACTTCATTTTTTTCTTTCCTCCTCAAACAGATCCATAACGGATTAAAACAAAATTTTTGGTCTCTTCTCCAATACCCACATTAAAATTCCAGGGTTACGCCCATTCCCACCGAGCTGCGGGGAGCCGGATTGTTGAGTCCCCGGATATATCCCAGATCCAGCACCACTTTGGGAGACAGGGCATAGGATACCCCCAGCTGGGCTACGGCGGGTCCAGCTCCTTCATGGGAAGATTCTCCTCCCACTTCTCCCATGAGAGTCCAGCGGTCATCCAGGGGTTTCTCCAGAGCCAGGGCATAGCCTATAGCCTCATCCTTGCTCTTTGCCCCCCGGGCATAGGAGATATTGCCGTGCATGGTGATTCCTCCCAGATCTTTGGAAGCGAATAAAATTGCCCCATATTCGGTATCGCCGCTGGTCCCGTCCTCGTTGCCGTCCTGAACATCCACAAAAGCCTTCAGTCCCATGGCGGGTTGATGTTCCTTCTCCTCCATGAACCGGTATTTCAGTGAAACCACCGTATCACCGGTACCGTTGCACTTTTCTCCCTCGACGGGAATCAGCATGTTGTAGGGCTTTTCCAGGGAAATATCCACGTTATCGGTCAATCCCACATACAGGACATAAGATTGGCAGGTTTCCCGGTCGCCGTTTCTGTGTTCCACCCACTCCATACCCGCTTCCAAGCATACCACTCCCTTTCCGCAGGTAGGGGCATCCTCGATCCAGAGAGGACGAGCCGCCCGGACAGGGGAGATCAATGAAAGAAAAAATAAAAAAGCGATTACAGAGTATAAAAAGCAGATTTTGCAACTGAATTTCATTCCTTACCTCCTTTTTTCCATTCTTACTATTGTCTTTATCGTCAAAAAAAAAAAATTATTAATACACAATGGAGTGTGAAAAATTTAATTAACTTTACTTTTTTCATTTCAAGGTTGAGGAAAGAGATGATAGAGGTTCTTCTTCCCGTCGGCAATAATGGGATTCCCTCCCTGTCCCCCAGGTTCGCCCTCATCCCCCGATGTAGTGCCTCTGCAACGGATTCCGGATCATCCTCCTCCACCCACTGAAAGGCTTCCCCCATTTCTTCCCCTGTCAAAAAAATCCCCTTTCTCCTATTGACAAAATGTGAATTTGTTATATAATAAAGCCGTTGGAGAAATCCGGCAGCAAGTCGATATCGCGGGGTGGAGCAGCAGGTAGCTCGTCGGGCTCATAACCCGGAGGCCGTAGGTTCAAATCCTACCCCCGCTACTCTCTAAAGAGAAAGTCTGTGAAAACGGGCTTTTTTCATTTTCGGGAATCCGTTGCAGGAGTGCGTTGTGTCGGTTGTGTCGGTTGTGTCGGTTGTGTCGGTTGTGTCGGTTGTGTCGTAGGAGTGGGTATTGTAGGAGGCTTCTCCAGAAGCCGATAGGGTTTGAGTACAACAAAATCGGTATCAGGAGATCCCTCCTACAACAAAATCGGTATCCGGAGATCCCTCCTACAACAAAATCGGTATCCGGAGATCCCTCCTACAACAAAATCGGGCTCAGGAGATCCCTCCTACAACAAAATCGGTATCCGGAGATCCCTCCTACAACAAAATCGGGCTCAGGAGATCC
>Ga0067045_1030831_pt1 | contig 13982 bp, 13 predicted proteins | sample TerdegcTABiofilm_FD_59184 | JGI IMG/M metagenome (GOLD analysis project Ga0067045, IMG submission 59184) | Combined Assembly of (Gp0054472, Gp0054536) Wastewater bioreactor microbial communities from Singapore -Terephthalate degrading...
TTCAATGAAAAAACGCCGGACTGGCTGGCGTTCTTCATGTTCACCTACTTCACCGACAGAGACGGAAAATTCCAGCTCGCAGCGCTTGCCGAGTCGGCCTTCGATCCGCTGGCGCGCACCACCAAGTTCATGCTGACCGAAGAGGCGCACCACATGTTCGTCGGCGAGTCCGGCGTCTCGCGCGTGCTGGCCCGCACCTGCCAGGTCATGAACGAGCTCAAGACCGACGATGTGAACAAGCTGCGCAATGCGGGCGTCATCGATCTGCCCACGATCCAGCGCTATCTGAACTTCCACTACAGCGTGACCATCGACCTGTTCGGCGCCGACCAGTCGAGCAATGCCGCCACCTTCTACAGCTCGGGCCTCAAGGGCCGCTACGAAGAGGGCAAGCGCGAGGACGACCACAGGCTGCACGAGCAGAACTACAAGGTGCTGGAAGTGGTGGACGGCAAATTGCAGGAGAAGGAAGTGCCCATGCTCAACGCCTTGAACGAGGTGCTGCGCGACGACTACATCAAGGACAGCAATGCCGGTGTAGGCCGCTGGAACAAGGTGATGGAAAAGGCCGGCATCGACTTTCGCCTGACGGTGCCGCACAAGGCCTTCAACCGCCAGATCGGCGCGCTGGCAGGCGTGCGCATCAGCCCCGACGGCCGCCCCGTGAGCGAGCAGGAATGGCTGCTCAGGAAGAGCGAGTGGCTGGCCGGCGACGACGACCGCAACTTTGTCGCATCGCTGATGAAGCCATGCCTGGAGCCGGGCAAGTTCGCCGGCTGGATTGCGCCCCCCGTCATGGGCATCAATCGCCAGCCCGTGGACTTCGAGTACGTGAAGTTTGGGTGACCCCTGAGCCGCTACGCGGCTTCCCCAAGGGGACGGTGCCTTCGCCGCGAGGCGGCTCTTGCTCGGCACCTCTCACTTGGTGCAGTGCCAGTTTGAGGCCATGCCAGTTTGGAGAAAGAAATGAGCACCATCACGCTGATTGAAAACGGCATCCTGAAGCAGCATCTGATCGACCCGGAGATCTGCATTCGCTGCAACACCTGCGAGGCAACCTGCCCCGTGGACGCCATCACGCATGACGACAACAACTATGTAGTCATGGCGGACAAGTGCAACGGCTGCATGGACTGCATCTCGCCCTGCCCCACCGGCTCCATCGACAACTGGCGCCTGGTGTCGGCAAGCAAGCCCTACAGCGTGACCGAGCAACTGGGCTGGGAGAGCCTGCCCGAAGAGCTTTGCGCCGACGTGCTGGCCGCCGCGCAGACGACCGAGAATGCCGTCGATGTGCAGGACCTGAGCCAGGCCCAGGCCGTGATCGCGGCCGCTGCCGGTCTGGCCGATAACGGCGCTGCGGAAGTCTTTCGCGCAGCCAGCTATGGCGCCACCACGCCGCCCTGGTCTGCCGCCCATGCCTACACCAATCTGCATGGTCCCAAGGCTCCGGTGACGGCCACGGTGGTGGGCAATCTGAACTGCACGGAAGCCGGCTTCGACAACGAGACCCACCATATCGTGCTGGACTTCGGCGCCATGCCTTTTCCGGTGCTCGAAGGCCAGTCGCTGGGCATTGTCCCGCCCGGCGTTGATGCCGGCGGCAAGCCCCATGTGGCACGCCAGTACTCGATTGCCAGCGCCCGCAACGGCGAACGCCCCGGCTACAACAATCTGGCATTGACCGTGAAACGCGTGGTCGAGGATCACCAGGGCCAGCCCGTGCGCGGCGTGGCCAGCAACTATCTCTGCGATCTGCAGGTGGGTGACAAGGTGCAGGTCATAGGTCCGTTCGGCAGCAGCTTTCTCATGCCCAACCACCCGCGCTCGCACATCGTGATGATCTGCACCGGCACGGGCAGCGCGCCCATGCGCGCCATGACGGAGTGGCGCCGCCGCCTGCGCAAGAGCGGCAAGTTCGACAGCGGGAAACTGCTGCTGTTCTTCGGTGCGCGCACGCCTCAGGAGCTGCCCTATTTCGGCCCCTTGCAGAACCTGCCCAAGGATTTCATCGACATCAACTTCGCCTTCTCGCGCGTGGCCGGCCAGGCCAGGCGCTATGTGCAGGACGCCATGCGTGAGCGCTCGGCCGACCTCATGGAGCTGCTGCGCGACGACAACACGCATATCTATGTCTGCGGTCTCAAAAGCATGGAGGACGGCGTCGTGCTGGCCCTGCGTGACGTGGCCCAGCAAGCAGGACTGGGCTGGGATGAACTTGGCTCAAGGCTCAAGCGCGAAGGACGTCTGCACCTGGAAACCTACTGACGCCTGCAGCCCTCGCCCCCCCGTCTGCGGCAAACAGGATCCACGCATCAAGGCGGTGGCGGCATGTCATGCCCTTGACAGCGCAGCCCCTGCCGGCGCCCTACAGTGCAACGACCATAACCCACGAAAGACATGGCATGAATGCACGGGCGAACTTTCTGCGCATGCAAGACAGCACGCGTGAAGACTGGCAGTTGATCGGCGGCGAATTCGCACACTTCACCAGCGGCCTGCCCGATCGGGTGATGGCCCATCTGAAGCTGCTGGAAGGCGACTATGGCGGCTTTCCGGTGGACCGCTACACCCACTCCCTGCAAACCGCCACGCGTGCGCTGCGCGACGGCCGCGACGAGGAGTATGTGGTGTGCGCACTGCTGCACGACATCGGCGACACCCTCGGGTCCTTCAACCACCCCGACATAGCCGCAGCGGTGCTCCAGCCCTTTGTAAGCGAGGCCAACCACTGGATGGTCCAGCATCACGGCATCTTCCAGGGTCACTATTTCTTCCATCACATCGGCCTGGACAGGGACATGCGCGAGCAGTTCCGGGACCATCCGCACTACACGCGCACGGCCGAGTTCTGCGAACTCTATGACAACCCTGCGTTCGATCCCCGGGCCGAGACCCTGCCCCTGAGTGAATTCGAGCCCATGCTGCGCCGCCTGATGCAGCGGCCCCGGCAAAGCATCTACAAGGCCGCCATGGACTCGGAAGTGCAGGACGCCCGGAAGTCGTAGCACACGCCAGCATGGCGCCTGCAGCAATCATAAAAAGATGAGCTGTTATCGCTGACTCATCAACAAACCTGGCAATGATTCGGTCCATGTTTGTTTTTCTGAGGGCGATTGCAGCTCATCTTTTCGATGCGTCCTAGCCCGCTCCGCAAGCGTGCTGCCGTCGCAGCTAATGTGCGTAGGCATCCTGCGCCAGCGCGCAGGCCAGTATCCAGGCCGGGTCCACCAGCTCGGCGCCGCGGGCCTGCGATGCCTGCGGCAGGGCAAGCGGGATTTCGGTGCAGCCCATGATCACGGGCACAGCGCCATGGCGCTGCAGCAGCGGCGCCAGCGCCTCGCCGAAGCATTGCACGGCCAGCGGCATATCGCCCTGTTTCACGCCCTCGTAGATGCCTTGCATGAGCCGGGCCCGGCCCGCCGGTCCGGGCCGCAGTGCGGCAATCCCGCAATCGGCCAGCGCCGCGTCGTAGAGCCCGCTGTCATAGGTGCCGTCCGTGGCCAGCACCAGGGCCTGTCGCGCGCCGCCGGCCTTCAGATACAGCGCCGTCTGCTGCGCGATGTGCAGCACGCGCAGCTGCGGGAAAAGCGCCTGTATCTGCCCATGCCAGGCATGGGCCGTGTTGCAGGCCAGAGCCACGCTGCGCACGCCCAGGGCCGCGAGCCGGCCCGCACCCTGCAGCAGATGCGCAGCCGGGCCCGCAGGGGACTGCGGATCGCTGCGCAGCGCCTGTGTGCGATCGGGCATGGGCAGTTGCACCAGCCAGTGCTCGGGATAGGCCTGGTCGTGCACGGGCAGGCCCTGGCCCTGCAGGTGCCGGGTGCAGGCCTGCACGAACAGGTGTACGAAATCCGCGCCCGCTGCAGGCCCCATGCCGCCGAGAATGCCCACCGCCCGCATCTCAGAATGCCGGCTTGTCGCCGCGCTCCTGCACATTGCGTTGCAGCTGCTCGCTCATGGGCAGGCCCAGGGCCGCGTTCTTGGGCGGTATGGGCTGCATGAACCATTTGTCGTAGAGCCTGCCGAAGGCGCCCGACTTCATCATGTCGCCGATCACGCCATCCACCAGCTGCTTGAACTGCGGGTCGTCCTTGCGCAGCATGCAGGCATAGGGCTCGACCTGCAGCGCATCGGCCACGACGTGGAAATCCTTGGGATTCTTGGCGTTGGCGATCAGGCCGTAGAGCAGGATGTCGTCCATGCCGAAGGCCGCGGCACGGTCGTTCTCGACCAGCAGAAAGCCGTCGGCATGGTCCTTGGCCATGACGATGTTCATGCCCCAGCCCTGCTCGGCATTGGCCTTGCGCAGCACCTGCAGATTGGTGGTGCCGGTGGTGATGGACGCTGTCTTGCCCTTGAGATCGGCATAGTTCTGGATGCCCGAGCTCTTCTTCACCAGCAGCCGCGTACCGGTGTAGAAGTGATTGATCGCAAAGCCCACCTCCTTGGCTCGCACCGTGTTGTTGGTGGTCGATCCGCACTCCAGGTCTATGGTGCCATTGGCCAGCAGCGGCATGCGGTTCTGCGAGGTCACGGCCTGCCAGCGAACCTCCAGCGCGGGTAGGTTCAGCACCTTCTTCACGGCTTCGGCGACTGCCTGCGAAAGCTCTACGGTCATGCCGATGGGCTTGCCGTTGTCCAGGTAGCTGAAGGGCACGGAGGACTCGCGGTAGGCCAGCGTGATGCGCCCGCTGTCGCGCACCTTGGCCAGGGTATCGGCATGGGCAGCGCCCAGAAAACCCAGGCCCAGTGCCGCGCAAAGCACGGTGGAGTGACGTTGCATGCGGTGTCTCCTCTTCGGTGGTGGATGTGCCGCCAGTGTAGAAAGCGTGCCCGGCTCCGGGGGATGACAATATCGGGCTGGTCCATGCCCCTGGTTTATGGGTAGCTGCGCAGGCACCGCCATGCCCCGGGTAAACACCGCAACCGAGGGCCACCGGCGGCACGCATCGCGCGGGCAGACCATAACCTGGGTGCATACCCTGCATGCCAAATGCCATGGCTGCCCGGCTCCGCACGGGCCTACAGTGCGACAGCATGGAGAAACGATCAATGCATGTCTGCATCGTGGGCGCCGGCATCGTCGGCCTGGCTACTGCCTATGCGCTGCAGCGCGCGGGCTGCCGCGTCACGGTCCTGGAGCGCGGGCCCGGCCCGGCAGCGGGCGCCAGCGGCGGCAATGGCGCGCAGCTCAGCTATTCCTATGTGCAGCCGCTGGCCGATCCCGGCATCTGGAAGATGCTGCCGCAACTGCTGCTGGAAAAGGACTCGCCGCTGGCACTGCGCCTGCGCGCCGATCCCGCCCAATGGGCCTGGGGCCTGCGCTTTCTGGGCGCCTGCAATGCACGCGCCTCCATGGCCGGCACGCAGGCGCTGCTGAGGCTGGCCGCCGAAAGCCGGCAGGCTTTCGAGAGCCTGCAGGCGCAGGAGTCCCTGAGCTGCTCATTGCACACGCCGGGCAAGCTGGTGCTCTACCACACACAGCAGGGCCTGGATGCCGCGGCCCGGCAGGTCGCCCTGCAATCGCGCCTTGGCGGCGCCAGCCAGCAGGTCGTGGATGCGGCAGTCGCCGTGCGCCTGGAGCCCGCGCTGGCAGGCTACGCGGGCCGCATGGCGGGCGCCGTTCACACCCCCAGTGAAAGCGCTGCCGACTGCCGCCAGCTGTGCGAGCAGCTGGCGGCGCTGCTGGCCGCACGCGGCGCCGAGCTGCGCTACGACACCGAGGTGCTGGGCTTCGAGCGCCAGGGCGACGCCGTCACCGGCCTGCGCACTGCCGCAGGCCTGCTTCAGGCCGAGCACTACGTGCTGGCCAGCGGCTGGGAAAGCCCGGCCCACGCGCGCCAGCTGGGCCTGCGCATTCCCGTCTATCCGCTCAAGGGCTACAGCATCACCGTGGACATACCGGCCGACCACACCCAGGCCGCGCCGCGCGTGAGCGTGACCGACACCGCGCGCAAGGTGGTGTTCGCGCGCCTTGGCGAACGCCTGCGCGTGGCCGGCATGGTGGAGATCATCGGCCGCGACACACGCATCGATACGGCCCGCATCAACAGCCTGCGCCGCTCCACGCAGCAGGTCTTTGCCCAGTTGCCGCTGCAGGGCTCGCTGCATCCCTGGAGCGGCATGCGCCCGGCCACACCCACGGGCCTGCCCATCACCGGCCGCCAGCGCGGCGGACCACGCAATCTGTGGCTGCAGACAGGCCATGGTGCGCTGGGCCTGACGCTGGCCTTCGGGTCGGCACAGCGGCTGGCTGCGCAGATGCGCGCAGCCTGAACGCGGGCCTGCTCAGGAGGCGCTCAGAAGCTCCCGCAGAGCCTTGTGCATTTCCTGGGTCATGGCACGCGCCAGCACCGATCCCGGGCGCTGGGGCAGGCTCAGCGCGTTCACGCCCACGGTGATGCGCGGCAACAGCGGCACCACGTGCACACGGCGCCGGTCGGCCGCCAGGGCCGTGCAGCCGTCCATGATGGCCGCGCCCAGCCCGTATTCGGCCATGGACAGCGCCGCATGGTAGGTCTGCACAGTCACCACCGGCGACAGCCCCACGCCATGCTCGCGGCAGGCCTGGCCCAGGCGCATGCCCAGCGGGTCGCGCGCATCGAGCGCGACCACAGGCAGATCGGCCAGATCCTTGAGTTCCATGCCTTCGGCGCGCACGCGCGAAGGCGACAGCAGTCCCTTGGGCAACACGCAGAACATGTCGACCTCGGCCAGCAGTTCGTGCTCCAGCGCGGGCTGGCCCGCGGAGCTGATCACGAAACCCACATCGGCCTCCTGCAGCAGCAGGGCCGACACCACCTGCGGCGTGTGCAGCGCCTGCACATGTACCTGGACCTGTGGATGGCGGCGCCTGAAGCCCGCCACGGCGCGCGGCAACACCTCGCGGCTGAGCGCAAACACCGTCAGCACATTGAGCCGGTCGGCCGACTGGCCGTGGCGCAGGTTGGCGGCCAGACGCTGCACCTCGTCGAGCTGCTCGAACAGCTTCTCGATATGTGGAAACAGGGCCAGCGCTTCATTGGTCGGCGTCAGCCGCCCCCGCGCGCGCTGGAACAGCGCAAAGCCCATCTGCAGCTCTGCATGCTGCAACGTGCGGCTGACCGCGGGCTGCGTGACGTTGATGAGGCGCGCCGCCGCGCTGACGCTGCCGGTCTGCATCACGGCATTGAAGACTTCGATATGTCGCAGACGCATGCCCGCCCTCCTACCCCTGCCTCACTCGGACTGGGCGCGCGCCAGGCGTTCGCTCTTCCAGTACACATCGTCGCCGCCGTCGATGCGGTTGAGCACGCGGGCCAGCACGAACAGCAGATCGGACAGGCGATTCAGATACTGGCGCGCAGCGGCTCGCATGGCCTCGGTCTGCTCCAGCGCCACCACCTGGCGTTCTGCACGGCGCGCCACGGTGCGACATACATGGGCCTGCGCGGCAGCGCGTGTGCCAGCAGGAAGGATGAACTCCTGCAGGCGCGGCAACTGTGCGTTGTAGTGGGCCAGCGCATTGTCGAGCTGCAGCAGCGCATCATCCTTGAGCAGCTCATAGCCCGGCATGGACAGCTCGCCGCCCAGGTTGAACAGCTGATGCTGGATGTCGATCAGCAGGTCGCGCACATCCTGGGGCATCGGCTCGCACAGCAGCAGACCGATATGCGAGTTCAGTTCATCCACATCGCCCATGGCATGCGGGCGGCCGCTGTTCTTGGAAACGCGGGTGTTGTCTCCGAGGCCGGTGGTTCCGTCATCTCCGGTGCGGGTGGCGATTTGCGTGAGGCGGTTGCCCATGGGTCATCCCTTGTCAAAGCTGCGAGTTTTCAGGGCCGGCACGGCCCTCAGATACGGCCGCCATTGTGCGTTACAGCCCGCAGACAAATGTAGCCTGAGGCAACAGCAGGCAAAAGTGCTGGCCCTTTGCCGCCTCACAGGGTGCAATGCACTCCTGTTATCGCATAGAGAAGGAATGCCATCCATGAACAAGAAGAATCTGCTCAATTGCAAGGTCTCGTCATTCGAAGTCGTCAGCGTGGTGCTGTTCTCCGCACTCACCCTCGGCGGGGGCATGGCTTTTGCGCAAACCGGCAGCGGCAATGTCGGCGAGAACAAGGAGCCGGCGCGCATCGTGCAATCAGGCGCGGCCACCGGCGTGCAGCAGGCCCCCACCGCCAAGAACAGCGTGCAGGCGGCCTTCGAGCGTGCCGACGCCAATCGCGACGGTCAGCTCAGCGCGCAGGAAGCGCGCCAGCTGCCCGCCATTTCCCAGCGCTTCGAAGAGATTGACAGCGACCGCAACGGCCAGCTGTCACGCGCCGAATTCGACAAGGGCGCTCAGCAGTACTGAGGCCTTGCCGCGGCGCTTTCCGGATCACGCCGCAGCGCTGAGTTCCTCCTGCGGCAAGGCGAACTCGGCCCCGGCATAGTCGAGGTGAATCTCGAACTCGCGGCGCAGCAGACGCTGCGCCCAGTCTTCGACCAGGCTGCGCTGCGCAGCACTCACCCCGGCCCCCATTTCCAGCCGCACCAGGCTCGGCTCCTCGAGGCCGAAGGCACGATACCCACCCAGCGGCAGCAGGCCCCGTGCATGGTCCTCTACGGCGCGAAACAAGGCCTCGCCGGAATCGCAGATCGCCGAGGCCACAAACACCTCGGGGTCGCGCGCCACCCAGTCCAGCACATTGCCGATCTGCGCCACGCCATGTGCGCGGCAGGCCTGCGTCACACCGGGGCGGCCGCCATCGATCATGGCAAACACAATGTCCAGGCCCGTCTGCTCGACCATGGCAGAGACACAGGTGCGGGCCCAGCCCGGACGATGCTGGTGGCCACAGAACTGGGTGACGAGTTGCCCCTCAAAACCGGCGCGCCTGAGACCGTCCGCATAGGCGGCGCGGCCACGCAGACCCGGCGGCACCTTCTCGCCCGAGAAATGCCCCACCTTGCCCGTCCTGCTCCACTGGCTGGCCAGCACGCCGGCGAGGAAGGCCGACTGCTCCTGCAGCACCTCGTAACGCGCCACATTGGCTGCCGTCCAGCTGCCCTGTGTAACCGCAAAGGCCTGCTCGGGCCAGCGCTCGGCCAGGATCTGCACCGGACCGTCACCCTGACCGCCATGCGCCAGGATCAGCGCGTAGCGACCACCGCACAATGCGGACATTTCGGCAGCACGCTGCTGGGCCGACTGGCCGGCCACCCAGAGCACGTCGACCTCGTGGCCGGCCTCTCTGGCCTTGTGCGCTCCGCGCAGTCCCGACTCGTTGAAACTGCCCTGTCCTTCGGGGCCAAACAGCACCACGGCATAGCGTGGCTTACGGGGTGAATACAGTGTCTCGCTGCTCATCGTTGTCTCTTCTGCTTAAAGTTTCGCACCTGTTTTCTTCGCGATACCTCCCCAGGCCAGATGCTGGTCCGCAATCAGCTGGGTGAAGGCTTTGGATTCCATGTCCCGGGTCACGAATCCCTGGGCTTCCAGCGTCTGCGCAAACTCGGGACGCGCGCTGATCTGCCGCACCGCGCTGGCGATTTTTTCTGCCAGCGCCCTGGGCAGGCCAGCCGGTGCCGAGATGCCGACGAAGTTCTCGGAGACCAGCTGTGCCAGTCCCAGTTCGGCCACGCTGGGCACCGTCGGTGCCTGCGCCACGCGGCGTGAGGATGTCAGCGCCAGCAGCTTGAGCCGGCCCTGCTTGTGCAGCGCGATGTTCTGCGGCAGCGCATCGATGGCCAGCTTGATATGGCCGCTGAGCAGATCCGCACGCATGGGTCCGGCGCCGCGGTAGGGCACATGCTCCATGGACAGCTTGAGCGTCTGTGCAAACTGCTCGCCCACCAGATGGCCCACCGAGGCGGCGCCGCCGCTGCCAAAGGCGACGGGAGCAGGCTGCTCCTTGATCCAGCTCACCAGCTCGCTCAGGCTGTTGACGGGCACCGAAGGGTGCACGGCAAACACCGTGGGCACTGCACCGATGTAGGCCAGATGTTCGAAGCTGCGCAAGGGGTCGTAGCCAGGGCTTTGCAGCAGCGATGGCGCTATCGACAGCGCCGCCGAATTGGAGACCAGCAGCGTGTAGCCGTCGTTGGCGCTGTGCGCCACGATCTGCGCGCCAATCGACGAGCCCGCACCGGGCTTGTTGTCTATGATCACGCTCTGGCCCAGCTTCTCGGCCAGCGCGGGAGCCAGCACCCGGGCCACGATATCGCTGGAGCCGCCCGGCGGAAAGGTCACGACCAGTTTGATGGGCCGCACCGGCCAGGCCTGCGTCTGCGCGGCACGCACATGCCATGCCGCGCCCAGCATGCCTGCCGCCGACACCCCGGCCAGCCCCTGAATGAATGATCTGCGACCCGTATCGCGCATAGCTCCGCCCTCCGAACTGCTTTTGGTTTGAAGCGAGCTCTGCAGCGCACGCCATGAGGCTTGCCAATATAGGCACACCCGGCACAAACCCTAAACACTGAATTCTCATTAGCTAGGGCGAAACTTATCTATGTGCTCGCGCAAGGCGGCTGCGCTGCCGCGAAAGCCACGATGTCTGCCAAGGGATGCGCAAAACCAGCCGCCGCAGCCTCCTGCGCCCTGGCCTAGTGCGCAATACGTACACGCCCGGATCGGACCTGGTGGTATTCTTTTTCTCCTCTGGAGACCCCGATGAACGCACCCGTAGCCCATACCTCGCTGCAGCCCGATTTCGTGCAGCGCCCCATCCCCGAAGAATTTTTGCAGGCTCTGCAAACACGTTTCGGCAGCCAGTGCTCCACGGCCTTGGCCGTGCGCGAGCAGCATGGCCGCGACGAAGGCGCGATTGCCGCGCCCCCGCCGGCAGCCGTGGTGTTTGCCGAGTCCACCCAGGACGTGCAGGACGCCGTCAGGCTCTGCGACCAGTACGGCGTGCCGGTGATTGCCTATGGCGCCGGTTCGTCGCTGGAAGGCCATCTGCTGGCCGTGCAGGGCGGCATCACCATCGACGTCAGCCGCATGAACCGCGTGCTCTCGGTCAACACCGAAGACCTGACCATCACCGTGCAGCCCGGCATCACGCGCAAGGCCCTGAACGAAGCCATCAAGGACACCGGCTTCTTCTTCCCCATCGATCCCGGTGCCGACGCATCGATCGGCGGCATGACCTCGACCCGCGCCAGCGGCACCAATGCCGTGCGCTACGGCACCATGCGCGAGAACGTGCTGGCCCTGGAAGTGGTGACGGCCAATGGCGAAGTGGTGCGTACCGGCAACCGTGCCAAGAAGAGCGCCGCCGGCTACGATCTGACCCGCCTGCTGGTGGGCAGCGAAGGCACGCTGGGCATCTTCACGGAGATCACGCTACGCATCTACCCGCTGCCCGAAGCGGTGAGCGCAGCCATCTGCTCTTTTTCGAGCATCGAAAACGCCGTGCACACGGTGATCCAGACCATCCAGATGGGCATTCCCATTGCTCGCGTGGAACTGGTCGATGTGAATTCCGTACGCATGGTCAACGCCTACAGCAAGCTGTCCCTGCGTGAGGAGCCCATGCTGCTGATGGAGTTCCACGGCTCGCCCACGGGCGTGAAGGAGCAGGCCGAGATGGTTCAGGACATTGCCCATGAATTCGGTGGCAATGCCTTTGAATGGGCCGAGCGCCCCGAAGACCGCACGCGCCTGTTCACCGCACGCCACAACGCCTATTTCGCGGCCGTCTCCAGCGTGCCCGGCTGCCGCTGCATCACCACCGATGCCTGCGTGCCCATCAGCCGCCTGGCCGATGCGCTGCTGGAATGCGTGACCGAGGCCGATGCCAGCGGCATCCCCTACTTCCTGGTCGGCCACGTGGGCGACGGCAACTTCCACTTCGGCTATCTGATCGACCCCGACAACGACGCCCAGCGCCAGCAGGCCGAGCAACTCAACCACACGCTGGTGGCACGCGCGATTGCGCTGGGCGGCACCTGCACGGGCGAGCACGGCATCGGCATCCACAAGCAGGGCTTTTTGCTCGAAGAGGCGGGAGCCGGTGCGGTGCAGATGATGCGTGCCATCAAGCAGGCTCTGGACCCCAAGAACATCCTGAACCCGGGCAAGATCTTTCAGCTGCAGTGAGCCTCGCTCGCGCTGGCTGAAAACGCGCCAGCCATGAAAAAGGGCCTGCAGTTGCAGGCCCTTTTCTGTTCTCGGATCGACGCTTTACTTGCCGACCTTGAGCTGACCGCCGCGACCCAGGCCGCCCTTGACTTCCTGCGCCTTGTAGTTGCGCAGCGAGATCACCATATTGTTGTAGGCGTCCATGAAGGCAGCCACGGTGGCCTTGCCTTCCGGTGTGCGCGAGAAGCCGCCCAGACCGCCGCCCACGCCGCCGCCGAAGGCACCCAGCGCAGCGCCGAAGTTGGTCGCCGTGGAGTTGCCTTCGGAGATGGAGATCTGCACGCCCGAACGGATGTCGAACATGCTCAGCGTCACCACCGAAGCCTTGCTCTGCATGGCGCCGCCGATCAGCGTGCCCACATTGCCGAACAGACCGCCCACGCCGGCAGCCAGCTGGCCGGTGGCATCGTTGTCGATGATGATGGAGGGCTCCATGTAGTAGTCAGCGGCCACGCGCTGGCCCTTTTGCTGCCTGGAGCCGGCACGGAACTCACCGGAATTGCGCTGCTTGTCGGTGATCGCCGACATCTTGCTTTCGGTGCGGTTGTTGCCGACGGAGGTAATCACAAAGCAGTTGGACTGCTGCACGGCCAGACGGATCAGAGGCTCGATGGTGGTGATCTTTGTGGCCGCGCCAAAGCTCGCATACCACTCCTTGCCGCGACCGTCGTCAACGGCCAGCGTGCCCAGAGGCGCATCGCAGCGCTCCAGAGAGGCATTGGCATTCACGCTGGTGGCGCCGCCCGCTGCGCCCGTGGCCGCCGTGGGAGCCGTGCCGGTGGAAATGGTGCCGCCGCCGGGGGTCACGCAACCGCCCAGTGCCAGGGCCGATGCGATGGCTGCCAGACGCAGCGTTGTCTTCTTGGACATAGAGATGCTTTCTACAAATGAAAAATGTTGAGGCGCTCGACGCGCTTCAGCGGTAATACCAGCCCGACGAGCCCCACACCAGGTAGTAGGGCGCACTCACGTACCAGCGGTTCCAGGACTTGCGTTCGTCCTCGATGGCCTGATAGCGAGCATGAGCATTCTGTTTGGCAGCCTGCGCCTGAGGCAGCAGAGACTTGGCTTCCTTGAAGCCCTTGGCGGCGGCGCGCGACAGCCAGGCCTCGGCTTCGGCGGGGTCCGGACCCATTTCTTCAAAACCCAGCAGATACAGGCGACCGAGCGCGAACTGGGCCGGGCCATGACCGGCATCGCCGGCCTTGCGCATCCACTCGATGGCCTGATAGCTGTTGCGCTCCACGCCGTCGCCGCGCAGATAGCGCAGACCCAGGTCATAGGCGGCGCGAGGATCGGCCTGGGTCTTCTGCAGATCGGCTTCGGCCCTTTGCACCAGGGCTGCCTGGCGGCGTTCGGCTTCCGGGTTGACCGGCTCGCCGCGGAAGGTAGCGACATTGCGCGGCAGCTCGGAGCAGTTGTTGCCTTCGCACAGGCGCACCGTGGGCGACGCAGGTGCCAGCTGATCCTGCGGCGTCTGTGCCGCGCATGCCGTCAGCGCAAGAGCTGCCAATGAAAGGCTTGGTAGAGCCAGGCGCATGAATCACTCCTCTTGATTTTCTGCCGGTGAAAGCCGAAAAGTATACATAAGCAAAAAATGGTAATTTTTACGGCGAGATGAACGCTCGCATACCCCCCCTTGGGGGGGTAATTTGCACAATATACAAGTGGCTGTGCAGTGAGTACTTGCGTTGCATCACCCGCTAGCACACCTGCATAAGATCCTTCACAAAATTAACAATCTGATGGAAAACAAATCGTCTTTCCTGGTATGGCCTCTGCCTGCGCTGCTGACCTGGCTGCTGGCCTGGGTCGCCTTCTTTGCGCTCGGTCATATCGTCGTCTGGTGGCTGGCCTTGCTGCTGGCGGG
>Ga0067045_1004345_pt1 | contig 13979 bp, 15 predicted proteins | sample TerdegcTABiofilm_FD_59184 | JGI IMG/M metagenome (GOLD analysis project Ga0067045, IMG submission 59184) | Combined Assembly of (Gp0054472, Gp0054536) Wastewater bioreactor microbial communities from Singapore -Terephthalate degrading...
ATGCCTTGAATTTTGAATTATCCTTCTTTTCAACTATTTCTGGCATAGGAGGAGCCACCTTTATCGTTAAAATTGTATATCCAACCCAAAAACCGGTTGCTAAAATAAAAAGGGTAACAATAGCAATTGGTGTAACCACTGCCCAGTATGCACAAGTATCAATTGAAGAAAAATGTAACGATGAATACATGTCAAAATGTATGAATGCATAATATACAAATGCAATTCCCAGCAGCGCTGAAACAATAACTGCTACATACCCGTATATTTTTGCTCGTGGCATAATAAAACCTCTTTTGTTTACAGTATACCGTTTAAAAGCTTAATACAATCTTTATTGCATTATCAGCTCTGTTCGTTGCCATTTCAAAACCCTTTTGAATGTCTTCAAAAGGCAGGTCGTGTGTCAAAATTGGAGTAACGTCGATAGCTCCTTTAACAATCATATCCAGCGCATAGGGATAATCCATGGAAAGATCAGGGCCCACCGAAGCTATCATGCGAAGTTCTTTTCTAAAAAATGTATTAAAGTGCAGCCGTGGCGATTCTTCCAGGCAAATACCAAAAAAAGCAACCTGCCCATTATGTTTTGCTATCTCAAAGCATGTATTAATAACTGCCACATTTTGCCCATATGCGTCAATAACAATATCAGCCAATGAACCACCAGTAATTGTTTTAATTGATTCAATTAAATCTTCCTTTTCAGGATTAATGGTGTGAGTGGCTCCCATGCGCTTTGACACACCTAAACGATAATCCAGAATGTCAACAGCTATTACACTGCGCGCGCCAAAGTTTTTCATCAGTCCAGTAAAGAATAATCCCACTGGTCCCTGTCCCATTATTACAACGTGTTTGTTATACGGTTTGTCCAGCCTGAAAGCGCAGTGTGCAACCGCACCTAAAAGCTGTGTCATTAAAAGCTCATTTAAGGGCAATGTATTGGGTATTTGCTGAATACGTGATGGCGGTGTAACATGATATTCTTTATAGCCATCAAGAAAGGGAGGGTAATACATCACCAGTGTGCCTTCTTGAATGTTTTTAACTTTAGATGCTTCAACAACACCTAAACATTCATGTCCTGGATAACCGGGTGGCAATGGATAGGATTCTTTTGGAAAATCATTTGCAAAATAAGGAAAATCTGAACCACAGATAGCAGCTTTTAAAAGTTTAACCCTGACATGAGCATCAGGGCAATCAGGAATTGGCTCTTCATCAACGGAAAACTTCCGAGGAGCAACTATTCGTGCAGCGCGCATGGTCAAAATTTCCTGTTAATAGAGTAAATTAATATATACAAATAATCAAGAACTACACAGTGTTATAGAGTGGGGTTATTGTCAACTTATTTATTTGACATTTTATTATGTATATGCAAAGTTAAAACAAGATGTCATAATGCCTTGGTGTATATTGAGGTGAGCAGATTATAATGATTCATAATTACAATCATAGCAATAAAGTGCATTTTTCAAATTCTTTGTAGAACAATAATCTTTGAATTTCATAATAAATGGTTTATATTTATACATGCACAACATTAAAATTTTACATTCTTCTAATAGAACAGAGTACATCTTTTGCTTGACAATTATTTGCCAAAAATTAGGATAAATGCCTATATATTTTATATATTTTTACTAAGAGACAACAATAGGGGTTGATTTTGCAATGAAAATAACCAGGAAAAGTATAGATGGCCTTGTTATCTTAAAGGTTGAAGGTTCTCTTGTTACTGAACATATAAAACAGCTTGAAAAAGAAATATATAGTGCACTAGAAAAAAAGAATAATATTATTATTGATTTCAGTGAATTATCATTTATATGTAGTGCTGGTTTGAGCCTGCTTATTGCAACCCACAAAAAGGCAGAGCCAAAGAATTTAAAAATAGTTATTACCGGATGCAGTGAGGACATAATAAAGTTATTTAAATTAACAGAGCTTGATCAGCATTTACAAATTAAAAATACCATAGAAGAAGCCCGCTTATATATATCTTCACAATGAAAATAATAGCTTGTTTAGGAAATCCTGGGAAAAAATACGCTGGTAATCGCCATAATGTTGGCATGATTGCTGGTATGGAAATTGCAAAAAATTATTCTATTGCAATAAATAAAAAAGAGCATGATGCCATTACCGGTACTGGCATTATTGAAGGATGCGATTGTTTGTTTGTACTTCCTCAAACCTATATGAATAATAGCGGCATAGCAGTACAAAAGGTGCTATCATATTATAAAGAAACCCCTGAAAACCTCATTGTGCTGCACGATGAAATAGAACTTCAATTTGGGCATGTAAAAATAAAATTCGGTGGGGGCCATAAAGGACATAACGGTATTCGATCTATTCAGCAGCACCTGGGAACCCCCAACTTTTACCGCATACGAATTGGTGTTGGCAGGCCACACGATGATACACCGGTTGCAGATTATGTCCTGTCCGATTTTACCACAGAAGAAAAAAATCATTTACACGAACTAACCCATTCGGTACATGCCATCCTGGTAGATTGGCTGCAAGCTTCAAAATAGGCGATAGTACATTTAATTGACTTATTGATGGTATATGGTACATTAATAGTATTAATTGTATTATTAGTGCAAATTAATGTATTGAATGGGCACTAATTTTATAGGTAATACTGAGCTTGTTCTGAATTTTTTTTCAGGATTGATTTAGTGCAGTCATCCTGAACCTGATTCAGGATCTCAATGGTAAGAACAAGGGATTCCGGGACAAGTCCGGAATGACGGAGGCAACAGTCATCCTGAACCTGATTCAGGATCTCAAAGGTAAGAACAAGGGATTCCGGATCAAGTCCGGAATGACGGAGGCAACAGTCATCCTGAACCATGTCCTGAATTTATTTCAGGATTGATTCAGGATTTCAATGGTATGAATAAGGGATTCCGGATCAAGTCCGGAATGACAGAGGGGAGTAAAGATTCCGGGACAAGTCCGGAATGACAGAGGCAACAGTCATCCTGAACCATGTCCTGAATTTATTTCAGGATTGATTCAGGATCTCAATGGTAAGAATAAGGGATTCCGGATCAAGTCCGGAATGACGGAGGGGAGTGAAGATTCCGGAACAAGTCCGGAATGACGGAGGCAACAGTCATCCTGAACTTGATTCAGGATCTCAAAGGTAAGAATAAGGGATTCCGGAACAAGTCCGGAATGACGATGAGTACATTATATTTCCTATAGGAGGAAAACCATGAAGATAATTGTGCCGATAGCACCCGGATTTGAAGAAATAGAAGCTATCACCATCATTGATGTGCTGCGAAGGGCAAATTTAGATGTACACTCTGCAGCGCTGACTGATACCCTGGTCATAGGTTCCCATGGCATTGCAGTGAAGCCTGATACACTATTGCATAAATGCAATCCTGTCGATTATAATTGTATAGTGTTGCCAGGTGGAATGCCGGGCAGTGAAAATCTAAAACACAATGATGATGTGATTAAATTTATAAAACATATTTATTCAAAAGGCGGATTTGTGGCTGCCATTTGTGCCGCACCTATTGTGCTTGGGGCCAGTGAAATATTGTACGGCAAAAAAGCAACATGCTTTCCCGGCTTTGAGCATGAACTTACCGGTGCTACAATAGTTAATGAGCCGGTTGTGGTTGATGGTACAATCATCACTGCAAAAGGACCGGGATGTGCAATCCCATTTGCTCTGACCCTGGTTGGTCTGATTGCTGGTAAAGAAATACAGAATACATTGAAGAATACTATGCAGGTTTACTGGATGTAGGATATGAAGAAAAGCCTCTTTAAAAAGGGAGCGTACATCTACATAGAAGGTGATGAAGACGCTGATACCGTGTATATTGTTGATAAAGGTGTGGTGCAGTTAGATCGCTATAATAAAAATGCTCCAATATATAAAAATATACTCAAAGATGGTGAATTCTTTGGCGTTATAGCTTCGCTGTGCAATAAACCCCGCATGGAATCAGCAATTGCGCGTGCGGACAGTGTTGTGACTACCTTCACAAAACAGGAATTCATAAATCTTTTATCAAAAAAACCCCAGATAGCCATTAAGGTGTTAAACTATTTTTCCAATGAACTTCGTGCCTATAATGAGATGATGATTGCCTTGAAGGACCGTGGTGTTGAGCTTGAAACACCTGAGGAAGCGCTGTACAATCACATACGTTATTTCTATAATAATGGCAGCAATAATTATGCATATTACTGTTGTAAGCGCTATTTAGAGCTGTATCCTCATGGCCTTTTTGCTGGTGTAGTCACTACAATGCTTGAAAGCATTAAAGACAAAGTTAAGGGGGCGATAGTTCCGGTGATTCAGGCACCGTACAAAGTATACTCTGACCAGCAGATGATCTTCTGTGAGGATGAACCTGGAAATGAAATGTATATTATTAAAGAGGGCAAAGTAAAAATTGTTAAACTGTCCAGTGAAAGTGAGATTATACTGTCGGTATTGAAAGATGGCGATGTGTTTGGCGAAATGGCGCTGATTTCTGACAAACCGCGAAATGCTGCAGCCATAAGTTGGGGTAAAACAGTATTGCTTCCTATCAAGAAAGAATCGCTGGTGGCAGTTATGGAACAGATGCCTGCCATCACCCAGCTCATTTTTAAGGAACTATCGCACCGTATATGGTTTACCTATATTCAACTTGAGTCACAGCTGTATGACAAGCCAATTACCCGTATTTATGCCTTGCTTGAAAATAAGCTTGTTGAAAAAGGTGTATCACTGAAAAGCAATGAACCTGTTAAGCTTAACTTTGGCATTGATGAACTTTTCAAAATGTTAGGGTATGTGGCATCAAGAATGGGGAAAACAACAAATATTCTTTTGTCTGACTCAAATTTGCAGTTTAACGTTGGTGAAACTATAGTTGAAAAACCAAGCCAGCTTACTGCAAAAGCCAAGTATTTCAAATCGCGTGACCATATGGCAATAGTAGAAGGCGAAGAAGACGAAAAGAAGGAAGCATCGCAAAAAGAAGTAACAATTGTTGAAGAGGAAAAGGAAGAAACAAAAGAACAGGTTGAAGAGATTATGACTGCAACCGTAACATCAGATGAGGCTGATACATTCCTGCAATATGATGAAAAGACACAAGAGCCTGCAACACAACCCCAGGAAGAGTTGCATACCATATCTGAAGAGATAGAAATATAAATATAAATATTTTTACATTGACTTTTTATTTATTTTATAGGTTATGTAAACAAAGGGAACTTCTAAAACTATTTTTTTAGGATGTTCCCATGTGGGCACTATATAATAAAGTTGCTTTCTTTTATATGAATTATTTTGGAAGAGAGCATTTTTTAGAGGTGCCCATAATAAATATCTTAGAGGACATTTGTTTGGGATCATTACGCATTATATGCTGCATTATAATAGATAATGCTTTGAAAGAAAGGGTTTCCATTTCCGGAAAGCTTAATGCAGATATACACTATATATACTCTCCCTACGATGAACTGCCAGGAATACTACATTCCTTACATGCTGCCCCCGAAAGTTGTCATGCTGTATTGTGTATTATTCCATCTGAAGCCTATGAAGAAGTAAAATCAATAGTTGACAGTGTTACTATACCGGCAAATAACTTTTATGTGGGTTATGTATGTGCTGGCAATACCTTTCATTTAAACATGATGCAGGATGTACTTGCCCTGTATAATGAAGGTATCAATGCAAATGAATTTGAATTTATTGTGCGTAAGGCAAAATTTATTGCCCAGCAACATTTTGAATTTAAAAATTTAAGCCGCCAGCATATTCATCAGCTGGAAGATACTCAACGGGATTTTGATGCGCTCATCAATATTGGCAAGGCACTATCAATTGAAAAAAATCCTGATAGGCTGTTACGATTAATTTTACATTTAAGCAAAACCATAACCGGTGCTGATGCAGGAAGCATATACCTGGTAGAAGAAGTTAACGGAAACAAAGTGTTGCGGTTTAAGCATTCGCATACATTCTCAAAAGATCTCCCATATGAGGAGTTTACCATCCCCATGGATAAAAATTCCATTGCAGGGTATGTTGCTGTAACCCAGCAGGTACTCAATATCCCTGATGTGTACCAGCTTGGTCCTGATGATCCGGTTGCATTTAATTCATCGTTTGATAAGGCACACAACTATCGCTCAAAATCAATGCTTGTTGTACCCATGATTAATCACATTAACAAAACGATAGGTGTGATACAGCTTATCAACAGTAAAGAAGACATTGAAAATAATTACAATGGGAATGAAGCATATTCAATTACATTAACCTGTGAGGAAGATTTTAACACAAAGGTAGTCCCATTCCAGAAAAGATATGAAAGTTTAATGGAAGCAGTGGCATCTCAGGCTGCTATTGCTATAGAAAACAACCGCATGATACGGCAGATTCAACAGCAGTTTGAAGAATTTGTCAGGGCATCGGTTACTGCAATTGAATCACGCGATGTTGCCACATCAGGTCACTCATTCAGGGTTGCCGATGTTTGTATGAAGATGGCACAGGCCATTAATGAAGAAACAACAGGACCATTTGCCACCATAACATTTACCGACACTGAACTAAAAGAACTGGAATATGCGGCTTTATTGCATGACTTTGGAAAGGTGTATATTGACACTGCAATATTTTTGAAATCGCACAAATTATATCCAAAAGATTTAGAGAATATTTTGCTAAAGTTAGAGTATCTGTACCGATATCAGCAGTTAAAGTACGCAATGACAATATTTAATGAAATGAAAAAAGACAATGAATTTAATAAACACCTTGAAAAGGTTAATGCCATAGAAAAGGAACGGGATGATATTTTACACAAGATACTTGAAGCACGGCAAAAAGTGATAGAGCTCAACAATCCAATGGTAAAGGAAATGGATGTTGAAAAAGAAGTTAAAAATTTATATGCCATGCTGCAATCGCTTGATTGTTGTGATGTAGAAAATCAAAAAATGGAAATATTTAATGATTACTATATAAAGAATTTAACTATCAGGCGAGGAAGCTTAAATGATGATGAACGCCGTGAAATAGAAAGCCATGTGGTGCATACGTATAACTTTGTAAGTAAAATTCCATGGCCGCCTGAGTTTGCACGCATACCTGAGATTGCAGCAAAACACCATGAAAAATTAGATGGCACAGGCTACCCCTATGGATTAAAGGGGGATGAAATTCCACTGCAGGCACGCATCATGGCACTGGCTGATATATTTGATGCACTCATTGCTACCGACAGGCCATACAAACCACCCATAACGTTAGAGCAAGCACTCAGCATAATACAAGAAGAAGCTTTAAAAAATAAATTAGACAAAGATATTGTGGATCTTTTTATAACAAAGAAGATCTATGAGCAGTTTGACCGCAATGCCTATCGCACAAAAAATGTTGTGCAATAAAAAAATACCAATAAAACATATTTCAAAATAGTCTAATACAACGTAATAAAAGTAATAAAAGCATTGAGTTGGAAAACTTCCCCGCTAATAGGGGATTTACAATAATGTCACCCCGCTGGGGTTTGATGGGGTGGTGATTTTTAGCTGGTGTTTAAAATAATGTCACCCACTCTGTGGGTTTTTTATTTTGGCGGGTGAATGTCTTGAAAATAATGTCACACCGTTGGGGTTGGTGGGTTTGTGATGTTGTTGGCAGCGGTGTATGAAGAAAAATTTGACTTCATTATCAATTTATAGTCATAAGCATTACTATTTAACTATGTGATCTATTAATTTAATATAATGTATAATAATAAAAAAACACAGGGAGTAAATTTACCTGTGTTTTTTTGTAAATATGGGCACAATAAACAATCTATTTAACCAAGCCTATCACTTTTACCAAAAATTCTAAAGCATTCTGATTTAAGAAAATGACAATAAAAAATAACGCTGCAAAATAAATACTGAATTTTTTATCCAAACGCTCAATTCGTAAATTGATTTCAGCCTTATCCTTTTCTGTTTTCTCATACAATGCATCAAACTTACCCAGCAATTCAGCTTTATCCTGCTTCATTATACCAAGTAATTCAGCTTTATCTTGCTTCATTATGCCAAGTAGTTCAGCCTTATCCCTTTCTGTTTTTTGATATAATGCATCTAATTTTCCTAAAAGTTCAATACGTACCTGTTCCAAATCTTGCTTGGTAGCATAATGGCTTAAAACTTCGGATTTTAGTTCCTCTTTTGTTTTATACCAGGTGTCATGTACTGTATCCACTATAACCTCTTCCAGTGCGTATAATACCTTTTTGGCATATTCTTTACCATGAAACGCCTGTTCAAAGATGTCATATACATCGGCTGAGAAATGTTGGCCCATTTTTTTTATCTCCTTCCATTTATTAAGTGTAACACATAGGTAATGAAATGTCAAGATGATATTTACCATACCGTGTAGCATAAAATAAAAATGCTATTGTAGTACACATACATACATCTTGCATTTCATCACAGTGTTTCATATCTATACAACGCTTTTAAAATAAAAAATTGAAAAATTTTTTAAAATTTTTGAAAAAATTTTCATAAGAGAACCACTAATATGAGGATAACAATAATAAAACATTACTTGTTACCGTATATTATTTTACGAAACAATCAAGGTAGCCTTAAGACAATAATGTCACCCACTCCGTGGGTTGGGTGGTGTGTTACTCAGCCTGAGGTTACAATAATATCATCCCCTCCGGGGATTGATGAGGTGGTTGTATATCGCTGTTACAGTAATGTCACCCCTCCGGGGTTCAGGGGTGTATCAACCCGATGGAATTTGATGAGATGGTTGTATGGCGCTGTTACAGTAATGTCATCCCCTCTGGGGATTGATGTGGTGGTTGTATGGTGCTGTTACAATAATGTCACCCCTCCGGGGTTTTACGGTATGTAAATTTGTTAGGTGGTTACAATAGTGTCACCCACTCCGTGGATTGGGTGGTGATTATATCTCGCCATTACAATATATAACCCCTGCTATAGTGTTATAGCAGGGTTTTTTATTTGTGGCTTTATAAAAAATTACCTATAAAGCCACATCGTTTTTAGTCTTATTAAGTACTGTATATGTTTTAAGGTTTAAATAGTGGATTTAAAAATAAATACTAAAAAGATAATATAATAATTGGTTGGAGGTAATGAATGAAAAAAAGAGCTTTTATAAATGCAATCTTTTCTGTAGTATTTGTAAGCCTTGTAGTTGCTGCTATAAGTCTTCGTGAAGTGCATAGCACCCCGCTAATAGGGGATTAAGACTCAAGCAAGTTTCATGCTCTCATAAGCTGTTTTATAGGTTCAAGGATCACTAAAATCTTAAAGGAGAAGCAAATCAATGATAGAAACAGTATTGATAGTCACTCTGGTAGTAGTAGCATTCCGCTTGTTATGTGAAACATCATTAGTTATACAAGCTTTTCTGTCGTTTCAACTGTTAGAAGTTTCAGAAAACGTGACGAAATTTGTTGTCATGCTTTTTTGTCCAAAGAAAAAGAGGAGGAGCGTATCTTTCATAACTCTCAGAGAAGCCAGCGCAGAATTGGCAAACATGCTACTGGAACTTGTCCTCAACAAATCGCCAAACGAGAAGCTTCTACAGGCTATTGATGTAGCCATAGAGCTTGTGGAAAAGGACAAAGGAAGGGATCCAAAAGACGTCCTATACCTTGGGCCAAAAGATCTCATATATGGAAATTGTGCTGAAAAAATTATCGTTCTTTGCTGGATGTTACTCTGTGGCCCCGTATGGGTTATAACGGGGGCAAAAACACTTCCATCGAAACAGAAGTACATAAGTGTGGAAGATGATGAAGATGGTTGGATTGGAGCGATAGTTGAGGTTATCTATATGTGTGTCTTTCATTCACCATCGATTGAGGATACTATCGAAAAAATCAAAAAGCTGAAAAAATCATTAATGTAAGAGGGAGTTTGCATGAAAAAACATCATATATTAGCATTTGATGGAGAAGAGCTTCTTGGTAGTTGTGAATATGTCATCTACACACTGAATGGATGCGGTATATTTATAGATAGTGATGGTAGGAAGCTCTGCATCACAACAGATGATATAAAAACACCATTAGCGCTCACTCATGACTATAACGCCATAATGAGAAAAATGACAGTAACAGATATCATGCCTATGCAAAAGATCCTGAAAGGAGTATCATTCAAGGTAGTTACGTGAACCATATCAAGGAACCTCACGACATGTTTGAACGATAGTTATTGAGGTTGGTTTTTTTTATCGATTTTTTGTTGAGATAATATCCTGTCCAGATTAAAGAACGTTCAAGTGCATATACCAGGTTTTGTACTCAGTACTGCATTTTTAAAAGTTCAATACGTTCAGATGAGTTCATGCATTACCTTCCATTGGTTTAACTCATATATCCATTATTGCATTAATTCACTGATCTTTAAATGCGCCTGTATTCTTTCCATATTTTCCTTAGATGGTGGATCGATTTCAAAACTTTTTGGCTGGAATGAATCCTTTTAAGTTTATCATTGTCCAGGTTATTATAAAGCAGACAGTGGATTGTGTTTATACCGGCTTCTTTAATTATACTGACAGTAGTAACAATATATTCAATACTATCGTTATAATCAGGTATAATGGGCATTCTTGGCTGAAGATTAAAATTCTTTTAAGCAAGCACGTAAAAGTTTTCTATAATGATTGTGTTTCCTTGTTCAGTGAGGGCTTGATGAGTTTCATTGTTTTTGTGTTTCATTTGAAAACATAATACTGAGATTTTTTTGCTTTTTTATATTGTGATTCATACTTACATTTGGTTTTCCAGTAATATCACAAAAAAATAATTGAAAATTTAAATAAAACCAGTAACCTGAACTTTAAATTTTACTCAAATGAAAATGTTTTGCTTGTAATGAATTTTATTGCAAATCATAGTAACATGGTGGGAATAATTATATGAAAAAGCTCTATACACGTGCTGCAATATTGGTATTAGCGTTATTATATCCTGTATTTCCCCAAACTAAGGATGAAATAACTTTCTTGTATACCAATTCACTCAATGGCATACTGGAAGCCTGCCAGTGTAGTGCTGATCCAAAGGGTGGACTTGTTAAGCGCGGGTATGCTATAGCTCAGTTAAAGAAAAAATATCCCGGTGCGCTACTTCTAGAAAGTGGTGACTTCTGTAGTTACTATCCTGATACATTGCTTACCAAATATTTAATCAAGGGCTATAAACACATTGGATATACAGCTGTTGGTATTGGTGATCAGGAGTTTGCTGCAGGCATTGATACATTGTACCAGTATCAAAATGAGTTGCCATTTGTGTGTGCCAATCTTCAGTATTTTGCAGGTGGCAAATGGCAATCGCCAAAGAAACATGTAACAGTAACTATCGGTAAAAAAACAATTGGAATTACAGCACTTATTGATAATGATGCATTTAAGTATTATCCAAACGAGATTGTGTCAAAAATAAAAATTTCTAATCCCAAAGAAGCTTTGCAACAAGAGATAAAAATTTTAACTGGCAATTTTATTGTTGTTATTTCGCATTTAGGTTTTGAAAAAGATAAAGAGCTGGCAGTTTTGTTTCCGCAAATTGGGCTTATTGTTGGCGGGCATTCACAAACGCTTGTTAAAAAGCCTGTTAAAGTGGGCAATACATTAATTGTGCAGGCAGGGCCAAACGGTTCACGCATTGGAATTTTACGGGCGATAGTTACTGACACAAAAATCACAAGCTATGAACATTCTTTTGTATTGCCAAAGTGGGAAGATCCTGATGATCCAGCCATTGAAAAAATGATTACCGAATATAATGAAGAAAATGCCAAACGCTTTCCGCGTTGATTATTTAAACACATTGCTTTCTGCAGGGAATATATGTTCTTTTACTTCTTTACAGTAATCCTGTATTGCCTGCTGTGATGTGGTATAAAGGTCGGCATAGCGCTTTAAAAATTTTGGATTGAATCCTTTATTTAGGCCCAGCATATCGTTAATAACAAGAACCTGTCCATTGCAGTAGCGACCTGCTCCTATGCCAATGGTGGGTATATCAAGCGCTTCAGTTATTTCTTGTGCAAGCTGCTCGGGAACCATTTCCAAAACAAGGGCAAATGCTCCTGCCTTTTGTAATAGCAAAGCATCCTCCATAATGATTTTGCGCTGTTCTTCGTCCTTTCCCTGTACAGAGTATCCACCTAATTTATGCACCGACTGCGGCGTTAAGCCTAAATGCCCCATTACAGGAATTGATGCTTTTGTAAGTGCTTCTACAACTGGCACAAAATCTCTTCCGCCTTCAAGTTTCACTGCATTGGTGTTAGATTCTTTCATGATGCGCCCACAGTTACGCATGGTATCTTCAATGGATACATGATAGCTCATAAATGGAAGGTCGGTTACTATAAAATGATTGGGCGCACCGCGGCGTACCATGCTGGTGTGATAAATCATCTGGTCAAGGGTTACCGGTATGGTGGTGTCATGGCCTGCCACAACCATCCCCAAAGAATCGCCAACCAGTATGACATCTATATCAGTTTCGCTTACCACACGCGCAAATGCATAATCATAACAGGTTATCATGGCTATAGGCTGGGCTGATTGCTTCATCTTTGCAAAATCTTTGATGTTTTTTATTGATGGCATAGCACTACCTCCCGTAATGGTTTGTGTGAAATTGGATCAATGATGTCTGGATCAATTTCAAATAAAAGCTGTGCGGCAAAGGGGCGTGTGTATATTTGCGGATGAGGAAGGGTAAGTGTTGGTGTTGAACAAATCATATCATTGTAAAGCAATATATCGCAGTCAATAGTGCGGGGTCCTTTGGGAATGGTTCGTTCCCTTCCCAGTGCATGCTCAATTTCTTGAAGCTTTTCAAGCAATGTGTGTGGTGGCAGTTGCGTTTGCAGTGCTATAACTGTATTTACAAAATCGGGCTGCATGATAAATTCTAAGGGTTTGGTTACTATTACACTGCTTTGTGTTACAATTTTTGTTTTTTCCAGTGTGGACAGTTTTTCAATGGCTGTGGCAATATATTGGTAACTATCGCCCATATTGCTTCCCAATAATATGTATGCACACACTTCCATTATAATTTTTCCCTGTAATCAGGACCTGTTAGCTCTAAAATAGTACACATTTCTTTAATGCGCGACAACACCCGTCCCCCGGCAATATCGGCAAGTGCACTTTTGGGGTCAACGTTAGAAGTGAATATAGTAAATTTTTCGGCCTCGTAGCGTGCATCAACTAAATTATACAAAGTTTCCTGCTCCCAGGGGGAATCGCGTTGGACACCAAAGTCATCTACCACAAGTACATCAGCGTTTTCCAGTTCATACTCAATTTCCTGCGCGGTACCGTATGTGGCAGAACCTTCGGCAAAGGTTGCACGCAGTTTGTTAAAAAATGTGCGGGAAATTTTTATAAAGCGTCCTTCAATGGCATGGCGTATGATGAGCTCTGTTAAAATAATAGAAGAAAGCAGTGTTTTGCCAGTTCCAGGATTTCCCCATAAAAAAAGTCCTTTGCGCACATCCGGAAATTTTGAAACGATATCGTATGCTACATTTTTTGCATTGGAGGCTAATTTTGAATTGGCTTCAAAGGAATTAAAAAAGCGCCACTGATATTTTTTGTCAATGCCACACCGTGAGTAAATTGCTTTAATGCGATTAATCTTCATTCTAATTTCACGACAATAGCAATCAGATATTGTGCCGTCTTTTTCTATGTAATACGGAGGTTGTCCACCACACTGGCATTTATTCAACACACAGCGCGGGCAGGGTACTAACGGCTCCTGACCTATCTCTTCAAAATGGGGATTTCGCACAATGCCGGTATGTTCACAGAATGCGCAGAATTGGGTTTTGGTATCATTTTTTTGAGTCTTTGTTGGCATTATAACCTCTTGCTAAATCAATGTTCAACGTTT
>Ga0067045_1030832_pt1 | contig 13979 bp, 11 predicted proteins | sample TerdegcTABiofilm_FD_59184 | JGI IMG/M metagenome (GOLD analysis project Ga0067045, IMG submission 59184) | Combined Assembly of (Gp0054472, Gp0054536) Wastewater bioreactor microbial communities from Singapore -Terephthalate degrading...
CGCATTAGCCTGAAAGTCCCCTAATTCCCGGCGGGACGCCGGCGCTACGAAATCACACTATCCACAAAACGCTCGCGCTACGAATCCGCTCCATCGGCCGGCGGAGGCGATTCGCGAAGCGCCCTCCCCATTCTCATGGGGCCGGGCTCTCCGGCTGGTTCGGATCGAGAGACCTCACGTAGGACACAAGCTCCCGGGCCATCTCTGACGCGACCTGAATCTTGTCGTAGTCGATGAACACATTATTGAGATACTGGAGGATCAGCGCGTCCCCAGGAAGAGCCCCCGGAAGGATCCCGCAAAAGAAGAATCCGAGCTCCTCGAACCGGGGAGTGAGCACAGCGGTAGCTGGCTCCAGAAGACTTAGGTACAAGTGGATTATGTCGAACCGCTTGACGCACAGCTCCCGTAGACGGGCCCTAACCAGTTTCACTATGCCCTGCCCGTACGCGTCAACGTCCATACGGGCAAAGCTCATGGTGCTGGATGCTTGAGTTTTGATCAGAGGCTCGCCCACGAGAGAGCTTTCGTCCATCTCTGGAGCCGAACCGTACCTCACCGATCCCTGAATGTTCTCATAGAGTCTTCGTATGATAGCCTCGTGCCGGACGGGGGCGTACACAGTAACCGGTTTGGGAGGCTCGAGGTACTTGAAGTGAACTACGATGGATTCCCGTTGAGTGAGCTTCTCAGCGATGCCGCGAAACCAGGCTGTTTGGGGCACCAAGCCCACCATCAGGGCACAGTCGTTCACGCCGTGGCGGTGTCCGGTTCGCTGGGAATAGGTGTGGCTGGTTACCGCCCTGCCGTACAACCCCAAGAGCCCTTCTTCTTTCCCTCTGGCTATCATGTGATCCTCGAGGAGCCCGAAAATCCCATGTCCTCTGAACTCTGGCTTGACTACTCCCAACCCGGTTTCAGCTATCCGCGCGCCGGTGCTCCCTTTCAAGAGCGCCGCGTGTCCTGCCACTTCACCGTCCTGGGTAACAGCCACGGCCGAGTACATTTCACCCCGCTCGTTGAGCTCCATTATGCGCTCGGGATAATACATACTCTCGAACGTGTGGGAATAGCCGTACGCCCTGTACATGCATCGAGAGACCTCCGCTGCTTCCGAGGGCTGCATGGCCCTCACCACGATCGGGCCGGGCTCCCTTCTTTCGGGCAGCTCAGGGACAAAGGGTTCGAGCTCGCACGCCTCAAAGTAGTCCGTGATGTCCCGGTTCCTCAGGTACTTCACCAGCACACTCTCTTTGCCGTCCCGACCCAGGTTGTGAAAGGAGACTTCGTCCATATGCTCTTTCATTGCAAACACACCGCACCCCGGGCCTGGGCCCTCCGACGGATCCACCTCACATTCCGGAACCGTTGTGGGATCGAAAGGGATACCCTTATCCCTGACCACGATCTTGAGGCCGAGGGGAACCCGTTCACAGGACACCTCGAGCTCCGCGCGCTCCCACGGTTCAAATGCATGCTCCACGACGTTGGAGACAGCTTCCCGGGTTGCAGCGTCTATGCTCCGAATATCCTCTTCTTCAAACCCTATCTTCGCTGCGACCGCTCTCACGTACGCTGCTGCTACGTCCACGTAGGAACGATCGTTGGGAAGAGTGAGTCTCGAGTATTCACACTTCTCAGCCAAAAGAGAGTGCCCCCTGATTCAAAAGATCCGACCGGCGCGGGTCCTCAATGCCCCTGCAACGTTCCAGTCTGGTGTGCCTTCCAGATCACGCCTGTCCGTGCGCCCGACGATACTCATATACGTCATGAGCGATCCGAAGGATATCGCAGCGAACACGAATTTCAACCATTGCGGCAGCGGCGTTGGCGAGAAGAACGCCTCGATCACTCCTGCAAGCACGAGCAGCGGGATGCAACCGAGCGCCAGGGTTCCGATAGATTTGCTTCTGACCGCCAGTAGCTCACCTCGCCTGTACGGACCCGGGTCCACAAGGCAGTGGCCGAGCATCAGCCCTGCTCCGCCCCCAATGCAAATAGCAGAAAGCTCAAGGCTCCCGTGGGGGAGTACGAAGGCCCAGAACGGGAGAGAAAGCCCGTGCTCGTAGCAGAGCGCAGCAATAACCCCGAGAAGCAATCCGTTGAGAGCCAGGACGTACACGGTTCCCAATCCGAATGTGATGCCCCCTGCTATGGTGAGGAACGTCACCGAAATGTTGTGCGTCATGAGCCAACTGGACGCCATTGGTGCTATCGTGTGCAGGTGATCGAACCACACCCTGCCTTCTTCGACCGTAGCTATTATGGATTCAGGCACGAGCAGCTCGATCAATCCCGGCTCCTTGAGAGCGAGGGCCCATCCGAGGGCTCCGAACGAAACGAACACTGTCACCGATGCAGCAATGAATCGTCTCGCATCTCTGCACGCCTCCGGAAAGGACTTCGAAAAGAACTCCCACAGTGACGACCACCTGAATGGCGGCTTCCTATAGATGACTCCGTGAGCTCGAATGACCAGGCTGTTGAGATAGGTGAACACCTCGCGATCCAGATGATCCGGAGCCCCTGAGGACCTGAGAGTGGAGAGGTCTGCAACTGCACCGGTATACAATCTCCCGAGCTCCCACAACTCATCGCGAGTAAGGTTCTTTCTGGAAGAAGGACGAAGCTTTTTAACAAGGAGCTCCAAACTCTGCCAATCTTCTTTACGTTCTTCTATGAACTCGTTTATATTCATGGTAACATCCGTCGAGCCTCCCAAGCTTCGCGGACCGCGCCAGGTACGCGATACTATCATGCATGGCTAAGGCGGTGAAAAAAAAAGAGCTGACAATCAGGATAGAAACCCCTGAGCACGTCGAGATCCAGTTTGAGTTGGCCGGAATAGGGACGAGGTTCATCGCGTTTGTCGTGGACCGGTTAATCCAGGTGGGGCTCGTGGTCACGTTGATAGCGATAGTTTTGCTCATCCTGTACGCGATTTCGAGAGTCCAACCTTCCCTGAATCTGGCAGAAGCATTCGGCGGACTGACGAGCCAGTGGGTCATCGGGGCTGCTGTCCTCGTGTACGGGGTCGTAATAATAGGGTATTTTATCATTTTCGAGTACTTCTGGAGCGGCCTGACACCAGGAAAGCGTTACCAGGAGATTCGAGTCATTCGTCGCGATGGTCGACCCATTGCCCTTTTCAACGCTCTGGTGCGAAACATTCTCAGATCGGTGGACATCCTTTTCGAGGTGTACCCCATCGGCCTGGCAGTGATGTTCATCGATAGCCGCAATCGGCGGCTGGGCGACCTGGCTGCCGGAACGCTCGTGATAGTGGATCGCCATGTGTCCAGACCCGCGGACCGGCGACCGGTCCGGGCGATCGTGCGGCCGGATCTTCAGGCAGTGGTGGCGCTCATGACACCGGAGGACTATTACATAGTCTCTTCGTTCCTATCTAGGAGAAATGGGCTCGATTCCGAGCACCGACGTCGATTGGCCGAAGAGATCTACGCCCGTCTGTTTCGGGAGACAGGTACTACACTCACGAGAGTCTCTAACGTCGAGGCCCTGCTCCAGGCATCAGCGGAGCTCTACCGGAAGCGGAGCAGGGTCCTTTAGAATGTGCCCCGTTGACAACCTGTTCAAGGGACAGTCTTTTCGTGTGGGTCACCCGGATGATTTCTTGTAGCCATCGGGCTACAGGACCTATTATGGGACGACCGATAAAGGCCCAGAAGAGGAGATGAAATGCCTACTGAGCCCCCGGAACTGCTCCATGCTATTGTTATTCGTGACGTCAAGGATGAAATCACGAGACGAAGGGTTGCTCGTACTCTCGCCCAGGTAACGAAGAACGTGACTGAAGAGAAAATTCATTCGAAGATGAACAGGTTGCCGTGGACGCTCACTCGACGGGCCACCTCGAAACGGGCAGCGAGAATCGCCAAGCTCCTTGAAAGGCTCGGAGCCACAGTGGATGTGACTCCGCCTCTTCCCGAAGCCGTGATCTCAGACGTGGGGGAAACCCAGTTCGTTTCAAGGGCGGAAATCGTGGCCGAAGAGAGCACCTTAGGGCCTGAGGCGCCAGTTGTCCTCTCGGTCCCTGCGAGCGAAGTGAGGGCATCAGCGGACGAATCGGCTGAAAGACCTCCGGACCAAGTCCAAGAGGTGCTAGCTGAGGCCTTGCCCCTGCGGCCATTGTCACTGGGTGAAATCCTCGATCGGTCGTTCCAGATCTGTCGAGCTCAATTCTGGAAGCTTTTTGCCATAGCTGCAATTCCGTGGCTCGCTACAGTCTTGACGATACTCGGGATGGCGGCGATCTTCATCATGGCCGGATTGACCATGAAAGGAATTGGCACGTCTAATGTGGGGGCTCTTGTTCTGCTCGGCGCGTTGCTCGTCCCCTCAGCAGTCGTGTTTCTTTCGATCATGTTCTATATAGGCCAAGGTGCGCTCATCCATGGGGTCTCCAGCACATACCTTGGGAGAAGCATCCTGATTGGGGAATCGTACAGGTTCGTCATGTCGCGTGTTGCGCGATTCCTGCTGACATCTCTGTTATTCGTTGTCGTGATCGCCGGATTCTTGGTCATCACGGTGGCCCTCGGAGTTGCGTTCTTCTTCCTCTTCCGGGAGCTGACCCCCTCTGGCTGGTGGTCCGCCGTCACCTGGATTCCGCTCTCAGTGATCCCCATGTACGGAACGATAAAGCTCCTTCTGTTCGACAAGGTGGTCCTCATTGAAGATATCGCGTACTTGAGCGCATTGAGAAGGAGTTGGTCTCTTCTGTCCGGGAAGGCGGAAGGAAATTGGCCGCGTGGCTATCTACTTCGTCTGATCATCCTCTTGCATCTCTTCATCCTCATATACCTTACCATTTCCATGCTTTTTCAGCTCCCCGCTGGCATCATCAGGCTCTTGGCTCCGGAGACAGCGATAGTGGTGGTCGTCTTGACGCAGGTGATCAGTAATCTGGGAGGCCTGGTGGCCGGCCTGTTCTCTTCTGTCTGTATGGTGGTGTTCTACTATGACATTCGTAATCGGAAAGAAGGATTCGATCTGACCGTCCTCGCGGAAAGGGCCTCTGTCTCGCGCACGTTGTAGAACATTTTTAATTGCGGCTATGAATTCTCCCACGGCTCAATAGGACCAGCGCTCTGAAGGAGCGCACCTTCAGTAGCCACAGGTTTCAACCTGTGGTTCGGCGCGGCACAACCACGAGCCGACCCTGAAAGGGTCGACCAAGGGATTTGCTAGCGCGTGGTATCGGCATCGACCATGAATGAGCCTTGGCTCTCGGTCATTTCAATGGGAGACCCCTTCAGGGTCCTCGCTTGTTTGTTTTCTCATCCCGTGGGTTGAAACCCACGGCTACTGACGGTATGCCCCTTCGGGGCATGAAGGAATCAATGATCACCATCATTCCTTTTCTTGATAGCCTTGAAATACGTGACCGTATTTAGGAAAACCTGCCAGCGGGGGGAGCTCCAGGCCCCGTGCGCAACAGCGACGCCCCTGATTGCGGGGCCCCATCAAAGCAGCTTGAATTCTCCTGGCTTTTTGGCCATAATTGGAGCCCGATTTCAGATGATTTTCCCCGAGGAGGACAGATGGCGGGAAAAAAGAAGGAACAGAAGGGAAAAAAGGAAAAGCCTCTGGAAAAGTGGACAATGAAGGAATTGCGCGAGGAGGCGCTCAAGATACCGGACGTCCAGGGCGTGCACGGGATGAACAAAGAGGAGATCATGGCCGCTCTCCGGGTAGCGAAGGGAATCCCGGAGCCCGAAAGCAAGAAGAAATCCGTGAACGTCAGGGAAATCAAGGCCAAAATCGGTGAGCTCAAGAAGGGCAAGGAGGTAGAGCGCGAGCAGGGAGCCTCTCGTGCTCGCTTGGACATTCTGAGAAGAAAGATCTCCCGGCTCAAGAAACAGACCCGGCAATAGCCATTCCGGGACTTACCGCATTGAGCACATGGCAGCTAGGGCAGAGACCGATACATGGGCGTCCCGCTCGCCGTCGCTTCAACACAGCGTTTCGCGCGCTCCGCTGAGCACCGCACGGCAGAAGTGTTAAGAGCGCGGAGGCTTGCGTGCGGGCGGGACGCGTCTTGAAAATCTCGCACACAGGGCAAGCGTTGCAGTCACCGGCGGTGGGGCGGCAGGGGAAAGATACTCTCGATCGCACGGGCGGTTTCTCCGGTGGCTCGGCCGCCAACCACTGGCGGTTTTCCCCGATGGAGCACGTCTAATTTCCTCATGAGCACATTTCCCACCAGCACTCGCGAGGCAGCACCACCTCGGGGGAGAAAGACACGGCGGACCGTCCTCGTTCTAAGTCTGGCCCTCGTCGTCCTGTGCGCCGGGGTGTTCTCTTATGTGCGCTTCGTGCTCGATGGCGACACCGTGACCGCTCTTGTTCTTCCCCGGATCGAGGCCGCGTGGGGGATGCACGTTTCGTGCAGATCGGCAGACCTTTCCTGGCCGTCCGTCGACACTGCTCAGCTAATTTTCCACGACCTGACGATACGTGGACGCACGAATGTCCCTGCCGATGGTCGCATTTCACGGGTCCTCGTGGAGATAAGCTTCAGCAAGCTTTGGCGGGGCTGGATCACTGTGAATGCGGTTCACTTCGTGGAGCCTGAGCTCACTCTGGATGGCGACGTGCTCTCGCGATTCGGAGGTTCGTCCCCCGCTCGGCTGCCTATTGCGCCGTTTCGTGTCCATGTAAGGGGTGGGGGAGTCGAGAGGGGCAGGCTTTCGCTCACACGGACAGGCACCGAGGGGCGGACATTGGTCTCGGATGTGCAGGGAACCCTGACTCACGCATCCGAAGATGGCGCTGCCAGGTTTGCGATCAGAGGCATTCTCTCCGCGGACGGCAAAGGCGGCGTGGCCCAAATGTGGGGAAAGCTCGATTCCAGCCCGCTCACAAGAGGCCCCTGGCAAGGCTCCGTCCACGTGGAGCTGGAAGGATGTCCGCTCGCAGCGTTTACGGAGGTTGCCGGACACTTTCGTCTTCCCGAGCCTTTCACGGGCGGAGTAATCGATCTTGCCGCCGATGCCACGGGTAATCCGATCAGGTTCGCTGCACAAGGCCGTCTTTCGATTCTCGAGGCGGTAAAATCAGCGGGTAGCGAAACAGAGCGTGAGAGTGGAGATCCTATTCGGGCGCGATTTGCCCTGGACCGTACAAACGATGGACTCCACATCGATCTACCGGAAGCTGCTCTGCCTGGCCTCACCATTTCCGGGGAAGCAAGGCTGGGAAAAATATCCAGCTCGGACCCGACTGTTACGCTCGCTGTCCGAAGCGCGCACATCGACTTGGAAAAGATCGCTCCATTCCTCCCTGTCTCTCTGATGAACCGGGAAGATCGCGGCCATATTGCGGACGCTGACCTGCGCGGACATGTCAAAATCACGGGAGCGGCCTGGACCGGCACCCTGTTTGAGATGACCAGAGGATTCAACCTGAGGGGGATCCTGGTACTCGATGCGGTGTTGGACAAGGTATCGGGCTTTTTTCCCGGGATAGGACTTCCGGTGACACGTGCATCGGGCGGCCTGCGTCTGAGCTCCGATAGATTGATTTTTGAAGGGATCAGTCTCTTCATTGGAAACTCGCCGATCGTCCTCAATGGATCGATCACAGACCTGAAGAGAGACCCACAGGCCGATCTCTTTGTTTCGATAGAGGCGCAAGCACAAGACCTCATTCCGATAATCGGCAGCTCGCTCGTGGCATCCAGGCTGGAACCGTGGATAGGCAAGATTTCCGACTCCTCTGGAGAAGTGGATGTCACACTTGACGTGAAGGGAAAGCTGAGCAGACCTGCCATGAAAGGCAGGATAAAGCTCAAGGATTTCCAGTGCAGCGTCGAGGGAATGCCCTTGCCCCTCAGCAAGGTCAACGGATCGATTCGATTCCGGCCGTCTGGGATAACCCTATCGGAAATAGAAGGTCTTATCGGCTCCAGCCAAGCCACACTGAGAGGAACACTCGGTCCTGAAGGAATGGATGTTGCTCTCGATGCAAAAGTGAACCCCTCGGACATCTCGGCCATGAATGTGATGCCGGCAAACCTTCGGATTGTCCGGCCCGTGCCTTTTTCGCTCAACGTCAAAGGTCCCATTGCGTCCCCAGCGTTTTCCGCAACAATCGACCTGAAGAATAGCGATGTTCAATACGGATTGATCGTAAAGAAGGCTGCGGGGGCCCCGTTGAGAATCGAAGCATCCGGAGTCCGTCAGGAGCATCGCATTCAAATCGAGGAAGCCTACGTAATGCTCGGAGATGTGCAGATCGCGGCACGAGCGTTTGTGGAGCCAGGCACGGGCGCGGGAATCTCGCTCAATCTACCCCCGAGAGGAATACGGACAGAGGCCCTCATTCCGTTCCTGCACCCGTCTCTCGAAGTTCAACAAGGCGGACGTGTGGAGGGGGATGCGGTCATCAAGGTCAACGGCACCGGCAAGCCATCTGTGGAGGCCAATCTCCAATTCAGCCATCTGTCGCTGCGGTTTCCAGGCTTCCACAAGCGGACCGAAGGGATGGATGCCACCGTTCAACTCAAGGGCAAGACCTTCTATCTGACGGTAAAACGCGCAAGAATTGGAAACTCGCTCTTCTCGGGCTCTATGACTACAGTGGGGTGGCAGGACCCCCGCGTGGAAGTGAATCTCGATTTTGCGCAGTTGGACACGCAAGACTTCTCAGCGCCCCCCGGATCTCGGAGCCATGTCACGTGGGGCGAATGGATCAGAACGAACTCTGCGATACGCTTCCTCGCTCGTAGCCGAGGAACAGGATTCGTGAAAGTCACCAAAGGCATGACCCCGCAGCGACCCTTTTCCGACTTCCGTGCCCAGCTCGAAGGGAAAGACGGACTGATCAAAGTCAACAATTGGCACGTGAGGATTGCAGACGGCATCGTCCGGGGCAGCGGCCGTTTCGACATTCGGGAAGAAACGCTCGTGCCGCTCAGTTTGGACTTTCAGGCAGATCGGCTGCGCATGGAAAAGATCATGCTGTTTGATCCGGACTGGATGCGAGTCGAAGGAAGCGTCATCAGCGACGGAAGGTTGGAGTGGGTGCTCAATTCCGACCGGGCGAAGCACGGCATTCACAAGAAGGGCTTCCTAGAGGTGCGCGTCCAGGACGGGATGGTGAACAAGTTCGAGATTCTCTCAAAATTATTCACCCTGATAAATCTCGGTTCCATCGTGAGAGGACGACTCCCCGACCTCGTCGCCCAAGGGCTCCCCTTCCACTCCCTCACGTGGCAGATGGACGTCTTCGATACGAAGTGGAACTTCAAGAACATGCAGCTCAACTCCGATGCCACCCGTATCAATGCCTCGGGAATTTACCTTGCCGACCAGGATAGGATCGATTTCCGGGTGGACGTTTCGCCCCTGGTAGGATTCGACACGATATTTTCAGGGCTCTTCGGCAACCTTATTACCCGAAACGGCAAGCTCTTGACGACCACCTTCCGTGTGCGCGGCCTGACCAAGTCGCCTGATGTGCGACTGGAACCCTTCGAGAATCTCAAGTCTAGCCGGTAAGCGTGCTGCAGTTCCTTTGGCAAGCTGACGTGCCCGTCCGGAACGGGAACCTGTCGGCCCGTTTCAATTATTGCAGATCGCTTGGGGTTCGCCAGGATGCCCGTTGATGAGGTGGGGCAAGCAGGGGCTGGTCGACCGCCGCAGGGCAATTCACAACCGAACGGCGTCGAGGTGGAGGCCCGCGCGGACTGCGACACGGTGCGTCGAGGTCAAGGGCACCAGCGAGACGCCAATGCTATGGAAGATCCATGCCGAGAATCCCACAGTTCTTCTTACCCAAATCCCGCTGCACGTCACTTGAGCGACGAAGTCTTCTCCCAGGGGCCGGCATCCTCAGGGCGAGCGATCTTTCCATGGAAACGTCTGGGATTTTCCGTCATTATGGCTACGAGAGCGCGGGCACACGTCTCGGCCGAAATGAGCTCCCCTCGCTCCTTAATTCCTCGGAACATTCGGCGCACCGATTCGCCAGCTCCTCCCCGGGCCGCGCGCGCTTGCGCCTGCATGGGAGTATCGACCACACCGGGGCGAAATATGATAGTAGTAATCTCCGGCGCTTCTTCCGCAAGATTTCTCGCCAGGTGCTCCTCTGCCGCTTTGGCTCCGGAATAGGCACAGAGTCCCCGAACAGTCAGCTCTGCGGAGCCTGACCCTACAAAGACCGCGATGCCGCCGCCCTGTTTCAGTAGCACGGGGAATGCCGCCCGCACAAGCTGGTACGCGGCTCCATAACTTGCCTCAGTCACTTCGACAAACTCGTCTACGGATAATTCCCACAGGAAGGGTCCCGGCCTGGCCACGCCCGCGCAGTGGACGAATCCTCTGAAGTCCTCCAGCCGAACCGCCTCAGCCACCAAGCGGTCCGCAACGGGTGCAAGGGTAGCATTCCCGGCCACCCAGCTCACAGTCAGTCCCGCTTCCCGCATCTCGGAACCAACGTGCTCGAGACGGTCAGCAGTCCGGGCATTCAGCACAAGCTTCATGCCATGGCGACCCAGCTCCCATGCTACAGCCTTTCCGATCCCGCTACTCGCCCCTGTCACGATGAACGCACCATCATGCGCAGCTATCATTGCCCGGCTCCACCCATTGGTCGGATCTCGACTTCGGGGTCCGCTCCCAGCCTTCGGCCCAGAAGTCGGCATCCACGTTCTGAAAAACCCGTCGCCGATCCGTCACCGCGTAGGAGAAAGACGATTCGATATGAGAAAAAGACGCCCCCACGTTTGTCATGAAAGAAATGAGATTTCACCAAAAGTTTGGCCCTGGCATGAGGCGGGGCCCTGGGATGCAGCCGCCACCCCCCCACAAAGCTATCACCGAGACTTCACTCTAGCCCAAGGTCACGATCTTGAGAAGATCTCGCAGACGCTTCAAATCTCTCTGGGTGATATACGTTATTCTGAATTTGGCGTAGTGCCCTTCCTGGTGGGCCCTGGACCACACGCACATGGCATCGAAGGTGATCGGCTGAACATCCACGAATTTCTCAGGAAAGATCACAAGGGTTTTGTACTCATTGACCTTCGCCTGAATGCCTACCGTCCCGAGCTCGGTTTCGCCTAGGGTGCGGAGTCTCCCCATGGTTTTTGGATTCATCGCGTCCGAGATGGGGATGGGAAAGGCCAGGTAGTGCTCGGACTCTGAGCTCTCTTCATCGAGGCTCGTGGCGGTGGTTTCAACGTAAAAGGACGATCGCCCGTACAATTCCCCTCTAGTGGCAGCCCCTTCTTCGAGGAGCTGATTGAATATCGAATCCAATATCTGGTAATCTATCGCATATTTGTCCATAAGCTCGCCGTCCGTGAGTCCTGCGCGCACGTCAGCCAGGACCCTTTCGGGCTCTGGAGGGAATCGTGGGGCGGAGACCGAAGCCTTGCCGGTAGACGTGTGCGATGGAGGGGAGCTTCCCGGTGGTGGAGCCTTCTGCAGGTCCTTTATCTCGGCAGCGGGTATTTCTATACTGGTATCGCGCAAATCTGATTCGTAAGCTTCGTCTTCATCCTCGTCCTCCATAACGCGGAGAAGATCATGATATTGGAGACCGCTAATAAAACCCTTGAGGTCCACGGTAGAATCCATGGAGCTGTTTCTTTGGTCGATTTCTTTTCTTGTGATCAATTTGGCCGCAATTAACTGATCGAACAGATCCTGAATGCCTCGCGATGTGAGCTTGAATTTGTGCATGAGGTCGGAGTCGCTCATACCCGCCCTGATATCCGCTACGGCTTCTTTCGCGCTCACCGGCTGGCCGGCCTTCTCATTCAGCCGGCGACGTCTGATGGTCCATGTGTCCGATCCAGACGCCCCACCTCCCCCAGAGAGAGAAGCGGACTGCATGAATCCCGGCATTCGGCGCTCCAATTCTTGCAGGGTAATGAGGCCGGCATCCACAAGCTTGGCAAACAAGCTCTGTAAACCCCTTGCAGCGAGCTGGTATTTGGCCATGAGCTCCGCGTCTGACATGCCGGAGCGTACATCGTGCAATGCTTCCCGTATTCTGATCTGACGCTTTGCCATCAAATTCCTCGAAGACGATGCCCATCGCACCCCACTCTCGGGCCTTTGGGTCTCTCGTAAAAGGAGGACAGGATCTCGGGGCCGTGCCAGCCTGTTCCGCATCACACAGTCTGGAAACTCTGCAGAGTGCGTCCGCGTGATTTCCTTGGCGTGAGCTGGACCGATGCATAGAATAACAAGATAGAAGCTGTCTATCAAGGATTTGGAGGCAGCGTCGATGCTTCCATGAATGGCCGTGAGCTGTAGTGGAGTGCATAAAGAACAGGTCGGAACCTGATTCGCAACCCGAGCCATTTACGACGCTATGAATGCAACGGCCGCGTTCCACTATCGTGTAGGCCATAAGTCAGGAGCTCCACGAGCATTGATGGGAGATCCCGACCTCTATTATGGCCACATGTCGACCGAAGGCTCATTGGCTTTTCACTGCAATGAATGCCACGCATATTCAATGCGTGGCAGTATGGAATCGGCCCCTCGGGAGTGCTACGTAGAGTGACCATGATTCGCCTGCTTTTGATGCTTGTATTCATGATCGCGTTGATCGCCTGTTCCGAAAAGCCATCGGAAGAAGACGCCCATCATCATGCTCGTAGGGGATTCAGAAACGTGGACTCAAATCCAGACACGGGCCTCTGGGGGTTTCTCAAATGGCGATGGGAGCGTATGGTGAAGGACTTTCCGGATCCGACGTCCTATTCGTTTCCCATGGCAGAAAACGATCCGATTTTTCTGCGATCCAACAGAACACAGACCACCCTTACGTGGATCGGGCACGCTACTGTTCTGCTTCAGGTTCGAGGCAGGAACGTATTGACTGATCCGCACTTCTCGAAACGGGCTTCTCCCGTGCAATGGGTAGGTCCGAAACGGGTGGTTCCACCAGGATTGGCCCCCCAAGATCTCCCAGCCATCCACGCGGTACTCATATCCCACGATCATTATGACTCACTTGATGGCCCGAGCATAAGAATGCTATTGAGACGGGAGGGAGGAAAGGAAACAACCTTCTTTGTGCCTCTGGGCTTGGCCGACTGGTTTCGCGACGCGGGAGCGGTACGGATCGTGGAGCTTGACTGGTGGCAAAGCCATGCAGCGGGCGGTCTTCGCTTTACGGCGGTTCCTGTCCACCATTGGAGCAAACGCGGGCTCATCGGGCGCAACAGGACACTTTGGGCCGGCTGGGTTGTGGAAGCCCCGAATTTCAAGTTCTTCTTCGCTGGCGATTCAGGATACAAACCGGTCTTTCAGGAGATCGGTCGCAGATTGGGCCCGTTTGACCTCGCTGCCATTCCCATAGGTGCATACGAACCGCGATGGTTCATGAAGTACCATCACATGTCTCCCGAAGAGGCCGTCAAGGTCCACCGAGACGTGAAGGCCAAGCGGTCCGTGGCCATTCATTGGGGTACGTTCATGCTTACCGATGAGCCGCTGGACGAGCCGCCCAAAAGGTTGCGTGAAGCTCTGAAAGAGATGGAGATCCCGAACGACGAATTCGTCGCTCTCAAGCACGGAGAAACGATCATTTTGGACCCAGAGCCAGGCTCCTAGTACATTGTTCCCTAAAGCGATCACGTATTTCAGGGGCATCGGCAAGAGGAATGACGGTGATTATTGATGGCTTTATTCCCCTTCACAGCGCAATTTCCCTCATGAGCCGCGGCAGAATAGGGCACCGACTTTCCAGAGGGGCATGTCAAGAAGGGATTGCGACGTAGGGGCACCCCTCGTGGGTGCCTAGGGCGTGCACGAGGCCCGCCCCTACCCGCACTGCTATGGTACTTCTGGCACAAAGATCAACGCTCCACCCCCCGGTAGGGGCAGGTTTCAGAAAATGTCTCAAAACTCGGGACACACCAAGAATCGTAGCACGATTGAGCGTCGATGCGTGGAAAGGCACCCTCACCCCAACCCTCTCCCAGAGGGAGAGGG
>Ga0067045_1030828_pt1 | contig 13977 bp, 11 predicted proteins | sample TerdegcTABiofilm_FD_59184 | JGI IMG/M metagenome (GOLD analysis project Ga0067045, IMG submission 59184) | Combined Assembly of (Gp0054472, Gp0054536) Wastewater bioreactor microbial communities from Singapore -Terephthalate degrading...
GATGCGAGATCAAGGTCGTTTAGTAGAATGGTTTGATGATAAAGGTTATGGCTTTATTCAACCCAATGATATGTATAAGGAGCGTGTTTTTATCCATATCAAAGACTTTGCTCGCACAGGACCTCGTCCTATTGTTGGTTGTGCTTTGGAGTATTTGGTCATTTTGGATGAGCGCGGGCGTTATCGTGCGCAGCAAGCAACCTATTTAAAAGCATCCCAAGTCATTGAGCATAAAGCGAAACTAGCGACTCCCAAGCAAGCCAAAAGCTGGTCTGCAATGAAAATTGGGATTGCGATTTATGCAGTTTTTATGCTGATTGCTGGTTTTAGCAAGCTATTACCTCCTTATACATTGTTATTTGTGAGTTTAATGAATGTTCTGAGTTATTGGCTGTATGCTCAAGATAAAGAGGCAGCACAATTGGGAAATCGACGCATTCCAGAGCAGACTTTGCATATTGTAGATTCTTTGGGTGGATGGTGCGGTGGTTGGCTTGCCCAGCAAAAACTGAGACATAAAACACAAAAACAACCGTTTCGTAAGATTTATTTCTGTACCATAGTCTTCCATATATTATTGATATGTTGGTTAATTTCTCCGCTCAATGTGTTTTATTAATTGAGGGAGTTTGTTTCTGGAGATTAAATAAAAATGAATTATTCCGTTGATCAAGATCCAAATCGTACTTTGACTTTGGTACTGTATGTGCTTTATATCATTGCGATTTTTTCCGGTGGTCTATTGGCAATCATTGCGTTGATTATCAACTATGTAAAACGCAGTGATGTACAAGGCTCGATTTTTGAAAGTCATTTTACTTGGCAAATTCGTACCTTTTGGTGGTATCTCGCTTGGAATATTATCGCATTTATTGTATGAGAGTAATAAAGTTTCATACTAAGTAATAGAGTCTCATACTGAGTAATAAAGTGTAATACTGGATTGCTCAAAAAATCCACACAAGATATGCTCTAGAAAAGCATGGCTGTGTGGATTTTTTAATGCCTGATTCAAAAGATTCGTATAAAACAAATCTAAAAATACAAAAATGGAAAAAGGAAGGCCGTGGACAGGGTTTCGGGCCTAACTATAAACCATGGATCACGATTAGAGACGTTAGCTCTGATGGGAGATCTCATCGTATATATGGCCACAAATCACAAAGAACGTATCATCTACTTTCAGATTTAGAATTAGCAGCATTTTTATTATTAGAATGGAATCCTTGCACTACTGATATCAGAGAACAATATCCTTTAGATCTTGATCAAACAATTGAAATCGCTAAAGAAGCCCAAATACCGCATCCTAAAATCAGGCAAAACTATCACATCGTTACCAGTGATTTTGTGGTTGATACTGATAAAGCAGAGACTCCAAGATTTGTCGTTCAAGTCAAATATTCTGATGCTTTGAATGATTCTAGAACGATAGAAAAGTTAGAAATTGAGCGGCGCTATTGGGCCAAACAAAACATTCCTTTTTATATTTTCACAGAACATCAAGTTCCCAAAGTGATCTATGAAAATATTATGTGGTTATACCCTTCTTTAAAACAGGAAGAAATTAGCATAGATATTTTGGAACGCTTAGATTTCTATGTCGATATTTTTCAGAGATACAAAGCAAAGAAAGTTATTGATATAACTAAAATTATTGATACTCAATATGAGCTTGAAATTGGACAATCCTTACGAGAAGTCCGAGAACTTATAGCTCTACGCTATTTTAATTTTGATCTCAATATTCCTTTTAGAACTCTATTGGTAGAACAAATTAAATTAGGGAAACGAGATTTTTGGAATGAGGTGCTTCATGCTTCAAATCAATGAAGTATTAAAAAAAGATGATTCCTTATTCCGAATATTATCAATTCAGGCAAACACCATCGTCTGGATAAATCTGGATCAGGATAATGCTTTTCCTACACAAGTTAACAAAGTAGATATCTTGGATGGCTTAGAAAATCTGGCTATTGAAAGATCAACCGACCCATATGAATACCTCTCGTTTACGCAACCAGATTACGGTTCTACTCAAGCAATCAAACGTGATCAAAATTATGAGTTAATCAAACCACTTATCAGCCACGAGTTATTCTATATCCCTAAAGAAAGAGGAAGAATTATCGAATCTATCGTTTCCCAACACGGGGTAACTAAACAAACTCTATATCGTTTAGCACGTAGATACTGGCAACGTGGACAAACAAGCAATGCGCTTCTACCAGACTATAAGAATAGTGGAGGCAAAGGTCAAAAACGTATCCCTAAAGAGAAAAAACTAGGCAGACCAAAAGTATATAGTTCAGAACAAGGTGTAAATGTCACAGAAGACATTGAAAAACTTTTCCGTAGAGCCATAACAAAATATTTTCTAAAAGAAAAAAAACATTCTATTCCTTATGTTTATCGTAAGTTCCAAACTACATACAAGAACCTTTACCCGACAGTAACCGAAGCAGAAATACCGACCATTTGGCAATTCAAATACTTTTATGAACGAGAGTTCAAGAAAATAGAAAGTATTAAAGCTCGCATCAATAAGGCTAATTATCGTAAAGACTATCGTCCATTGCACTCTACAGCCACATCACAAGCATTAGGACCTGGGTCACGTTATGAAATTGATGCAACTATTGCTGATATTTATCTAGTTTCGAATTCCAATCCTGAAAGTATTGTTGGTAGACCCACAATTTATTTTGTAATTGATGTATTCAGTAGGTTAGTTGCCGGCTTTTATATTGGTTTTGAATCACCCTCCTATCTAGCCGCAATTCAAGCACTCAATATGGCTATGACAGATAAAGTTAAATTTTGTGCTCAATACGATATCGACATTCGTTCAGAGGACTGGCCAGCTATTGGACTACCAGATGCTCTTTTAGCTGATCGCGGTGAACTATTAGGACACCAAATTGAAGCATTAGAAAAAACATTTGCCGTGAGAATTGAAAATGCACCTGCAAGACGTGGTGACGCGAAAGGTATTGTGGAGCAAGCATTTAGAACGAAACAAGCTTATTTCAAACATGAAGGTCAAGGTATCGTTAAAGATACAATTGTTAAAAAGAAAGGTGGTAAAGATTACCGTCTTGAAGCATCAATAAATATCCATCAATTCACAGAGGTCATCCTAGCATGCGTACTCTGCCACAATCAGTACCTTATTTCGAAAACATATGATCGAGGACATGATTTCCCAGATGATCTACCTGCCATACCTTTGCAATTGTGGAATTGGGGTGTACAGAATAGAACCGGAAAATTAAAAACTGTTTCTCATGATGCCTTACATATCGCTTTATTACCTCGTACAGAAATAACGATCTCTGACTTAGGTCTTAAAGCATTTGGACTATTTTACTTAGCTGATGAAGTAACAGAACTAGGATGGTTGAATAGACAAGGTACAATTACACGTCCTAAAAAACTTTATGCAGCCTATGACCCTTATTCAGTTAATCAAATCTATATTTTTCCAGATACGAATAGCCTGACATACTGGATCGGACAACTTTCCCCTCGATCAAGAGAGTTTCAAGACTGCACTTTATGGGAAGTAAAAGAAAAACGAAAAATTCAAAAGACAAATTTAGTGCCACATGAGTTAGAAGCAACCAAAAGGCTCCGTGAATTGGAAGAATTCATTAGCAATAAACTCAACGTGAAAAATGCTCATCCGACTCAAAAAAGACCGTCTCAACGTATCTCAGAAATACGTGAAAACAAAGGGCGTGAAAAAACGGCTGAACGTAAAAAGAAAATACCGCAACAGATTTCTACAGATACCAATATTATTTCTATGCCAACGCCAAAAAATAGAAAAATTACAATTGAAACTGAAGCGGTTCACTATCCGGACTTAACAGATGAATTATTTGGTGAGGATGAGTAAATGAGTTTACCGTTAAATTTTATTAGCGCAACTTATACGCCTAGTTTTGGTGAATATGCGGGAAATCCATTTATCGAAGCCCTTCCACCAATTATGCAAGAAATTGCTGATATCAAAGCGAATCTGATTGGTAAAGTAGACTACAACCCAGAAGATATTCTTCGATCTAAAAATGAAAGAATCCATCTTACCTCTCAACTCATTCATCAGTTTTTTCAGCCAATTACACGACATATTTCTTTAGAATCAAAAATATCTATATTGATCCGGCAAGGCTATATAGGACGTAACATTGCAGATGGGAAATTGCATCAACATTTGCAAAACGGTTACGAACGTATCATGTCAGGTGATATTAAGGCATTTCGCTTTGATGCCCCGAAATCTACAGCTTTAAGCTATTCACTGATTGGATGCTCTGGTAGTGGGAAAAGTACGACACTACACCGTATTCTGAACCTTTACCCTCAAGTGATTTATCATGAAAAATATAATTTTACGCAGCTTGTTTATCTCAAAATAGACTGCCCTCATGACGGTTCACTAAAAAACCTATGCTTGCATTTCTTCAAAGCAATTGATGTCGCTTTAGGAACAGATTTTGAAAGGAAAGTGGCTTTAAAAAGATTAGGCATTGAGGCTCTTTTAAATTATATGCGTCAAATTACAAATACCTATGCCATAGGTGTACTTGTAATTGATGAAATTCAACATTTGAGTGTCAAAAATTCAGGTGGCGCAGAGAAAATGCTTAACTTCTTCGTGACCTTGATTAATGTTGTCGGTCTACCTGTAGTTATGGTTGGTACACCTAAAGCCAAGTTTATTTATGATGGAGATTTACGTTCAGCGCGTCGTGGAGCTGGATTCGGGGCTGATATATGGGAACCAATGAAAAATCATATCCCCTCACCAAATACTTCAACCAGAACAGAATGGACAGCCTTCACCAATGCACTCTGGAAATACCAGTGGTTAACAAACAAAGAGCTATTAAGTGACGAAATTCGAGACTGTTGGTATGAACTTTCCCAAGGAGTACTTGATATTGTAGTCAAACTTTTTGTCTTGGCTCAATGTCGAGCAATCATGACTGGGCTAGAAAGGATTACTCCTCGTCTACTTAGGCAAGTCTATGAGGATGAGCTTAAGTTTGTCCATCCTATGATTGAAGCACTCAAGTCTGGCGATCCAAATCGGATTGCTCTTTATTCAGATCTAACAATTCCATATGTAGACAAAACATTACTCTTACTCCAGAGAAAAATAGAGGAAGAACAAGAAAAATTTGAACAATACAACGGGAATGCACAAGCCCAAAGATTGCATAACCTACTTATTGCAACTGGATATCCAGAACACAAGGTTGTCCCGGTTATCAAAAAAGCCTTTGCTGATTTTCCTCAGCTAAACATGCAAGAACTCATGCCTATCGTTTCTAATTGGCTCATTGAAGCAGAAGTTGATACAGACATAAAACCTGCAACTACCAATAGCAAGAGACTAAAGCAGAATGAATGGATTGGCTTATCATCTGATGATCTAAGGTTTAAGTTCTCACAAAAGGCAAAGCAACAGAATTTTTACGACATTCTGCAATCAAGTGATTTAATTTTTGATACCCAAGCTTGGCTGCAATCAATGTAGTAGTGAAATAGGCATGTTGAACTTTCCTAATCCATACCCAGATGAATTTATTTACAGTGCTATAGCGCGGGCTGGAGTTCACCATGCAATTACTAGTCCGAAGCAGTTACTCGATGAAGTATTTGCCAATCGTAAAGTGATTGCCACGATTGACTTACCAAACCATCTTTCATGCGTTTTAAGACATTTACCACCAAACTATACACTTGAAAAACTTGTTTACGAGCATACACTTTTTCCAATCTATGCTCTATTTTGTCCAGAAAATATACGTTTACGTTGCCTTAAATGGATGGGAAACCAATCAAAAGGTTCTATTCACTTAGCATTAGGGGTTGCAGCATCCAAAGTTAAGCAAATATCAACTCATCGATATTGTAGCCTTTGCTTAGAAGACCAATATCACCAATATGGGGAATATTTTTGGCCAAGAATTTGGCATATACAAGGGTCAAATTGCTGTACGAAGCACAAAGTTAAACTATTGGAGTTTGTATTAGCACCTCATTTGCACGGACGACATCAATTTATTGCTGCAAACAACATCATTACCCGAAACCAATCTCCTGAAACCGCTCATAAATTAGATCTAATTGTTAGTAGTCGTATAGCTGAGCTCTTACAACTTCCTCCAATATCATCACCAACATTCCATCAATGGAGCCAATTTTATCATCGTATTGCATGGCAATTAGGATGTGGTAAAGGTAATAAACATATAGACCATACAAAAACCTATGCTGCAATTGTGAAAATATGGGATTTAAATTGGTTACGGCAACATCATCTTGATGAACTTCATACAGAAACAAACTGGCTTAGAGCCATTTTTAGAAAACACCGTAAGTCTTTCAGTTATCTTGAACATATTATTGTCTTAGAGGCTTTCTATCCTAAAGGCTGGACGTGGAAATCCATTCTGAGCGAAATCCATCAGTTACCATCTACTCCTTCCAAGACTGATACACAAATTCAAGGAACGGAGTATAAAGACATATCGACACTCACAGAAAAACGTAATGAGTGGGTATCTTTGATCCAAAAATATGGAATAAAGCCCTCTAGACTCAAAAATGCCGCTTTATACGCATGGCTTTATCGTAATGATAAAACTTGGTTGCTAATGGAAAATAAAAAATTTCACGCTTTACCTACACCAGGCTGTAAAAAGGTTAACTGGCCTCTGAGGGATTGGCAACTGGTAAGACTACTGTTCAAAGTATTCTATAAATCATTAGACGATTTGAGTTTGCCTAGACAATCAAGAAATTGGTATTTAAAACAGTTACCGCAACATTCTACTGTAGAAAAAAACCTACACCGACTTCCTTTAACGAGTAAATTTCTGGATATTTATTCAGAAGATGTTAGCAGTTATCAAATCCGAAGAATCACTCGAACTATTATTCAATTTCAAATACTTAATAAGCATCATGCTGGTTGGCAAATATTACGAATGTCGGGACTAAGCGAAGAAAGATTTACCGATGAAACTCTTAAATTTCTAAATCAGATTAAAAGGATTAATCATGGCTAAAATAAGTCACATAGCTAAAGATATGAAAATAAAAAAGATTGGCGCTTTATTTAAAAAACATAATTCTACTACTTGGGCAATTAACTTAAGCTTAGAAAATGAAGATGGTCTGATCTCATCAGACTATACTAATTTTTCCAATGCAAAATTATTGAGGAAAAACAGTCATATCAACCCCACGCAAGAATACACTAAAGGTTACCATTTACGCTTTAAAATCACTTCAACTCAAGATTGGATGTCCTCTACCTACAATTCAGACTTAACAAAACGAAAATTTTTAGAACACTATTTCTTATTTGATGCTGTTCGAGTCGATCAGTTTGGGCAGCTAATGTCCGAAACAATCAAAGTTCGACTTCCACAATTTGAACTTGCAAGATCGCTCTTTTTCTATACTCCATATCTTGCAAGATCAGCAGTTTTAGAAAATAGTCTAAGTATTGATTTTGATATTGTTTCAAACCCAGATCACTACCTCATCAACATTTTGCCTGCTTGCTCCTATCCTACCTCTCATTTCAACGATGCAGGTATACGAAGAATCCTATCCTGGATTCTACTTGATAGTGATATTCGGCAATCTTTTGAAAGTATCAGCCAATTTTGCACCCAGTATGGCTATGATTTTGATCAATATCGTATCTGGAATTTTTGTTTTAACCCACCTCAACTTGATGGCGTAATCTTTGATACCTATGGTTATTACAAAGCAGAAACTTCCGAATTCTTTGTAAATGAAATTTCAGGCTTTCAAAAAATCTCAAGCCATATCTCAAAAGAGGTTGAGTTCTATAGCGATAAATTCATAGAGTCAAAATCAGGTGGTAAAACTGAAAGCTCTTCAGGCACTAAAAATAATGGGAAAGAACCGACAATTAAAGATGACGAAGAAGGTAACAATGATGATGTGCAAATTATTGATGTAGTTCCTACTAGTTTTGAGTTTCTTGAAGCAATTGAGACAAGAAAAGCATCAAAAAAATCTCGCCATAGAAATTACGGCACAAAAGATCAAGACCTGCCATCTACTAATGAATCATCTGGCGTTAGTACTAACGAACCAGTTTCTGAAGGCTCTGTTCCCTCTGCTGAATTTAATGGTGCAGAAGATGAGACAGAAGACCTTCACCTGTATCTTGATCGATTCTCTGCATTTCAACAAATGATTGATTTGTTTTGCAAAGAAAATCCTGTCAAGAACTTCAGCTTTCAATTACACAAGCTACCAAACATCCAAGGTCATTCCAAACATGTAAAAACTGATGGCAATCCTAGATGTGTAGCCGAAGTTAGTTTCCAGCTTAACAATCAAAATATTATAATCTTAGAAGTGGACACATCTGACAATAAAAAGCCACTTTCATCTCGAGTTTTATCGCTTAAAGACTTGAACCAATGGAATCAAATTGATCGTGCAAAAGTACTTGAGCTGATAGTCACTCAATGCTTACGTTGGCCAAAAGGAATCTTTAAGAAAATTTGCTATAAAAACAGCACTTTGAACCATCCTAGAATGAATTCAAAGAATCAGGAAGTTTCAGAATCTGAACTAAAAAATTGGAGTATTAGATTACTCAACACTTTAACTTAGATAATCGATTTCAATGGGATCGTAAATATCTAAAATGCCATTTATTTCTATTTTTATCAGTGAAATCAGAAAAGTGATGTTCTTCATTTAAATTTATTAATAATGACAGATCAATATCCATCAAATTCTCACATAAGAGTAAAAAAGTTTTGGGCAATAATATAAAATTAGTGTCAATTCTAAAATCATTAATTCCACTAATTTGAAAATGACTTGTCGAATGAGACTTAGCATCACCATCGTAATCGAATCGAATATGACTTGTATTAGTTGGAAACAAACAATCTCTTGCCTCCAAATCAGACATAATATCCATTATTGAAAACATATGATCATACATTAAATCCCTATACTGCAAATTTTGTAATTCATTAACATTCTCAACAGGCAATGTAAGATCTGGATTAGGATAAAGTGCTAATCTTGCAGAGATTAATTTTCCATCCCTATTAAAATTATAATAAAATTGAAGAGCCGATAAGTCAGAAAGCAATAAAGAATATTGCTTCCTATCAATAATAGATTGATATTCAATGGGATAATAAGTATTTTTAATAATACCTGTTTGATAGTCATTCCAAGTAACGGAATCACCAACCCTACAGATATTATTACCAATAATATCCGCCTTTAAAGTATCCTGAATTTCTCGAATAGAATTTTCAATAACTTTTAAATTAATTGATTCCACTATTATTTCTCAGATTTTAAATTTAATTTAGCTATCACATTTTCATCAATTAAATTTAAAATCTCTGGATTATTATTAATAATATTAACAATCCTATTAATTTCATCAATCTCAGAGTCTGATCTACTTAAATAATCGAGTTTACCAGTTACCTCGGATTTCAATGGAGAAATAAAATTAAATGTAGGAAAGTTTCTTAAAATTCCAGAAATTTCATGTTTTAATTTCTTTATTCCTTCACCTTCACCAACTACATAACACCATCCTCTAGATCTTGTTAATGAAACAAAAAAAGAGTTGCGAGTCCTTGGAGTATGATCATCTGCCACAAGTTGGCTATTGATTAAAAAAACGATATTTGATTCATTTCCTTTTGCTCTAAAAGGAGTCGTTATAGTAATATGATCTTTCGGTTGAAAGATGTCAGGACTTTCTACATAACCAGGAATAACTGAATTCATTCCTCTTGCTGCCAATACATTTCTTAGCCGAATCATTTCATGCTTATTATCGCCTTTTGAAAGGTTAATAATTATTATTTGCTCAGGAGCGACCTTTTCCTCATTAATTAATCTATGACATTCACTGCTAATATAATCAAATTGCTCTAAAGTCGAGTTAACTTCTTTAACTTTAATCAAATCAGTTATAGGCTTTCCATTATCAGTTAATAATTTTTCTAAAGTATTTCTACTATTAGAATCAGGTCTCTCCAAAATAACTTCTATTTTCTCAGGAATAGAATGAGTTGTTGGTTGAATTACATTGTAACCAATTGCATTCCATGCCGTTTTTTCATAAAACATATGTGTTTTCTGGGGCGCATATAACCCCATTGCAACTCCATGAGCTGTCATTAAAACAGGTCTTGGAGTACGATAACAATTTGGTAAAGTGAAGTCTTTTGGAATATCTCCTTCATAATTACCATTTAAACTAGCATTTAAGATATTCGGTTCTCCTTCCGCATTTCTGCCAAACAAATCCTCAGGCTCACGAATAACTGTATCTTTTAAGGATTGGAACTCATCATAAGCCCAGATAATCCTTTTTTTATCTCCCTCACCTTTAGTCAATTTATAAACTACTTCAAAAATTTCAGGAGCAAAATCTTGTGCTTCATCAATCAAAACTAAATCATAAACTGGAGTAATTCTATTACTAGCCTTAGCTAATAAATCTTTATATAAACTTTTTAAAGGATCACCAGAGCCTCTTAATTGGTTAAAACTTAATGGTTTTAAGCCTAATGACTTACATAATTCAGAATATAATCCAGCTTTTGCAGCACCACCCCAAGCATGATATATATCAATTTTATTCTCAAAATCAGGTAATAATCCTGTTTCTGCACCATAATATTTTGTAATTAAATTTTGTATACTTTTGTATAAACTTTGAGTATTAAATAAATATAAAATCTTAAAATCTTTATAGGTTGAATGAGTTAAAGCTGCTTTCAGACAAAGTACTATAGTTTTACCAGTTCCAGCTAATCCCCTAATACGCTGTATACCATTAGGTAATTGCATTGAAATTTGTCTTTGTACTCTATCTTGCTTGAATGTGACATTTAATGACTCTTCAATAAAATCATTGACTGTTACTAATGATTGTTCATTTAACAAAGAATTAATATTTTTTTCTTTTTCAAAAATATAAGTTCCTTCAATTTGAGAGCAGATTTGAGCAAATACTTCATCACTCAATGGAGTATTAAGGCTCCTTTGTGCATGAAAAGCCTCTAAATAATCTTTTAATTCACTAAAATTAACTGCTATATTATCTAAGTCAGGATCTAATAGTTCTTGATATTCATTATTCTCACAAAAGACTAATAGTGTATTTATTTCAACATTAAATATTTTTTTCTTTTTATTAAAAAGTAAGGGTTTAGTTCTTAATCTATTTTTTACATCTTCTTCATAATTAAAAACTACTGTTTCACGTGAATATTCGAATTCATCACCAATTTTCCAGTAAAATTCTTCATCACGTTCAATAGTGCTCAATACTTTTTCTTGGATAATATCAACAATTAATATCCCATATTCTTGAGAAACAATTAAAAAAGTAGGAATATTTTTAGGGTTATCTTTGCTTATTGAAATAAATTTATATGCAAAATATCCATTAGTTTCATAAAAAACTTCTTTTATAATTTGTGAGGCAAGTAAAATAAATGGACTACTTGGAGCATCAATAGCCAATGAGCCTGCTATAAAGTCAAAATTTTTCATTTAATTATAAACTTGTAGGTTAACAACAATGTCCTATTATACAAAATTCAGCTATTTTTACACAAACATTGTTTTCTTAAGCAGTTAAGGTAAAAGATCTCGAGCACTGATCTCTAGTGTTTTTGCAACTTCATAGATTTTTTCTAAAGTTGGATTGACCTCTCCTCTTTCAATTCGTCCTAGATAGCTTCGATCCATGTTACAGAACAATGCCAATTGCTCTTGTGACATGTTTCTTTCTTTTCTGTATTTACGAACTAGTTGCCCAAATTGAATAGTAAGTTCTGACATAAACATTCAAATGCTTAAAAAACAGAACTATCACTATTTGAGGACTATATATCCACGGATTATAATCCTCTTATCTGATTTTCTAGTTTTCCATTATGAAACAAATTGCTTCCCCTATCTTTCAATCTTTTCTTATTCTTCTAGACAAAAACCAAATTGATGAATGGACATCAAACAAAATTTGGAACCACTTGAATCTTTCTAAAGAAGAGAAGCAACGGATCAATCAACAACACCTTTATAGACTTCTCAGGAAGCTTGTAAAACAAGGTTATCTAGTCAAAAGCATCCATTCAGACAATCCAAGACTTTCAACATTTGCTGAAACAAAAAGTATGGCTACATTTAGAAAGCAATTTGAAATTCAAACCGTTAAAAATGATTTAGGAAAACTTGAATTCAAGGCCAAACAATTAAAAGAAAAGCAAAAGTTTTACGAATGCCAAATAAAAGCTTCTGAACAAGCCCTTACAGATTTTCCAGAACTAAAAACTGATATTTTGAGAAGAAAAAAACAATTACTTCAAGATATTGAACAACTAAATGCTTATACTGACTTCTTAATTTCATTATTTGATTAGCCCCAAAATTCTTGACCCGTATAAGCATTTTTTGGTGAATTTTCATGATCTAATGAAAAATTAAATGTAATAAAATAGTCCATAAAAGAGGAAAGCCATTACCATGCCAAAAAGAATAGAGACTCATCGTATTGATACCAAGGCGGTCAGGACTATTTTTACTCATCTAAATGAAAACTGGCTTGTTCGCAATCTTGAAGAAAGAGACTATGGCATAGATCTTCAACTAGAGCGGTTTGACTCGGATGACGCAACTGGCGATTTCATCTTTGTTCAGGTTAAGGGTACTGATAAGGAATTCAAAGAAAATGTGCAACTTTCTGGTTTTCCTGTTGACACAGTGAACTATGCCTTGATGTTTGACGTACCTTTCTTTATTTTTCACACTTCAAATGCTTCCAAACAGACAAAGTATGTGTGGCTACAAAATTATGTGGAAACTCGCCTTGAAAAAGACACTCCCCTGTGGAAAACCCAAGATAGCGTAACCATCTACTTTCCCAAAGAAAATAATCTTGAAAGTAATGATTCCAAAATTGCTGATATCATCAAAAAAGACAAACTTAGAAAAGTGGGTGTTAAATTCTTAGCAATTTATGAATCATTAAAGTTTCACTCAGAATCAGTACTAACAGGACAAACTGCTGTTGCAAACGGATGCGCTATAGAAGCAAGAAAGCTACAAAAGTTGTCCTCATTCATTAATGAATATAAAGAATCAGTATCTGGGGGAAATTATACAGACTTCAATACTTTTCATGCTGCTTACGACAATATTGCAAACACATCAGAACTTGATTCTGCAGATAAAGAAACTATTAATTCTGCAATGTGTTTTCTTGAGAAAATTAAGTTTACTTTCTTGCATCAAGATGAAATTAATGACTTTGCGGAAGATATGGGATTCTATCATCCTTATTAGATTCTGTTTTAATATAACATGAGAGCCTACTCACCGAGCCTAAAGTTTCATTTCAGTATGAAACTTTATTACTTAAAAAAATCATAGAAATTGAAGAACATTAAGATTTAGTATGAAACTTTATTTTTTCTTAAATTAATTCTGCTTAATAAATATCAATAAGATAGGAGTCATTCAGTATGAAACTTTATCACCCTCATACATTTATTCCATTTTTCTTTTTGTTCTTTACTGGAGATAATCCGAATGCCTTTGCGGGTGTTGCATTATCAGGAACAGTTTTCTGTGTTGCAGTCATCTTTATTGCATGGATTTGGATTGTTTATCGTGCGATTCGTGGTTTGATTGCTCTCAATGACAATAAACCTATGTATCAATAAGACGACCAGAAAGCGGATGAACGCCTCATCTGCTTTCTAAATAAAATTTGAAAGTCATTTGATTTTATTAAATAATTATTTGATTTATATTTAAAAATATAAAATATCTACAATTGATTTAAATAGGTTAATTCATGATTATTGAGCATGTGCATTTAAATATTAAACCTAATCGAAATCATGCGTTTGAAGA
>Ga0067045_1030833_pt1 | contig 13977 bp, 5 predicted proteins | sample TerdegcTABiofilm_FD_59184 | JGI IMG/M metagenome (GOLD analysis project Ga0067045, IMG submission 59184) | Combined Assembly of (Gp0054472, Gp0054536) Wastewater bioreactor microbial communities from Singapore -Terephthalate degrading...
CCGCCAGTACTTCCGGCAGAGCGGCCGGCCGGGGAAGTACAAGGTCATCAGCCGCTACCATGGGTACCATGGCGCCACCTTCGGAGCCATGGCGGCCAGCGGCACCGGCAAGCGCCGCACGCCGTTCGAGCCCCAGATGGCCGGCTTCGTCAAGGTCTTCCCGCCGAGCCACTTTCGGGACCGCTTCGCCTCCTGGGAGGAATGCAACCGCTTCGCAGCCCAGTGCTGCGAAGACGTGATCGTGCACGAGGATCCCGACACGGTGGCCGCCGTCCTGGTCGAACCGATCGGCAACACCGGAGGCATCATCACGCCCACGGACGAGTACTATCGGATCCTCCGCCGCATCTGCGACCAGTACGAGGTGCTGCTGATCTTCGACGAGATCATCACCGGGTACGGCCGCACCGGCGCCATGTTTGCGGCCCAGAGCTTCGGGGTGACACCGGACATCATCTGCGGCGGCAAGGGGCTGTCCAGCGGCATGCTGCCGCTGGGCGCGATGATCGCCCGACAGAGCCTGCCAGCGGCCTTCGCGGGGCGGCCGGAGGCAGGGCGGCACTTCGCCCACGGGCACACGTACGCCGGCAATCCGCTGGCCTGCGCCGTGGGGCTGGCGGTGATCGACGAGATCGTCGGCGGGTGCTTGTGCGCGCGCGCGGCGGAACTCGGCGGGTACCTGGCCGCGAAGCTGGAGAACCTGCGCCAGTACGGGGTGGTGCGCGAAGTGCGGGGCCGGGGACTGCTGCGCGGCGTCGAGCTGGTGCGCGACACCGGCAGCATGCAGCCTTTCCCCGAGCTGGGACGGATGCTGAAACGGACCGCCCTGGAGAACGGCCTGATCATGCGCATCGACCCCACCTGGTTCGCCGTGGCGCCGGCGCTGATCGCTACTCGAGCGGATCTCGACGAGATGTGCGACCTGATCGACCGCAGCCTGCGGGCGGCGCTGGACCGGGTCCGGTGACCGGGGGTGCCGCGGTCGGCCGCGCCGCCGGGTTCCGTGGGTTCTCGCGAGGCCGGGCATGGCGTCGGCCCTTGACGGCGCAGGCTCCGTGCTGATGGTTTGCTGGCCCTGCTGAACGACCACACGACGAGAGAATACTGGGCGAGGAAGAGCGTGCGGACTGGGATCCCAGCGGACTTTAGGCAGTACCTCTCCCTGCGCGGTGCCTCGGTAACCGGCGAGCGCCAGGAGGCCGAACATCGGCCTCTCACCCTGCGGGCATTGTTCGTGGGCTCGTTTCTGGCCCTGTTCCTGGCGGTCGGCTCCAACTACGCCGACATCGTCATCAAGGGCAGCTACATGACCCTCGACTTCAGCGCGCCGGGAGCCATCTTCCTCTTCCTGGTCTTGGTCGGCGGCCTCAATGCGGTGTTCAAGTTGGCGGCCCGCAATCCGTGGGTTGCCAGCGCCAGCGCCGGCGCGGTGACACTGCTCTTCCTGGTCCACTACTACCCCTATGTCGGCATGCGCTTGTACGAGCCGGCGGTGCTGGCCGGAGCGTTCATGGCCGTGGCGCTGACAGCGAATGCCGTGCTGGCGTTCAGCGGCCGGACGCTGGCCCTGAATCGCTCCGAACTCATCGTCGTGTACATCATGCTGCTGGTGGTCGCGTCCTTGGCCACCATGGGGCTGTGCGAGACCCTGCTGCCGGCCATCACCGGGGTGTTCTACTACGCCAGTCCGGAGAATAGCTGGCGGGAGCTGCTCATCCCGCACCTGCCGCAGCCGCTGATGCTGGACGATGGCCATGCAAACACCGACTTCTACGAGGGCGTCGGCACGACCTCGTTCGCCATCCCGTACGGGATCTGGCTGCGGCCGCTAGCCATATGGGGCGTGTTCCTCGTGGCCCTGTACATGGCCATGGTGTGCGCGGCAGTAATCCTGCGCCGCCAGTGGATGGATCGCGAACGGCTGGCCTACCCGCTGGTCCAGGCCGCCCAGGCGATCATCCGCCTGGACGAAGACGGGCAGGCGCTGAATCCTTTCTTTCGCCAGCGCGGGATGTGGGCCGGTGCGGCGATTCCGATAGTGGTGGGGCTGTTCACGGGCCTGGGGAGGTACATCAACGGCTTCCCCAGCTTCCCGACCGCCTGGAGCTTCCCCATCTTCGGCGGCCAGTCGATCAACATGACCCTGAGCTTCGCGGTCTTGGGGTTCTCCTATCTGATCAGTCCGGACATCGCGGCGGGGGTGTGGGGCTTCGCGCTGCTGGCCAAGTTGGAGCGGGCCCTGTTCGTGACCCAGGGCATCATCAAACGGCAGGAGGTCTGGGCCGTGTCCGGGTCCGAACTGCTGAACTACCAGGGACTAGGAGGCTTGGTCGCCTTCGTCCTCCTCGGGCTGTGGGTCGGCCGCGAGCATCTGCTGGAGGTGGCGCGGAAGTTCGTCGGGCGGGAGTCCCGGCTCAGCGATGACGACGAGATCATGCCCTACCGGGTCGCCGTGCTGGGGCTGCTGGCCGGCATCGCCGTGATGGTGGGCTGGTTCATCGCGCTGGGGGTGCCGTGGTGGGCGGGCGCGCTCTTCGTGGGGCTGGCCATGCTCATCTTCACCGGGATCACGCGGGTGGTCGCCGAGTCGGGGATCCCCGCCCTGATCTCGCCCATGGTGGCCCCCGACTTCATGATCTTCGGCCTGGGCTCCAATCTGCTGGGGACCAAGGCGATCACGACGTTCACGATGAGCTACGTGTTCGCCACCGACATCCGCGTGTTCCTGATGGGCATGGTGGGGAACGGGCTGAAGCTGATCGAGGGCATGACCACGCGCAGCCGCCGGTACGTATTCTGGGCGATCGCGGTGGCCGTGATCCTGGGCATCGGCGGCTCGCTGTGGACGGCCATGCAGTTGGCGTACAAAGACGGCGGCATCAACTCCAGTCCATGGTTCTTCAAGGACATGCCGCAGTACATGTACCGCACCGCGGTGCAGACCCTGGAACCGGCCGGGGTGTACTGGCCGGGCATGGCCTTCCTGGCAGGGGGCGCGGTCTGCATGCTGCTGCTCACCTGGCTGCGCCAGCGTTTCCTGTGGTGGCCGCTGCACCCGATCGGCTTTCCCATCATGGCCAGTTGGCTGGTCGACTGGATGTGGTTCAGCGTGTTCTTCGCGTGGCTCATCAAGATCATCATCCTCCGGTACGGCGGCGCGGGCATGTTCTCGCGCAGCCGGAGCTTCTTTCTGGGCATCATCGTCGGTCGCATGCTGATCACCGGGGGATGGCTGGTGGTCGACTACCTGACGGGCAAAGTAGGCAACGCGATCTTCTGGATATGAGCAGGTTCGACGCGCAGGTCATGCAGTCGATGCAGCCGTCGGCCGGAGCGCGCCAACGCCGCTGGCGCCGCCGGCGGGGCCAGGCGGTCCGCTCGCACGCGCGCGTCGGCTCTGCGGTGCTGCTGGTGCTGCTGCTGGCGGCCTGCTGGTCGGCGCCCGCAGGCGCTGCCGACCGCGAGCGCATGGCGCGCGCGATCCAGGCCCTGAGCACCCAGGGATCGCGCCTGGCCGGCTACCCCGGGGACAGCCTGGCGGCCGACTACGTCGAGCAGGGGCTGCGGGCCGCTGGGGTGACAGCCGTGGCGCGCGAGCAGTTCGAAGTCGTGGTGCCGGTGGATCGGGGCGCCAGCCTGCAGCTTCTCGACAGCGGCGAGACGATCCCGCTGGCGTGCTTGTGGCCCAACCTGGTGCGGACGCCCAGCACCGGTCCGGCGGGGCTCGTCGGGCCCCTGTCCTACGGAGGTCAGGGCGAGTACTGGGAGCTGGACGGCAAGGTCTTGCAGGACGCCATCCTGGTGCTCGAGTTCAACTCCTGGAACAACTGGCTGCGCGCCGCCGCGCTCGGGGTCCGGGCCATCGTCTTCATCGAGCCGGACCAGACCACGATCTTCGAGGCCCGCCAGAAATGGAGCTGGACCCCGCACGACGTGCCGCGCTTCTGGGTGGATCGCGAGCACGGCCAGCGCCTGCGCGAACTGTTGGCCGCCGGCAGCGTGCCGGCGCGGGTGACCGCCCGCATGACGTGGGAGCGCCGGCCCGCGTGGAATATCTGGGGGCTCGTGCCCGGCCAGGATCCCGCGCTGCGGGACGAGCTGTGGGTGGTGCAGACGTACTACGACGGGCTGTCGGTCGTCCCCGCGCTGACGCCGGCGGCGGAGAGCGCCGGCAACGCCGCAGCCCTCATCGAGTTGGCGCACTACCTGCACCAGCACCCGCCCGGCCGCTCCGTGGCCTTAGTGGCCACCGGAGCGCACTTCGCGGGGCAGACGGGCCTGGAGCACTTCTTCGACAGGCACGCACGCAAGCGTCCCGAGTTCCGCCGGCGGATGCCCCAGCGCTTCATCGCGGATTCGCTGCGCGTCGACCGCCTGCTCGACCGTTGCGCCAGGCGCGGGCTGCCGCTGGATTCGCTGGGCATCCGACTGGCTCCGGATGCCGCCACCGGCGAGCTCGTCTTCGCCGGGGTGGACATGGAGCGGCTGGTGGCCCAGCTCAAGCTCATGCAGTTGCTGAACGCGCCCGATTCGCTGGGCATCTACCTGGAACCCGACAGCCTGGCCATCGACCTGTTCGTGTCGTTGGATCTGTCCAGCCACAGCGACCAGATCGGCGTCTGGCACAACACCGACAGGCCGGAGTACCGGCGCTTCTACGTGCCTTTGGCCCGCAGCTTCGTGCGCCACGCCAGGGCAGTGGGCGCCGAACTGGGGCGCAGCCCGGAGCGGACACTCGTCAACGGGGTGAGCCCGATCAAAGGCTATGGCTGGGAGAGCTACGTGAACCCGGACGTCGTGATCCCCGACGGCGTGGTCGCGCAGAATGCGGGGCAGATGGCGATCAGCCTGATGACCACGCACGACGCCCGCTTGACCGTGGACACGCCGCTCGACCGCCCCGAGCGAGTCGACTACGAAGGGCTCCACGCCCAGGTGGAGCTGCTGGAACGACTCCTGCACGCGGCGCTGGGCGATCCGGAGGTCTTCGGCCCGGAGCGGGTCGAGCTGCGCCAGAAGCACGACCAGAACATCAAGGATCAGCTTCTGGACGTGTATGGCTCGCTCCGCCTGCTGCCGCGCCGCAGCACGACGCCCACCACGCCGGTGCCGGGGGCCGTGGTGGCGGTCCAGGCGCTGTTCCCCGCCAAGCCCTGGCGACCCGAGGTGTTCGTGGCCGACCCGGACGGCGAGTACGAGGCCCGCAGCCTCACCCCGGGCCAGGTGGAGATCCAGGCGTTCCTGCTGGATCCGGTGGACGGATCGATCCGCTACGCCTCGGACATGGGCGAACGCGCGCAGTCCTTCGGCAGGGCGGTGCGCACGCTCAGCAAGGCGCAGACCCTGTGGACGACGATCATGTTTCCGGCGACCCCGCTGGAAGTCTTCGAGCGCGTGCACAGCCAGTACCTGTTCAGCTTGGGGCAGAATGCCAGGAATCTCCAGATCCTGGACAAGCGCGGCACCAGGCCGGACCAGTACGGCCTGGCGCTGGGTGACTGGAAGTCGACGAGCCTGGTGCTGTTCGGCACCGAGCGCGATTCGCTGCGGCTGCTGGAAAGCTCGCTGATCCTGCTGAACAACGCCGGCGCGGTGGACGAGGAGAGCGCCCAGGGAGTCGGGTACCGGATGGGGGAGCGGCGCCTGATCCCCTTCGCGACGCTCGAGTCGGCCCGCAATCTGTGGCGCTTGAACGAGGTGCGCAATCAGCGGCTGCGCCGGTACGCGATCGAGAACCCCAGAGTCGAGGAGCGGCATGCCCGCGCCGAACGGCTGATCCGCATGGCCGAGACGGCGGCGCAGGAATTGTCCTGGAGTCGCTTCGCGCGGGCGGCCCGCGAGGCGCTGGGCATCGAGTACCAGGCCTACCACGACGTGCGCGGCACCCAGGACGACGTGATGGCGGGACTGGTGTTCTTCGTGGCGCTTATCATCCCCGCCGCCTTCTTCGCCGAGCGCCTCCTGTTCGCCGTCCCCGACATCCGCAGGCAACTGGTGGTCTTCGCGGCCATCCTGCTGGTCATCTGGCTGATCCTGGCGCAGGTGCACCCGGCGTTCCAGCTCGCCCACCCGGTGATCATCCTGCTGGCTCTGCTGATCGCCGTCATGGCGCTGTTCGTGGCCGCGCTCATCGTGTCGCGTTTCAACGCCTTCATGGACGAGCTGAAGCGCCGCTCGGCGGGCACCCAGAGCGCCGACATCAGCCGTTCGGGCACGTCGTACGTGGCCTTCATGCTGGGCATCTCCAACATGCGGCGGCGGCCGCTGCGGACCACGCTGACGCTGACCACCATCACCTTGTTGACGTTCACGGTGCTGTCGTTCACCTCGTTCCGCCCGAAGATCAGCTATGTGGGCTTCCGCAAGGACTGGGAGGCGCCCTACCACGGCGCGCTGCTGCACGACCTGCAGTGGTGGCCGTGGGAGCTTTCGGTGCTGGACTACGTGCAGTCGCACTTCGGCGAAGCGGCCATCGTGTCGCCGCGGACCTGGCTGTCCCGGGGCCAGAAACAGGAGGGCGAGATCCCCATCCAGCGCGGCCTCCTGCAGGTCGAGGCGCTCACGGTCCTCGGGCTGACACCGCAGGAGCCCCGCGTCACCGGCGTCGATCGGGCCCTGGTGGCCGGCTCCTGGTTTGCCGACGAGAACGAGCGCAGCCTGCTGCTGCCGGTGCCCATGGCCAGCCGCTTGGGAATCGGCCCTGCGGACGTCGGCCAGGCCACGGTCACCGTGTTCGGCCAGCAGTGGGTCGTGCGCGGGCTCTTCGATCCGGACGTGTTCGAGACCGTGCGCGACCTCAACGACGAACCGCTGACACCGGCCAAGCAGAAGGTGGCGCAGGGCCTCATGCCGGGCATGCAGCAGCTGGTGGCCAGCACCGCGCGAAGCGCCAAGTTCGACGTGGATTTGGGATTCGAGCACCAGGATCCAGCGCGCGTCGCCATCGCGCCGTACCGAATCCTGGAGAGCATGGATGCCCCCTTGTATTCGGTGGCCATGCGCTTCGCCGAGGGAGTGGACGGCGAACAGCTCGTCCAGCGCTTCCTCAGCCGGACGGGGTTTCGCTTCTTCGTGGGCCTGCCGGACGCCAGCGGTCACCTGCGCGCGCTGGCCTACACCTCGCTGGGGGTGACCAGCATGGAGGGCTTCGGGGCGCTGGTCATCCCCATGGCCATCGCCGCGCTGATCGTGCTGAACACGATGATGGGCGCGGTCTACGAGCGCTTCCGCGAGATCGGCGTGTACTCGTCGGTGGGCCTGGCGCCGGTGCACATCGCCTTCCTGTTCATCGCCGAGTCCTGCGTGTACGGCGTCCTGGGCGTGACCATGGGGTACGTCCTCGGCCAGACCATGGCCAGGACGCTGATCGCGCTGGATCTGGTCAGGGGCGTCTCGCTGAACTACTCGTCGACCGCGGCCGTGTCGTCGGCCCTGCTGGTCATGCTGGTGGTCCTGCTCTCCACCATCTATCCAGCGCGCATGGCCTCGCGGCAGGCAGTGCCGGACGTGGTGCGGCGCTGGCAGCTGCCGGAGCCCGAGGGCGACGTGTGGCGCTTCGTCTTCCCGTTCACGGTCAACAAGAACGCCATCCAGAGCCTGTGCGGGTACCTCTACACCTACTTCCGCGCGTACGGGCATGAATCGGTCGGCCAGCTCTACACCGAACGGACGCGCATCGTGGTCGAGAAGCACGACGACGGCGAGCACCTGTACGGCGTGCAGCTACTGGTGTGGCTGGCGCCGTTCGACATGGGTGTGAGCGAATACCTGGAGTTCACCATCGCCCCGACCGAAGTGCCCGGCATTTGGGGCATCGAGCTGTATCTCGAACGGATCAGCGGCCCGGTGGCCTTCTGGCGGCGCCTGAATCTGGGCTTCATGCTGGCGTTGCGGCAGCAGTTCCTGGTCTGGCAGACGCTGAAGGAACACCTCCATCGCGAACACGCGGAAACCGCCCGGCGGGTGGCTGTCGATGCCGCCGAGCTGGGGTCACGGATCGATATCGGTCGATGAACGAACAGCGCCGCCGAACCAGCAAACGGGAGCGCCAGTGGGGCGAGATCGACGAGTACCGAGATCTGCTCCAACCGCCGCCGACCTACGAGGAAGGATTCACTCGCAGCACCATCATCGGCGTGCTGTTCATCGCCTTGATCATGACCCCCGGCCAGATGTACCTCAGCCTGGTCACCGGACTGGGGATCGGCGATGCGGCGCAGTGGGTCACGGTCATCCTCTTCCTGGAGATCGCCAAGCGCTCGTTCACGACCCTGCGCCGACAGGAGATCTACCTGCTCACCTATGTGGCCGTGGCGCTGATCAGCCGGGCCGAAACCGGGACGTTCCTGAATCTGATCCAGCGCCAGTACTACGTCGGCTCGCAGCAGATGCAGGAGTTCGGCCTGACCGAAAAGCTGGTGAACCTCAAGTTCATGGGCCGGCCCTGGTACTCGCCGGCCCCCGATTCGCCAGCGATCATCGAGCGCACGTTCCTGCACAAGGACTGGCTGCTGCCGATCGCGCTGATGGTGATCGGCATCATCGTCGGGCGCATCACCTGGTTCACCTCCGGCTACGTCCTCTTTCGGCTGGTCTCCGACCGCGAGCGACTGCCATTCCCCACGGCGCCCATGTCGGCTCTCAGCTCCATGGCCCTGGCCGAGGAGAGCGGCTCGGAAGGCGGCACCTGGAAGTGGCCGTGTTTCGCCATCGGCGGCACGATCGGGCTGGTGTTCGGGTTCGTGTACGTGGGGATCCCCGCATTCACGGAGGTCTTCACCGGCGTCAAGGTCACGATCATCCCCATTCCCTTCGTCGATCTGACGCCAGCTCTCGGCCAGTACATCATGGGCACGCCGTTGGCGATCAGCTTCAGCCTGGGCCCCGTGTTCGCCGGGCTGCTGCTGCCGTTCTGGAGCGTGATGGGCTCCTTCACCGGCGTGCTGCTGTTCATGATCAGCTCGCCGCTCCTGCAGCACTACGGCCTGATTCCCCGGTGGAAACCGGGCATCGATGCCATCCAGACGCAGATCGCCGGGAGCGTCGATTTCTGGCAGGCCTTCGCGATGGGCGTCACCATCGCGGTGTTCGTCATCAGCCTGATCCAACTGATCCAGGCTGGACGCGAGCTCCGCCAGGAACGCGAGGCCGCCGGCATCCAGGGCACTCCTGTGGACCAGGGCGGGACCTGCCGCCATCCCGACTGCGATCAGCCGGCGGCGGTGCGGGGGTACTGCCTGCGCCATCTGGGGCGCGGCGACTTCAACCTGTGGCTGTGCCTGGCCCTGTTCTTCCTGTTCGCGGCCTACCCGATCTTCCTGGCCAAGACACTGTTCCCGGTGCTCGTCAGCACGGGCCTGCTCGTCTTCTTCCTCGTGCTGGCGTTCGTGTACGCGCCGCTGATGTCGTTCGTCTCGGCCCGCCTGGATGGTCTGATCGGCCAGGACATCCGCATCCCGTACCTGCACACGGCGGTGGTATTCCTGACCGGGTACCGCGGTGTCGAGATCTGGTTCGTGCCGTTCCCGGGCGAGGACTTCGGCGGCAATGCCGCGCAGTTCCGCATCGTCGAGCTGACCGGCATGCGCTTCACCAGCCTGCTGAAGGCAGAGCTGTTCATGGTGCCTATCGTGCTGGGGGCCAGCCTGATGTACTGGAGCTTTCTGTGGAAGATGGCGCCGATTCCGTCGGAGGCCTATCCGTACGCGCAGAAGTTCTGGCCCTTGAATGCCTTCAACCAAGCGGTGGCCCTGTCGAGCACCTCGTACAGCACCATGTGGCGGGGCGGCGAGAAGGTCCACGGACGCACGCTCGGCCGCCACGAAGCGGTGTGGAGCCCGAGCAATCTGCAGGACGATCGGATTCACTACTGGCGGGTGCGGATCACCGACGAGGTGAACGTCCTCAACCCCGCCCAGCGTCGGTACGGTCCTTGGTCGCGGGTGGGCTACTTCTACACGGATTTCGGGCGAGACGGCGTGGAGCGCACGCCGCCGCGGGCCGCGCAGTCGCAGTTGGAGCCCGCCCAAGCCCGGCGCGTTCTCGACAAGCTGCCGGTGGTGGAGCCCGCCGGCCTGGACTCCGGGCAGGTGGTGCACGACCCGAATCCGCTGATTCCGGCTCGCGTCATCGGCGACTGGCCCGACTCGCTGGATTTCGTGTTCCAGATCGACACGCGTCCGGAGTTCGACAGCGATTTCGTCCAGACATCCACCGACATCCCGATGTTCTTCAAGACCTTGCTGAAGGATCTGGACTACACGGGCAACAGCCGCGACGACGATCTGGACGGGCGCATCGACGAGGAATACCACAACCACAAGGACGACGACGGCGACGGCCTGATCGACGAGGACTGCCACCATCCGCTGCAGGGACGAAAGTGGCCGATCGCCATCTTCGGCGCGCTCTTCGCCCTGGCGTTCTACATCGTGCTGAGCGTGGTCGGCATGCCGATGTTCTTCATCTGGGGCTATATCCGCTCGGTCGCCTCCAGCGGCACCGCGACCTTCTTCTCGATGGTCACCGAGGTGATCGGGGCGCTGATCGCGCGGTACTACTTCTGGCCGCGCTACGGCAAGCAGCAGTGGCGCCAGTACGCCATGGTGACCGCCGTGGGATTCGGGGTGGGCATGTCTCTGGTCGGCATGTCCTGCGCGGCGCTCCAGATGATCGACAAGGCCGTCTCCGTGTCTACGTTCTAGCGGCGCGGCTCACAGGCTGGTCCGCCTTCCGCCCGCGCGTGCGGGTCCGCAGCAGGCCCGGGGGCTGCGTTCTTGCCGGACCGCGGCCGGCCTTCAGTCCGTTCCGGGGACGCGGACCCGATACAGCAGCCAGCCGCCGCTGACGAAGAGCAGCACCACCGAGAGGATGCCCCAGCGCGGATTCCCGGCCACCAGACCGACCCAGGTCATCGCCGTGGGCCCGATGATGGCCGCGGACTTGCCGAGCATGTTGTAGAACCCGAAGAACTCGGCCGCCTTGTCCGCCGGGATCAACCGGGCGTACAGCGACCGGCTCAGCGACTGGACGCCGCCCTGGACGAGTCCGACCACGGCCGCCAAGGCGTAGAACTCCGTCGTGGTCTGCACGGTGCTGCCCCACGCGGCGAGCACCGCGTACGCGGCGATGCCGGCCAGCAGCGCCCGCCGAGCTCCGCAGCGGTGCCCGAACCTGCCGTACGCGATGGCCGCGGGGAAGCCCACGAGCTGGGTGAGGCCCAGCGCGACGAGCAGATCCCGGGCTTCGAAGCCCAACGTGTGCCCGTAGTCCACCGCCATCCGGATGATGGTGTCCACCCCATCGATGTACAGCCAGTAGGCCAACAGAAAGAGCCAGACCGGACGCAGTCGGCCTAGGTGCCGCACGGTCTGGCGCAACTGCCGCAAGCCCTCGCGCGCCGCCTGCCCGGCGCCGGGCCCCGCAGCTTTCGTGGGCTCGCGCACCAGCAGCAGCAGCGGCACGCTGAACAGCGCCCACCAGGCCGCCACGAGGAGGAAGGCGCAGCGGATCGCCGCTGCCTGGTCCGCGAACCCGAAGGCTGCCGGCCACACCACCGTGGCGACATTCAGGCCGAACAACAGGCCACCGCCGAGATAGCCACAGGCATAGCCGAGTGCGGAGACGAGGTCCATGTCCTCGGTCCGGGCCACGGCCAGCAGCAGGGCGTCGTAGAAGGTCAGGCCGCCGGAGAAACCCACGACCGCGAGCACATACAGGGCCAATGCCAGCGGCCACTGGCCAGCCGCCACCCACCACAGGCCGCCGGTCATGACGACGCCCAGCACGGTGAAGAGCATGAGGAAGCGCGTGCGGGCGTTGGCACGGTCCGCGATGGCACCGAGGACGGGGGCCATGACCGCGGCCAGCAGACTGGCCAGCGAGTTGGCAACGCCGAGCCGGAAACTGCAGCGGCCTGCCGGTGAGGCGCTGCACCAATACTCCCGGAAGAAGAGCGGAAAGAAAGCGGCCATGACCGTGGTCGCGAAGGCCGAGTTGGCCCAGTCGTACAGGGCCCAGGCGAGCGCCGGCCGGTGGGCGCGAGCGAACACGCGGTATGGCGCCATACGGGGGCCTCCGTCCGGCGAGGCGGTTGGCAGCAGGCGGAGGATGCTGCGCCAGCGCTGCTCCTGGCGACGCCGGCCAGCGATCCATGCCATGGCAACGGCCGCTTTGAAACGTGGCGGCAGCCCACGGCCCTGTCAATCGGCAGGCGGTGCTCGCCTCGCGGCGGACAGCGCTTCGGCCGCGGGTGACAGGCGGAGCGGGTTCGCCCGGTGGCCGACGGTTCGGGCACGCCCTGCGTCAGCGCCTGGACGCTGCTGCGATGGCCGTTTGGAGAGCGCCCGGGCGTTGTTGCCAACGAGGGCTGCCGCGGCTGCGGGAACGCGACCGCAGCGGCCGCGGCCGCGTCGGTCCGATGCGGCTCTGCTGGCTGCTTGACCGGCACCGCACCTGGGCTAGATTGGCGCGCGTGCGGCTGCTTGCAAGCGAGCCGACTGGCCGGGTTCCGGCGGCCAGTCGGCGGCGCTGGCCGCTGGATTGGCGCCGCCGCGGAAGACCTTGCCGCCGGCCGCACACCGACCGCCAGGACACGATCCGGGGGACCGGACCACCAAGGCTGCGAGGACACGGATGACACGACGACAGCTTGCCATCGGCGCGGTGTTGGTCGCTGTCGCGGCGTGGGCCTGGGGGGCCAGACCCGCCGCGGCGCAGACCATCGCCGTGATCCCGAAGGGGACCACTCACGAGTTCTGGAAATCCATCCACGCGGGCGCCAACCGGGCCGCCGCCGAGCTGGGCGTCCAGGTCATCTGGCGCGGTCCGCTCAAGGAGGACGACCGCGAGGCGCAGATCGCTGAAGTCGAGAGCTTCGTCAGCCGCGGCGTATCCGGCATCGTGCTGGCGCCGCTGGACGACATGGCGCTGCGCGTGCCCGTGAGGAACGCCGTGCGCAGTGGTATTCCCGTGGTCATCATCGACTCCGATCTGCAGAGCGAGGAATACGTCAGCTTCGTGGCCACTGACAACTACCGGGGAGGACAGTTGGCCGGACATCATCTGGCCTCTCTGCTGGACAGCTCCGGAGTAGTGGTCATGCTCCGCTACCAGGAAGGCTCGGCGAGCACCGCCAACCGCGAGCGCGGTTTCCTGGACGCCATCGGCGCCTATCCCGGGATCCGCGTGGCCAGCGCTAACCAGTACGGCGGCGCCACCACGGAGAGCGCGTACGAAGCCAGCGAGCACCTGCTGGCGCCGTTCAGGCGGTCGGGAGGCGGATTGGCCATCGACGGGATCTTCTGCCCCAACGAGTCCACGACCTTCGGCATGCTGCGCGCGCTCCAGGACGGCGAGCTGGCAGGCAAGGTGCGCTTCGTGGGCTTCGACAGTTCTCCCAAGCTGGTGCAGGCGCTGCGTGCCGGCGAACTGGATGCCTTGATCCTGCAGGATCCCGTGCGCATGGGCTATCTGGGGGTGACCACCCTGGTCCAGCATCTGCGCGGCCAGGCGGTGCCGCGGCGCATCGACACGGGCGTGCACCTGGTCACCGCGGCCAACATGGACGAGCCCGCCCAGGCAGAACTGCTGCAGCCCGCTCTCGAGCGATGGCTGGATCCCTGAGCCCAGCGCCGGCCGCCCGACTGCGCCTGCAGGGAGTCTGCCGCCGCTTCGGCGGCACGCTGGCCCTCGACGGCGTCGACTTCGAGGTGCGGGCTGGCGAGGTCCATGCCTTGCTCGGCGAGAATGGCGCCGGCAAGAGCACCCTGGTCAAACTGATCTCCGGGGCCGAGCGCCCGGACGCCGGCCAGTTGTGGCTGGACGGGCATCCCTACCGGCCCGCGCACCCGCTGGCAGCCCGCCGCCAGGGCGTGACGATGATCTACCAGGAACTCTCCCTGGCCCCGCATCTGACCGTGGCGGAGAACATCGCGCTCGGCTGCGAGCCAGGGCGCAGGTTCTGGCTGGATCGGCGGG
>Ga0067045_1030834_pt1 | contig 13974 bp, 11 predicted proteins | sample TerdegcTABiofilm_FD_59184 | JGI IMG/M metagenome (GOLD analysis project Ga0067045, IMG submission 59184) | Combined Assembly of (Gp0054472, Gp0054536) Wastewater bioreactor microbial communities from Singapore -Terephthalate degrading...
CGTGCTCCACACGGCCAGCGCCCGATTGCGCTCGGCGCCGGGGCGATACAAGATGTTGATCATGGCCAGTGTGGCCGGGAACAGCAGCGCCGCCCCCACGCCCTGGGCCGCACGCGCCGCGATCAGCAGCCAGGCGTCGGTGGCAAAGCCACCGGCCAGTGACGCCAGCCCGAACAAGGCCATGGCTGCTATGTACATGCGGCGCTGGCCAAGCAAGTCGGCGCAGCGCCCGCCCAGCAACAGGCAACCGCCAAAAGCCACGCTATAGCCGCTGATCACCCACTGCAGATGGTGGGCAGGCAGTTGCAGGTGCTGGCCCATGGAGTCCAGCGCCACAAACACAATCGTCGCATCCAGCGCAATCAACAACTGCGCCAGCGACAACAGGACCAGCGCTGCACGCGGATAGCGCAGGCTGGGCAGGGCTGGCAACTTGTCTTTCTCTTGATCCATCACATCGGTCCTCATTCTCGAAAAGGAGCGGCTGCTCGCCTCATCGCTGCGGCGGGCGTGAGTGCTCCAAAGCGTGCTGCATTGCAGGTACAGCGTGAATGACCGGTCAGGCAGACATCGTATTTAATTCAAGGATGTAGATAAACATGAAAATCATGTTTAATTTATGCATATACGCATCAATCTGCAGAAGAACCATGGATCTGAATGCCGTACAAATGCTCATCAAGGTGGCCGAGTGCAAAAGCTTTACCCAGGCCGCACATATTCTGGGGACCACGCAGTCCCGCATCTCGCGGGCGATTGCTCAACTGGAGGCCGACCTGGGCACTCGGCTGCTGCATCGCAATACGCGCAATGTCTCGCTCACGCCCGACGGCTTCACTCTGGTGGACCACAGCACCGCGCTGATTGCCGGGCTTGAGGAAGCGCGCCAGCTCCTGCTGGACCGGCGCTGCGAACCCACTGGCGTGCTGCGCATGACCGCACCCTCGGTGCTGGGGCGGGTGGTGCTCACGCCGCTGCTGGGGCCCATGATGGATCGCTATCCGGGCCTGCAGATCGACGCCAGCTTTACCGACAGGGTGGTGGACATGGTGGACGAAGGCTTTGACGCAGCCGTGCGCATAGGCCCTCTGGCCGACAGCCGCATGATTGCGCGCCGCCTGCCGCCGCTGCGCTGGGTGACCGTGGTCGCACCCAGCTATCTGCAAGCCCATGGCGCACCGCATACGCTGCAAGAGCTGGCCCGGCACCGCTGCCTGTCGGTCTACAACCACTACCTGGGATTCAAGGTTCCCTGGCAGTTCAAGGCCGAAGGGCAGGAGCCGCTGGACTGGATGCCGCCGCAGTCCATCAGCTTCGACAGCGGCGACCCTTTGGTCGAGGGCTCACTGGCCGGTCTGGGCGTGGCGCAGGTCATGGAGTTTGCCGTGCGCGAGCACATTGCCAGTGCACGGCTCATACCCGTGCTGACCGAGCTCGAAGGCCGCAGCCGCGAGCTGTCTCTGGTCTACCCGCGCACCCGCCATGCCTCGCCCAAGGTCAAGGCGCTGACCCAGATGCTGCTGGAGCAGGCGCGCTGGTAAGCGACAGGCCGCAGCCGCTCGGAACGGCAGCACCGTCAAACCTTGCGAACGGCACTCTCGTCAGCCGCTTGCGCCGCAGGACTGCGGCCGGCCTTGCCCAGCCAGACCAGGCCCAGACCGCCTGCAGCCAGCGCAGCGCCCACCAGCGGCACGGCCGCATATCCCAGGCCCTGACCGATGACGAAGCCGCCCAACGCAGCGCCCACCGCATTGCCCAGATTGAATGCCCCCACATTGACCGATGAAGCCAGGCCCGGCGCCTGCGCCGCAGCCTGCATGACCCGCATCTGCACTGGCGGCACGATGCCAAAGGCCGCAGCGCCCCAGACCACCAGACCGATGGCCGCCCCCAGATGGGTGGTCATGACCAGCGGCAGCAAGGCCATGATGATGGCGAGCAGCGCCAGAATGATCTTGGTGGCACCGTCCAGCGACCAGTCGGCCAGCTTGCCGCCCAGCGTATTGCCCAGCGTGAACCCGATGCCGATCAGCACCAGGGCAAAGGCCACAAAGCCGGGGCTGGCGTGCGTGATCTCGGCCAGCACGGGTGCCACATAGGTATAGAGCGCAAACATGGCGCCGGCCCCCAGCACCGTGGTGCCCATGGCCAGCAGCACTTCGGGGCGTGCCAGCACCTTCAGTTCGCGGCGCACGTCGGGGCGTGTGCCCGGTTCGCCCTTGGGCAGTGCCAGCCACAACGCAGCAATGGTGATCAGGCCCAGCACGGCCGTGCCGCCAAAAGCCAGGCGCCAGCCCACTTGCTGGCCGATCCAGGTCGCAGCGGGCACGCCACCGATATTGGCAATCGTCAGGCCCATGAACATCGCGGCAATCGCGCTGGCCTGCTTGTCCCTGGGCACCACGCTCGCTGCCACCACGGCACCGATGCCGAAGAAAGCGCCGTGGTTGAGACTGGTGACCAGGCGCGACAGCAGCAGCGTGGTATAGCCCGGGGCAAAGGCCGACAATAGATTGCCCACGGTGAACAGCACCATCAGGCCCATCAGCGCAGCCCGTTTGCCAAAACGGCTGAAAAGCAGCGTCATGACCGGAGCCCCCAGCATGACACCCACGGCATAGGCCGAGACCAGCATGCCCGCCGTGGGAATGCTGACCTGCACCCCATCGGCAATCACGGGCAGCAATCCCATGGGAGTGAACTCGGTCGTGCCAATGGCAAAAGCGCCAACGGCAAGGGCAAATAAGGCGGCAGATGATTTCATAGCCCGCAGTGTGCCGGCTTCATCTTTGCCGATTAAGCCCTGTATTCAATAAATTCTCTTGAATTGAATTCAAAAATAGAATTACTCACGAAACCATCACCGGCACACTGCAGCCTGTTTCGGCCGGGATGCTCAGATGGCATCTTGCAACTGCCGGGGACTGCCGATCTACTCCACCGCCCGCATGCAGGCACAGCCGGAAGAACAGCGCCAGACCGCGCAGCCGCGTCGTGGCAGCCTGCAAGTTGCAGGCTCTGTGTTGCTGCCGCCGTTAAAACCGAGGTCTGGCAAATCGGGCTGCGGAAACATCACCGACGCTCCAGGCTCGCTGCAGCCTCTACCGGCTGGCCGAAAGACCGCTGTCGGTCCGTGCTTTGCCTCGATCCGTTGCGTCCATGCCACCATTTGTGCGCCACCGCTCCATGCAAAGCCAATGCCGCCCACAAGAGGCAGCCACCGGACCGAGCCCGTAAACCCATAAAAAACAGATACTTGGAAGAATTCCAGCCAATTCGCTGCACTTCATGACAACCCGAAGCGCACGCACCGCCCATAAATCCCTCACAATCTGCACCCACTGAACGGCAATGAGTGTCATCGCCGATCGCGCACGCCGCGTTGTTATCCCAGGGCCGGCCGTGCAGAACCACAATAATGCAAGCCATGACAACGGCCTTAGCCAGCCTGTTTCCCCTTGTCATGTCCTGCCAGAAAATCTCGTATTCATGAGCGACAGCGAATCCACTGCAGCAACCGGCCAGTTGCACCGTTCCCTCAAGGCCCGTCATATGTCGATGATCGCCATCGGCGGCTCCATCGGCACTGGCCTTTTTGTCGCCTCCGGCGCAACCATCTCCCAGGCAGGCCCAGGCGGCGCCTTGCTGGCCTACATGATCGTGGGCCTGATGGTCTATTTCCTGATGACCAGTCTGGGCGAGATGGCCGCCCACATGCCCGTCTCCGGCTCTTTTGCCACCTATGGCGCCAAGTACGTGGATGAAGGTTTCGGCTTCGCGCTGGGCTGGAACTACTGGTACAACTGGGCCGTGACCATTGCCGTGGATCTGGTGGCCGCACAGCTGGTGATGGCCTACTGGTTCCCGGGCACCAACGGAGTGCTCTGGAGTGCGCTGTTTCTGGCCCTGATGTTCGGCCTCAACGCACTGTCGGCCAAGGGCTTTGGCGAATCCGAATTCTGGTTCGCCGCCATCAAGGTGACCACGGTGCTGGTATTTATTGGCATCGGCGTGCTGATGATCTTCGGCATTCTGCAAGGCGGCGCACCTGACGGAATCTGGGGCAATATTGCCAACCTGAGCACGGGCGACGCCCCGTTTGCAGGCGGCTTTGCGGCCTTGATCGGCGTGGCCATGGTGGTGGGCTTTTCCTTCCAGGGCACGGAGCTGATCGGTATCGCCGCCGGCGAGTCCGAAGATCCCGCCAAGAATGTACCCAAGGCCGTGCGCAAGGTGTTCTGGCGCATTTTGCTGTTCTACGTCTTTGCCATCCTCATCATCGGCCTGCTGATTCCCTACACCGATCCCAAGCTGCTGCGCAACGACCTGGGCGATATCGCCGTCAGCCCATTCACGCTGGTGTTCGAGCGTGCCGGCCTGCTGGGCGCCGCAGCCGTGATGAATGCCGTGGTGCTGACCTCGGTGCTGTCGGCCGGCAACTCCGGCATGTATGCCTCCACCCGCATGCTCTATGCGCTGGCCAAGCAAGGCATGGCGCCCAAGGTGTTCGCCCAGGTCAACACGCGTGGCGTGCCCGTGCTGGCCTTGATCGCCACCACCGTGATCGCCGCCCTGTGCTTTCTGACCAATATCTTCAGCCCCGAAGTGGTCTACATCTGGCTGCTGAATCTGTCCGGCATGTGCGGCTTCGTCGCCTGGCTGGGCATTGCCATCAGCCACTATCGTTTCCGCAAGGGCTGCGAGGTGCAGAACTACGATATGAACCAGCTGCCCTACAAGGCAGCGGCCTTCCCCTTCGGTCCCATCTTCGCCTTTGTGCTGTGCCTGATCATCACCCTGGGCCAGAACTACGAGAACCTGATCAAGGACCAGATCGACTGGGTCGGCGCCATCGCCACCTATATCGGCCTGCCTCTGTTCCTGGCCATCTGGTTTGGCTACAAATGGGTCAAGGGCACGCGCATCGTCAAATACTCGGAAATGGATCTGAACGGCTCTCGTTAATACCTAGTCATTTTTGATCCCCCCTAAGGGCAGCACCGGCAACGGCGCTGCCCTTTTTGCATCATGGGCCGGCCCCGGACGCTGCCGATTAGTCTCAACAGACGATTCATGTCATGACAAATATCTGAAGAATCGATGCTCGCAGGCAAGAGCCTGCATGGTTTTCACCAGGGAGGAGAGCAATGAAAAACAAGACGATGAATATGGCGCTGCTGCTGTGCATGGGTTTGCTGAGCGCTGGTGCAGCCTGTGCCAAGGTTCCCGCCGCCGAGGCCGACAAGCTGGGCAAGGAGCTGACCTGCACGGGCGCCATCAGGGCCGGCAATGCCGACGGCAGCATTCCGCCCTTCACGGGCAAGATCCTGGGTGTGCCGCCCGGCGTCAAGTTCACCAGGTCTGTGGGACAGTTCCAGCCCGATATCTATGCCCACGAGAAGCCGCTGTTCGAAATCACGGCCGCCAATATGGCGCAGTATGGCGACAAGCTCAGTGAAGGCCAGAAGGCGCTGCTTGGCAAATTCCCTGCCAGCATGCGCATTCCCGTCTATCCGGGCCACCGCGACTTCCGCTATGACGACGATATCTGCGCCGTCGCCAAGCGCAACGCTCAGGAAGCCGAAATCACCAACGATGGCAACGGCGTCAAGGGCTATATGGGCGCCCTTCCCTTCCCCATTCCGAAGAGCGGCGTGGAGCTGCTCTGGAACAACCTCATGCCCAGCCGCGCCAGCACCGAAGAGGTGGAACGCGACATGGCACTGGTGGGCGCAGGCGGTGATATCGCCTGGGGCCGCACCAGCTACATCCAGCTCAGCCGCTATGACTCCAAGGAAAACCTGGGCAAGCCCAACGAAGGCAAGTACGCCTATGTGACCAACTTCTCCATCCTGCCCGAGCGCGAAAAAGGCGGCGTGATCTTGTCCATCGAGCCCATGAACTTCGGCACGGACAAGCGCCTGGCCTGGAACTACGACCCCGGCACCCGCCGCGTGCGCCAGTTGCCCGAGTTCGGCTATGACCAACCCTCCCCGGGCACCAGCGGCAAGGCGACCATCGACTCCGAGCGCCTGTTCAACGGTGGCTCCGAACGCTATGAGTGGACCATGCACGGCAAGCGCGAAATGTTCGTTCCTGCCAATACCTTTCGCATCAACCAGCCGCTGAAGTACGCCGATCTGCTCAAGCCCGGCCACCCCAACCCGGCCTACACCCGCTATGAGCTGCGCCGTGTCTGGGTGCTGGAGGGCAAGCTCAAGCCGGGCTTTCGCCACCTGTACTCCAAGCGCGTGATGTTCATCGACGAAGATACCGGCCACGCCGTCTCGGGCGACTTCTACGATGCACGCGGCCAGCTGTGGCAGCACGCCGAGATCAATTACTACTATGCCTACGACATCAGGAAATGGCATGCAGGCACATCGTTCTACTACGACCTGAATGCCGGCTCCTATGTGAGCATGAATCTGGTCCAGGAGCGCCCCAAGGCGCCGATCCTGGGCAAGGACAACCTCAAGCCCAGCCAGTACACCCCCGAAGCGATCCGCAATCTGGGCAACTGATAGACGACAGGTGGCTCAGCCACCGCACGCACCGCACCAAAGGGGGCAAGGAGAGGCCATGGGCCTCTCTTTCTTATGGCTGCTCCAGCGCCCGAAACTGACACGCCCCCCCGCATAGGCCCGGGCAGCGTGCTAGGATGAAACACGGCGCCGGCATTGAAAACCATGGCGGCTGACGCCGTTTTTCTGTCTTCGAGTCGATTTCAACGTGAGCATCATTCACAAGCAGCCAGCGCCCCACCCGGTCACCTGGCAAAGTCCGGATTCATCGGCCATCCGCCGACACCCTTGCCGCCATCGATGCCATGCGGGCCCGGTTCGGACAACACGTCCCGAGTCGCCCCCCTCGACCCAGGTCGCAGCCTCGCCCTGTTTTAATCTCTGCACAACAAGGCCCGACTAAGCTTGCAGACGGTTTAGTTCGCCGCAATCATGACTTCCATGCAATCCCTGGCCCGATGGCTGCCCTTTCTCGATTGGCCCAAACCTACTTTCGGCCTGCTGCGCGGCGAATTCTGGGCCGGCCTGACCGTGGGCCTGATGCTGCTGCCCCAGGGCGTGGCTTACGCGGCACTGGCCGGCATGCCACTGATCACCGGCATCTACGCCTCCATCATTCCGGCCGCGGTGGCCATTCTCTTCAGCCCCTCGCCACGGCTCGGCGTGGGGCCGACGGCGCTGAGCGCCTTGCTGATCGGCGCCTCCCTGACCGGCATGGCCGAACCGGGCTCGGCCCAATGGGTGGTGCTTGCGGCATGGATGGCGATTCTTTCCGGCCTGGTGCAATGGAGTCTGGGCGTGGTGCGCGCAGGCTGGCTGCTCAACCTGGTCACCTCCCCCGTACTGGCAGGTTTCACCCAGGCAGCGGCCCTGCTGATCCTGGCCTCGCAGCTGCCCACCCTGCTGGGCATGCGTGCTGACTGGTCCACCGTCTGGCACTCGCCGTCCATCTACCTGTTCAGCATCCAGTCCATCGCCTATGGCCTGGTCAGCATGGCTCTTCTGATGCTGGCCAAGAAATGGCGTCCTGCCTTTCCCTCTGCCATTTTCATCATCGGCCTGAGCGGCTTCATCAGCTGGATCACGGGTTTTGCCGATGCGGGCGGCTCCGTGATCGGCCACCTGCCTGCGGGACTGCCCAGCTTCCAATGGCCCGGTATGCTGGACTGGGAACAGTTCGGCGCCCTGGTCATGCCGGTGCTGGTCATCTCCCTGGTCAGCTTTCTGGAGACGGCCTCCAGCGCCCAGGTCGAGCATCAGCAGGCCGGCACACGCTGGAACGAGAACCAGGATCTGATTGCCCAGGGCCTGTCCAAGATCAGCGCCGGCCTGTTCGGCAGCTTTGCCACCAGCGCCTCGTTCTCACGCTCGGCGGTCAATCTGCTCGCCGGTGCCAAGACTGGCTATGCGAATGTCTTTTCCATTTTGCTGGTGGTGGTGGTCGTGCTCTGGTTCATTCCCTGGCTCTACCATGTGCCTCAGGCCACGCTGGCAGCCATCGTGATCACTGCCGTGCTCAACCTGGTCAAGCCCAGCGCGATCCTCAAGCTGTTCAGGGTCTCCAAGGTGGAAGCCAGCATCAGCGTCGCCACACTGGTGCTGACCATCGTCACCGCCCCGCGCATGTACTGGGGGGTGTTTGCGGGCATCATGCTCAGCCAGGCTTACTACCTCTATCACCACCTGCACCCGCGCATCATCGAGATCGGCGAGCATCCCGACGGCAGCCTGCGCAGCCGCCAGCTCTGGCAGTTGCCCGCCCTGGCGCCCAATGTGGTGGCCCTGCGCATGGACGCAGACCTGGACTTCGCCACGGCCACGGCCCTTGAGCGCTATGCGGCCGACGCACTGCAGCAGGCGCCTCAGGCCAAAGACCTGGCGTTACTGATGCAGTCCATCAACAGCATCGACATCACCGGCGTCGAGACCTTTGCCCGCCTGGAGCGCATGGTTGCCCTGCGCGGTGGCCTGCTGCATGTGGTGGGGCTGAAATTGCCTGCCGAGCAACGGCTGGAGCGTGCCGGCCTGCTGCACCAGAGCGGCAGCCCCATCAGGCTCTACCGCACGGATGCCGACTTTCTGCGAACGCTTGGCAATTTCCCCACAGAACCGCGCCCTGTCAACGCTGACGAAAAGCCTACACCCACAAAATGATAAGGGTCGCTGCTACACTGACGGCCACCATTGATAGCTTGTCGTGACCTCATCCGCCCCCCATCAATCCGTGTTCCTGCGCGATCTGCGCCTTGCCACCGCACACAATCTGGTGACTCGCGCGGGCGGTGGCGATATCCGTCTGCCCACCGACACTCCCACCCATTACCTGCAAGCCCTGATTGATGGCTTGTGCGCTCTGTCATTGCGCGACCCTCTCACGGGACTGGCCAACCGCCGCCATTTCCGCTCCGTGATCGAGCGCGAAATCGACCGCGTGGCCCGCTCGGGCGAGACCGCCCTGCTGCTGATGCTGGACATCGACCACTTCAAGCAGATCAACGACGAGCACGGGCATATCGCCGGCGACATGGTGCTGCAATCGGTGGCACAGACGCTGTCGGAAATCATTCGACCCATGGACACGCTGGCGCGCTTCGGCGGCGAGGAATTCGCCATAGTGCTGCCGGTCTGCCCCGCGCATCAGGGCCGTGCGGTCGCCGAGCGCCTGCGCCAGGCCATCGAAGACAACTCCATTGCGGTGTCCTCGGGTCAGATGCTGAAGGTCACCGTGAGTATCGGTGGGGTCTATGCCCAGCAATGGATTCGCAGCACGGCGCAACTGTGGACCGAGCGTGCCGATCGCCAGCTCTATCTGGCCAAATCGGCAGGCCGCAACTGCGTCTGCGTCGAGGAACCGCCCGACAGTACGGTGAGTGCCGAGGAAAAAAGCCTGCTTTTCAGCCCTTTGCATGCTGCCTCTTTAGACGAAAATGTTTCCGACAACACAGCACCAGACGTAAACACCGACGCCGCAAGCCAGGTCATAACGCCTTGAGACGATGGACACCTTGGCCCCTCACCCTACTTTGCCCGCTCATATATCCATGGAAGATGCCCTGCGGGCGCCTGGCCGCACCAAGCAGGCCCACATCATTGCCGTCACCAGCGGCAAAGGCGGTGTCGGCAAGACTTTTGTCTCTGCCAATCTGGCTGCGGCTCTGACGCGTCATGGCTTCAACGTGCTGGTACTGGACGCCGATCTGGGCCTGGCCAATCTGGACGTGGTGCTCAACCTCTATCCCAAGGTCACGCTGCACGATGTGTTCACGGGCCGCTCCACGCTGGAAGATGCGATTCTGACCACGCCGGGCGGCTACTCCGTGCTGCTGGCCGGCTCGGGCATGATCGAGTATTCACGCCTGACGCCCGAGATTCGCTCCCAGTTCATGCGCACGGTGGAGTTGCTGCGCCCGCGCTACGACATCATCCTGCTCGACACCGGCGCCGGCATCTCCGACGTGGTGCTGTTCTCGGTCTCTCTGGCCACCGAGGTGCTGGTCGTGGCCACGCCCGAGCCCACCTCGCTGACCGACGCCTATGCAGCCATCAAGGTGCTGGCCCTGCAGCAAAAGCGCCAGCAGATCCGTCTGGTCATCAACCAGGCGCAGCGCCCTGGCGATGGCCGCGCCATCACGGGCCAGCTGCAGCAGGTACTCAACCGCTTCGTGACCACCGATTCCGGCCAGCCGCTGCAGCTGACCCACTGGGGCGATATTCCGGTCGACTCCGCCGTGCGCGAAGCCGTGATGCGCCGACAGCTGCTGCTGCAGGCCATGCCCGGAGCACCCGCATCCCTCGCAGTGGCACAGCTGTCCAATAAAATCAAGGCAGAGCTGACGGCCCCGGTCTGAGCTGCATCACCGTCGATGCAGCAGCCGCGCGGCCGCCCCCCCCCGGATATCGACGTGGCCGACATACTCAACATCTCCTGCTACAAATTCACGCCCCTGCCTGATGCCGAACAGCTGCGCCAGACGCTGCTGGAGCGCGCCCATGCCCTGAGCCTCAAGGGCACGGTGCTGCTGGCCGAGGAAGGCATCAACTTTTTCCTGGCCGGCCCTGCCGATGCCGTACGCGGCTTTGTCGAGCAGCTGAAGCAAGACCCGCGTTTTGCCGACCTGACTCCCAAGGAAAGCTGGTCCGAGACCGTGCCCTTTCGCAAAATGCTGGTCAAGGTCAAGAGCGAGATCATCCGCATGGATCATCCCGCCATTCGCCCCGCCCATGGCCGGGCGCCTTCGGTCAGCCCGGTCACGCTGCGCCGCTGGCTGGAGCAAGGCCATGACGACGAGGGCCGCGAGGTGGTGACACTGGACACGCGCAACGACTACGAAGTGGACGAAGGCGCGTTTGCAGGCACGATCGACTGGCGACTGAGCAAGTTCACCGAATTCCCGCCGGCACTGCGCCAGCACAAGGATGAATTCGCCGGCAAGACCGTGGTCAGCTACTGCACGGGCGGCATCCGCTGTGAAAAGGCCGCCATCCTGATGCAGGACGAAGGCATCGAGAACGTCTATCAGCTCGAAGGCGGCATCCTCAAGTACTTCGAGGAAACCGACGGCAAGTTCTACGACGGCGGCTGCTTTGTCTTTGACGGCCGCGACTCGCTGGGCACCGATCTGTCGCGTACCGAGCTGGTTCACCCCCGCCCCATCAAAAAGCATCTGATGGAATAAGCCGGCCTGTCTGGGCGACTCTCAAAAAAAGAGCGGCTAGCGCTTGCCATCAAAGGATTTCAGATACAAATCAATCTGAAATCCAAGATAGAAAAGCGCTAGCCGCTTCTTATTCAATAGCAGATCGAGGCTGCTTATCTTGCCCAGCGTGCTGCAGCGCTGGCCACGCGCTCGCCGAACTGGCGTGCGGTCTCCAGATCGCCAGCGGCCATCTCACCGGCCGATGCATCCGAGGGCGACTGCGCCATGGCGCCGCTGAAGCTGCCCATCCAGTTCACATCATTGCGCTGCGCGGCCTTGGTGTTCGAAGGCAGCAGGCCCAGACCCACCCAGACGCCGCCATGCTGCATGGCCAGGTGGTAGAAATAGTCGAGCGTTGCCTGCTTGTCGCCCTGCACGCTGGCGCTGTTGCTGAAGCCGGCGAACAGCTTGTCCTTCCAGGCCTGGGCAAACCAGGCCTTGGACGAGGCGTCGGCAAACTTCTTGAACTGCCAGCTCGGTGCCGCCATATAGGTGGGAGCGCCAAAGACGATGGCATCGGCCGCGGCCAGCTGCTCCCAGCCGCCGTCTGGCAGATTGCCGTCGGCATCGATGGCCAGCAGCTGCGCGCCCGCGCCCTGCGCCACCGACTGCGCCATGCGCTGGGTATGGCCGTAGCCGGAGTGGTAGACCACAACGATAGTGCTCATGATTTCTTCTTTCTTGCTTGTGTCGGCGCGGCCATCCGCGCCACCATCCTGTTTCTTTGCCAAATAAAGGCCCGCCGGATTGACACCCGGCGGGCCTTGTCTTGCGAGAGCACGCTAGCTTATCAAAGCCTTGGCTGCCCGCGCGCCTTCGGGCGAAGCGGCGGCCTGAATCAGCTCTTGCGACCGTCCATGCTCCAGGCGCCTGCCCCATGGGCGGCGTAGCCAAGCAGACCACCGACCACGGCGATGTTCTTCCAGAACAGCAGCTGCTGCATCATGGCGGCTTCGGCGGCCACGCCCCAGAAGTTATGGAAGAAAAAGCTGGCGACGAGGGTGAAAAAACCCAGGATCAGGGCCGCCCAGCGCGTATGCCAGCCCAGCAGGATGGCCAGACCGCCGACGATCTCGATCACCAGGCCCACCGCCACGGCGACCTGGGGCATGGGCATGCCCACCGATGCGGCATAACCCACCGTGCCGGCAAAGCCACTGATTTTCTGGAGGCCCGCCGGCAGGAACAGCAGGGCGATCAGCACCCGCCCCAGCAGGTCCAGAGGATTTCTGAATTGATTCAACATTGAAAACTCCCGTCATGGCGACCAAGGGTCGCGTTGGCTCATATCCATCATCACAACCCTTGAAATCGTCAGACTCAAGGCTCCAGATCAAACACCAGAACTTCCGCAGCCCGCCCATTTGCAAGGCGCAGGCGCTCCTCATTTTCAATAAGTGCAGCGTCGCCGCTTGTCAGCTTTTGTCCATTCACGTCCAGCTCGCCGCGCACCAGGTGCACATAGGTCTTGCGACCGGCTGGCAGGGGCACATCCGCAGCCTCCCCGACGTCGAACAGGCCGGCGAACAAGCGCGCATCGGCATTCATGCTCACCGACCCCTCGGCTCCATCCGGCGAGGCCACCAGGCACAGGCGGCCGCGCTTTTGCGGCTCGCTGAAGGTCTTTTGCGCATAGCCGGGCTCAATGCCGGTGCGCGCCGGCAGCAGCCAGATCTGCAGAAAATGCGTGGTCTGGTCCTGGGCATAGTTCTGCTCGCTGTGCACCACACCCGAGCCGGCGCTCATACGCTGCACTTCGCCGGGCAGGATGGGGGTTTCATTGCCCATGCTGTCCTTGTGCGAGAGCGCGCCTTCGAGCACATAGCTGATGATTTCCATATCGCGGTGGCCGTGGGCGCCGAAGCCCGTGCCCGGCGCGATGCGGTCTTCGTTGATCACGCGCAGATTGCCAAACCCCATGTGGCGCGGGTCGTAGTAATCGGCAAACGAAAAGCTGTGATAGGACTTGAGCCAGCCGTGGTCGGCGTAGCCGCGTTCCTGGGATTTGCGCAGAGTCATCATGGTGTGCTTCCTTTCGTTCAAGTGACTGTCTCTATCGGCTCTACTGTAGAAGTCGGCTGCAAGGCTGTGGCTGAACGGCGTTGATGGCATCATTCAAACTGTTTGAATACTCGATCCCACCATGCCCAGCTCCCGCGATGTGCTTACCCCCGACAGCCTGGCCATGCTGCAGGCCATAGCCGAAACCGGCAGCTTTGCCGCTGCGGCACGCTCCCTCGGTCTGGTGCCCAGTGCGCTGACCTACCGCGTACGCCAGATAGAAGATGCGCTCGACGTACTGCTGTTTGACCGCAGCTCGCGCCACGCCCAGGCCACGGAAGCCGGCCAGGCCTTGCTGCACGAGGGTGCCCGGCTGCTGCAGGAGATCGACGCCGTGGCGCACCGCGTCAAGCGCGTGGCCACGGGCTGGGAGCCGCAGTTGACCATCGTCATCGACGGCGCCGTCGCCCGTACGCCCGTCTTCGAGCTGGTCGAAGCCTTTTATGCGCTGACCCCGCCCACCACACTCAAGCTGCGCGACGGCATTCTCAACGGGACGCTGGAAGTGCTGACCAGCGGTCAGGCCGATCTGGCCATTGGCGTGGCGGTCAACACCAGCAATGTATCGGAGCTGCAGACGCGCGAGATCGGGGAGATGGATTTCGTCTTCGCCGTCGCGCCGCACCATCCGCTGGCCAGGCTCGACGAGCCGCTGTCCGACGAGCTGCTGCTGCAGCACCGCATGGTGGCGG
>Ga0067045_1030835_pt1 | contig 13973 bp, 12 predicted proteins | sample TerdegcTABiofilm_FD_59184 | JGI IMG/M metagenome (GOLD analysis project Ga0067045, IMG submission 59184) | Combined Assembly of (Gp0054472, Gp0054536) Wastewater bioreactor microbial communities from Singapore -Terephthalate degrading...
GAGCCTCTTGCAAAACTTCCCTAGGAATAAGTGTTTGCAGCGTCGATCGACCCTTTTGTGGGTGCTTTTACAGTTGAAATAACCATTTGTTGGAATTTTGTACCTTTATTTCATGTTTTCTCTGTTTTTTGGCACATTTATCCTGTTGATTGTTTCTCAGTTAATATTTTTTAACGATCAAGTCACTAACTTGAGCAATTGGTCTGCAAAGATCGCAATCACCCCAAACATTAAATGAGCCTTTACCTTCAAGGCTCCTCGAACCATAATGTTGTTTGCTCCGAACTCTTCCTTCAACCGACTATTGAAACGCTCTGCCGCTGTTCTTTCTTTATATCTGGCAGCCTCATGAGGAGCCATGGGGATAATGTCTTTCCCACGCGAGTTCTTGTCTATTATTGGCACATGGCCAAGACTCCTGCTAACTTCGCATATCTGCCCGGCGTCATAGGCTGAATCCATCAAGTCATAGCAATATGTTATTTTGGAGCTGCTTATCTTCATGAGCGGTATGGCAACCTGACTATCGTGTAATGACGCTGAAGTCATAGCTACACTCACCGGCAATCCGCAGTCATTGACATCCGCATGAAACTTATATCCAATCCAACTCACTTTGTGTCCCTTGGAGTTTTTCTTGGTACCCACATCGCAGACCACCGGTAATTCATCGAGCGCCTGCTCCGCTGATTGATGAACCTGACGCTCCAAACGCGTTTCTTCCTTGGGTTCCGACTGTTCTCCTTTTGGCCGACGACCCCGTTTTTTTGGAGAAGGGTTTTGCTTTGGCGGTTTCTTTGCGGGCTTCTCACGGCCTTCTATTGCAGTAGAGTCTCTGGATATGTGGCCTACCAGTTCCGTTTTCAAAGATCTCTCAACCAAAGCCTCATGGACCCTGTCACCGAGACCACTATCAGCAAACTCGCCAAAAGCCCTGGAGAAAGTGGACTCGGAAGTAATGTCTGAAACCTTTTCAAAACCACAGATCTTGCGCAAACTTGGCGTGGTCTTAAGCGCCTCAATCAATGAGCTTGTGAACGGATATCCGTAAACAGACTTCGCAACAAAAGACCGTGCTATCGATTCACGCTCACGAAGTTTTCTGCCCAACCACTGTGTATCGGAGCTTTTTGGAACGAACCTCTCAACTTGGACTAACTCCAATATCGATATAAGCTGCTTCTCTTTTTCGGTTAAAGGAGCGTTCCAGGACTCCTCCAATTTAGGAAAAAGACTGCGTTGCAGAGTTCCCATTAACCATGATATTCTCCTCCTAAGCTTCACTGGCGTCTCCCGTGATAAAGCGTCTTTTTGCAAAAACACTATACCATGGGCCTGTCCGTGAAGCTCATTTTTCACCTGATTAATCGCCGAAAATCATACTTTTGCAAGAGGCTCATATATTTAATTCGAGCTTCTGAAGTTCGGGAAAACCGGCCTCTTTGTGCTTTCTAGCAATCTGTTCAGCCAATTCTTCGATGGCTTTCAAGTCTGCTTCTGTTGGAAGTCCCTTACAAATCACTGGAGACAAAACTTCCACCTTCAGGTTAGGTATCATGGCGGCTAGTTGTTCGACCGCCTTTGTGTGCCAACCGTATGAACCTACTACAGACACGAATTTAGCTTTTGGTTTTATCATGTTTGCGAGCATAGCGGCATAAGCTACTCCGGGATGTGGTCCTACATGAACCGTAGGTGTCCCGAGCACGATGGTTCCTGCATCCACTAACTGGATTGCAAGCTTTCCGATATCTGTTACCGAAAGATCGAATTCCGCTACTGTGACACCTTTGTTGGCCAATGCGTTTACGAGTTTGTTGACAAGCAGCGTAGTGCTGCCATGCATTGATATGTAGGCTATTACAGCTAGGTTCTTGGGATTGGGGGCGATCCATTCCTTGTATGCGTTTATGATAAAGTCGGGCCTGTCATAGGCGGGGCCGTGGCTGGGGGCTATGATCTTGATGTCATGTTTGGAGATTTTTTCGATGTTTTTTTCGATGCTTTTGGAGAATGGCATCATTATTTCGGAGAAATAGCGTTTTGCCGCCTCGTAGACTCGACCCTCATCCGACACGAACAATTCGGTTGTCGCTATGTGCGATCCAAAGAAATCACAACTAAAAAGTATCTTTTTCTCTCTGAGGTATGTGGTCATGGTTTCTGGCCAATGGACCCAGGGAGTGTGGTTAAATTCCAATGTCAGATCTCCCAGAGAAATTGTCTCCCCATCGGATACAGTGACAAACCTGTCATCATCAATTGCCAACATCAGTCCGAGTAGTTCTTTACCTTTGGGAGTGCAAACTACTTTGGCCTCAGGATATTTGGCAAGAACTCTGGGGATAGTCCCGGAATGATCCTGTTCCGCATGATGTCCTATCACGTAGTCAATGCGAGGAATATCCTCTATCTGGTCGAGTAGCGTATCAGAAAAATGAGGATCTACAGAGTCTACCAGGGCAATTTTCTCCGATCCTCTAATGATGTAGGCGTTATAACTTGTTCCATCGGGCAAAGGAATCAACGAATCAAAAAGGCGCCTGTTCCAGTCTATGACTCCTACCCATTCTACAGAATCGGCGAATTTTCTAGGTTTCATTTGTATCCCTCCTTATGGGCTTTTTTTATATCGAAAGACCTCCACATGTTCCTAAGTATAGTCAGTGATGATTCAAAAGATATTGACTTAGGTCAAGAGAATGATTTTTTTGATTTGGACAGCCAAAAATTAATCTGAAGGAGTATGAAATGAAATGTGAGAAATGCGGGGCTCAAATCGGTGACGGAGATCAAAGGGATTATTATGGTAAGAGCCTTTGTGACGACTGTTACATGGACGCCCTCTCTCCAGCTCGTTCCTGTGATCCCTGGGCGGTACATTCAGCCAAATCATTCGCAAAATTTGCCGATTCATCGGCTCCGCAGTTTAATAAGACTCAAGAAGCGATATTGAAGATATTGAATGAAACCGGAGGAGTTGAACCACGCGACATGCTGAAAAGATTGAACATATCGGAGCCCGAATTCCAACGTGAATTTGCAGCCCTACGGCATATGGAAAAGGTTAGGGCTGAATTACGTGATGGTGTAAAGTTCTTCTGTCTTTGGTAAGTCCTGGAAGCCTGTTTATTCGGGTTATTACCAGAGCGGGTTTATCAAACCATAAAATGAGATAATTGAGAGGGCCTAAATGGCGGACTTTTTCAATGCGTTATTAGCAACGGATGAAAACGAAACCATAAACATTCGAAATGTCAAAGCCGTTTACGCAGCTTTAAGATCGCAAGATCTGGAGGAATTGAGTAGGCTATTGGTTAAAGAGCCGGTTTGGGACATAGCGCCGGGTTTTCCCGAGGGTGGTGTTTACAGAGGTATGTCGGGAGTATTTGGTGAATTTTACAAGAAGCTTATTGGTAGGGTTCGTACTTTAGGCGCTTATCCAGAGGCGTTCCTTGATCATGGTAATGTGGTTGTGGCGTTGGGTTATTACAGAGCCAGAGGCAAGACTGATGAGGAGGCTTCTATTATCCGGTTTGCGCATATCTGGGGTGTGGACAATGACGGCAAGATAAAAGGTGTGTGGCAAGTTGCAGATTCAGCTTTATTTCCCGGCAATGCCAAATGAAGTCAGGATAATTTTAACATGAAATAATGACCTAGCTCTTTTAGTAATTTTTGCAATGACCGTTGTTTTTGTATTAAGGCATCAATTAATTTTCGATGAATGGTCATAACAAATAGCCAGGACTTTGGCGCGGGTATCTTAGTCAACCAGTGTGGTGGCGCCTGGAAATTAGGTTCTTAATGGTTTTTCGCAGTTCAATTAAGGCCGGTTCTGTTTGCTGATAAACATCCTCAATTTTGGTGAAATCGAACATTGTCACATCATTTATTTCCGGGCGAATGTAGATATCGGGTTTTTGGCGCTTCATTTTTTCAGCGAGCGCGGCCATCTGCATGATCTCGAAAGTCCCAAGGATTGATTCGAGCACTGATGGGAAATCGTGTTTTCCGGGGATTCTGGTTTTGGCGACATTTACAGCTATTGAAATATCGCAATGTGGAATGATGTGATCGTATGGCACCAGATTAACGACGCCGCCGTCGATCAAGACATCGTCATCGATGGTCACCGGCCTGAAAACGCCGGGAACAGCCATGCTAGCTTTAATTGCAGGCAACAGGTCGCCTCTTTGGAGGACTACCTCTCTTCCCTCCCAGAATTCAGCGGCGATGACTATCAGAGGTATTTTGAGTTTTTCGAAAGTGTTTTCGCCAACTTCAGACAGTAAATAGTTCAAAAAATTATCGGTGTTTATGATTCCACCACGACCGAATTCGAGCGAAAAGGCGTCCACCCATTTCAGGAGGCTAGCTTTTTTCTTGAACACGCTAGTCCATGTATCGCTCTTTAAAACCGCATGTCTTTCGATAAGATCTCTGATTTGTCTTCCAGAAAGGCCGGAAGCGTATAGGGCTCCGATTACCGCGCCCATACTGGTTCCTGATATGACGCTGGGACGAACTCCCAGATCATCCAGCGTTTCAAGGATGGGCACATGAGCCAGACCTCGCACACCACCGCCGCCCAGACTTAAACCAATGCGTTTTTTCAAGAGCGCTCCTCACATGGCATTTGTTTTCTGACTCAATTTTTTTGCGCCTCGTCAGAATCAAACGATGTTATAATGAACAATGCAGCCAGCCGGGTGTCCTTACGTTAAATGACGGTCCCGGCGTTAATTGATATTATGAACACGATGCCGACAGGTTGCAATCAAGCATCGATGCGGAGTATACAAAATTCTCATGATAATAGGTCATCTTGCAATAGCAGGTATAGCAAAGACTACGTGGTTTGAGCGTGAAAATCTTCTATTCCTCTCATTAGCGGCCCTGGGTCCGGATGTCATAGACAAGCCTGCCCATTTCCTTTTTGGCTTTCCCGGTCGCGGTGTCAGTCACAGCCTTCTTTTTTTTGTAGCGGTCATCATCATTGCGTGGTCAATGAGGGGATGGCTTGGTTACAGCTTGAGGACCGTGGCGGCCGGTTTGACGATGTGGGCAACTCACCTTGTTACCGACTTTCCGGAATTTCACGTTTTATTCTGGCCGTTAGGGGGGACATCCGGCATTCGCCCGAAAGTCGGGTTGATCGAAAAAATGTGGCAATTTTACATTGATCGATATTATTTCGCTCAGTTCTGGATGGAAGTGATTTGTATCGGAGCGCTGATAGCGATACTACTGTCAAAATCGATTTGGCCTCTTATTTACAAACGCAAGCCAGTTGAAATGTCAAGCGAGCCTGTCACTTGCGGTCCAGGCAATGTCGGAGCGGGGTGTGCGCCGCCGGAAATAGGTGTAGGTGAACGCATCTAAACTGGTCGACAAAGATGAACTCCAAGTCGAGAACTGGATTGTTTGTACTTTATTTATAAGTAATTATTATTCTAGGGCTATCTAGCAAGGCAATTGCTGAGGCTAAAGCAAAACGCATAATATTCCCTGCCGGTAGCCTAACGGTTCCTTTTGCGCAGATGGAAAAGGGCTTTGAAGGTAAGAATCCTGGCGTAAATTGATTCTCTAAATTTCTGCCGGAAGGGCTCAGGTTTTTGTGTTTTCATCCTTTCTGTCAATGAGCCATATGAGGGTGTGGCTCAGTCTTTCAATAAGTCGATGCTTGATTTTGGCGTATAGCGTTTCTCCAAAGTTTTTTCGGAATTAAACCAAAATTGAGTTGGTTCATGATGAACAAGCTCACTTACGATCACAGCCGTGACTTTGAGAAAAGGGCGCTGTTGAATAAGCCAGTCATGCCAAGCGCGATTGGGTATCCACCATCCCTGGTATGCGTTTTCACAGGAATGACAGGCTTAGTCGTGCGCTAACTCCTTGTATACTTTCGAGAAACGCTACAAGTTAACGAGAGACACGAAACGCCTGTTGTCTTATGTCTTATTTTTCATTGCCATGAACAGTCTCTCGGAGGTTACGGGAAGTTCGTTTATTCGCACACCTGTCGCATCATATATTGCGTTTAATATGGCGGGTATGGTTGGCATGATGGCGCCTTCCCCGACTTCTTTGGCCCCATAGGGACCGTTGGGTTCGTGCGATTCGACAATAATGGACTTGACTTTGGGCATATCCAGAGCGGTTGGGATTTTATATTCCCCAAGCGATGGATTGATGATTCTGCCCCTTGAGTCAAACTTGACTTCTTCGAACAGACATTCCCCAAGGCCCATGGATAGGGATCCTTGCATCTGGCCTTCTACCGAAGTTTTATTTATGGCCAGTCCGCAATCATGGGCATCCGTCATACCATCAACAGTTATCTCACCTGTTTCGAGGTCCACTGACACTTCTACTATTTGCGCCGAGCATCCATAAGCCGGGGATGTGCCTACAGCAGCCCCTTTGTATGAACCACCCAATCTAGGGGGTTTATATTTTCCTGTTCCAACTATTGTGCCGGCCTTTAAGTAGGCCATTCGGGCAGCTTCACGGAATGTCAGGTATTCCCCTGTAGGTGGATCAGTCCAACCACGGTGTTCCTTTATGTAGTTAGTCCTTAACTTCTCAAAATTTCCCGGTCCGCCGTCAAACTTGACTATGCCATCGACAAACGTGATCGAGGCCACCGGCACATTGAGTTCTTGAGCCAGATACGACGCTATCTGATTCTTCACATCCTCGGCGGCTTCCTTGGTGGCGTGGCCGGTCATGAGAGTTTGCCTGCTTGAATAAGCCCCAAGATCGACGCTATAATCGGTATCTCCTGAATAAACCCTCACATCGTTGAGTTTGATTCCCAGAGTTTCGGCCGCAATCATGGCCATAGCTGTGTCAGATCCCTGACCGATTTCGGCTGAACCGGTCATTACGTTTGCAACTCCACCATCTTCGCTCAACTTTATAACCACCGTGGAATGATAAGTATCAGAACGGTAAATCGGGTAGCCGGCGCCTGATACAAAGAACCCGCAGGCCATACCAATACCCTTTCCCTTGGGAAGCTTGCCCTTTTTATTGTTCCAGCCTGAACCGGCTCTTATGGCTTCGATGCATTCTTTCATGCCGAGGCTGGACATGTCGAGCTCATTTACTGTCATGTCACCGGTCACCATGATGTTTTTTAGGCGCATGTCTATGGGGTCGATACCCAGTTTTTCAGCAGTGATATCAATAAGCTGCTCGAAACATGCTCTATGGGCCACTCCACCATGCCCACGCTGAGCGCCACAAGCAGGTTTATTTGTGTAGGCCCGATAACCATCATATTTCATGGATTTAAGTTTGTAAGGACCACCAAGCAAGGAACCGGAATAGTAGACAGTGGCAATTCCAAAACTTGTGTAGGCGCCGCCGTCGAGCACGGCCTTATTCCTGAGGGCCACCATAGTTCCGTCTTTCATCACGCCGAGGGACATCTCTGCGTAAAACTGATGCCTGGCACGGCTATGAAGAAAAACCTGCTCCCGAGAATAAGTCATCTTGACAGGTTGACCGGTAATTTTTGAAAGTAGTCCACAACTCATTTCGAGGGGCGTGGCCTCACATTTAGGCCCAAATCCTCCACCGACATAAGGCTTGATAACCCGCACGTTTCCCACAGGTATTTGCAATGTCATGGCTACTGTTCTCATGACGTAGTGAGGCACCTGCGTGGATGTGTACAGGGTCAGCCTACCGGGGTTTTCGAATACCGCCACACATGAATGAGGCTCAAGAAATGCTGCGTCCTGTCTTTTGTTGAGAAAAGTGTGATCAACGACCAGATCACATGACTGAAGAGCAGCTTCCGTGTCGCCAAATTCCTGGTGAACCTCAGCGTTCATATTGCCTGGAAATTCGTCATGAATCAGTGGAGCGCCCTCTTTCATTGCCTCAAACATGTCAAAAACAGCCGGTAATTCCTCATAGTCAACCTTGATGAGGGAAAGAGCCTCGAGAGCGATGTCAGGATCCGAAGCTGCCACAGCGGCAATTTCATCGCCTACATAACGGACTTTGTCATGGGCAAACAGGGTTTCATCGTATCTGGCGGGAGACACACCGTATTTGATGAGCCCGGCTTCCTTGGATGTGACCACTGCTTTGACGCCCGGCAGTTTCTTGGCCTTGGATGTGTCGATGCGTAAAATCCTGGCGTGCGCTAGGGGACTCTGTAATATGGAGGCGTACAACATCCCCTGAAATTTGAAATCGTCAGCGTATTTGGCTTGTCCGGTAGCTTTGACAGGCCCATCGACCCTAGTGGCTCGGGTATTGAGAACTTGATAATCGCCCATATCACGATTCCTCCCTCATTCTAATGACTTCCGCAGCCTCGCCGATGGCCTCAACTATCTTTTGGTATCCCGTGCATCTACAAAGATTTCCAGAGAGAGCTGTCCTGATTTCCAGCTCACTGGGATTGGGTTTCTGGTCCAGGAGGGCTTTGGCTGACAGAATCATGCCCGGAGTGCAAAATCCGCATTGGATGGCGCCCTTGTCAACAAAGGACTGTTGTATTGGGTGTAATTTTCCGTCCTGAGCAAGACCCTCAATAGTTAATATTTCACTGTTATCAGCCTGAATAGCAAGCACCAGGCAGGAATTAACGGCCTTCCCGTCAAGTATGACAGTACACGCCCCGCAGTCCCCCAGACCACAACCGTGTTTCGTTCCTGTCAAATTCATATCGTCCCTCAGAAACTGAAGAAGTGTCTGGTTTGGAGAAACAGCGGTCTCGACTGGTTTGCCGTTAATGGTGAGTTTAATTATTCTTTTCATTTTCCGTTCTCCAGAAAAACAGGTTTCATTTCAAGCGAACAAATTAGCCATGATTTGGAATTGGAAAACAGCGATCTATCCCATGGCTATATCAGACAGGCAATGGCTTCCAATTAATCGCATTGTTATAAGCCTGATTCAGCGCCCTGGATGTAAGCGTCTCGATCATCAGACATCTGTATTCCATAGTGCCTCTGTGGTCGGTAATGGGTTCGCACATTCCAACCCCTATGGCGCCGGCCTCTTTGAAAAGTTCAGAAGAAGGCTGTTTGCCCACGAGAAATTCCTCTGCGGCGAAAGCCCTTACAGGCGTAGGAGCTACAGCCCCGAGAGCAATTTTTACGTCAGCGATCGGGCCATCCTGACTTTGAAGGGTGAGAAGAACCGCGACATTAACCATTGATATTTCGAGAGCTTTTCTGGCTCCGAGTTTTATGTAGGCGCCTCCACTCCATGGAGGCGGTGTTTCCACAAAGATACTTACCAGCATTTCATTGGGCTCTATCAAAGTTTCTCCGGGGCCTCGGAAAAAGTCATTGACACGAACTTCACGTTCATTTTTTGCGCTTTTCAGTTTAAGTGTGGCGTCAAGCGCCATGCATGCTGGCGACAGGTCCGCAGCAGGTCTGGCGTTAACCAGATTTCCACCGATCGTGGCGCGGTTACGTATTCCCGGAGCGCCCAGCCGCGAGGCGGCTATACCAATAGGCGCAAAACGCTCCAGAATTAGTTCATTTGTTGACAACTCAGCGGCAGTCACAGCCGCGCCAATTGTGACACCGTGATTCTCTCTCTGGATGATTACGTCAATTCCCGGGATTTTTTGCAATGAAATTAAATGACTCGGTTTGTCAATCTTAAGTTTCATCCGCACCAGGACATCGGTTCCACCGGCCAGAATCCTGGCGGCGCCTCCCATCTCCGAGAGCAGGCGTAACGCCTCTTCCAGCGTAGCTGGTTCATGATAATAAAATTTGGGTAGGAGCATGCTCCATTCCTTCCGTTAAAATAATGGATGTTAGAAGTTTTATATCGACTTCAAGTGAAAAGGTTTTGTCAGTGGCTGATTATCGGAATCATGCCTTTATTTATATGACCACGCAAAACTTTCGCCATGTCCGGCTTGACAGTTTTTAGTCTTTGCGAAGACCGGCAAACCTCGATTCTAGTTCTTCCCGAGCCAGTTTGATAGCCGAGTCTGTGATAAACCATTCGTCAATCTGAGTTCCAAGCCATTTCACATGCGTGTCAGGATCAATGTGAAAACGCTCGCAGTCTATAACCAGCGCCTCGGGGGAATAACGCCAGAGTTTGTCGGCGTCTTTTACTAAAGCGTCGTTAATGGATAACGCGGCTTTGCGAGAATCATGACCCAAGATGATTTCAGCTATTTCGTCAATCACCGCTGTATCCCATTTGAGCTGTTGAAGAATCTCTCGCGCCAGCCTCGATCCTTCCACTTCGTGGACCCGATTGAGAGTCCTGTCGTAATCTTTAGGACCAAAAGCTTTTAATTGCAATTCTTCCGGAACCATCTTCCAACCGACATCATGAAGAATTACGGCCGGCTTTACGATAGACTCAATACCACCTTCGATCTCAAGCAATTTCGAACAGAAAGCATAGGATACTTTCATGTGTATGTCATTATTTCTGGTGTTGAGATATGGCTTTGCCAGTTCATATACTTCCTGGAATTGCCCAAACATGACAGACTCTCCCTTTTTGTGTCATTCCTTGAATTCCAGGATACAAAAGCCATTATCCTGCAGGTTCTTTCTTAGTTTTTCGGAACCCTCCCCACCGGTCCGCAACACAACGCGAGCTACCCCATTCTTGCCTTCTGGAACCGTAAACAGGGCTCGTATCGGGCAACCACTTTCCTCAACTATCCGGAGTATCGTCGTCAAAGTGCCTTCCTGAATGTTAACGTCCTTCAGAGTAATGCGGGTGCATTCGTGTCCCACTTCCAGCAGCTTGTAAAGCATTACAAAGATTTCTCTGTCGGAAAGCACCCCGACCACTTTGTCTCCATCCATGACGGGAAAAGTGCTCATGGTAAGTTTTCGTCCCTTCATGAGCACGTCTTCGACGCTATCATCCACAGAGACAGTGACCGGCATTCGGACCATCACGTCCTTGACTTTCAGCTTATTGCAAAAGTAGTCGAGTTCGCAGGAATTCCCACTCTCGCTGACACACGTTGCGGCTTCGCTCAGGTCTCTTCGGTGAACAACGCCCCTGAGCCTACCATTGTCAACAACCGGTAACATCTTCAAATTATTTCTGGAAATGAGAGTGACAGCTTCTACAGCCAGGGCGTCACTTGATATCGACAATTTTTGAGGTTGCATCCAGTTTCTAACGAACATGGTATCCTCCGTGATCGTTTGCGGACTGTTCCGGTCCTAAAAAATGGGTTGGGGGTGACATGTGTATCATGTCACTGGTTCGCATTTGTTTCGCAAAGTTTGCGGCTAACGGTTGTCGTCGCTATTCACTGTAGCTGGAAAAAGCTCCAAGCAAGCAGATTCAACGGCTTTGGCAAAAGCCTCATCTTCAAGATTGGCGTCTACCTCTTTGACGGTTACATGATCAGATTCGAGAGTTTCTTTCAACGTGTTCAGAAACAACCTGTCCTGATCTCTGTCAAACATGGCTCCTGAAGGCGGATCAACAGCCGACCAACCTTGCATTGGAAACAGAAAAATGACTGGCCCGGTTGCTTGATTAAGCTTTTGGGCAAAAACTTTGGCAACACCGACAATTTCCTCATCAGAAACCCGCAGAAATGTACGCAGTTCATCGAGTTCAAATTTCCGGCGTTGATGATGTTCCGGTTTGTAGTGAGATTTACGAGGACTCGTCAGGTTAACCCCTCCTGGAGCTATTACCTGTGGAATCCCAAGTCTTGCAGCGTTTGTCAAACGATTTGGACCTGCAGCTCTCATCCCGCCTAGAAATTCCTCTGCAGCTCCACCCGGAGCCAATTCTACGACTGCGTCAAAAAAGCCTTCGGAAATCATGTTCTCCATCGCTCTGTCACAAATACCGGCGGCTGAGAAGCCTATCACCTGGTATCCTTTGGTTTCCAGACTTTTCCGTACGTGATGAGCGCATCTTTCGGTAGGACCGAACATTGACATGGCCACGAGGGGGCTATTATTATCACGCGATGATTCAACCGTGAGCGCGTTGACCATGCACATTGAGCTAATTGCAGCGGCGGCTCTATCGAGAAGATTAACCAGAGGTTTGGACAAACCTGAGATTTCTATCACCGTATGAAGCACCGCAATATCCCCTGTGCCTATGTATCGGGTAGCTAGACCCGGCAAAGCCGCAGTCGAGCTAACCATTAATTTGGGAACGCCAAATGGCAAAGCTCTCATGACATCAGTCGCCATCAGGCTGCCGGTAGAGCCCCCCAAACCAATCACACCGGCCAGGCGTCCTGATTTAAACAGATCAGTCGTTATTCTCGTGGCTCCATCAATCATTTGCCTGGTAATTTTCTTTCTCTCCTTGGATAACCGAATCTCCTCGATGTCCACACCAGCCGCACGCGCAGTCTCCGTCGATGTTATGTCAGCTCCGGAATATTCTCCGGACATGCTCATGTCCAGGATGGAGCAGGCGCAGCCCCTGTTATTGATGGCATTTTTCAGATAAAAGGTCTCCGGACCCTTGGTGTCAAGTGTTGACAAGAGCAGCGCCACTCGTTCCATCAAGATTTTACCTCCGCTTCAGTCTTTTCCCTGATATCCTTTTTTAGCGCTTCCTTGTTAACTTTCCCGGAATCGCCTACTGTTGGAAATTCTGATACGACCTCAAGCCGCTCCGGAAGTTTGAACATAGCTATGTTTTTCGTTTTCAGGAAATCGACCATCTCTTTAAAAGTGATTTGTTGACCAGCTTTGGGAATTACATAGGCGCAAGCCCGTTCTCCCATCTCCCTGTCGGGATAACCGACAACAGCTACCGAGGCTATCTTGGGATGATCATTCAACAACCCCTCGATTTCAGCAGGGTAAATATTTTGCCCACCCCGGATGATCATGTCCTTTGCCCGTCCAAGAATCCACAGGCATTCCTGGTCGAACTTGACAATATCGCCAGTGGTAGTCCAGCCATCCGGATCAAAGACCGTGGCGGTAAGCGCTTCATCACGATAATATCCCGCTGGAGCATGAGGTCCACGGAAATACAGAACACCCGGTTCTCCATCGGGAACCTGATTCTTGTTCTCCTCATCCATTAGTCTGACCTGGTTTCCCGGGAGCATTCGACCAACTGTTCTTCGTCGCAGGTCGCGGGAGTCTTCCACGCGGCATCCGGAAACCGATCCCATATCCTGAGTTCCAAGATCGCTTGTAATCGATGCCCCAAAGGCCCGTTCTGCTTCCTCGGCAATCTGTGGGGATAGATAACCTCCGGCGGAACGGATGAAGCGCAGCGAACTCAGATCGTATTTGGTCGTGTCAGCGTCAAGCATTCTCACCAGGTGCGTTGGCACAACCCCAATGGCCGTTGCCTTTTCTTTTTCAATGAGAGCCAATGCGCCATCTGGAGAGAATTCTTCCAGCATGACGGTCTTTGCGCCCGCAATCGGGGCCGCAAAATAGGTTAGAGTTCCGGCGGCTCCTCCAGCGTGCGGAGCAATAGCCATCGTGATGTCATCCTTAGTGAGATTCCAGATGTCCACCCTGCCTTTTGACGTGCAAACCCTCGGCGCAATAGGCCATTCAACTAGCTTGGGAATTCCCGTTGTTCCGGATGTTGTGGTCAGTAGCGCCACATCCCAGAAAGGATCCAGCCTTCTCTCCGTAAAAACAGACTCGTCAATAGGCTTTTGAGCACGCTCATTCACCATACGGGTAAGCGAAAAAGTTCCCTCCGGAGCCGAAGGCGGCACTTCATCGTCGAAGAGAAAAATATTCTTCAAGTGCGGGAACTGTTTTTGAAGTCCCTGATACATTTCAAGGTAATTGAATTTGTTGTAAACATTCACGATGACAACGACCGATGCCTCGGTGCGTTCTACCATGTATTCAAGTTCACGTTGCCGGAGGTATGGATACACTGTGAGAGAAATCAGGCCAGCCCTCTCACATGCTATCCTGGCTAAAAATCCGTAAACACTGTTGGGCGACTGGATGATTATACGGGAATGTTTGGGGATTCCCATT
>Ga0067045_1030836_pt1 | contig 13964 bp, 15 predicted proteins | sample TerdegcTABiofilm_FD_59184 | JGI IMG/M metagenome (GOLD analysis project Ga0067045, IMG submission 59184) | Combined Assembly of (Gp0054472, Gp0054536) Wastewater bioreactor microbial communities from Singapore -Terephthalate degrading...
TAAGGAGCGGCAGTTTCCGGATTGAGCATCCGCAACCAGGATTTTACCACCGTATCGGCAGTAATCGGTACACCATCACTCCAGGTGGTCTTGCGGAGTTTGAAGGTATAAACGGTTCTGTCCGCATTGGTGGTCCAGCTTTCTGCCAAACCGGGGATTCCTTCCGCGGTCTTGGGGTCGTAAGCCAGGAGACCTTCGAAAATAGCCTCGTAAAGTCTGTGTTCCGGCACACCGGAGATGAGATGCGGATCCAGAGATTCCGGTTCAGCACCATTTACAAGGATAAACTCATCGCCCTTTGCAGCCTGCTGTTGTCCTGCTGCAAAAATAGAAACAGCGATGAGAACCATCATGAATACCAGAAATGTTTTTTTCATTAGTCCTCCTTTTCCATACAAATAACATGAATGGAAATTTATCTAGAACAAGTTTACCTGAAAAAAATTCATTTGACAATGGAAATATAGATATTTCTATAAGCGGAAATCCCGGATTTTACTTATTGGTACTGTCCAGGTCTCCCCTGTTCTTCTTCTATGGAGTTCCACCTCCTCCGACTGCAGATGTTTTTCTGAAACCACAACCCTTAAGGGGATGCCGATCAAATCTGCATCCTTCAATTTAACACCCGCTGATTCCTCCCGGTCATCGTACAGAACCTCCTCCTCCCCCAAAAAGGAATGAATCTTTTCTGCTGTTTCATAGACCTTCCTTTTTTTGCCCACCGGGATAAGATAGAAACTGAAAGGACTTACTGTTCTGGGCCAGATAAGACCGTGATCATCATGATTGGCCTGGGCAATGGCTCCCACAAGCCGACCTATACCGATTCCATAAGATGCCATAAGCGGTACAGATCTTACATTCCTTTCCGACAGAAAGGAGAGACCCAGGGTCTTGGGATAGAAATCCCCCAGTTTGAAGATGTTTCCTAGCTCCACAGCCCGGATCTCCGTGAGGGGCTGACCGCATTGATAGCATCGGTTGTCTGCTTTTACCCTGACAATGTCGCCGGTAAGGGAGGCTTCAAAATCCCTGCCGAAGTTTACATTATTATAATGATACTCCGGTTCATTGGCTCCAAGAACCAGGTTTGTAGAATTGGCCACAGTATCATCCACCACAACGATTACTCCCTCCTTGATTCCCAAGGGGGAACAATAGCCAGGAACAAGACCAAACTGTTCAAGTTCTTGATTAGTGGCAAGCCTTTGAATGGGAACCCTCATGAACCTGGAAAGCTTTTCCAGACTTACCTCATAATCCCCCCTTACAACCGCCATAACCAAGCCCTTTTTACTGGAGTAAACCATAGCCTTGCCTACGGAACTGGCGGGCTTATTAAGGAAAGCAGTAAGCTGCGGAATTGTGGCACAATCTGGAGTTTTTATCTTCTCAAGAGGCAGCGGGGTTCCGGAGCTGTAGCCCTTTATTCCAATAGCCACCTCCCGGTTTGCCCTGTAGCCGCACTTTTCACAGGAAATTACAATATCATCCCCTATTTCCGAAGGCATAAGGAATTCATAGGCCTTCTCCCCTCCCAGAGAACCCACCGCTGATTCTGCTGTAATCACCTCAACTCCGCAGTGCTTAAAGATCCTTTTATAAGCCGCAAACATCTTGGGAAAAAAATTGTTCAGATCCCCATAGGAGCGGTGAAAGGAGTAGGCATCCTTCATCAGAAACTCCTTTGCTCTAATAAGGCCGGCGCTAACCTTTTCCTCGTCCCTGAATTTGCTTTGAAACTGATAGAGAAGGACAGGAAGATCCCTGTAGGAGATAAGACTGTTTTTAACCAGATCTACCATAGCCTCCAGATGGCTTGGGGAAAGAATCAGATCCTTGCCGTCCCTGTCCTTAAGCTTTAACAACTCCTCATCCCTTAAATCCGCCCTGCCACTTTGCTTGTACAGATTCAGGGAGGTTACAAAGGGCACCTGGACTTCCTGACCTCCCAGATCCTCCAGTTCCTCCTTGATAATCCTTTTTACCTTCTCCGCAACCCTGTATCCCAGGGGGAGAAAGGAAAAATAACCGGATTCCGGGGATCGAACAAAACCAGCCTGAAGAAGATAACCCCCTCCCCTCGATATCTGACCGGAGGGTAAATCCCTAAGGGTTTTACCCAGAATTCTGGAGTATTTCATAGACCTATTTTATGTTTATCCATCAATTCCGGTCAAGACAACAAAATAGGCTTGACTAGTCCCGGAAGTAAAAGGATATTGTAGAGAGGGTTTTTAGTTTTAATACAACAAAAATCACTAAGCACAGGAGAGAAGGTATGAGTATTATAGAGTACATTGAAGCAAGGGAGATCTTGGATTCCCGGGGAAATCCCACGGTAGAAGTGGATGTGGTTCTGGAAGACGGATCCATGGGAAGGGCAGCAGTTCCATCGGGAGCCTCCACCGGGGCTCATGAGGCCGTTGAATTGCGGGATGGAGATAAAAAGAGGTATCTGGGTAAGGGCGTTCTAAAGGCAGTGGATAATGTTAACAACATTATTGCCGCAGAGATAGTAGGCCTGGATGCTTTGGATCAGGTAGATATTGACCGCACCATGATCGAAATCGACGGAACTCCGAATAAAGGCAGGCTTGGAGCCAATGCAATCCTTGGAGTTTCCATGGCTGCGGCAAGAGCAGCAGCAGCCTATCTGGATATTCCCCTCTTCAAGTACCTGGGTTCCTACCATACCTCTGTTATGCCTGTCCCTATGGCTAATATCATTAACGGCGGATCCCATGCCGACAATTCGGTGGATTTTCAGGAATTCATGATAATGCCCGTTGGAGCCCCCTCCCTTCGGGAAGCGGTAAGGATGATGGCGGAGATTTTTCACACCCTCAAAGGGATACTTAAAGATAAAAAGTACAGTACCTCGGTGGGAGATGAGGGAGGCTTTGCCCCAAACCTGAAATCCAACGAGGAGGCTTGCGAACTTATAATAAACAGCATAGAAAAGGCTGGCTACAGACCTGGAGAGGATATATACCTTGCCCTGGATCCTGCGGCATCGGAGTTCTTCGATGCTGGTAAGGGGAAATATGTTTTTAAAAAGTCCGATGGAAGGGAGCTGTCTCCCCAGGAGATGGCAGATTTCTGGGTAGAATGGGCTAAAAAATACCCCATCATCTCTCTGGAAGATGGAATGGCGGAAGACGACTGGGAGGGATGGAAGGCCCTTACCGCCAAGCTGGGAAAAAAGATCCAGCTTGTAGGGGATGATCTTTTTGTTACCAACACCGAACGACTTGCCAAGGGAATAGAGGAAGGGGTAGCAAATTCGATCCTTATCAAGGTTAACCAGATAGGCACCCTTACAGAAACCTACGAAGCTGTCGAGATGGCAAAGAAGGCACGGTATACAGCTGTGGTTTCCCACCGGAGCGGGGAAACCAGCGATGATTTTATTGCCGACCTTGTGGTAGCCTTGGAAACAGGACAGATTAAAACCGGATCCCTCTCTAGGTCGGACAGGCTTTCCAAATACAATCAGCTTATGAGGATTGAGGACCTTCTGGAAGGTATTGCCACTTATCCAGGCAAAAAGGCCTTTTACTCCATTTAATAGACCTGTTATTAGGAAATAAATATTAAGGGGCTGTCCAGAATCTGCAACTGGCTGCCCCTTTTTTATGTCTTAAGGGTTTTTTCAATACTCTATGGAAAAGGTTCTGAAGGTTCCCCGGGCAGGGAGGTACCGTTTATCTATCCTTGAAACAATGGCACCCGGCGGTCCGCGATCCAGCCACTTAAGATACTCTTCCAAAACCCCGGCAGGCCCCTCACAGTGCACAGTTACAGAGCCATCCCGTTCATTTCTTACCCAGCCTGTTAATTTAAGTTGTACGGCCCTTTGCCGAGCGGAATAACGGAATCCTACCCCCTGCACTCTTCCGAAAACCTTAGCTTCCAGGGCAAGGAGGGAACGATCAGTCATGCCTCTCCCTTAAGACCTTTTCCAGACGAGAGGCAAGATCGCCGTAATCGAAGGGTTTATAAAGTACTTCAAAGGGTATAGGGAATTCGGGGCGCAGGAAACCGCTGGTAATGAAGATGATTTTATCCCTGCAGTATTTTTTTAAGAATTTTATCCAGTAGTCTCCTCCCAGGAGGTCCATTCTGTAATCACTTATTATAAGGGCTACTTCATTATCCAGAAGTTGTTTTATTGCCCCTACTCCATCCGAGGCAACCAGAACTTTATAGCCCTTCTTGAGGAGATAATCTCTCAAGGTAAGACGGATAGCATCCTCGTCCTCTACAAGAAGAATTAGCTCCTTTTTATCTTCTTCCATAGTTTTGCCCCATATTATGCCAGGGTAGTAATGGTTTCAATAAGTTTGTCAAAATCCACCGGTTTTGGGAAAAAGGCATCCGCTCCCTCCTGTAAAATCTGTTCCCGGGTCGAAGCTTCGTCCAGTCCGCTTATGGATATTACAAGGGGTTTGCCGATTTCATCCGCATTTTTTATTTTATTGCACAGCTTGAATCCGTCAATACCAGGCAGATCTATATCGAGAAGCACAATTCCTGGTTTTTGTTCGGAAAGAATCTTTCCAGCTTCAAAACCATCAAAAGCCTGAAAAAGATCATACTGAGGGAGTTTTCTTAGAAAGAGCTCCTTAAGAAGATTGTTAAGCTCCACATCGTCATCCACAATCAGGAGCTTCTCCCTTCCCTCCTCTCTGGTAATCCTGAAAAGTTCCTCCGGTATCCTCATTCCCCTGGAATTGAGAAAATCCAGCAGATCCTCGGCGTAAATTCTGTACTGACCTCCTGGGGTAGTGAAGGCCTTAAGATGGCGGTTCTTTATCCAGTTGATGGCGGTTTGATTTACAACCCCACAGATATTTGCCACTTCCAGGGCCGAAAAAATTCTTACCTTTCTGCCGCTTTTCGCCATATCTCTTTTCCTTTATAAGACTTATGGAAACCTAATGCTCAAATAAAGTGTAGTAATTATATCCAATATGTCAATAGTCTGAATCTTTCCGTTCCCTGAGATATTCCCTAATCCTAGAATAAGAAAAACCCTTGGCCTGAAATCTCTGAATGAGCTCCTCTTCCGGTAGCGGAGCTTTAATGGTAAGCTTTTCATAAAGCCGATCCAGAAGCTCCCTTTCCACCTCCGTGGTATACACCTCCTCCAAAGCCTTGAGTGCGGTCTCTCGGTTTAATCCTTTTTGCAGCAGTCTGGAAAAAAGCATAGTATAACCTTCCGGATTCCGCCTAATTCTGGAGGAGAGGTAATTTACCGCGAATCTTTCATCGGATAAAACCCCCTCCCTCCGCAGGGATTCCAGGACCTGTTCAATCACATCCTGAGGAAAGCTCTTGTTCCTCAGCTTTTCCCTTAGTTCAAAGATCGAATGATCCCTCAAAGAGAGGAACCGGAGAGCCTTGTTATAAGCCTCCTGTCGTTTTGAGGCTTGGCGAATTCTATCTATTGCCTCCGGCGACAGATCCTTGCCGTGATAAAGATCCTCCGCCGCTATAAAATCCCAGGGGATAAAAAAAGAGGAGCCTCCTGTCAGGGTTACCTTTGCCGTAACCCCTCCGGCTCCTCTCAATTCTATCCGCTCAATGATTCCATTACCGTTTGGAGAACTGGAATCTTCTTCTGGCTTTTCTTTGGCCATACTTTTTCCGTTCCACCATTCTTGGATCCCTGGTAAGGAAGCCATTGGCTTTTAATACAGAGATATTTGTCTGATCATAGGCTACCAAAGCCCTGGAGAGTCCATGCCTGCAGGCTTCTGCCTGACCCGTTACTCCTCCGCCCTTTACATTTACCAATACATCAAATTTATTAAGAGTATCTGTAACCTCTAGGGGCTGCCTTACGGCAAAGCACTGTTCCTTGCTTCCGAAGTAATTATCCAATTCCTTGCCATTAATTACGATCTTGCCTTCTCCCTGTCTTAGGAAAACCCGGGCAATGGAGGTTTTCCTTCTCCCTGTTGCAACAGCTAAATTCTTAATCACGTAACATCTCCTCTATAACTATTGAATAGTTTCCGGTTTCTGCGCGGCATGAGGATGCTGTGCACCGGCGTAGATCTTAACATTCCTGTATAATTTTCGTCCCAGGGGACCCTTTGGAAGCATTCCCCGTATCGCCTGCTCCATCGGGAAGGTTGGTTTTCTAGAGATAATAGACTCGTAGTTTTCCGCCCTTAAACCACTGTTGTAACCGGAGTGATGGTAGTATACCTTCTGCTGGGGTTTTCTTCCGGTAAGACAAGCCTTTTCAGCATTTACTATAACAACATAGTCCCCCATCTCCTGATTAGGAGCGAAGCTGGGTTTATGTTTTCCTCTTAAAAGTACCGCAGCCCTTACTGCAACCTTTCCCAATCTTTTTCCATCCGCATCAATAAGGTACCATTTCCGTACCTGGTCTTTCGGTTTTACCTGAATCGTATCCATTGTATCTGCCTTAAACAATAAAATAAGGGATCCTTCTCCAAAAGATATGGAGAAGGCCGTTCGGTCATATTTCCATATTTGAATAATCTTGTCAATAAGGAGGGGCTTTTACCTAGATTCATAGCCCTCCCTTAGCCTAGGTCTCCCCCTTTTCTTCCTTAGGAGCAGCGGTATCTTCTGTAGTCTCCTCCTGCTCCTCCTTCTTGGACTCTATCTTATCCTTTATATCCGCTATACCGATAAATACTGCAATAAGACCGATAAACACCGCAAGAATCGGTATTCCTCCCTTTAATACCAGGAGTACCTCCTTGCCCCAATTGAGTCCCATAGGTAATACAGAAAAAACAGTGAAAGCAATAAGTAAAAGTCCGATTATAAGTGCTGTCATTCCTTTCCTCCTAAGCTTTTACAAATCCTTATAAATTCCCACTCCCCTTCAAGGATAAAATCGGGAATCAAGGTATAATCAGAAGTATCGGTTTCTATTAATGAAGTCTAGTCTGTCGAACAGCAATAATAAGGCCTATTCCATAGAAGATCAAGGGGAGATTTGTAAGAACAACCTGAGCCACTGGCAGTCCCCAGAGGATAACCCTTTTGGTAGAGACAATTCCGAAAATTTCAAAGGTTGTAACCATAATCTCGCCATACTGAAGGATTGTTCCCAGAATTACAAACATCCAAGCGGAATCCCTTGTTCTGGACCATAAAAGAATGGCAAGAAAGGTTACAAAAGCCCCAAGGACAAGACGGCTTACCATAAGAACAAGTTCATCCAAAGGGATCATTTCCACTCCTCCAGGGCCTTCCTGAATAATTTTAACTCCCCGGGAGAATATTCGCCCGGAATTATATTTACCGGCGGATAATCCGGATCCAGGATAAACCCGCAGGCTAACATATGGGAAAAAAGGTCTCTATAACTCTTTTCGTCTCCCAGATAGGTAAAGTATATACCCTGGCGAAGGAATTTATGCTGGGAAAGAAAATTCCATTCCTCCACATCCCTACTCTCCTGGGTATTCAACAGGCTGTGAACCGCTTTGCAGGCTCCGGCAAGGAATACCGGGGATACCTCCTCATCCAGAAGATTCTTCTTAGAAGAATCCTCTCTTAGACAGAGGACCCAGGGTGTTTCAGAGAAGGGGAAGGGTATTACCGGAATCAGTCCGTCAAGTCGGTCGGGAACAGGAGTGTAGGGTCGATATAAAGAGATCCCCTGATGGGAAGGCTGCAAATTCCTTTCTCCTGGTAAAATTGCTCCAGGGTTCCTCCCTGGCTCGATTATTTTGAAATCCTTCTCGAGAGAGCGGATCAAAGAATCCCGGTTCCTATAAATAACAACCTTCGGATAACCGGGAAGCCAAAGATTCAGGGCCTTTTTTAGCCGCCGGGCATATACAGAAGGATATGGGGAGTATAATCCCCGGTCCAGAATCCTTTTCAGCTCTGCAGTTACACCTTCTGTTCTATGCCCCAGAAGCGCTCGACCCCCATTCTGATAGAGATCGAGAAGCCGCCTTCCCTTCTGATCGTAGACTCTGTAACCTCTTGCCCTTTTTACAGCAGGTATTCCTTCAATCATCCCAGGAGATCCTTTCCAATTTCTGATACTTTGGTATTATCTGAGCCGTTCTGCCCGATTCAAACCTGACCTTTACAGCAAGATCGTTCCCGCGGCTTATCCTTTCCACAATGATACCTGCGCCGTAAGATTCATGAAAAACCGCCATACCCAGGGGATATTGTTCCTCCTCTCCGGTAGCCTCTCCCTCCACCTCTAAAAGCCCCTCTTCTATCTCTGAGATAAACCGAGACGGATGCAGGGAGGAGAACCTTCCCCATCTTAGTCTCCTGCGACAGGAGATCAGGTATAATTCCTGTTTTGCCCGGGTTACGCTAACATAAAAGAGCCGTCTTTCCTCTTCGATATTTTCATTACTGCTTCCTTCCCAACCTGGAAAGGTTCCTTCCTCCAGGCCTGTGATTATCACCCTTTCAAATTCCAGCCCCTTGGTGTTGTGCATGGTGATGAGGGAGACCCTTGCATCCTCCCCAAAATCCTCCTGCCTGGAGGATCTGTCCAGGGTTGAATTCTCCAGAAAACGTACCAAAGATTCCAGGCCTGCATCGTAACTTGAGGCTGAGCTTATAAGCTCCTCCAGATTATCGATCTTCTGTCTGGCAGTAATAGAATCCAGGGAGTTATAATGATCGTACAGTCCTGAATCCTCCATAACTACCTTTATTAACTGGTAGAGGGGTAGCTTGGGCACAAGGCTCGAGAATTTTTCCATTAAACCCACAAAGGATCTGATTTTATCCCCTGTTTTGGAACTGCCCTCCTTAGCGGTTTCCAGGGCAGCATTGGGCAGATCCAGATTATATTCACGGGCTTTTACCAGGATCTTTTCCTGAGTGCTTTTACCGATACCCCGGGCTGGTTTATTGACAATCCTTTTAAAGGCTACCTCATCCAGAGGATTTACCAGGAGGGACAAGTAAGCAAGAAGGTCCTTTACCTCCTCCCTCTCGTAAAACCTTAGAGCTCCTACAAGCCGGAAGGGAATCCTAAGCCTGTTGAAAAGGGTTTCAAAGGGAAGGGACTGGGCATTGGTTCTATAAAGGATTGCAGTTTCCAGGGAGGGTTCCTCCCGGATAAGCTTGGCGCAGATCAGCGCCTCCTCTTCCTGATCCTCGCAGAATATCAATCTTCCCCTTTTGCCGGAGGGAAGTTCTGTCCAGAGGGTTTTTCCCAATCTTCCGCTGTTGTTGGAAATCACCGAGGAAGCCACCTTTAGGATCTCCGGGGTGGAACGGTAATTCTGTTCCAGCCGGAGCAAAGTGGTTCCTGGAAAACTTTTTGGAAAGGAGAGGATATTGTCCACCTCTGCCCCCCGGAAGCTGTAGATGGACTGATCATCGTCCCCCACCACGGCAATATAGGCACCGCGGCTTGCCAGAAGCTTGAGAAGCCGGAACTGTATGGTATTGGAATCCTGATACTCATCCACCAGAATCACCGAGAACCGTCCGCAGAGTCTCTCCAGGATATCCCTGTTGACCCTTAGAATCTCTACAGGGAGCATAAGCAGATCTCCGAAATCCACATTCCCTGTTTTTCGTAGTTTTTCCTGGTACTCCGTATAAATCTCTGCAAACCTTGGAAGACGGCTCTGTTTCGCAGAATCCTCCGGCAGAAGTCCCGCATCCTTCGCCCTGGCTATAGCCTTCTGGTACGGAGAGAGCTCCTTTTTTGTCTTTCCTGTTTTAAGATCCGAAAGAAGGGAGAGGGAGTCATCGTCATCGTAGATTGAAAATCCCGGAACCAAACCTGCCTGGGCGGCATTTCTTCTTAAAAACCAGGCTCCAAAGGAGTGGAAGGTGCGGATCATAACCCCCCGGGCCAGGGGAGTGAGGGAAAAAACCCTCTGTTCCATCTCCCTGGCAGCCTTGTTTGTAAAGGTTACTGCCAGAATCGACCGAGGATCCACATCTAGGCAGTCAATCAGATAGGCAATTTTGGTGGTTATTACCCGGGTTTTTCCCGATCCTGCTCCGGCAAGGATCAGCAGGGGCGACCCTTCATGGAGGACCGCCTTTCTTTGACTTTCATTGAGGCGTTGAAGATACTCCGGTTCCATACTATGACGCATTATACCCTGTTTTACACCATCTACAACAGGACCGCTTCCAGATCAAGATTGTTTCTTTTAATAATTTTACATCTTACCCTGGCGCCAGGAGGCTTTATTCCCCGGACAATAACTGCACCATCTACCTCCGGGGCCTGGAGGTATCCCCTGCCCAGGGAAAGAGTCTCCTCCTCGAAAATCTCCTCTATTAAAACATCCAGTTCCATCCCTGTGAAACCTTCCATTCGCTTTTCACTTATCCCTGTCTGAAGGCCTTGAAGATCCTCCAGCCTTTTTTGGAGTGAAGCTTTGGAAGAGAAGGAGCCGGAGGAAGTTTTGTATCCGCTTGCCGGGGTTCCCTCTTCCTTGGAATAGATAAAGAAACCTGCCCAATCCAGAGCCGCGCTCCCGATAAAATTTTGGAGAGCCAGATGATCTTCCCTCTCCTCTCCGGGAAAACCGATTAGAAAGGTAGACCGAACCACAGCCTCGGGAACACTATTACGGATTTTATCCAGCAATTTAAGATAGGTATCTCCCTCCCCCCTCCTTCCCATCCGGGAGAGGATCCTTTTGGAGGAGTGCTGAAAGGGAATATCAAAATAGGGAAGCACTGGTTTATCCTGCCCGCAGAGGGGGAGTATCTCCAGGGGGAAATTATCTGGATGAAGGTATAAAAGCCGTATCCAAAGCCCCTCCGAGAACTTCGCTATCTTTGTAAGGAGATCAAATAGACCGGGACCTCCCAGATCCTTTCCATAGGAGGCGATATCCTGGGCAATAAGATTAATCTCTTTTATCCCTTGATCCTTCAATTCCCGAATTTCCTGAACAATGGAATTCCAGTTTCTGCTTTTTAGATCGCCTCGGATTAGAGGAATGGCACAGTACGTACAATGATTGTCGCAACCTTCCGCTATTTTTACATAGGCGCTGGCTGGAAAATTCAAGAAACGGGTTCGTTTAACCTCTACAGACCCCCATTCAGGGATCTTGATGCTTCTGATCCCCCGGGAAAGATCCTCTACCGATTCCAGAACCTTGGAGAGATCCCGATTGCCCACAACTCCATCCACCTCTGAAAGATCCCGAAAAAGATCTTCCCCATAGCGCTGGGCAAGACATCCTGCCATAAGGATCTTCTTATCCGGATACCTTTTCCGAAAAAGGAGGGTCTCGTTGATCGACTCCTCCTTTGCCGGCTGAATGAATCCGCAGGTATTCACAATAATCAAATCGGCCTCTTCCGGATCCTCGGTGGGTAAGTAACCTTTCTGGGAAAGCAGTGCCATGATCTCCTCCCCATCAACCTGATTCTTTGAACAGCCTAGGGAATGGAGGTAGAAATTCTTAATAGACCGGGACAAGGGTAAGTCTGTATCTTTCTGTTTGCTCATCTTTTACCCAGGTAACCAACGTGGTGACTACCTCTCCGGGGCGGCCCAGGTCTACATCCACCCCTCCTATTTTGGGCTTGAAGGATCCGGCATTAGAGACCCAGAGGCGCACCTCCTTTTGGATATCCATAAGCTGAAAGGTTTCTCCTTTATGGAAATATCTTTCGTCCCTCTCCTGATTATCCACAAGATACCGGAAAAGACAGTAGCCCCGGAAAACTGCACTTATTTCAAAGGGTTTTGGTGTATCCGACTCCAGGATGATCTGTGGATTCCGCCTTCTAGAAGCCTCGTTTGTGGAACCTACAGAGGGAACGGAAATCACAGGAGATTCTGAATCACCGGCTAAGGCCACCACACCCTGGGGCTGGCTTCCGCTTTGTGGTATTGTGGACTGAATGAACCGGTCCAGCCGTAATACAGTGGTTTTATTGTCAGTATCGATCTCCCGGATATAGACCTTAAGCTCCGCATCCGCATCTCCATCCAGGTCAAGATTCTGTATATCTCCCCCTTTCAATTCCACTGTTCTATCCCCTATCTCCAGAACCACTGTTTCTCCTATCTGTCTTAGTTTTATGGTGTAGTCAACACCCTTTACATTGGCAGAAATAATCTGACCTTCCTGAAAGGATCTCTCTACTACCTCCTCCTTAAGCAGAAAAACATTTTCCGCCGCCTCCCTTTCCCTGTTTAGGGCAGCCTTTTCTGCTGCTCTTCTTTCCCTCCAGGAACCAAGGCTGGGATAAAGCAGGTAGACACCTCCCCCAATAACAGCAAGCAGGATTACTAGGATTATTGCAAAAATCGGAAATTTGCTCTTCTTTTTAACCAGAAGCTCTTCTATAGGGATCGGTTGCTCCTGCAGCATGGTATTCTTATAAAGACTTACCATCTCTGCAGAAGAAAGGCCGAGATAATCAGAATAGTTGGTTAAAAATCCCAGAAGATAAGGCTCCCCCGGGAAGGCCTTGAAATCTTCCTCCTCCAGGGCAGTCAGATACCTCTTCGATATATTCGTGTCCCTGGAAACCTGCTCCAGAGAATAACCGCGTTGTTCCCGGGCAGTTCTTAGTTTTTCTCCAATAGATTCCATAACACCTACTCTTCTGGTTCAAATAGAAAATTATTATACAGATTTGCAGTATTGGGAGGCTCATAACGGAAACGTCCTTCCGGGATGCCCTGATTCAAAAGTGTGTCCAGAAAATCAAGTTGAATTCTTTCATACTCCGCAGTTATGCCGGTGATCCGGCGGATGATCTTTGTCTCATTATTAACTGCTATCTCGATCTGTCTGAAACCCTCGTCAACACTTCGCCATTCCAGTTTAAGTTTAACCACCATCTCACTTCCTGGTTGGCTGGAGTCTAGTGGAACCGGTGTGGAGCCTGACTCGGTCATGTAGGAGATGCTGTACCTTCTTTTTAGTAAATTGAGACCCTGAACACTGGCAATGGTAGCTACACTGGTAGCGCTCCTCTTTTTTAACTGCTGGGTCATGGTAACCCTTAATTCCGGGATATATAAAACCAGAGTGGTTCCATCCACTACCAGAACCTGATCCTGGGGTTTTGTAAAATTTATGCGCAGCAGATTAGGCTTCTTGTAATACAGAACCCCTTCCATTACTCCGGAGGGTGTGGTAAAAACCACATCTGTCTCATAATCCTCTATTTTACCGTATTGCTCAGATACCAGGTCAAAGTATGTAAAGGCTGTTAAAATTTCCTGGCCTTTTAACGGTAGCAGGGAAAGGAAAAGAAAACCCAGAAGAAAGGGAATAGATTTTACAGATAGTGTTCTTATTGTATTCTCCATAGATTATAAAAATTTATCTTACTTATTGTGCCTTCTTTGTCAAGGCGCGCCTTCTTTAATAACTGTCCGTCTCCCCTGCCCCAGTTTCAGACTAATTCCCCTCCTCGGCGGCATATAATTTTACCAGGTATCTCAATTCCTTATCAGGAAGTTTTAAAACCCCACCGCATTCCCGGCAGGTAAAACGATTATTTACTATACAAGAGGAAGCACAGGCAACACAGTAAACCTTTCCGCAGAGGCTGCACCTTCCTGCCGGCGATTCCGGTCGCGGCTCGCCAATAAGTTTTACTGGAGGTTGCTCCTCTAGGTTCTTGGGGAAATACCACTTTCTACCGCAGGAAAAACATTCTATAGAATCCTCCAGACCCTTCCTTACCTCTTCTAGAATCTGGTCTGCCCTTTTTCCCGACATTCCGGTCTGCACCTCCATAGTTTTCAGCTTTAAGGCCTCGGTCTTTGCCGCAGGCAGATCTCCTAGAAACAAGTATTGCCTGGCTAGGGCCTCCCTAAATACCCTGCTCTCCGGATCCTTCCTTACCGCCTCCTTTAAGGCCGCCAAAGCCCTCTGATATTCTCCCTTACGCCCGGCAATAACACCCAAATTGTAGAAACAAGCTGCCGATCCACCCTGGGTACAGAGGGCTGCATAGAGTTCCTCGCTCCTGCC
>Ga0067045_1030837_pt1 | contig 13964 bp, 13 predicted proteins | sample TerdegcTABiofilm_FD_59184 | JGI IMG/M metagenome (GOLD analysis project Ga0067045, IMG submission 59184) | Combined Assembly of (Gp0054472, Gp0054536) Wastewater bioreactor microbial communities from Singapore -Terephthalate degrading...
GAGCCGCTGGTCAGGGCCGCGGAGCGCCCGATGCAGGACCACCAGCTCGTCAGCCGGCTGGTGCGTCTGCAGGCGCGGCGCGACGAGTTGGCCGCCGCCTTGGCGCAGCAGCGCACTGGGGCGCCGCTGGTCCGCTGCGCCGGCCATCTGCAGAGGTCCGCCGCGCTGAGCCTGGGGCGTGCCGGCCGGCTGGCGGACAGCAGCAGCGTGACCCTGGGCGCGCATCTGCAGCGCTGGGTGCAATCGCTGCCCACGGCCGAACAGCGGCTGCTGTTTCTCCAGCCGCGCCCCTTGAAGGGCGAGACGGCGGCCACCCCGGCAGTTCGCCGACCCGAGAGTGGCGCTGCGGGACGGGCGGACCGGCGCAGCCGGTACCAGCCGCCCCCCGAACGCGGCGGTCCCGCTTTCGGTGGCGGCAGCGGCGGTCGCGGTGGCAGCACGGAGGGCTGGTCAGGCGCGCGGATCGTCACGGCGACTGGACCGGGGTGGTACGTCCTGGCTGTGATGCTGGCTGTCTACCTTGGAGCCGCCGGGCGGCAATGGTGGCGGCTGTACCGCAGCGAGGTCTGGGGACGGTGAATGGGCCAGTGGTGCTAGTCGGTGTGCTGGCGGTCCTCTGCGGCGGAGCTACGGGCAGCGTGCTCCTGCTGTTCCGCGCCCGCGCGCTGCGCCGGGCCGAGAGAGTCTACGGCGTGGCCACCGCGCACCTGGCGCTGGTCGCCACGCTCATCGGCGCGGTAGCAGGCGCGGCCAGCGGTGGCCTGCTCGCCTACTACCTGTCGCTGCCGCATGCGGCCCGGCCGATCGAGTGGGTGGGGCGCGCCTCCTACTTCCTGATCGCCTGGGCGGCCGCAGGGCACACGCTGGCGCTGGCCCGCACGGCCATCCTGGTGCGGGGCGAGGCACGCGCCTGGCAGCAGGCGGGCGGCACGGCGAGTCGCACGCTGGGCGCTCGCCGACGGCAGGCGCTGGAGATGCTGCGCCGCCGGTATCCGCACTACGCGGACCTGAAGAGCCGCGACGATGCTGCCGTCGCTGAACTCGTCGGGTTGTTGGCCGATCCCTTGACCAAGGTTCGCCGCGATCTGGGCCGAATCCCGCTGTACGGGTACCTGGGGACCGTCTGCGGCATCCTGCTGATGGCCCAGAACCTGAGCGAGATCGACGCGGCCACCGAGACGTTCCGGGTGCTCGGCTCCATGGCCCAGGGACTGGTCCTGGCCTTCAACACCACCTTGATCGGACTGCTGGCCTACCTGCCGCTGCGCAAGGCGACCGACCACCTGACGGAGCGAGTCGGCTGGCTGGAGGACCAGTGGCTTCGGCTGCGCGATCGCGAGGAGTTGGAGCGATGAGCCGCTACGCGAGTCGGTTCGCCGACGAGGCCGAGGAGCACGACATCAGCAAGGAGCTCTTCCTGGGGATCATGATGCTGATGCTGTGCCTGGGCATCCTGGTCCTCAACGCCACGCAGCCGGTCTGGCGCGTCCATCGCCACGACCCTGCCCCCGGCGATGTCGTCCTGGTCTACACCCGCGACGCCATGGGACTGTCCCGTGACGGGCAGACTCTGGCGCAGAGGCTGAGCGAGCAGGAATTCCAGCGGTTGGTGGAGAGTCTGGTGAGCGAACCGGAGACCGATCTGCACCTGTTCCTGCGGGGCGGGAGTCGGGAGACCTTGGTGCGGCACGCCCTGTATGCGGATTCCCTGCTGTCCACCGATCCGCAGAACCAGAAGGTTCGTCCGGCCGTGTTCGTGCATGCCTGGTGAGGCTCATTCCTCCAGGACGGCCAGGACATCGGCGCCGCCGAGCAGCTCGTTGACGAAGGTGACGGTCGTGCGGCCTTCCTGCTGCGCCACCTTGTAGTCAGCGCCTTTCTTGAGCTCGCCGTAGCGGTCGACCAAGGCCACCAGTTTGCCCTCCAACGAGGTCCCCTCGCCGATGTCGACGAGACGCACCCCGCTGTCCGTGGGGGCCAGCGGCTTGATGGCGCGGTAGACCTTGCGCAGGCTGCGCCCCAATGGCCGCGTGGTCTCCAGGTAGCCGCTCTGCCGGAGCTCGCTTTCGGTCCCGGCCAACAGGCTGATGCCGTGGGTGGCTTTCTGGAGCTGGGCGACCTCGGTGCGAGCCTGGGCCAGTTCCGCTTCCATGGAGCGGATGCGGTCGCTCTGCCGCCGGATGCTGCTGTGCGCCTCCAGCAGGGCGGCGGCCAGGCTGTCGGATTCCTGGCGCAGGCGCGCGATCCGCTGTCGGTCCGCCTGCTTCTCCTCCTTCAGCCGCGCAATCTCGACCGCGAACTGCTCGTTGGTCTGCTCGTACTCGGCAGCCAGTTCGCGCCACTGGCGGACTTCTCTGCCGAGCTGCTGCACCGAGGCCAACAGCTTCTCGTTGACCTCCTGGGTGCTGTCCACTTGGGCGCGCCACTGGTCGAGCAGCACGTTGGACGCCTCGACCGCAAGGTTCAGCGAGTCGATCACCGCGTTGGCCGTCGCCAGGTCCTTCTCGAGCTGGGCGAGGGCCAGCTTCTCCTTGCTCGGCCCGCACCCGCCCGCGGCGATGCCGGCGAGCAGGACCCACAACCACCACACCCGTGTGCCTGACATGGCTGACTCCTGTGGGAAAAGGGGAATCGCCGCGCCTGCTGTCGGCCTCTACTTCTTCTCCCAGCGGTACAAGCTGTCGATCTTGGCCCGCATCAGATCGAGATCCTGACGCGCCTTGGCCTGCGCGGCGAGCGCCTCTTCCAGCTTCTTCTCCAGGGACTGCATGCGGCTCTGCACAGCGTCGTGGTTGCTGCTGGCAGCAGCCAGCAGGGAGGCCTGACCTTTCTGCAGGCCGGCAATCTGGCCGCCGAGCGTCGACATGCTCTCCTGCGCCGCGCTCAACTGTTTCTGGAGGCTCTGGACCGCCCGCTGCTGCGTCTCCAGCGACTCCCGCAGGCCGGCGTACCGCGCCTCCTCCTGGGCGTGCCGCTGCTGGCGCTGCTCTTCCACCTGGTCTCGGTACTTCTGGTGGCTGGCCAGCTCTGCGTCGAGCGTCTGCTTGAGCGCCCGGTACTCCTCGCTCTTGGCATCCAGCTCCGCCTGGGTGCGCTGGTGATTCTTGATCTCGTTCTGCAGGCGCGCGCGGATCTCGAACTCCGACGCGGTCAACTGCGCCTTCTCGTCGAGCTGGCGCACCAGCTTCTCGCTCAGCGCGGTCAACCGCCCGCTGAACTCGTCCATCTGCGCCTGGAGTTCGCGTCGGCTCTCTCTCTGGCGTTCGTAGTTGACGAACAGCACCAGAGCCATCATGCCGCCGCAGACCAGCGTCGCGTACGCGGCGAGCCCCAGCACGTGCTTGCGCTCGGGCTGCGGCACCAGGCGCAGCAGGCCGACGATGCCGCCCCACAGCAGGACGAGCCCTGCAGCCACTGCGGCGATGATGATGCGCACGGCGTCACCTCTCCGAGGTGCCGGGGCGCGGGCCACCAGCCTGGCAAGCTCTGGACACGACCCGCGGCGCGCCAGCAGACCCACAACCGCCGGCGACCGGAGAGCACGACAGGCTGCTGCTGCAGTGAGATTCCCCAAGCCGCCGCGCCTGAGGCACAATCCGGGCAAGAGTATACGCGGGCGCCGCCCGGGCGCGCAACCAACGCCCCGCGGACCGCTGCCGCGCCGACAGCGAGGGCGGGACTGCTTGCTCCGCACCGGCGCCGGCGCCTTATTAACGGGCATGCCGCGGCTGACCAGGCCACGGCCGCGGCGACCCAGGAGAGGGGAGAGAAGGACCATGCAGCGGGTGGTTGCCTGTATCGACGGCAATGGTCGCGGGGTGTGCATCACCGAAGAGGCACCCATGGTCGGAACTGGACAGGTTGGCGTGCGCGTGGCCGCGTCGCTGATCAGCCCGGGCACCGAGCTGGGCGGGGTGCCGGCGCTGCGCGCCCATCCCGAGCCAACGCGCAAGCCGCGGCCGTTCGGCTATGCCAATGCCGGCACAGTGGAGTGCGTGGGATCTGGCGTGACGCGGTTCCGTCCGGGGCAGCGGGTGGCCTGCATGGGGGCCGGATACGCGCTGCACACGGACTACGCTTGCGTGCCGCAGAATCTGTGCGTGGCCATCCCCGACGAGCTGGACTTCGCCGAGGCCACCGCGGCGCACCTGGCGGCCACCGCGCTGCAGGCCCTCCGGCGCGCCGAACCGCAGTTCGGCGAGAACGCCATGGTCATGGGCTTGGGGCTGGTGGGGCAGTGGTGTGCGCAGCTGGCGCAACTGTGCGGCTGCCACGCGCTGGCTGTGGATCGCCTGCCGCTGCGCGTGCGCCTCGCCCGCCAAGTCGGCATCGAACGGGTCGTGCTGGCGACCGAGGAAGACCCCGTAGCGGCGGCTGCCGAGTTCAGCGAGGGGCAGGGAATGGACTTCGGCATCATCGCCTTCGGTGGCGATGCCGGTGCCGCATTCGAGCAGCTGCGCGACAGCCTCGTGCTCTCGCCGGACGGCCACCGCATGGGACGCGTGATCGTGGTCGGCGGAGCGCGGATCAGCCACGTGTTCGCCGCCGCTCTGGGCAATGTCGACGTGCGCAGTTCGGCGCGCACCGGACCCGGCTATCACGACGCGGCGTACGAGCTGGGCGCGTCCTACCCGCCGGTCTTCGTGCCGTGGACCACCCAGCGGAACCTAGCCGAGTGCGTGCGCGCCATGGCGCGCGGGAAGCTCCAGGTGAAACCCCTGCTCACCCACGAATTCCCGTTGGCCGAGATCGCGGCCGCGATCGACGTCCTGGTGGAGACCCCGGAGCAGGCTCTGGGCGTGGTGCTGCGGCCCTAGGCTTGGCCAGCGATGGCCGCCGCCCGGCACGGGCGGTACCACCCAAACGATCAGGAGGCACGATGCGACTCGCAGGCAAAGTGGGCATCGTCACGGCTGTCGGCCAGCAGACCGGCATGGGGCGCGGGATCGCGCGGATCCTGGCCCAGGAGGGAGCCGACCTCGTGCTGAACAGTGCGTCTGCGGCCAGTGTCGACGAGGCGGTGGCCGAGATCCGGGCCCTCGGCCGGCGGGCAGAGGGAGTCGCCGGAGACGCGGCCAGCCGCGCCGTCTGCGCCCAACTGGTGCGGACCGCGGTCAGCGCGCTGGGCCGCCTGGACATCGTCGTCTGCAATGCGGGCATCAACACCTTCACGATGTTCGAGGAGACGTCGGAGGAGGCTGCCCGCCGCTGCGTGGACGTGAATTTCTTCGGGACCTTCAACCTATGCCAGGAGGCGCTGCCGGCGCTGAAGGAGCGCGGCGGCAGCATCGTGGTGATCACCTCCGTGCATGCCGAGAGCGCGTATCCTGGCAGTTCGATCTACAACTTCACCAAGGCCGGCCTCAATCATTTCGCGGCCACCCTGGGCATCGAGCTGGCACCCTATCGGATCCGCGTCAATGCCCTGGAACCTGGCTGGGTGCGGACCCCGGGCAGCACCGGCCATGTCACCGAGGATCAACTCGAGCAGGTGGCAAAGAACCTGATCCCTTGGGGCCGCATCGGCCAGGCCGAAGACATCGGCAGGGCCGTGGCGTTCCTGGTGTCGGCCGACGCTGACTACATCACCTCGTCGGTGCTGCGCGTGGATGGGGGCCTCATCGCGGCCGAACGCAAGAAGCTGGAGCTGTAGGGCCGAGCGGCACCCGTCGGCCCGGAGCCGCGGCGATCCGCGGACGCGCCCGCACCTGGTCAGACCGGCTCTCCGGTGAGCATGTGGATGCGGCCCTCCGGCCGGAACGAGACCGGTGGCGGGGCCACCCCCTCGCCGGCGATCATCCGGCGGAGCACCTGCTCCACGCCCTCGATGGCCGCGGCGAGCAATGCCTCTCCCTTGGCGCGGGTGGCCAGCGCGGCGCCTTCGTTCTGGATGTCGGCCGTGTGCACCCGCCTGGGGTCCAGGGCGAGCATGGTCGAGGTCTCGTACTCGCACGCATGCCCGGGCAGACGACCCAGCGCCATGTGCTGGCGCACCAGCTCGGGTGAGTACACGTCCCAGTACGAGTTGAACCACAGGACGATCTTGAGCTTCTCTCGGTACTCGTCGAGCCGGCGCAGCAGCGGCTTGACATTGCCGCCGTGGCCGTTGAGGATGAGGAGGCGCTGCAGGCCGCCGCGCTGGAGCGAGTGGCAGACATCGAACACGTACTCGCAGAAGATCTCCGGACGCACGGTGAGCGTGCCTTTGTGCGCCATCCAGTGCTCCGAGACACCGATGGAGACCGGGGTCGCCACGACGACGTGGGGATGCAGGCGGCGGGCTGCCTGTTCGGCTACGTAGGTGACGTGCAGCGCATCGTGGATCATCTCCAGGTGCTCGTTGTGCTGCTCGGTGGAGGCGACCGGAACGATCGCGGCCTGGATGAGCCCCTGCTCGATCCGCTCGCGGAATTCCTTCCGCGTCAGATCCCCCACGAACACGCGTCGATCCTCCATCGCCGTATCCTCCCCCGTCTTCGGTTGGTTGCGAGTCGGTCGGTGCCGGGGGGGCCGCCGGGCCTCGAGCGGCCGCCCGCTCGACTCCGTCGAGGTCGCCGCAGCGCCGCCGCGGCCCTGGCATTGGCGGCGCAAGAACGCCCGCCCGAGCAGAAACGTCAAGGCGGCGTGGCCGTGCTCCGCGGGCGCCGCGCGGCAGGTCTACCGGGCATCGGGGCGGCTCGCGGGTCTGGTCGGCGTGGGCGGCGACACCTCGGCCAGAGTGCTTGACAGCCCCTGATGGCGACCGTTTGCTATGCGCCCGGCAGGTCGCCAGGGCGAACGCCGGGTCGGCGGGGCCGTTCGAGCTCCGCGACCACTGACAACGGGTAGCCGGGGAGCACTGGGATGATCGGCTTTGCGGTGATCGGACTGGGCATGGGACGGACGCGGGCGCGGCAGATCCAGCGCGAGACCGAAGGCGCGACCGTGCGGATCGTCGTCGACCTGAAGGAAGACCTGGCCCGCCAGGTGGGCGAGGAGCTTGGCTGTGACTGGTCGCCGCACCTGGAGGATGCGCTGGGCCGGGCCGATGTCGACGTGGTGATGGTGATGACGCCGAGCGGCCTGCACGCCGAGGTGGGCATCCAGGCCGCCAGGGCTGGCAAACATGTGCTCACGACCAAGCCCATGGACGTGACCACGGCAGCCTGCGACCGCCTCATCGCCGCAGCGGCGGAGGCGGGGGTGATCCTCGGTGTCGACTATCAGAGCCGGTACGTGGACGGCAACGTGCGGGTGGCCGAAGCCTTGCGCCAGGGCTGGCTGGGGCGGCCCATCCTGGGCGAGGTCCGCTTCAAGTGGTTCCGTTCGGATGAGTACTACGCGCACAACGGCGGCTGGCGGGGGACCTGGGCCATGGACGGGGGTGGCTCGCTGGCCAACCAGGGCTCGCACCTGCTGGATCTGCTGTTGTGGTTCATGGGCGATCCAGTGCGGCTGTACGCCCAGACAGCCATCTGCACGCACCGCATCGAGACCGAAGATCTGGGCATGGTGATCCTCGATTTCGCCAGCGGCGCCAAGGGAACGATTCTGGGCACCACCACGTTTCCGGCCAGCGTCTACTTTGGGGCCGAGGTGCACGGCACCAAGGGGGCAGTGCTCGTCGATGCCGCGCTGGATGGAACCATGCGGGTGTTCGGCCAAGGGCTGGAAGAGCGTCTGGCCACGGTCGCCAATCCCGTGCACAGCGCTATGGAGGACATGGTGCGGGCGATCACCCACGGCACGCCGGTCCGGGTCGACGGCCAGGAAGGACGGCGGACGGTGGCCTTGTTGGAGCACATCTATCGTTCGGCTCGCCTGGGCGAACCGGTGACGGTGGATCTGGCGGGGCGGTGATCCAAGAGCGCGCAAGATGAAGATCACGCAGATCGATGTCCGCTTGGTGGATGCCAACTTCCGCAACCTGATCATCACCCAGATCCACACGGATGAGGGCATCACGGGCATATCCGAGGTGGTGACCAAGCGCTTCGACGACGCCACCCTGCACGCGATCCGCAACATCACCGAGAATATCGGTCTGATCGGCCAGGATCCGCGCCGGCCGGCGCTGCACTTCGAGCGCATGTACCGCGACAACCAATGGACCATCGGCACGGTGGCGGTCTCGGCGATCAGCGCCATCGAGATGGCCATGTGGGACATCAAGGGCAAGGAGCTCGGGCGTCCGGTGCACGAGCTGTTCGGCGGGCCTACGTGCGAGCGGGTGCCGGTGTACTGCCACGTGCCCGCGGGCACCTGCCCGGAGGAGTTCGCCGACAACATCGGCGAGGCCCTGGCCCGGGGCTACCGCGTGGTCAAGACGACGCTGCCGGTGTACTACGGCCAGGTGCAGAAGGTCTCGCGCGATGGGGCCGAGTACCGGGTCGTCGGAGCCGCGTACTCGGGGACCAAGGGGCGGGTGGACGGCAGCCACAACGAACACCAATGGACCGATGCTCGGGTGCTGGATGCCGTCGTCTCGTTCTTCGCGCACGCCCGGAAGGTCCACGGCGATCAGGTCGAGATCTGGGTGGACTGCCACGCGCGCCTGAGCGGTGCCGACGCCGCGCGCCTGCTGCGCGCCGTGGTGGGGCTGGTCGATCTGCTCGAGGAGCCTGTGCCGCCAGAGGATATCCGCGGGCTGCGGCTGCTGCGCGAGGCGGCGGCCGCCCGCGGCGGCCCCCGCGTGGCGGCTGGAGAGCGCACGGCCACGGTCTACGACCGCAACATGATCCGCATGGTCACCGAGCAGGCGGTCGACGTGTTCCAGCCGGATCTGGGCAACTGCGGCGGCTATGGCCAGTTCCACGAGCTGGCGAGCCTGGCTGCCATGAACAACGTCGCCATGGCGCCTCACAACCCCAACGGCCCGCTGGCCGTGGCGCAGGGGCTCCAGGCCATGTGCAGCATCCGCAACGGGTACCTGCTGGAGACAGTCGGCAATGCCGCCGAGGCGGAGCTGGCGGCGCAGCTCTTGGAGGACCCGGAGCCGGTGACCGCGCGGGACGGCTACATCGCAGTGCCCAAGGGGCCGGGAGTGGGTGTGACGCTGAACACCCGCGGTTTGGCGGCACGGCCGTTCCGGCGGTACTACCAGGCCACGCGCTAGACGGCGCGCGGTCCCAACGGTGGCTGGTCGCCGCGCGTCGCGACAGGCGGCATGGCTGCTGCGCCAGCCGAGCGCGGCGGGGGCGTGGGTCTGGAAGAGGTCCGGGATCCAGCTTCGGCAGGCGACGGGTCAGCCCATGGCGGCAGGGTCCGCCGCGCCGCCGGAGACAACACGAGGAGGAGCAGATGCGCGTAGACAGAATAGAGAGGATCGTGGTCGACGTGCCCTTCACCCCGCGGCAACAGCAGATCACCGCTCGCGAGGTCCATAACTGGTCGATCCTGGAGCTGTGCAAGGTGACCCTCGACAGCGGCACGGTGGGCTGGGGCGAGACGGTCATCCACTACACCTGGGCTCGAGTGACGGACGCCAGCGTGGCGCGGGTGGTCGGCACCTCGCCGACGCGCTGGCTGAACGATGATTCGCTGGGAGCGGGCCTGCAGATGGCCCTGCACGACGCGGTGGGCAAGGAGACCGGCGCAGCGGTGCACGAGCTGCTCGGCACCAAGGTGCGCGACTGGGTGCCGATCTCGTGGTGGTCCATCGATGCTGCCCCGGAGCTGTGGGCTGCCGAGGCGCGGGATGCCGTGGCGGCCGGGTACACCAGCTTCAAGCTGAAGCCGCGGCCCTGGTGGGATATCGTCGCCCAGATCGAGGCCATCTGCGCGGTGGTGCCGCCGCATTTTCGTCTCGACTTGGACGCCAACGGCACCTGGCAGAATGCGGCCAATGCCATCCCGGTGATGAAGCGGTTGGAGCGGTTCGATCAGGTGGCGATGTTCGAATCGCCCATCCCGCAGCACGATGTGCTGGGCAATCGGCAGATCCGCGCCGCGGTGAACCGCCCCATCGCCATGCACTTCGGTTCGCCGCCGTATCTGACCAATCTGCGGGAAGGGGTGTGCGACGGGTACGTGATCTGCGCGGGCAAGTCCCAGGTCATCCGCCAAGGACTGCTCAGCGCAGAGGCCCAGATGCCCTTCTGGCTGCAGTTAGTGGGGAATGGGCTGACCACGACCTGGGCAGCGCACCTGGGGGCCGTGCTCGCGTACGCGACATGGCCGGCCATCACGTGCCTGAATCTGTACAGCCACCAGTTGCTGCGCCGACCGATCGAGGTGATCGGCGGGTACCACCGCGTGCCCGACGGACCCGGCCTGGGTGTCGAGGTCGACGAGGAGGCCGTGGAGAAGTACCGCGTGCCCGCAGAGCGCCTCGAGGAATGCCGGCAGCGCGGCGTCCTGTACGACCATCCGGCTCCCCGCATCATCAACACGATCGTGTACCCGGATGGCAGTTGCGTGCACCTGGGAGCGATGAACCAGGGGTACGGCTATTTCTGCGCGGGCCACGGGCCCGCGTACGTTCCGGGCGTGCGCCTGGAGCCGTGGCCCGACGACGGCTCGCGGGAATGGGAGGACCTGTTCCGGAGAGCCCTGCAGGCACCGGTGCGCGACCGCTGGCAGGGGCGCTGAGCGGCCGGGGTGCCGCCGCAGAGCTGTGGGCTGTTGCCAAGCCAGAGGAGGGCAGGCGATGCTGTACGATCGGCGGTTCTACGGCCTCGATTTCACCTACACCGAGTTCAACGGCATGCCGTACCAGCGTCTCGGGCGCAGCGGCCTGCGCGTGGCGCGGGTGGGCCTGGGAACTTGGAAGTTCGGCTATCCGGAGCGCCAGGATGGGTCGCGGGTCGGCCGCGATGCGGCGATCCGGATCCTGGACCGAGCCCTGGAATTGGGGGTCACGTTCTGGGATACGGCGAACCGGTACAACGAATCGTCCGGCAATTCGGAGCGCGTGCTGGGCGAGTGGTTCCGGCTGCACCCAGGCGAGCGCCGGAACATCGTGCTGGCTACCAAGTTGGGCGGTGCCATGGACGGCGTCACGCCGAATCACTGCGGTCTCTCGCGCGCCAACATCCTCGACAGCGTGTATGCCAGCCTCGAACGTCTCCACACCGACCGCATCGACCTGCTGCAGTTCCACCGAGTCGATCGCGAGGTGCCGCTGGAGGAGTCGCTCGAGGCGGTCGCGGATCTGCGCCGCCAGGACCTGGTTCGCTACTTCGGCCTGTCCAATGCCACGGTGGCCGATCTGGAAAGCTACCGCGAGCACGCCGCCGTGATGCGCGTCTGCTCGGTCCAGAACAGCTTCAACCCGCTCACTGGCGCGGGCGCGGGCCAGGCGAATGTGCTGCCGTACTGCGCGCAGAACGGGATCGCCTTCATCCCCTACAGCCCGTTGCTGCGCGGCCTGCTGACCAACCGCTACCTGCCCGGGCAGCGGGTGGGACCGGGGGATCGGCTGGTCGACGAGGGCGCTCTCGACCGTCTGCTCGGCGGGGATACGCAGGATCGCCTCGCCAGGCTGGCCGAGATCGCGGCGAAGCTGGGGGCTACCGTGGCGCAGGTGAGCCTGGCCTACCTGATGCGCCTGCCCGGCATGGGCCCCCTGATCCCCTCGGCGTCGAGCGTGAGCCAGTTGGAGGAGAACGCCGGTGCTGTCCGGGTGGAGCTGGACGGGGCGACGCTCGAGGCCTTGGGGCGGGTCTTCTGTGTGGCCTGTCCGCCTTCCGAGGAAACGCGACCATGAAGATCACCAGCATCGAGCAGTTCCTGACCGCCGTGCCCCATGTTCCGGCGATCCAGCAGAGCCGTCCCGACGACTACCGGCTGCGGCCCATACCGATCATCCGGGTGCACACGGATGCGGGCATCGTCGGCATCGGCGAGGGCGGGCGCGGCGAGCGTCTGGATTCGTTGGCCGCCACCTGGGTGGGGAAGGATCCGCTGGCGCAAAACCTGACGACGATGACCGGCGCCATTGCCATGGCCCTGTTCGACATCGTCGGCAAGGCGCTGGGGGTGCCTGCGCATCGCCTGATGGGCAGCCAGCACTGGGACAAGGTCCCCGTGGGGTTCTGGTCGCCCCCGCTCGAGCCGGAGCAGTTCGCCGCGATGGCCGAGGAGGGGGCACGGCGAGGCTTCAAGACCCACAAGCTCAAGGCGCGGCCGTGGAATATCGTCGAGACCGTGAAGCTGATGACGCGCGCCGCAGGGCCCGACTACGGCATCATCGTGGATCCCAACTTCACCTTCCGGGACCTGTCCACGAGCCTGCGTCTGGCGGCCCAACTGGAAGCCTACAACGTGCAGGCCTTCGAGGATCCGTTCCCGTACCTGCCCGGATGGCACCAGTACCGCGATTTCCGCCGGCACACGCGCATTCCCTTGGCACCCCACCTGTACGATCCGCGTCAGATCATGAGCGCCATCCGCGCCGAAGCCGCCGACATGTTCAACACGGGCGGCAGCGTGGAGACCACGCTGATCAATGCCGGCATGGCGGAGGCGGCGGGAATGCCGGTATGGCTGCAGGTAGTGGGCCTGGGGCTGGGCATCTCCGGCGCGTTCGGCACCCACGTCCACGCCGTGGTCCGCAATGCCACCATTCCCTCGGACTGCCTGCATTTCACCCGCGAAGACGACCTGATCGGTGGCGCGCTGACGCCGCGGGACGGGTTCGTCCAGGTGCCGACTGGGCCAGGGCTGGGCGTGGAGCTGGACATGGCCGCGGTGGAGCACTACCGAGTGGGCTGAGACGCTGCCGGGACGGCGCGGGCCAGTCGGCGAGTCGCCCCGTGCGCCCCGCAGCCGAGCGCGGCAGCAACCGGCTGCCGCACCGCCGTGTGCGCTTGCGCGGCTGCTAGGGACAGTGGCTGCCGAATTCCCGGTAGTGCCGCACGGGCAGGGCGTGGTACTCGCGCACCAGCTTCTCCAGCCGAGCGCACGCCAGTTCGAACAAGCGGCGTCCTTTTTCCGCGCTGGCCGCCAGGGCGTCGCCCATGATGCCCGTCCGGGCCAGCGTATCGCGCCGCCTTTCGGCGAATTCGGCGAACGCCAGCTCGGGCGAGAAGGGGCGGGCACCGGTGTCGTCGCGGGCGGCGCGCGACCAGTCGACCAGGTGCGCTCGCAGATAGAGCTGCACCGAGGTTTCCCATTCACCCCCATGACCCACGTCGGCGTCCGTGCTGGCCCACGCGCGTAGCTCCTCGGCTACCATGTCCCACCAGTTGAAGTGCAGCGAAAAGATGTCTTCCTGGGCCAACTCCCAGCACACGGTGCGGCTGGGGCCGAAGTTGCCCCCGTGGCCGTTCAAGACGACGATGCGCTGGAAACCGTTGGCATGGATGCTGCGGATCACGTCGGCCAACAGCAGCTGGAGAGTCTGGGCCCGCACGCTGATGGTGCCGGGAAAGCCCATGTTGTAGTGGGACAAGCCCGACCAGACGGGTGGCGCGACGATGGTGGGGAAGTCGTCCACGCGCTGGGCCACCTCGATGGCCATGTGGAACGGGGCGGAGATGTCCACGTCCATGGGGCAGTGCGGGCCGTGCTGTTCGATCGAGCCGAGCGGCACGATCACCACCGGGTCGCGCTCCAGGGCAGCGAGGAACTCGTGCCGCCACAGCTCCTGCCAGAAGATCTTCTTGCCGGCACCTGTATACGATTTCGAGTACACGTTCGTTCTCCTTTCTCTCGCGAGGTTGCGTGGCCATGCTGCCTCCGCGTGCAGATGCCCAGACCCGGGCGACGATCGGGTGCCCGCTGCACGCGCGGTTTGGCGGAGCGCGAAGAGCTGGCCCGACGGCCTGCCAATGCGGCCGGCGCCGTGGCCCTCGAACGCTGCCAGGCGGACCGCGGCACGCCTGGCAGCCCGCTCTGCGAGCACGCGCGGCGCAGCCCCGGCGTCCTCGACGGGGTGCCGGGGCTGCCGCAGTGCGGCCCAAGTCTCGGCTAGCAGGCAGGGAGCGCACAAGGGGGGTGGCGTGTGATCCGAGGATCGGCGGGTGGGGCACACGCCCGGGACC
>Ga0067045_1030839_pt1 | contig 13961 bp, 15 predicted proteins | sample TerdegcTABiofilm_FD_59184 | JGI IMG/M metagenome (GOLD analysis project Ga0067045, IMG submission 59184) | Combined Assembly of (Gp0054472, Gp0054536) Wastewater bioreactor microbial communities from Singapore -Terephthalate degrading...
CCAGGGCCTTGGTCACTTTGTCCACTAAGGGGTGGTTCGCCGATCCCCGGGTGCTGAAGGAGAGGAGGGCTGTTTTTGGTTCTGTCTGTAAAAGGTTTTTACAGGAATCGGATGCGGCAATAGCTATTTCTGCCAGCTGTTCCGCCGTGGGATCGGGAATGGTGGCACAGTCGGAAAAGACTAAATGCCCCTCATGCCCCCATTTTTTATCCGGCAAAGCCATAACAAAACAGGAAGAGGCGCTCTGAACACCGGGAGCAGTTTTGATTATGGTAAAGGAGGCAAGGAGAACGTCTCCCGTGGTGCTCTCCGCACCTGCCACCATGGCATAAGCCTTTCCCTTCCTAACCATCATGGCGCCCCAACGCAGGGGAGCTATTATATCCTGATAGGCCTGTTCCTCGGTCATCCCCTTATGCTTGCGTAGATTGTAATACTCCTCGGCAAATTCTTTTCTCCACTCCGCTGCCTTAGGATCCAAAAGAGTCACTCCCTCCAGGGACACCTTTTCCTTCTCTGCCACCCCAAGAACAGCCTTTCTATCACCAAGCAGGTAGACCTGGGAGGCCAGTTTCTCCTTTACCAGGATGGATGCGGCCTTAACAGTTCTGGGCTCTGTCCCTTCCGGAAGAACCAGAATCCTCTGAACCTTGCGGGCCTTTTCCCACATCTTTTCAATAAAGGTCATACTTATACTCCTAATTATGTTTAATTCTTTCCTATGGCTATGTTAATATACTTTTCCAATTTCCGCTATTGCTTTTCCCTGGAAAGGTCATTATCATGCCGCCATATGACTGTAGGCATTTACGGGTTAGGCCGCTTTGGTAGTTTTTGGGCGGGAATTCTTGCAAAGAAATTTACAGTTTACGGTTACAACAGAACCCTAAAGAAGGATTTACCTTCCGGAGTAACACCGGTTACAGAAGAAGACATCCTTTCCTGCGATACTATAATCTTCTGTACCGCCATCTCCTCCTTTGAAGAGATCTTAACCAGGGTAGGCAGGGAGATTAAGCCGGGTTCCCTGGTGATGGACACCTGCTCAGTAAAATGTTACCCCCTCTCAGTTATGGAGAGATTCCTGCCAGAAACTGTATCCATCATAGCTACCCATCCCATGTTCGGACCGGATTCTGCCGCCGCAGGAGTTAGTGGTTTGCCCATTGTTTTCTGGCCTCACAGAGCAGAAAAACAGGAGGTGAGCCTGTGGGAGGAATACTTCCTCTCTCTGGAGTTAAAAGTCCTGAAAAAGGATCCAAAGGAACATGACCAAGAGGCAGCTTACACTCAGGGGATTACACACTTCCTAGGCAGGGTATTGAAGGACCTGAATCTGCAACCCAGCACAATGGCAACTTTAGGGTACGGTAAACTGATGGAGATAATCCAGCAAACCTGTAATGATCCCTATCAGCTCTTTTTGGATCTGCAAAGATACAATCCCTATACAGCCCGGATGAGGAAGGATCTCGCCGCCTCCTTTGAAAAGATCCTGGAGGCCATAACCTATCAGAGTCCTTGACACCCCTGGGTCTGGCAATTAACATTGTAGACGGTTTAATTTTGTTGAATATATCTTTTTTGGGGTACTTATGGCAGAGATACCTATTAAACAAATCGAAGAATCAGACATAGATACAGTTCTTGCGGAGGATATAGATTTTACCGGAACTGTCAATTTCAGCAAGTCTCTAATGGTAAAGGGTCAGTTCAAGGGTACTATAAAAGCCACAGGGGATCTGTTTGTAAGTGAAAATGCCTCTGTTACAGCCACTATAGAAGCCCAGACCGTTTCAATAAAGGGAAAGGTAAAGGGGGATATCTATGCCACGGGCAGGGTAGAGCTATACCCTACCGCCTCACTGGAGGGGGATATCACAGCCCCGGACATTATTATGGAAAGCGGTTGCCAGTTTAATGGTATCTGCAGCATGAAGTCTCCCAACGAGGTAAAAAATGAATAGGCTGCCTTTGATTCTTCTACTTGGTGCTGCACTCAGCATCTATGCCCAGGACAAGCCGGATGCCCTTCAGAAATACCGGCAGGGACAGTACAACGAGGCTGTTCAGATCTGTCTCCTGGAATTGGAGGCTATGCCCAGGAATATGGATTCTTATGCTGTTCTATGCTGGAGTCTGTTAAGGCTTGAAAGGTATCAGGAGGCTCTGGATTACGGCCTTAAGGGTCTCTCCATCTCCCCCAGCGATATCCGTCTGCTGGAGATCGCAGGAGAAGCTAATTTCCATCTGGGAAAATATTTGGAAGCTTTAAAGTATTTTGAAGAATACGCTGTTTTAGCCCCTACGGGTGACAGGATTGAAGATGTCTATTTCTATATGGGACAGATCTTTATACAGATTGGGGAATACAATCATGCAGATATCGCCCTTACCACTGCCGTGTACTATAACCCCAACCTTGCCCGCTGGTGGTCCCGCCTTGGTTTTGCCCGGGAGATGGCGGAGGATTATCAGTACTCCTTAGAGGCTTATGAAAGGGCTCTGCAGCTTAATCCCGGCTTTACGGAGGCTCAAAGAGGAAAGGAGCGGGTGCAGAATAAACTGAGAAACCGGTGAGGGTAGCCTTTTACACCCTGGGCTGCAAACTGAATCAAAGCGAAACAGAGAGTATCTCCGCTGCCTTTGTACAATCCGGCTGGTCTGTAGCGCCTCTATCGGAGGGAGCCGATCTTTTCATTATAAATACCTGTACAGTCACATCAAAAAGCGAACAGAAGGCTCGCAGAATAATCAGAAAGATCTCCGGGGAAAACTCTGGAGCCGTAATGATAATCACCGGTTGTTATGCTCAGATGAACCCGGAAGAGCTAAAATCCTTGGGCCCCGATGTTTTTGTGCTGCCCTTGGACAGAAAGGAGGAACTACTGGATCTTCCCGGCCGGCTGGCTCTGTGTTCCCGGGAAATATGCCCCCAAGAACTATCCCTTGAGGTAGGAAGAATTTTGGGGACGGAGGTTGAAATTTCAGCCACCGAAGATTCCCGGAAAGCCTCTCGTTTCAGATTCCTTCCCCAATCCACCAGCGAGCATGTGAGGGGTTTTGTAAAGATCCAGGACGGCTGCAACAACCGCTGTGCCTATTGCAGGGTTCCGCTCGCCCGAGGCAATTCGGTAAGTCTCGAAAGTAACGAGGTTATTAGGAGAATACAATCCCTCGAGTCCCGGCGGGTCCGGGAGGCAGTGCTAACGGGTGTGAATATCTCCCAATATAGGGACGGAGGTTTGAATTTTACCGCCCTTCTTTCCAGGATTTTGTCCGAAACCTCCCAAATAAGGATACGCCTCTCCTCCCTGGAGCCGGAGACAATAAATGAAAACTTGGGATCGGTTTTGGAACATCCCCGCCTCTGTCCCCACTTTCACATTCCGGTTCAATCCGGATCCAAGAAAATCCTTAACCGAATGAGAAGAAAGTATGCTCCCGAGGTCGTAGAGGAAGGGGTGAGGATCCTCAGGCAGGCAAAGAAGGATCCTTTCATTGCTGCGGATATCATTGTAGGTTTCCCTGGGGAGGGGGAGGAGGATTTTCTTGATACCCTGAATCTCTTTGAGAATCTCGATTTTTCTTTTGGTCATATCTTCCCCTTTTCTCCCAGACCGGGGACAGAGGCATACAATTTTACTCCCAAGATCCCGGAAAGGATCTCAAGAGAGAGGGCAAACCTCCTGCAGCAAAAATCCCTTCTACAGCATAACCGGTATATCCAGCGATTCGTTAACCGAAAGCTCAATTTCCTCGTTGAGAGCCTTAAAAAGGTTTCTCCCGGGGACGGAGGTTGGGGTGAAGCTTCTGAGAAAAGCCCTCTCTGGCTTGGAACAACAGAAAATTATCTCAAACCAGTGGTAAGGGGCGCGCCGGAGAGTTCTTGCCCTGGGGAGATCTGGCAGGTGTGTTTGCAGGAGTTTAATCCAGCCTTCCCTCAGGAGGTTTATGCTCTCTTTCTAAAGAAACAGGAACCATAAAACCCTTATGCCTAGTTTTTCTGGTTAAAAGGGGGCTGCGAAATAGTTTCAAACCAAAAGGGAAGATTGTTTTTTCCAGGATTATGTAATATATTTAAATACAGTATTGATAAAAAACAGATAGATAATAAACATTAAATAAATAAAGTTGTGACTTCAATCTGTAGGAGGCTTATTAATATGAAATTGAAACTATCCTTTTTAACCCTCGTTCTGCTTGTGCTTTTCACCTTCTCTGCCTGCGATGGCTTTGACCTGCTTAGAGGGAATCTTTTTGCAGACCTGGAAACTCCAGCGACGACTCTGACCGATCTGGCCGGGGGGGACTCAGACACCCTAGTGCAGGGTCTACAAACCTACAAGCTTTATTCAAGCTTTTATGAAGAGCTTAAGGCGGATACACCCGTAAAAGAGGAGATTCTTACAAAACTGGATACTGCCATAACTACAGCGGAAACTCCCGCGGCAAAACAGGAGGCGGCTCTACTCTATGTGGATATCCAGCTTAACACAACCTCGGCAGGAGCAGTAACTCAGGGGGTTGTTGAACTTGCGGAGGATCTTATTCCCTTGCTGGCGTCTGATTCCGAGGAACCGACGGAGGCTCCCGATGTTCAGCAGGTTTTTGTATCCCTTTTCAAGGGTATAGAGGGGGAGGACCTAGATACTACCCTTCAGGCTATGGTGGATTCTGCTTCCGCTTTTGATGCCTATGTAACCAGTATGTACAATCCGGAGACAACCCTTTACGAATTCCCCCCAGAAACCAATGTGGTGGAGGTAGCAACTGCAGCCCTTACCTGTGCTCTGGTGGAGGCAGTAGGAGTTGAAACAGTTAAAGACGTAATTGCAGGCAATGCAGAACTTACGGTGGATGAAACTACCTTCGAAGGCAGCTGGGTAGTCAATCTTTTCGAAGCCCTTGGAAATTACTTTACCAATTAGGCTGCTTAAGGAGGAAAACTTATGAAAAAGATTACCCTGATTTTACTTGTTTTACTAATATCTGCCAGTGCTGCCTTTGGTCAGACTGTGTATGATGAAAAAGCAATGTCCCCCCTAAGCCCAGAATATATGGCCCAGGGAGGTTCCTTTGTGGCTGTTCCTCATGGTTACAACAGCTTCTTTACAAATCCTGCAGGCTATGCTGTAAAAGGTGGATCCCTTACCCTTCTGTCTGCCAATGTAGGTGTTTTCGCCGATATCCCCACCTTTGTGGATAATCCTGATTCTGTAATGCAATTTGCAGAGATTGATTTCACCAATATCGGAGCTGTTCTTTCCCTTAGTCCACATCTTAAAAATGGCTTTGGACCTAATATTACCGCAGGTGTCGGCTTTGCGGGACGGGGATTAGGTCTCGGTTTGATGGTGAACACGGATCTTTATATGAATGAAAGCATGAATGCCGATGCAGATGTTACTGCCCAGGTGGTAGTAGGTTTGGCCTTTCCAATTAAATTAGGCCCCACTACTCTCTATCTTGGCGGCGATATAAGACCAATGCTTAGAACCAGTGTTAAGGATGTTACCGTATCTCAGCTTGCTGCTCTGATTGGAGCCTTATCCGAGGAGGGCGTAGAGATCCCGAATATCCCCATCTATCACGGTTTTGGTTTGGCTATTGATGGTGGAATACTCTGGGAGGCTGGTCCTTTTACCCTGGGAGCTTCGGTTCGGGATATTGGTTCTCAATTCCTTTACAATGTAACCCCAGCAGGGGAGTTCGTGGAGTATCTAGGAACAAATTCCACCCTTCCTGTTGCAGGGGAAGGTTCAACCGTTGCTTCGGAGGATATCTATGCAATTCCCCTCAGCCTGAGGGTGGGGTTAGGTTTCCATCCCGACCTTGGAGGCTTCAAGTATATCCTTGATCCCAAAATCCATGTGGAATATAGGGAAACCCTCTATAATGAGCCTCAGACTGTAGAACCAAGTCTCTACACAAAACTGCACGCTGGCGCGGAGGTTAAACTGTTATCCCTTCTTAAGATCAGGGCAGGGTTGAACCAGGGCTACCTTACCGCGGGCCTTGGACTGAAGCTTTTGATCTTGGATGTTAATGTTGCCTATTTCTCCAATGAGCTGGGTCCTGTAACTGGATCCAAGAGAAGTACTGGATTAACCGTAGAAGCAGCTGTCAGATTCTAACTAGATTTAAAATCAGGGAGCGATGGGGTTCTTCCCGTCGCTCCTTTTTTAGTGTCTCAAAAGGCGCAATAACCGGATTTTTCCTTGGAGGTTTTTAATGAAAAACCTGAAGAACAATGCCCAAGGCATTGTTTTAGTAATTTTACTGGTACTATTCTCTGTGCTCTCCCTTTCCTGTGAGGCAGTTTTTACCTACAGCCCTTTAGCTGCGATCCCAGGTGTAGTGAGGGAGCTTACTGATCTTTCGGCTCCTCAACAAGCATCCTATGCGAGGGATCTATTAGCCAGCGGAGCGGACAGTGAAACGCTGCTTCAGGCTTACGAGATAATAGCAGAAGGAGCTGGGGACGATCCGGAACTTAATCTTTTAGCCGCGGATCTTGCTCTAGGAGCCTCTGGGATAAACACCATGGTTAATACTGTTCTTAATCAGATCGGAACGGGAGAAGAGATTGATCTGGCAGAAGCCCTAGAGACAATTGATCTGGAGATAGTTGTTCAGGCAGGAAATCATATAGTTACCGCAGTTTCCGGAGACAGTTCGGTGACTGTATCCTCAACCCAGTATATAGTAGCTGGGGCTGCTCTGATCTTTGCCGCTTTGGAGGAGGAGGAGATAACCGATTATTCCGATCTAGAAAATGATCTGGGAGAAAATGCTAATTATCAGCAGGCGATAGAATTTTTTGAAAATGCAGATTACGATATCACCAGTTTATCGAGTTTATTTTTCTAAAAACCCGGCAAGTTTACCCTAAATTCCATCGATAAACAGAAAAGAGGTAATTTTAAATGAAAAGAAAAAGAGCCGGGCTATTTATCCTTTTAATCCTCTTTCTTACATCTCATCTTTGGGCGCAGGGAAGTTCTATTTATGAAAAACCTATAACCTTAAATTTCCCCGCCTCTTCTGCCCTGGGCGGACAGCATGTGGCACAGGCCTCGGGGTTTTCAACCCTCTTTGCCAATCCCGCGGGTTTCTATGAGGCTTCGCAGGAACTGAGTATTTCAGAGATCACCGCGGGATTAACGGGTCCGGTTTTCACCCTGGGTTCTGTAATCCTGGAGGGTCTTACGGCAGGAGATCTGAGCACTCTGTTAGCAGATCCCGGGGTGGTGAATCTTCTCAGTAATATTTATGCTGCTGCCTCCCTTTCCGGGCCTATCTATTTTGGTTATCTAGGCAATGGTCTTGGTTTTGGTATCTTTAATACCACCGATGTAACCATCTACAATCCCAGATCTCTCTCTCTGGCAGCGAAGATCGAGGAATCTGTAATTCTTTGTGGCGGATACAGTCTAAGAATACCTCTGTCCCTGGATCATGCCCTGGACCTTGGGATGCTGCTTAAGGGAATGATCCGAGGGGAACTTATCGTGGAGAAAACCCTTTTGGAATTGGTGGATTTCGATCAATTCGGAATGGAGACTCTCCTTTCCTCCCCCTTCTCTTTTATCTCTGCTATAGGATTCGATGCCGGCCTTCGGTATCAGTATAAGGATATTTTCGCCGTAGGTATTTCCGGCAAGGATCTTTACACCCCCCTGTTAAGAAACCAGTATGACTCCTTACAAAGTTTTTTGGATAACGAAACGCCGGAGGAGATAGACGGGATCATTCCCTTAACCTTAAATTTAGGGATAATGTTTTCCCCGCCCCTGGATAAACTGGCCAGATATATATCAGGATTCAAAATTCTTCTGGATTACGAGGATCTATTAGACTTTGTTCTTTATCCAGAGATTGCCACGCATCCCCTGCTTCATCTTGGATTGGGGACGGAGGTTGTCCTGCTGGAGATCCTGACCCTGCGGGGAGGCTTTTATCAGGGGCTTTTTGCCGCCGGCTTAGGCCTGGATTTAAGTCTTTTCCGTTTGAATATGGCGATGTTCGGCACAGAAAGGTCCTCGGAGGTGGGAATGAACAGTGTTTATAATCTTCAAATAGGATTTGAATTCAGGTTGTAAACAGGACCCGAGGCCTTGTCTTTGAATTAAAAATGAAAGGAATTCCCGGGTTAGGTTGACAATTTTTTTTAATGCTGTTATATTTCCGGCGCACGGCAAAACTGTTTTCGGGCCGCTAGCTCAGTAGGTAGAGCAACGCCCTTTTAAGGCGTGGGTCGATGGTTCGAATCCATCGCGGCTCAAAAACAACAGCCTTCCAGTCCTGAAGGTCTAGCCGGAAAACGGGTACTTTCAGGGAAATGTATGGCTAAAAGTGAATCCTTAAAAACTATCATTATAATCAATCCAAAGGCAGGAAAAAGGTTTTTCCTACAGCTTTTTCTCCCCCAGGTTCTTCATGTTTTCAGGAGAAAAGGAATAGAGGCTCAGGTCATATACACTCGCTATCAGGGGCATGCCTCCAAAATTGTTCAAAGACTCGGAGGTGCGGTGGATTTCATCACCGTTTTCGGGGGCGACGGAACCATCCGGGAGGTGCTGCAGGGAATGGAGAATCCCATGATTCCCCTCGGGATCATCCCCTTCGGAACTGTAAATGTTCTTGCTCTGGATTTGGGAATACCCTTCAATCCCCTGCTTGCAGCTAACGTGATAGCGGAGGGAAAAAAGAAATGGATAGATGTAGGCATGATCAATGACAAGCCTTTTGTCCTCATGGTTTCCACAGGTATAGATGCCTTTGCTGTCCACAACCTGGATCTCCGGTTAAAAAGGGTTCTTGGGAAGGTCGCCTATGGGTTAACTGCCCTTTGGTCTGCCATAACCTACAAGGTTAGAAAGGTAAATATCTATCTTCCCGGGGAAGGGATAAATGACAGCGGATATATGGCTGTGGTTTCCAATTCCCGGTATTACGGAGGAAGGCTTAACTTGGATGAGGACACCAGGATTGACGATGGCCTTTTAAATGTCATACTTTTTAAAAAACCCTCCATCCTGGAGATATTCCGAATTTTTATTGAGCTGCTCTCAAGAAAAAGAAAAAAGCTTCCGGATGTTGCTATCTATGAAACCTCCGAAGTCTATCTAACTGCAAAAAAAGGTCTTTACATGCAGACCGACGGGGACAAGGAGAATTTTACCACAGCCCATATAACCATCCAAAAGAAGGTTTTTCCTGTTTTTATACCCTGAAGATTCTTTACTGAAGGGGCTTGACTTTTTTTCCGAGAATTTATAGATTCATTCCCGTTATGTCTCCTTCGTCTAGGGGTTAGGACAGCGGGTTTTCATCCCGCCAACAGGGGTTCGAATCCCCTAGGAGATGACAGGCTGGGCATTTTATTGTCCAGCTTTTTTTTTGGGATCGCCCGACAGGAGGTATAAAAAAGGCTGTCCTTTAATTGGACAGCCTCTGGAATGGAATCCTCTTTTGATTAATCAAACCAGTATCGGAAACCTAGAGCGCCTTGAATATTGAAGGTGGGAAACCTTATGGGATTAAAGCCTATGCCCAGGGCTGGGGCTAATTCCAGGAAGACCTCCAGTTTATCGATGGGAAAGATATAGAGAGCCAGGGGGAGACGGGCTCCCAGGGCAAAATTATTGGTACCTACCCCGATAAATGCTCCGGCTCCGATATAATAATTGAGAATACCGGTAAGATTTTCCCTTAGGAAATGCCAGTCTGCAGTGACTCCCAGGTTGAAATAGGTTTCGCTTATTGTTAGCCCAACTCCAAAGAGGAAGGGAAGCTGATCCACTTTACCGGACAACATTATTCCAGGACCGGGCAAATCCCCTAAAGCATTCAGACCAAAAGCCACTCCTAATCCCCAGGAAAAGGCGGAAGCACTAAAGATTACAAAAAACAAGATCACAAGAATAAGCACCTTTTTATTCACTCTTTTCTCCTTATAAAAATTGATTTTCCAGGAACCTTATCAAATTCTTTTGAACGGGTTCTCTCTTATTAGTATGATTCTAGGCTAACCGATATTGCTACCGCCTAGAACTGAAATTATAGTTAAATAAGATCGGCTTTTCAATGTTTTATTGACCTAAATATTGCAATTGGATAGAGTGAAGAAAGGAGGCACAATAAAAAATGGAAAGAGTTGTATTAAAGGCGGAGGATCTGGATGGTTTCCTCACCGAGGAGGATAAAAAACAGATTACCGCCATGAACAGTGAATACGATAAGGCCTTGGTTATATATAAGGAACTGATCCAGTCGGAAACTAAGGAGGACAAGGAGGCTTGCAAGCAGAAGCTTATCAAGCTTTACAATACCATGGGCGATCTGATGAAGGAGATTACGGGAAAGGAGAGTGCAATCCGGGTCTATTCCTTTGAAACCCCTAAACCCAATCATGGCGAGGTATCCAGGCTGATCGCTAAACTGCGGGATATCAATACCCAGCAGCAGGAGTTCGTATACTACATTCAGAGAGCATACGAACTCCTTTTTAATTTAGGCTTCGGAGGTCTCTTCTCTCCAAAGAGGAACTATCTTTTAACCCGAACTCCTGTAGATATTCCTGTGCCCAATTTCGCAATCCACAAGATTCCCGATGTGGACGAGGAGATAGCGGATTCGGTAATGTGTGTAATGCTCCGGGGAGCTTTGCTTCCCTCCATGATAATGTCCAAGGAGATCCAGGAGTATTCTTCAAAGAGTTATGTTACTCCCTTTGCACTCTTCCGTATAAGAAGGGATGATACTAAAAAGGAACACAACATGGAGTATATCCTGGATCTTGATAAATCCTTTTTCAGTATTGAAAAGCTGGATGGGAAAAACCTGATCTTTGCCGACCCTATGAATGCTACCGGCGGAAGCCTTGTAACCATTGTGAATTATTTGGTCAGCCAGGGGGTTAAACCGAAAAGTGTCAAATTTTTTAATGTAATTTCTGCATTAAAAGGTTCCCTAAGAATAATCCGGGCAATAGAGAATGCCACAGTTTACACCCTTTGGATGGATCCTGTATTAAACGACAAGGCTTACATCCTTCCAGGGCTTGGAGATGCCGGGGACAGGATCAACGGCTTTGATAAGACGGGTAGGACACGAAACATCATTCAGCTTATTGCCGATTATGGGGTAAACATCTCCTCTCTTTACAGATCTCAGGTGAGAGAGATAGAAGAAACAGTTTTGGGAAAATAATTACCAGGAGTCAGGTGAAACTATCTGTCCTAATTCTTATTCTTTCTACACTTCTTTTTGTATCCTGCACAACCGGCGTGCCTAAGGAGGATGTTGCAGCGGTATATTATAATCTTGGGAATGCTTATATTGAATTAAAAAGACCCAAGGAGGCAGTAACAGCCTTTGAAAAGGCTATCGCTCTTAATCCCTCGCTGCTTAAGGCTACCTACAATCTTGCAAGGATCTATCTGGAAGGGGAAAGCCCAGGGCAGGGCATTAAGATCCTTGAGGAACTTCTTTCCAGAGAACCGGAGAACAGTCTGGTAAAGGAAACCCTGGCCTATGGATACTTCTCTCAAGGGGACAGTGAAAAAGCCTTAAGGCTTTACGAGGAGATCCTGGTCAAGGATCCCTATTACACCAATGCCCTGCATAATGCCGCCCTAATCCATCTTAATCTGGGGAATAACCTTAGGGCGGGTGAATATCTGGAAAGATTATACCTTATCTCTCCCAGAGAAAACCTCCTTCGGGGTATGGGGATGGTGGCAAGAAGGCTGGGAGATAATGAAAAGGCTTTGGAACTTTTATCCGCGTATCTTCAAAGGTACAAGGAGGATATGGAAGCCCTGGAGATTCTGGGAGATATTTATACCGAGGAACAGTACTACCTGGAGGCTCTGGAGGCCTACACAAAGATTTTGGAAAAGAATGATTCAAACAGTCTTCTCCATTTCAAAAAAGCCCGGATCTTGCTGGTTTTTATTCAGGATAAGGAGAAGGGAATGCAGGCTCTAAATGCTGCCCTGGATAGAGGTTTTGCAGAGGAAGGGATGGCCCTAGATCTTATAAAGGATGCGGGGCTGCCGCTGGCCGAGGAGCTGGAGAGGCTCTTTACAGAGAAAAAGATAATCAACCCCGAGGAAACTGGAGTCAAGGATGAATCCCCACAGGAAGAGGAGACTTTAGAGGTCTTTGCTTCACCAGAATACTATTAGGATAAAAGACTGTACTTTTGTTTAGGAAACACTCCCAACGAGTTCCTCCAGATATGCCTTAAGCCTTTTATAAACTACTTCGGCGGACCCATCCCCATCGATTGCTTTTAAGAGTTTCTTATCAGAGTAGTAAGTGATAAGAGGAGCGGTTTCATGTTCGTATACAGAAAGCCGGTTCAGGATCGATTCCTGGGTATCATCCTTGCGAGTATACAATTCTCCCCCGCACTTGTCGCAGATATTCTCTCTTTTAGGGGGTAAAAAATCCACATGGTAGATCGCCCCGCAATTTCTGCAGGATCTTCTGCCTGACAGGCGATTTATTATAACTTCTTTTGTTACATAGAAATCTATTACCTTACGAAGGTTGCTTATCTTTCCCAGAGCCTCGGCCTGAACTATTGTTCTTGGAAAACCATCCAGAATAAAACCCTTCCTGGCGTCCTCCTCCTGAAGTCTTTCCTGAACCATGGAGATAGTAAGATCATCCGGTACAAGATTCCCCTGCTCTATAAGTCCCTGAACCTTCAAGCCTAGGGGTGTTTTGTTCTTTATTGCCCTGCGGAACAATTCCCCGGTAGAGATATGAGGAATAGAATAATCCTTCTGCACCATCGCTGCCATAGTCCCTTTCCCTGCTCCTGGAGGGCCCAAAAACACCAGCTTCATGTCAGATCACTCCTTTTAGATTTTAAGTCAATTTTAGTCATCAATTAATAACTGCCCTTATCTACTTCTATTTAATTTCCTATAGTACAGAGAGTTAACTGAATTTTATAAAATCCGCATGAAATATTTGAGCACATTCCGGGCTGCAAACCAACCTTTGATCCTCCTCTAGATTCCCCTCTCTTGGGATCTCTGAGGGATCCTTGGAAAAGTATCGTCCGCAGACTTCGCAACGCTGATACTGCACAGAGCAGGATTCGGAACAATAGAATCTTTTGTAAACCCTTTTCTCCAGGACCCATCGGCTGCAATTTCTGCACCGAAGGTAGCCAACAGTATCCTTCTCCATTCCCTTCCCTGCTTCTGTCTTTATTGATAAAGTCTCGCTCAAGTATTATCATTAACTTAGACTCTTTACCAGGGTTTGTCAAAGCTTTTTATAAGGATGGAAAAGATGGATTTTTTAAAAAAAATGCAGGAAACCATAAACCAGGGGTTGTCCTCTTCCAAGGATCTCTTTGAAAAGGCAAAGGAAAAGACCAAAGAACTAGGCGATATAGGTGTACTAAAGATCGAAATAGGTCAGCTTACATCGCAGGGGGAAAAATTATCCGCAAAGCTCGGCATGAAAGTATACGAGCTGTTAGGGGAGGGAGAACAGAACACAATAAGTAAGAGAACCCCGGGAATCAAGGAACTTCTTGAAGAGATAGAAGAGGTTCGGATCCGGATAAAAGAAAAGGAAGAGGATCTGAAGAAACACGATAAAAAATAGGAAAATATTTTATATTTTTTTTCAAAGCAATTGACATTTTTGATATTTAAGGTATTAATACAACCCGTTGCTTAACCGAATAGTTTAAGTAAATAAATCCTTTTTATGCAGAATTATTTCTTGTCTCTTGACATAAGCCGATGATTCTGATAGAACGGGGAGTTGCCGGTACTGATCTAGAATTGACCGTAACCGGGAGCAGAGGTCTTTGGAATAAATAATAATTAGGGATGGAGAGAGAGACCCGAGCGAGGGCCTTATGCGTAAGCGTAAGGCTTAAACAGGAAACTTTTTAAGTATACTGCTCCCCGAAAGGGGAG
>Ga0067045_1030840_pt1 | contig 13959 bp, 15 predicted proteins | sample TerdegcTABiofilm_FD_59184 | JGI IMG/M metagenome (GOLD analysis project Ga0067045, IMG submission 59184) | Combined Assembly of (Gp0054472, Gp0054536) Wastewater bioreactor microbial communities from Singapore -Terephthalate degrading...
AATGAAGGGCAGGTGTTTTTATGGCTTTAGCAAAATCTGGTGGTGATGTTGCAAATAATGTTATTGGTGAAAATTCTTATTTCAGTGGCAAATTTCTTATTAATGGCTCATTGCGAATAGATGGTCGTTTTGAAGGAAAATATTTGCAGGCTGACCAATTATATATTGGTCCAAACGGAAAAGTTAAAACCAATATTAATGCTGTATCAGTTATAATTGAAGGTTTGGTGATAGGTAATATTAATGCTACCAACAGGGTGTTATTAATGCCCACAGCAAAAATTTTAGGTGATATAAAAACACCTGAACTTATAATCCAGAATGGTGTAATATTAGAAGGACGTTGCACTATAGCAAATGATCTTAAGATCTCGGCCAAGGACCTGATTGAAAACGAATATGAAAAAAATAAAATAATACCCGAGGAGTTTCTTGCAGATTAGGAAGCCCAGAGTAGCTATTACTATTGGCGATCCAGCTGGCATTGGACCGGAAGTAACATTAAAAGCATTATGTGATTTTGAAACACTGCCGTGCCTTCCTCTGGTGATATGCAGGGTTGGTGTACTGCAACAATACTATAATCATCTCATGCCTCCGTGGGATATTCTGGATTTTACTCAAATACAACCTGATACTGTTATACAGAAACCTTATTTTATAAATATCCCTAGTGATGCACCAATCCCAAAACCTTCCTGTGGCACTGAACTTACAGGCAAAGAAAGCTTAGCATATATTGATGCAGTCATTACATTATGGAAGCTCAGATTAATTGATGCAATTGTTACTGGCCCTGTAAATAAATCACTTATTGAAAAATGGGTGCCATTTATGGGACACACTGAATATATTGCAAAACAGATACATGAAGATAATCCACGGATGCTCATGTATTCAGGAAAATACAATGTTATGCTTGTATCAACACATGTACCTGTTTTTAAACTAAAAGATGTTATTGATTATAATGTATTGCTGCAAACTATTCAGATTTGTGAAAAAAGCTTAACCAGAATAATGAAAAAAAAGCCAAAGATTGCTTTATGTGGGCTTGATCCACATTGTGGAGATGATGGTGCAATAGGCAATTTTGATAAAGATGTAACAGCAAAGGTGGTAAAGGATGCACAAGCACATGGAGTCATAATTGAAGGGCCATTTTCTGCCGATACTATATTTATACCACAGCGCTGGGCACACTATGATTGTGTTATAGCTCATTATCATGACCAGGGTTTAATACCTTTTAAGATGCTGGCGTTTGATGAAGGTGTAAATGTTACTGTTGGATTATCAGTTATACGGACTTCAGTTGATCATGGGACTGCATTTGATATTGCTGGCAAAGATTGTGCTGACTATAGCAGTATGAAGAAAGCCATAGAATTGGCAAGTTATTTAGCTTTATAAGAGGGATAATACCCAATGAATACAACAATGCTATCCACTTCATTATTGATATTTACAACAATCTGGGGGTTGTCAGTGTTGCTACTCTGGATGCGTCCCAGAATTGAAATACTATGGAAAATTGTAACTTCAGCCATATTTGGATTTTATGTGTGGTTTTTTTATAAAGATCTTGTAAAAGGATATAGCCAATTGGAAAAAGACTGGTATCTGGTAACTATCGCTTTTATAAAAGAATTGAGTGCCCTCATTTTTGCAAATATGTTTTTCTTATGGCCATTAGCATTAATAATTATCTTTTACAAGGCAGATGACATCGGTGCAGAGCGGTTGCTAAAATTTATGTGCATATTTACCCTGGTTGTATGGCTTGTTTTTACATTATACACATTTTACAGTAAACAAATTGATACATTTTTATTTCACACACTTCGCGAAATGATCCCCAATGCTCAGTAAATCAATACTTATTGCGTTATTATGTTTGGTTCCTCTTCAAAGTCAGTTTGCTTCATCAGTATGCAATGAAGCAACTGCACTTGCAAAAGCTAAAGAATATTCAAAAGCAAAGGATTTATTTTTTAAAGCTATCAATCTCAATCCTTATTACTACAGTGCCCATTATGGATATGGAAAAGCATGTCTGTATTCGGGAGATATTAATAATGCTATCAAGCATTTAAATATTGCTGTAAGTTTAGATGCAACGTCTGCACGTGGGTGGTTTTATTTGGGTTTTGCACACTTTTTTGCAAAGAACTATGTCAAGGCAAATTATTGTTTTAAAGAAGCATACAGATTAGATACGGGATTGGTTGAATCGCTCTATAATATTGCCGTTATTTATGAAATTACTGGTGATACATATAAATCAAAAGTTTATTATGATAAATATTTTTTTGAGAAAAATAAAAAGGATACAGGTCTTCTGTTCTGAAAGTTACAAGTATGGTGAAAAATTTGTTTTGTTATAAAAAGCTATTTTTTATTTTTTACATCATCCATTGAGTCAATAAGTGAAAAGTAATCCAGTACACGTGTTATTTTAAACAATGTTTTTATTGATGGTGCAACATTAAGGAAATGTAATTTACGGGAATTTTCTTCAAGTTTCTGGTGAATTTTAACAAGCGTGCCCAATGAAAAACTATTAATATCCTGCACATGTTTGCAGTCCAGTATAACATCAGTAGTTGACTTGTTGACATTGGTAAAGATAGCCCTTTCCACATCCTCAGAATTTTCTCTGATTATATCTTCGTGTGGGGTTACTACAAGAATTGAATCTAATTTTGTTGTTTCAATAAACATATTGAATATTATTTGATTATAATAATATTACCAGCACTGTAAGTAATTATTACAGTGCTGGTAAAGTATAATGATTTATTCAATAGCTTTAATGGTTGTGTCAGGTGCAATGATGTCAACAAATACTGATAATACAGCAACAGGTGATACATTACCAACTTTATCTACTGCTTTTGCTTCAATCAGGTGTTCACCATTGGTATCAAACTTTATGGCTCCGGTGTATGCTTTAAATTCGCCTTTGCCATCCAATCGGTAAAGAATGGAGGATAATCCTGATTCAGCATCGCTTGCTGAAATGGTATAGCTGTAATCAGCTGTTGCAACTTTTCTGCCATTTTTATCAAGCAGTTCTTTATCGGGCTTGATTTCAACAATAGGTGCTTTGTTGTCAACAAATATAGATACATTACCATCAGTTAAGTTAATGGGGTTGCCATTTTCATCTTTTGCAACCATGGTGTATTTCTCAGTATAATTGGTTACATTATCCATAGCTTTAATGCTTAAACTTATATCCCCTTCAACTGGTATAGTAAAAGGTGTCAGATAGGGCTGATAATTGTTTTTATCTATACTGTATTCTACTGACTGAACTCCTGACAATGCATCTTTTGCTTCAACAACAAAAGTAAAATTTTTTGAAGCATATAATTTTGTACCTGATTTTATAACTGGTGCAGATACAGAAACATTGACCACAGGTGGGGTGTTATCAACTACCACCTTGAAAGCTTTTGGGTCTTCTTTATTTCCAACTTTGTCAACAGCATAGTAGCTTATTACATGTTTGCCTTCTTCATAAATAGCAAAAGGCTCTTTGTATTCCAGTTCATTACCAGCATCAAGTTTATACAGTATTTTGTCTGTTGCAACATTGTCTTTAGAAACCAGTTCAAATTTAACCTTTGAATTTACAAAAGTGCTCACGCCGTTGCTGAATGATGTAGCCTTGAGTGCTGCTGTTGCTATCTCTTCCTTTTTTACTTCAGGTGAAGCAGGACTCTGGACATCAGGCTGAACCACATTTTCCTGTGTGGTTTGCTGTGAAAACGTTAAAGAAGAAAATACTAATACTATGGGTAATAACCATATTGCATACTTTGTTTTCATATAACCTCCTTTAGATTATTATTCTTATTTTTTGAGAGTAAATGCTATTGAATAGTATAAAAAAAGTTTATTATTTTATGCTTATCTTTGTCAAATGAAATTTTTATTTTTTCACTATTAGATAGTATACTAATTCTGTCTTTTACTGTAAATAATTATTGGCTGTATTAATTATTAACCGAATAATCTGAGGGGCATTGTTGCAAAAGTTTTTTTCTGGTGTATACTCAATTTTGCACAGGTGGCGATAGTTACCCTTAGTAACCTTCAGCATATAGTAATTTCCATATGAGTAGCAGTCTTTGCAATTCCATATTCCTGATGAAACAATCTTTTCCACAAGCGATGAATATTCATCCACCGGGATTGAACGTTTTTTCCTAACATACTTTGGGATTGTGGTCTCAATGTATGCTTGTTGTCCAATCCTGGCTATGATAATATGCCACTCCTCATAGTAAAATGGTGCCGGGTGATATGAAAGAGTAATAGAAAAATCCGGTACAGTGCTTTGCAGTAATAAGAATAATGATGCTATAATTGATTTACCGGTTATCATTATAGTGTATCAATAAAGTAATATTTTGTCTTTTGGAATTGTTGAATAGGGTGACAAAAAGTAAAGCAGCAATGCTGTGATTATAATAGAATGATTAATAACCCCATTCTGGATATACTCTAATACTTGCTGTGGTGTTAATGTTAAAATTTCTATATCCTCTGCCAGATCTAATGATTGTTCCTGAACCTTTTGAGCATTCAACGCACAGTAAAAATGGATATAATTATTCATAATAGCAGGATTGGCTGCCAGCTTTTTGAGTAGTACAATTTCCTGTGCTTGGTAGCCTGTTTCTTCCAATAATTCGCGATGTGCAGATTTGGCTGGCTCTTCGCCAGGGTCAATAAGACCAGCTACTGTTTCTATGGTATATTCATCAGTACCCAATCGATGCTGCTTTACCATTACTAAATTGCCATTGGTATCTACAGTAACAATATTAACCCAATCAGGATTATTGAGAATATAAAAATCATGATTAACTTTTTTAGCTGGGTGATAGCACAAAAGTTTTTCAATTGAAAAAATCCTTTGTTTATTAACCGTGTCGCGTTTTTCTATGTGCCACTTATCCATATGCCATTATCCTGCCCATAACATACCTTAATAACAATTAAATTGTCAATATATTTATGTGCATACGATTCATTCCAATTGTAATTTTAAGTTTTAAGTGCAACATTTAGTTGTTCTTGTAAAACCTCATATTAAGATTTCCATCCTTTAGACTTTCGTGGATGTGTATTTATTCATAGGTGCGTTTTCAAGCTTAATTTCCCTATTTTGATATTATTTTTTATGATTGCCCTAATAACTCCAATTTTCATGGTACTTTCATCACGGTCGCTCATTCTTCAAAATATTGTGCTCCATCAAACAATTGCTCTATTATCCATTTTACAATTTATATATTTCCCTATCCCTATATTTTTTTGAAGTAATAAACACAATTTTAAATATAGATAGCAATGCGTTGTACGTGAAATTATTTTCCTTTATTAACAACACCACTACCCACCAATCCCCGGAGGGGATGACATTATTGTAACCACCCAGCTGAGTAACACACCATCCAACCCGAGGAATGGGTAACATTATTGTATCAGCACCATACAATCACCCCACCAAACCCCAGAGGGGTGACATTATTGTACAACAAGCACTATGTTACCACATCACAAAACCCCAGCGAGGTGACATTACTGTAACAGCACTAAACAATCATTTAATCAATCCCCAGATGGGATGACATTATTGTAACCTCAATCTGAGTAACACACCACCCAACCCCAGCGGGGTGACAGTATTGTAACAGCGATATACAACCACCTCGCCAATCCCCGGAGGGGATGACATTACTGTAATCTCAGGCTGAGTAACACACCATCCAACCTACGGAGTGGGTGACATTACTGTAACAGCACCATACAACCACCTCGCCAATCCCCGGAGGGGATGATATTATTGTAACCTCAGGCTGAGTACCACACCACCCAACCCACGGAGTGGGTGACATTATTGTCTTAAGGCTACCTTGAGTGTTTCGTAAAATAATATATAGTAACAAGTAATGTTTTATTATTGATATCTTTCCATTAGTGGTTATATTGTGAAAATTTTTTCAAAAATTTTAAAAAATTTTTTAATTTTTTTATTCCAAAAGCGTTGTATAGATATGAGACACTGTGATGAAATGCAAGATGTATGTGTACTACAATAGCAATTTTATTTTATGATAGGCAGTATGACAAATATCATCTTGACATTTCATTACCTATGTGTTACACTTAATATATGGAAGGAGATAAAAAAATGGGCCAACATTTCTCAGCCGATGTATATGACATCTTTGAAAAGGCGTTTCATGGTAAAGAATATGCCAAAAAGGTATTATACGCACTGGAAGAGGTTATAGTGGATACAGTACATGACAGTTGGTATAAAACAAAAGAGGAACTAAAGGTAGAAGTTTTAAGCCATTATGCTACCAAGCAAGATTTTGAACAGGTACGTATTGAACTGGTAGGAAAATTTGATGCATTGTATCAAAAAACAGAAAAAGATAAGACTGAATTGCTGGGTAAATTTGATGCATTGTATGAGAAAACAGAAAAGGATAAAGCTGAACTGCTTGGCATAATGAAACAGGATAAAGCTGAGCTTGTAGGAGCACTGCAACAAACCAGGGAAGAACTTTTAGGTATTATGAAACAGGATAAAGCTGAATTACTTGGTATAATGCAACAAAATAAAGCTGAACTGTTAGGAGCTTTACAACAAACAAGAGAAGAATTACTGGGTATTATAAAGCAGAATAAAGAGGAACTGTTAGGCATAATGAAGCAAGATAAAGCTGAATTACTTGGCATAATGAAGCAGGATAAGACTGAATTGTTGGGTAAGTTTGATGCATTGTATGAGAAAACAGAAAAGGATAAAGCTGAACTGCTTGGCATAATGAAACAGGATAAAGCTGAAATTAATTTACGAATTGAGCGTTTGGACAAAAAATTCAGTATTTATTTTGCAGCATTATTTTTTATTGTCATTTTCTTAAATCAAAACGCATTAGAATTTTTGGTAAAGGTAATAGGTTTGGTTAAATAGATTGTTTATTGTGCAGATATAATTGACATATAGCCACACAATCCAAAACCACGAAGAAAGTGATATTACCCTAACCCCCAGCGGGGCGACACACCACCAATCCCCGGAGGGGATGATATTATTGTAATAGCGCAATATAATCACCTATCCAAACCCACGGAGTGGGTGGCATTACTGTAACAGCGCTATATAATCACCTATACAACCCCCAGTGGGGATGACATTACTGTAACCACCTAACGGAGTAACACATCATCAAACCCACGGAGTGGGTGGCATTACGGTAACAGTACCATACAACCACCACATCAATCCCCGGAGGGGATGACATTATTGTAACCACCTAACGGAGTGACACACCTATCCAATCCCACGGAGTGGGTGGCATTATTGTAACCACCATCAGCATATCACCACCCCACTGAACCCCAGCGGGGTGACATTATTGTAACCACCTAACGGAGTGACACGCCGTAAAACCCCAGCGGGGGTGACATTATTATTAATTCCCATTTAGCAGGGCAGGTTTTCCGAGGGGCAGACTTTGTAACCCCTGGAATTTCCAAAACTTATAATCCAAAAAAACACGGTTCATTAATTTCCAGGACATAATGCCATTTTTACCCTTCCTTTGTATTTGAGTCCAATTTATAATCCCTCATATTCCCAGCACTTTTGAAAAAATGTCCTATGTTCAGAATTTGACTAAAAATTTTACCACAAAGATACAATTTTCTTGCTTTGTTATATACTTGTTATCAATAAATTTCCCTTATCTTGATTGGAATTTACGTTTTCAAAGATCTTTTTTTGTATTTTTAAACATTATATAGTTTACACAACTCCGTATATAAGCTACTATTTTACTAACTATCGCACAACTGCTTCTCTTATATTTTTATTTTATTGAATCTGACCTACTATAAAAAAAACAAAATGATTTTGTTGTTGCAGTATTTTACAATTATTTTATACATAAAACATACACTCGGCTTTATACATTGAGTGTAGATTCATACAATAGAATTGTATCAAGCCATTACACATCTTGATAAATGGTATAACATAGTAACTTCAAGGTGGTACTGTATGTTAAAACGATTATTATGGATTTATATTATCCTTATTACTTTTTTATATGCATATACGCTCCATGCTGCAAGTATGTTCCATCCCCGGTATAACTGGTATTCCATTAAAACCAGCCATTTCTGGATACATTATCATGATGGTTTAGAGCAGGATGCAGTACGCCTGGCAGCTATTGCCGAAGAAGTTCATGAAAAACTTGCAAAGAATATCAACTGGCAGCCTTTTTTCCGAACAGATGTTGTATTGTGTGATACCACTGACATGGCAAATGGATTTTCCATGCCGTTTCCATATAACAGGGTACAGCTTTTTGTGGTAATGCCACATGTTGAGGATGCAGGCTTATCCAATACTGATGATTGGCTGCGTATGGTCTTTACTCATGAATATACGCATACCCTTACCATGGATATGATTGGTGGCATTCCAGAAGCAACACGCTATACCCTGGGAAGGGTATGCTTTCCAAATATACTCATGCCAGTATGGGCAGTTGAAGGATACCCGGTATTACAGGAATCTCAACGAAAGCCCTGGGGCAGACTCAATGCTCATTACACACGTATGGTTTTACGGCAGGAAGTATATTCAAAAAACCTTAAAGACATATCACTGGCAAGTAATTTTCCGCGGGAATGGCCTGCAGGGATGGTTCCCTATTTATATGGTGGTCTTTTTGTAGAGTTCTGTACACGAAATTATCCAGAAAAAGATTTTAGTGAAATATTTAAAGAAAATGCAGATAATATACTGCCATTCCTGATGGAAAAGAATTTTAATGATGTGTATGGGAGGCGTGCAATAGATTTGTGGCATATATGGCAAAAGGAATTAATGAATGATCTGAATGATCAAATTGCAGAAATCAAAAAGCGTGGAGTGTCTGATTATACTGTGTTGACCAGTACAGGCTTTTACACCAGTTTCCCTCGGTTTTATAATAATGATATTGTTTTTGTTGCCATGACAAACAAAGAAAAACCATCATTGATAAAATATGATGCGCCCAATAAAACGTTTTCACGTTTAGCTTACGTTAACAATCCCAATAGTATAACTATTCATAATAATGCTATCATTGTGAGTGATATACAGTATTATCAGTCATTTGATTTGTTCAGGGATGTATTTGTTTACGACGCTCAATATTCACAAAAAACAAAAGGGTTGCGTGTTCAATATATTGAACCGTTCAAATCTGGTTATGTTGCAATACTCTATGATAAAGGAAAATATTCACTGGTACAGCTTGATGCTGCTTTTACCATACAGAAGTATTTTATACGTAATACGCCTTTTCAAATTTCATATTTACGGGTTTTGGGCGATAGTTCCAAGGCAGTGTTCAGTATTGTGCATAATGGCTTCAGTGATATTGCACTCTTTGACTTTGCCACCCAGCAAACGGTATTATTGACCAATGATTCCTTTGTCGATATTCATCCCACATTCCATCCTGATGGACAGAAAGTTATCTTTTCATCGGATAGGGATGGTGTGTTTAATCTTTATGAGATAGATATTATTAAGAAAAAAATTTCCCGTATCAGCAATGTCATTGGTGGAGCGTTTTTCCCAGATATAAACAGTGATGGCACAACCATAGTTTTTTCTTCATACGAAGCCAATGGATATAATATTGCACTGATGCCGTATGCAACAGGCCATTCACAGGAACTATCGCCCATACCCTTTACCATACCGCAAAATGAGGAACAAAAAGAAGTTTTACACCAGCCGTATAATCCGCTGTATTCCGTGATTGGACCATGGTGGGCACCATATTTATATAGTGAAGAGTTATACCCTGACAAATATGATAATCATATTGGTTTCACAACATCGGGTAATGATACATTGTACAGACACAGTTATGCGTTGGGGTTGGATTATGCATTGCTACAGAAGAGAATGACACTTGCCCTTGATTATATTTATTCGGGTTTGTATCCTGATGTTTTTGTTTCATATAACGATGAAGGTATTTTTTTTGATGATACATTCCCGTGGGAGCCGCCTGATACTGTGGCCTATATGAAAAGGACTCTGAAACGCAAGGTATCGTCTGGTATTTCAGTTCCCTTTCAAAAATTTTATAATTATAATCAGTTGCTTTTGTATTATACCTATGAAAAAACGATGGTGAGTGAATATTATAGTAATGCTGTTTTTACTCATGATGTTGTTCTTGCAGGCTCACACGTTGCGTTTTTGCATGATGGAACGTATACGGGAAGCTTTTCGGTAAGCCCTGAGAATGGCATGGTTTTTGAAAGCTATGCGGATATCTATGATTCTTCAATTTCTTCAGATATTTCATATTCCAAGGTGCGTGGTGGTCTGTATTATTTTTTCCGGGGTTTTGGTAACGATGTGTTAGCTTTTATGCTCAAAGGTGGTTATGCGCACAATGCGCCTTACTATCTGTATCCGTATAATATAGGGCGTTACGCAAAAGGCAAGAGTCAGGGCATCCCATCAGATGAAGATGCTTACAGCATGCGAGGTTTTGCCAAAGACATGTTTTATGGCAACAGGTTGGCGGTGGGTATTGTTGAGTATCGTATTCCTTTATTTCAGAACGATAGTGGCTACAGAATGCTGCCGCTGATGTTCAGGGATATGTGGTTGACACCATTTGTTGAGTATGGCAACATATGGATAAATTCAACATCTCTTAACGATTTTAAATATAGTATTGGTTCTGAATTTCATGTTCGCATCACTGCTGGATACTGGGCTGATATTGAAGGTTTTGCTGGAGTTGTTAAAGGCTATGGCGATTTTGGAGAGGTACAGGTGTATTTTGGCATAGCGACAGCCATGGAAGGTGCACTTAAGCAGCATACAATTATACGCACGGTAGTACAGTAGCATGTAATTTCAACTGGTCAGGTTTCCATTTTTATGAATACTGAAAGCCTTTATCAGGCATTAAATCAAGGTTTATTGCAGGAACGGTATGTGATAATAAAGCGTAATATAACCAGGAATAAAGTATTGATAGAAAAATGGGGTGGATTGCAGAAGGTTGTTGGGCTTTTAAGTGGCAAGCATGTTATTGTGTGTGGTGCAGGCAGCAGTTTAAACGATGCTCTTAAAGTGTTGAAAAAATATCAATACAGAAAAGACCTTGCCATCATAGCAACAGATATGGCGTACAGGCCGTTGGTATTGGCCGGAATTCAGCCGCATTTTTCCATATCATGCGAGGCCATGCCAGTTTCATATTATGCATTTTTACCCACATCATCCAGCCATCTTTTAGCGTTCAGTGGAGTAAGCTCACATACATTGACTGCCTGGAAGGGGAAAATCAGCTTTTACAACTGGATGATATATGAAAGCCCTTTTGATGTATTGTGGAAACTTGCTGGGGAGCATTTGGGGTATGTGGCCACAGCAAGTATTGTGACAACACAGGCAATATCACTGGCATTAGGGTGTTCCATTGCTTCCTTAACAATGGTTGGTAATGACCTGGCATTTAAGGACAATTATTATGCACAGCATACGGTGGTATGCCAGCGCTTTATCATGAATTACAATAGATTTTCAACAGCTAATTCAAATGATTATGCTATGATCCATAGAAAGAAAATGTATATGGTCAAACGAAGAGAGTCGATATATTATACTGATCATCAGTTTCTGGCTGCCAGGCAGTGGTTGGAAAACCTTTTTACAAACGTTACGGTACCAATATTTGATTGCAGCATTCCTGGTTGCAGTGAGCGTAAAGTCACTAAAATATCAATGAGTAAAGTTATGAGTATATTATTTCCTGAAAAACGAATAAAGAAAAGAGGCAGAGCATGATAACATTACATAAAATGAATGGCGAAGAATTTATTCTTAACGCAAATCACATTGAAACCATAGAGTCCAGACCTGATACAACCATAACTCTGACCAATGAAAAAAAATATCTGGTTAAAGAGTCAAAAGATGAGGTGTTATCCCGTATTTATGAATATTATCATAAGGTGCTGACTGGATTGCAATAATTGTAAAAAAAATTGATAATTTGAGCGATAGTACCTGGTAAAGTATCCGGTAAGAATACTATAATAATTTAATAATTAATGAATAATTTTAAAATTTTAACCGAAAATTGTTAATAAGAATACATGTATGATTTGAATGGCTTCTTTAGGAGGGGTAATACTCTATGGATCTTGCTACCGTTATTGGGCTAATAGTTGGTTTTACTAATATTATACTGGGAATAATTTTTGCCAAAGGCAATCCGTTGCTTTTCTTTGATATACCTTCAGTATTTATCACAATAGGGGGTTCTTTTTGTGCATTGCTCATTTCAAATCCTTTAAGCAAAGTTCTTAGTATCTGGAAAGTTGCCAAACATGCTTTTTTCCCGCCAAAGTATAATCCCAATGAACTCATCATAACCCTTGTTTCATTTTCTGAGAAAGCTCGCCGTGAAGGGTTGCTTGCATTGGAAGATGATCTGGATGAACTGGATGATCAGTTTTTGCGTAAGGGCATACAGCTTGTTGTTGACGGTACTGACCCTGAACTGGTGCGCCGCATCATGGAAACGGAACTTGAAAACATTATGGCACGCCATGATGAAGGCAAAAAGCTCTTTGATGACTGGGCAACATACGCTCCAGCCTTTGGTATGATTGGTACACTGTTAGGTCTGGTTTTAATGCTGGTCAATATAGAAGATAAATCAGCCATTGGGCCTGGTATGTCTGCTGCTCTTATTACCACATTCTATGGTGCTATAATGGCATATCTGGTTTTGTATCCTATATCTGCCAAGCTTGGGTATATTAATAATCAGGAAATATTGATGAAACTAATTATGATAGAAGGGACATTGTCAATACAATCTGGGGATAACCCACGAATTGTTAAGGATAAGCTGGTATCATTCCTTGATCCTAAGATGCGCGAAGCTATCACCAGTGAGGTTGGTGACTGATGGCAAAAAGGAAAAAATTAGAACTACCACCACCGCCACCCTGGCTTACCAGCTGGGGAGATTTAAATACCCTGCTATTAACGTTCTTTGTTATGATGTTTGATATTTCCCCAATTATTGGACAGGATTTTAATCTTGTTTTGTCTTCTTTTAAAGGATCATTGGGTATGATGCAGGGCGGATATTCGTTGGCTCGTGGCAGGATGGAAGAGATAGGGCTTAATATGCTCAATCTGCCCTCGAGTGAGCAGGGAAGGGCACTTGCAAAGATGCTGAAAAGAGCAGTTGAGGCTTTTAAGCCTGAAATTCAGGCAAAGAAAGTCAGAGTGCGCGAAGATGAAAGGGGTTTGATAATTACATTATCAAGTGATGCCTATTTTGAACCGGGGAGTGCAAAGCTTAAGGATGATATTATACCAATATTGAAAAAAGTTGCCCTAATTATAAAGTCAATGCCCAACTATGTGAGAATAGAAGGTCATACTGACAACAGGCCTGTACCTCCACGAGGTCTTGAAGAAGGGTATGCTACCAACTGGGAGCTTTCCTCTGCACGGGCGGTTAATGTGCTTCGATATCTCATAGAGGAAACAGGTGTAAATCCAAAGCAGATGTCAGCAGTTGCCTTTGGTGAATACAGGCCCATAGATGATAATAATACGCCTGAAGGCAGAGCCTATAATCGCAGGGTTGAGATAGTTATACTCAGGGATAAAGGTGTGGTTGAATCTGCTACACCTGAGATTGTAAGGCCTTTGCCTGACGAGGAATGGCGTTGATAAGAATATGTTAGGGGAGAAGTACAAAATATTGAAAAAAATTGATACATTTTAGTGACATAATCATAAATTAATTGACTTTTTTAATTAATATAGTATTATGTCGATAAATTTAGTATAACAATTAACCA
>Ga0067045_1030841_pt1 | contig 13958 bp, 13 predicted proteins | sample TerdegcTABiofilm_FD_59184 | JGI IMG/M metagenome (GOLD analysis project Ga0067045, IMG submission 59184) | Combined Assembly of (Gp0054472, Gp0054536) Wastewater bioreactor microbial communities from Singapore -Terephthalate degrading...
GGGGGCCGGTGCAGGAGGGCCTGCGCGATGCCGAGCCGCTGGTGCATCCCGCCGGAAAAGCCCCCGATTTTGCGCCGCGCCGCGGTTTGCAGTCCAACCAGCTCCAGGACCTCATCCAGACATCGCTTACGCTCCACCTCCGGCAGCCCGAAAAGGCGGCCGGCGTAATCCAGATATTCGCGCGGCGTCATCCAGTTGTAAAAGGCCGGATCCTGGGGCAAATAGCCGAATTGTTCGCGCGCCCGGCTGTCGCCGTTGGTCGTTTCCACGCCGGCGATCCACGCATGTCCGGCGGTGGGGTGAGCCAATCCCGCCAGCAAGCGCATGGTCGTGGTCTTACCGGCCCCGTTGCGTCCCAGGAAGCCAAAAATGGAGCCATAAGGCACGGTCAAATCCAAAGTCTGGAGGGCCTTGACCGCGCCGTAATGTTTGGTCAAACCCTCGCAGCGAATGGCAGCGTCAGTGGTATGATTCATCTCGGGGTCCTTCAAAGAAACAAGTCAGCGAGCCGGCAAGTCGGCGGGCTGACAGGTTGGCGGGGGCCAGGGCTTATTCGTCCCGTTTGGCCAGCACGAAGTAGAGGATAGGGCCGATGATGTTGACAAAGATCACGATCAAGAGCCACAGCCATTTGGAGCCGCGCAGCGTCGGCTGTTTGAGTAAATCAATCAGCGCAAAAATCATCAACCCCAATTGCACCAACACGAGCGGGATCAGCAGCGGCAACAGCCGCATGATGGTATCCAATGAGCCTTCCATAGGATTTTTCCTCACTTAATGAAAATATCGATTAGTCTGTGATGAAATACGCACTACGTAATGCGTAATACGTTACCTTGCCCCGCTATTCCTGGGGCTTGACCTCCGGCGATCGGAGCGGATGGGTGATGACCGCCAGCTTGTGCCGGTGGCGACCTTCCGCCGGTTCATTTTGCAACAGCGGCACGAGGGCAGCATTAAGGGCCTGCCCGAATTGATCCAACTCCTCGGGGGTGGCATAAAACACCGTCTCCGTGTAGCCGGCCCGGTCGGCGAGCATGTCCGGGGGGCCGGCCTCGGCGGCCGCCACATAATCGGCAAACCCCTGAAGCAGCGTGGCGATGTAGGAGGCGAAGTAACGAAGGAACTCCTCCCGGGTTAATCCCGCCAGGTCCTCCATTCCCAGATGCGGCGCTTGGGCCAGCCGATAGACTTTTTCCGCCACCCCTTTCACGGGCCGGGTCTGCACAACTTCTACCAGGCCGGCCTCCAGCAGTAACCGCAAATGGCGGTAGATGGAGGGCTTGGGCACTGAAGACACGGCCGCCGCGATCTCCTGCGTGGTCAGGTCACCGCCGGCCAAAGCCATGAGAATTTGCAAGCGCGCCGGGTGCAGGATCAGATCGGCCTTCTGTGATCCCAAAATCCCTCCTCTCCGATTTATGTTATCATTATCAATAATGATAACATAAGTTCCCATTCTGTCAAGAATGCGATAGCCCTGTCAAGGGGATAAGGTTAATCCACATTGAAACGGTCCTTCTGGTATAATAGGGCTATATCTCGCCACTTGAGCGGCTTTAAGGAGACAGCCATGGAGTTCTTTCAATTGGTGCAGGAGCGCTATAGTGTGCGTTCCTACCGGTCCCAACCGGTGGAGGAAGAGAAGTTGCAGCTGGTGTTACAGGCGGCCCGCCTGGCCCCGACGGCCGCTAACAAGCAACCGATCCAAATCGTGGTGATTCACACGGCGGGCCGGGAGGCCGAATTGAAGCGCATCTACAGCCGCGATTGGTTCGTGCAGGCGCCGCTGGTCATCGCGCTCTGCGCGCTCCCGGCTCAAGGGTGGACCCGGCGGCAGGACGGCAAGAACTACACCGATGTAGATGCGGCCATTGTGATGGATCATCTGGTGCTGGCAGCCACGGACCTGGGATTGGGGACCTGTTGGATCGCGGCTTTTGATCCGGCCGCGGCGCGCGAAGTGTTGGGCTTGCCGGAGGGGGTGGAACCGGTGGCCTTCACGCCGCTCGGTTATCCGGCCGATGCCGCCGGCGCTAAAGTGCGCAAGCCGCTGGCCGAGCTGGTGCGTTACGAGCGCTGGTAAAGCTGATGCTGACCGGGTAAACTGGACCGCCGACCGACGACTTCCAGGTCGTGGTCGGCGGTCGGGCCAGCGCACCGGCCTGAGATTCAGGCTTTCTACTTGGCCTGCGGCCCGATGATCTGGATCGCAAGTTGCTTCAGGGCGGCTACGAGCGGCGTCTCCGGTTGGCTCAGCGCCAGCGGCGCGCTCCGTCGCAACGCCGGTACCTGGGCCGGATCAAAGGGGATCTCGCTGGCGATGGGCATCTTGAGCACCTTCTGGAGTGCTTCCAGGGGGGGATGCGGCGCTGGGCTGGGAGCATTGATCACAACCGAGATCCGGCTGCGGTAGTCTTGCAGGACCTGCAACGTCGCCAACGTGGTCTGAAGGCCCGGAGGATCGTCGCCGCTGATGAGGAAAATCCCGTAAGCCAGGTCCAGAATCCGCAAAATCTCCGGACTGAGCACCGGCGGCGTATCCACAATCACGTACTCGGCCTGCGCAGCCAGCTTTTCCAATAGGGCCTGTACTTCATCCTCGGAGAACCAGGCGGCCCGCACCGGCAACGGCGGGGTGGCCAGCAATTTCAGCCCGGAGGGATGGGGCAGCAGGAGTTTTTCTACCGTTACCTCTTGCCCTTCCAATAGCAGGCCCCAGTGGCGCTCTGGCCGCATCCCCAGCGCGAGCGCGCAGTGTCCGGCATTGAGCGAGAGGTCCGCTAATGTCGTCTCGCCCGCCAGGCGCAGGAGCAGGGCCAGGTTCACCGCCACCGTCGTCGTGCCAATCCCGCCGCGCAAGCTGAAGACTGAGAAGATTTTCCCGCTCGCTTTCTGGCTGCCGTGTTCCAACAACTGTTCCAGATGTTGCAGGAGTTCAGCCGGTTTGACCGGTTTGGCCATATAGTCATCCGCTCCGGCCTCTAAGGCGGCCATGCGATCTACCGGCTGTCCGCGGGCGGTCAGGATCATGATCGCCAGATTGGCCGTCCGCCGGTCGGCGCGCAGTTGCCGGACGACATCATAGCCGCTGAGGCCCGGCATCATCACGTCCACGATGGCCAGGTCCGGCATTTCAGTCACAGCTTTCGTCAGGCCGTCCTTGCCGTCGGCGCTGAGAATGACCTCATGCCCCATGCGCTGAAGCATCACCCGCAGCATTTCCAGCATGTCTACGTTGTCGTCAACGATCAGTACACGCGCCACGTAGTACCTCCCTCTTGATATTCAACCTCGCGGCGACGAGCTAGGGTTGTTGGTTGAGCCCAAAGGAAATGATCTGGTTACGATTGACGATCGCTCCTCCGCCGTGGAAACTGACGTCGGGATGCACGGCAGAACGAGCCGTGACGTTTGCCAGGGTGATGTAGGATTCGGTCTGTAGTGATAGGAAGGGGACCAGCTCAAACCGCCCAATAATGCGTATCGCCCCGGTGATTTCAAAAAAGGGCACGGTGATGACCACCGGGACCAGCTGCATCAGCTTGTAATTGCCGTAGCGCTGGTCGCGGCGCAGCGCGTCATCTTCTTCCAGAGTCAGGAGGAAGTGCAGGTTAGCTTTGATGCAGGCGGCGTTGGTGTAATGGGTGCCGATCTCGGCCGGGCGACCAATCGGTGAGATGTAGACCTCGTTGACGAGCACCAACGAGACACTTTTGTCGTAGATGATATCCCCCAGCAGCCGATGGCGAGCGTCATACATCCCGGAGATGCGGTAGCCTCCGGCAAAGAATTCAGCCGAAACCCAGTTGGTGGTGACTGCCTTATCGGCCATCGCTTGTGCCTCCTGTGCTTGCGATCGCAACTGATGGAAGAATCCCGGTTAGCTCTTGCCGGAGCGCCTGGTCTCCAACCGCAGTGTGAAGCGTGATGGCGACCGCCATCACACCTCACGCCGCCCATAGATCCGCGTGCCCGGGTTCTCGCCGCGCAACGCGGCTGTCAGGGCGCCCGGTTCGCGTCCATTGACGATGAGCACCTCGGTCACGGAGCGTGCCCGCTCCATGGCCGCGAGCATGGAACGTTCCACCGGGAGATCGGGCAGGTCCAGCGCCAGCAGATCGCCGGCAGAGATCTCCGGGATGAACCTGGCCGCCGGGTTACGCTTGGGATCGTCGGTGTACAGCCCGCGTTCGTCCTTGACCAGGATGCAGCGGCGCGCGCCCAGGACTTCAGCGGTGAGGAAAGCGCCCGCGTCGGTGCGGTGAGGGGGGATGCGGCCCACGTCCGGCGGTTCCTCCCACAGCCCGTAGGGCGGCATCGCGTGCATGACCGGGATGTCGCCCAGGCGCAGGTAAGCGGGCAGCTTGACCAGATCGTCGTGGCCGATTTTGATGCCGCCGTAGGGTGCCAGCAGCAGGGCGATCATCAGCGCGTTTTGTTCGCTGATGCTGGCCCCCAATTGAGCGAGCACGCCGGTGGGCATCCCCAAATCCAGCGCGATGGCGTAGGCGTGCCGGGAGCGGGTCCCGCCACCGGTGAGGAGCAGCAGGTCGTACTCCTGCCGCGCCGTGACGATCTCCTCCAGGAGCGGCACGACGACCGCCCGGCCCCGGTCAATGACCGATTGCCCGCCCAACTTGATCACCGGCAGGTCGGGCATCATCCGAAAAAGGAGGTCGGTTTCGGTTTGCTCCAGCAGCTGTTTCCGCATGAGGGATTCGCCCATCAGGGGGGACTCTATGTGCAACCGGCCGGTGGGGTCTTTTTTCAGTCCCATAGTACCTCCGTTAGAAAAGTTATAGCATAGCCAGGGGAGAATGTCAAACCAGGGTATTCCTGCGCTGTTACAGGAGCGCAAAATCAGGTCCGCGGGTTAAAACCGGCCCGCCCGCAGGTTAGAGTGATCTGCGGGCGGGCCGGCTGATCCTGGCGATTGAGCTTAGTAGACCATCTCGCCACGCACAAAGGCTGCTGTGCGGGGATCGCGGGGGGCTGTAAAGAAAGTGGGGGTATCTGCTGCTTCCACGACTTGCCCGTTGAGCAGAAAGACGACGCGCTGGGCCAACCGCCGCGCCTGGAAAACATTGTGAGTCACCAACACGACGGTGGTGCCGGCCTCCTGGTTGCGCTGGCGCACCACGGTTTCAATCAGGCCGACGTTGTAGGGATCCAGGTTAGCGGTCGGCTCGTCCAACAGAAGGACCGTAGGCTGAATGATCAGCGCGCGGGCCAGGGCGACTCGCTGGGCCTCGCCGCCGGAAAGCGCGCGAGCCGGCGCGCGGGCCAGCTCCGTCAACCCGATCAGCTCCAGGAGATGGGCGATCTCCGTTTGGGCGTCGCGCTGGCCGCGCAGCCGGAGCCCGTAGGCGATGTTGCGGGTCACGGTGGTGGAGAGCAGGGCCGGCCGTTGGAAGACCGTCGTCACCTGGCGGCGCAGGGCCAACGGCACGGCCCCTGGGACGACGGGGAGCCCCTGGAAAGCCAGGGTTCCTGCATCAGGGTACTCCAGAAAGTTGAGCAGCCGCAGCAGGGTGGATTTGCCCGCGCCGCTGGGACCGACCAGCGCCAGAATCTCGCCGCGCCGGATCTGGAGCTGCGCAATGGCCAGCACCGTCCGCCCGGCGTAGCGTTTTTGCACATTCTCTAAGGTGTACAGCACTTCATCCATGGGACCTTATTTACCTTTTCCCTGCAATTGGGTCATCGCCAGATTGATCGCAAACGAGAGCAACAATAACACCAGCCCCAGGGCGATGGCGAAGTCAAAATTACCCCGGCGGGTCTCCAGCATGATCGCGGTGGTGAGCACGCGGGTGTAGCCTTCAATATTGCCACCGACCATCATCACGGCGCCGACCTCGGAGATGATGCTACCCAGGCCGGCAATGAGGGAGACCAGGACGCCTAACCGGGCCTCGTTCAGCACGGTCCAGGTGATCTGAAACCTGGTAGCGCCTAAGGAGGCCAGCTGGCGGCTCAACTCGGGGTCCACGCCGGCGACCGCGGCCATCGTGAAGCCAATCACCAGCGGGGTAGCAATGATCACCTGGGCCCAGATCATCGCCGCCGGCGTGAAGAGCTCCGGCACCCACGACCAGTTCAGCGGTCCCAAAATGCCGTTGCGCGAGAGGAGCAGGTAGACCAGCAGCCCCACGACGACAGGGGGCAACCCCATGCCGGTGTAGACGAGCGCCTGCACGAGTCGCCGGCCTGGAAAGCGGGTCAATCCCAACAACGCGCCCAACGGAATGCCGAGCACGGCACTGACGGCCAACGCTACGCCACTAACCTGGGCCGACCGGCCGATAATCTGCCACAGATAGGGGTCCCCCCTAAACAAAAGGCGCAGCCCCTCTACCAGTCCTTGCCAGAGAACTTCCATAAAAAACCGACTATTCCTCCGAAAGTGAAAATAGCGAATTTTTTCTGCCGGCAGTAAAGCAAAAAGGGCCGAGGCTGTCATGGGGGGCCGGATGCCCAAAAGGGGGCCGTAGCCAGCGACTACCTGATCCTTTTGCGGGTAGGGGAAGTGATGCTCAAACGGGGCTTGTCTCAGGCCCTTCCGCCAGCGGAAATTGTGCGACGACTCTGGTTCCCTGACCGGGCCTGGATTCCACCCGGCACTGCCCACCCAACAGGGCAGCCCGTTCCTGCATCCCGGTCAGGCCACTGGAGTTATGCGCCCGCAACGCGGACTGGGGATCAAACCCAGCACCGTGATCCTCAATGTGCACGTTCAGCGTATCCGAGGTGGCCCAAAGACGCACGCTCACGGCAGTCACGCTGGCGTGACGGGCGACGTTTGTCAGCCCTTCCTGGATGATCCGGTAGGCAGTGGTCTCCACCGAGGGCGGGAAGCGCCGCTCCAGTCCGGTTTGCTCAAAGCTGACCTGGATCCGGGTCTGGGTGGTATAGCGGCCAAAATACCATTGCAGCGTCGGGAGCAGTCCTAAGTTATCCAACATGGAAGGCCGCAGGTCAAGCGAGAGCTCACGCACACGCTTGATCAGGTCGGTAGTCAACCCCAGGGCCTCCTCCAGCAGCTCGCGCTTATCCTCTGTGAAAGGAGGATGGCCGGCCATGTCCAGCAGAAGTTTGAGACCGGTGAGCAGCTGGCCGATCTCGTCGTGCAGCTCGCAGGCAATGTAGCGCCGTTCGTTTTCCTGTACTTCCACCAGCCGGCGGGAGAGCTCTTGCAGGCGGGTCACACTTTGTTGGAGCGCGGCAAAGAGCCGGGCGTTCTCCAGCGCTGTGGCGATCTGGCCGGCCAGGGTAGTGAAAACGTCCAGGTCGGCCGGCTGGAAACGCTGAGGACGGTGGTCCTGGATGTGCAGCACCCCCAACAGCTGCCCATGGGTGAGCAAGGGAATCGCCACCTCAGAGGGCTGGCCTGTGTCTGTGACGGAAGCAGGCGTCCCGGCGGGATTTTCCCCCTGGACGACGACAATGGTGCGCTGAAGGGCCGCCCGGCGGGAGACTGCGCCGGGCTCAACCCGCGGGCTGAGGGGAGCGGCAGACGCCGTCGCCGGCACGGGGGTGATCTCCCCAGCGGTGCGTCGCAACAGGGTTTGAGTCGTTTCGTCCCACAAATCAAGCGTCACCTGGTCCACCATGAAACGTCGCGGCAATTGGACCAGCAGCTCATCCAGCAGCTGGTGGGGATCCAGGATGGCGTTGATCTGACCGGTCAAGTCGGCGGCGGCCCGCAGGAGCTCGGTGAAACGTTCGCGTTCGGCCTCCGCCCGCCAACGTTGCGTGATGTCGTGCAGCGTGATGAGCAGCGCCTCACTTTTCTCCCAGGGGATCAGCGTGGCGCTCCACTCCACCGGGCAGAGGGACCTGTCGGCCCGGAGCATCTCGTGAACCTGCCGCGTGGCGTTATGGATATGGAGGGCAGCCACCAGCTCGGCGAGCACAGGTGCGGTGCCGGGCGGAAACAGAGCCGCCAACTCCTTTTGGATCAGGTCGGCTTCGGCATAACACAGGATAGCTTGCGCTGCCTGGTTGGCGCTGAGGATCCGGCCGTCGGTGGGCCGGACCACCAGAATACCATCCAAAGACTCACGGACAATGGTGCGGAACTGGTGCTCGCTCCGCCGGAGGCTTTGAGTCAGGGCGCTGACCAGCCAGGCCGGGGCGGTCACGACCCAGGCCATAGCAATCATTGCCCCGATGCTGCCCATGGTGTTTAAGTGGAGGAGGAGGCCAAACCCAATTAAAATCACCGTAGCCACGCCGGCGTAGACAACCGCGGCTTCAAATCCCAACACCATTCCCAGGGTAAAAATCCCCAGGTGAAAATATAAAGCGATCGTGGGGATACGGGTCTCGCCGCCGATCAGAATGGCGGTCAGGCACATCACCACCACTCCTACCGTGCCTGCAGCCGTGAAAAACCACATCCCCCAGCGCAGCGATTTTTTAATCCAGATCAGCGTGATGATCGCGCTCGCCAAAAGCGCTAACAGCACTCCCTGAAAGAGCACCACCACGTGCCAGGCTTCCGGCATTTTTCTGCCCAGGATAAAGTTGTTGTAGGTGTTCCACCCAAACCCTAAAATGAGCACCACGATGTTAAAAACAAGGATGATCCGGGCAGTCGTCAAGCGTGGGCCTTCATCCGGCAAAGAGGAGAGGCTGGTTTTCTGTTGTTTCTGTATCATCGTGATGGGCGTTTCTATCTAACTCAGCGCCTTAACGGTGGCAACTTTATAACCACCGGCCACAGATAACTGCCCCCCTGGGGCCTGGCTGTGACCGGTGGTGGTCCGTTGGGCGCAGTGACCTGATTACTTTACGGTTCCCAGGGTTCAATCGCCGGGATCTCGCCGGCGGCGCGGGCTGCGTCGTAAGCCTGCCACCACTCCACCACCAGCTGGCGGAGACGGGGGTGGTGGAAAGCGGCCGCAAACGTCGCTTGTTGCTCTGCGGTCAGATCCCCGTAGGGGCAGGTGGCGAAAATTTTCGCCAACCCCCGTTCATCGGCCGTGGCCACAAAGGCCCGCTGCAGAAACACACGACCGGCCAACCAGGTAATGTCTTGATACGCCATGACAACCTCCCCTTCACGAACATTTTGCTCTTACTTTGCTCTAATTTTATCACAGGATGCCAGTTTGACGAGAGAACACCACAGAGCCAACTTCATTCCACCACAGGAACGGGCACGGCATCAATGATTTCCTGGACCACTTGCGCCGGGGTGCGCCCCCGCAGCCGCACTTGCGGGCTGATGTGCACGCGGTGCGTGAGGAGCGCCGGGCAGAGCCGCTGGACGTCGCTGGGGATGACGTAATCGCGCCCGCGCAGCGCGGCCAGCGCCTGACTGGCCCGATAGAGCGCGAGCGTCCCGCGCGGCGAGACCCCCAGGTCCACCGAGGCGTGCTCGCGGGTGGCCCGCGCCACCTTGACAATGTAGCGCCGCACGTCCACGCTGACGTGGATTTCGCGGGCGCGCTGCTGCAGTGCCTGCACTTCCTCCACCGTGGCGACCGGTCGCAGATCGGTCAGGGGATCCTCCCGCTCATAGCGGAGGAGAATTTGCTCCTCCTCCTCTTCAGTGGGATAGCCCAGCGGCACCTGCATCAGGAAGCGATCCAGCTGCGCCTCGGGCAGCGGGAAGGTCCCCTCCAGCTCAATCGGGTTCTGCGTGGCGATGACCAGAAAGGGGCGCGGCAGCGGGTAAGTTTGTCCATCCACCGTGACCTGCCGTTCCTGCATGGCCTCCAGGAGGGCGGATTGAGTGCGCGGCGTGGCCCGGTTGATCTCATCGCCCAGGAGGAGCTGGCTGAAGACCGGACCGGGGCGGAATTCAAACGTTTGCTCCTTCTGGTTGTAGATGTTCAGGCCGGTGACGTCGCTGGGCAGCAGGTCGGGCGTGAACTGGAGGCGGGCAAACGAACAGCTCAAGCTGCGGGCGAGCGCTTTGGCAAGCGTCGTTTTCCCAATGCCGGGCACGTCTTCCAGCAGAACGTGGCCTTCAGTCAGCAGAGCGACCAGCAGCAGTTCGGTCACGTCGGCTTTGCCGATGATCACCTGCGCCATGTTGGCCTGGATGTTGTGGCTGAATTGCGCGAAATCCATAAGCTCTCCTTGTTTTAAGGTAGTGGGTGAGCGGTGAGTAGTGAGCAATAGCCACCAGCCCCCTCAACTGCTCCCTATTCCCTATTCTCTATTCACTGCTCTCTATAACCACCTTGCCGGCCCGCCGGGCCACCGCGTAATCGGCGCGCAGCTGCGCCAGTTCCGCCGGGGTGATCTCTTGATCGCCGTAGTGGACGCGCATGTAGGCCGCGGTGAGGTGCGCCAGCGGCTCGTCGGCCCCGTAGAAGGCCCGGGCGAGTGTCGGGAGATAGCCGTCGGGCGGCTGGGAGGGCCGGCGTGGGTAACCGCGCCGGTATGCCAGCCGGCAGAGGTTGGCGTAGAGCGCCTGGACCGAGAGTGCGGCCAGCAGGCCCCGGTTGAGCCCATAACGGCGCAGCAGCCGGGCCAGGTCGCGCAGCTGTTCCAGCCCCTGGCGCAAGCCTGATCCCACGGCCGGCCGTTCAGCGGCGCTTGTCTCGGCATCGGTGCGCTCCCGGCGCAACGGGATCACGCCCAGGACGACCAGCACCAGCAAGAGCAGCGGCAACACGACCACCAGCAGGACGGCGATCCGGACGGCCAGCCAGAACCAGGGCGGCAAGGTGATGACCAGGCCCAGCTCCTCGGCCAGGCGTTGAGCCGTCTCCTGAAGCGAACGCAGCAAGTTCTCCAGCTGGCCGGGCTGAATCAGCGGCTGGCCGTGCAGCAGCCGGTCCAGCATCTGGAACAGCTCCACCGCCGCGAAGGCCAGCAGCAGTGCCAACAGCTGGATGACAACCAGCAGGATGGTCCAGATCGGCCAGAGCCAGACCAGCACGGCACGCACCGGCCCCGGCGCGACCCACCAAAAGCCGAGGCCCAGGGCCAGCGTCAGGGCGGCCAGGAGCGCGAAGAGCGCCAGCTTCCCCGGCGCGAGCGGGCCGCCGACGCTGCGCGTCCCGAACGGCCGCTCGTCAGTGCGGGCGAAGATCAACGCGAGCAGCCCCAGGCCGAAGTAGGCCCAGGCCAGGAAGGGCGGGGCCGGCCGGTGCATCAGGGCGTGGAAAAGCACCGCGCCGAGCGTCAACAGCACCAGCCCTATCCAGAAGCTGGTGCGCACGTCGGGGAAATCCACCTCCCGGCGGGTGGTCCAGCTGGCCCGCTGCCAGAGGAAAAAACTGAGCAGCACCAGGAGCAGCTCCGGCGTGGGCCACAGCTCAAACAGCAGGAGGCCGGTCAACGCCTGCGTGGCCCAGCGCCAGTCGGCCAGCGGCATCCCGCGGTAAAGGATCGTGTAGACCAGGCCGACCGTGCTCAATCCGACCAGGAGCGCTACGCCCAGGTGATACCACGGGAAACGGATGCGCGTCCGTCCCAGCAGCGCCAGGAACGCCATCCAGGCCAGCAGCAGTCCCCACAGGCCGCCAAACAACACCAGCGGGGGCTGCGGCCCAATCCATTGCCAGACGATCAACAACAGTGGCGTCACCCAGGCCAGGTCCATCCCCGACAGGCAAAAGTAAAGGGCCGCGCGGCGGAGACCGGCGGTCGTTGTCAGGGACATACGCGCTCCGGCATGATCACGTCTTCTATCAAATGGGGCCAGTGGTAAACGGTGAGGCCGGGCAAGGGCTGGGGAGGCGGCTCCGGCGCGAGCGTAAACAGGGCGATCTGCCGGCCGGCCTGGCGCAGAGCCAGCAACGTGACGAGCAGCTCGGCGGGTGTGACGGCCGTCACGACGAGCAGGGTGGCGCTCCAGGGCAGGCGGGGAGCCTCACGCGACAGCAGCTCCTCCACCGGGCGGCCCGCGAACGGCGTCACCGCCGCCAGCAGCTCCAGGATCCGCACCAGCTGGTCGGGGCGGCGACCGGGAAGCAGGCGCAACACCTGGTCGCTGCCCGGCCAGTAAGCGTTCGCCAGCAAACCCACCGGCAGGCGCATTTCAATAGCCAACGCGGCCAGGCTGCCGGCCACGCTGACCGCGCGCTCTAACAATTCGGGGATGGCCCCCTCCCAGTAGCGCGCCACGGTCGCCACGTTCAGGTAAATCATCACCTGCGGCTCGTCGCTCGGCTCGTAGCGCCGGCTGAGCAAGCGCTGATGGCGGGCGGTCGCCTTCCAGTGGATGCGCCGGAGGCTGTCGGTGGCCTCCCATTCGCGGATGCCGGCCGGGCGCAGCGGATCCTCAAACAGCGGCAGCTGCGAACCGCGCTTGCCGAAGGGGCTTTTGGAGGGGAGGTGGAGCTCGGCGGCCGAGTAGAGCCGGGGGTAGATGATCAGGTACTGGCGCTCGGCCAGCGTCAACCGGCGGTTGAAGAGCCCAAAACCGTCGCCGGTCTTGAGCGTCACCGGGCCAAAGCTGTAATAACCCCGTTGGGTGCACGTAATCGTCACGGTGCGGGTGAGCCGCTGGTAGGGGCCGGGCCGCCAGAAGGAGAGGTATTCGCCCAGGTTGGAGCCGGGGCTGGCGGTGAGGCGCACCCCATCCAACGGCAGGTTGGTCGGGAAGGTGTCTATCACCTCCAGCCAGCTGAGCGGAATGGGCTTCCGGTTGTGTACTGCCAGGGTCAGGGTGATGGTCTCGCCGAGGAAAGCGCGGGTCTCACTGAACGAGCGGCGATAGTGCAGCTGGAATGGGATCAGGGCATTCCAGGCCCAGGCGACCGCGATGAAGACCAGCAGCGCCGAGGCGACGGCCAGCAGGAAGGGCTCTTCCAACAGCGCACCGACCGCCAACAGGATCAACGCCACCCGGAACCAGAAGAGGGGGACCCAGGACTCGTTTTCCAGGTCGGCGGCGACGTCAGCCGCCGTTGGGGGCTGGAGACGCAAGAGGCGGCGCCAGCGCTGCGGCCGGTCTGAGGCAAGGCCGGGGGCGGCCTTATGGACACGGGTTTCTGATGTCTGCATGAACGACGCCGATCAGGGATGGGTTATACACTCTATGCCAATTGTAATATGCTACAATATACCGTCTGGCGGGGAGCAGGGTTCATGGCTCGCCCCGTGGCCTTGGGCGGCCACGATCGTTTTCCCCAGCCGGCCCGGTGCTCGTCACAGGGTTTCGGTCCCATAGACCGGCTCGCGCATCGCCTCGGGGAGGGCGCGCGCCACCGCCCACAGCCGGTCGGCGGCCCGGTAAAGGGTGGCTAAGGTCAGGGCACGCTGCACCTGGCAACGGAACCCCGGTGCAGCCAGTTCCCTTTCCTGGTCTTTTGCCTGCTCTTTTTCGTCAGTCAGATCCAGGGGGCAGCTATCGGGACACTCCTGCGCGCAATGGTAGCGGTTGAAGCAATCGGCGCAGGGCGGGAGGAGCGTGCTCAACCGGGAGCGCAACGTCTGGAGATGCGCCTCGTCCAGGACAAAGCGACCGGTGGCCCGGTCCAGCGTGCCGATGGTCGCATCTTTGGTCAGGACCTGCAGGGCGGTGGAGAGCTTGAAACAGACCGTGGCGACCTCGCCGGGGACCAGGTGGAGCATCGCGTGGAACAGGTGGCAATGCGGGCCGTGTTGTTCACTGGGGCGGCTGCCGGAGCTCACCCAGGGGATCCCGTAGCGGCGGGCAGCGGCCTGCGCGGCCAGGAAGTGATCCACAAATTCCGCCGCCCGCTCCGGTGGGAGCGCCGTGCCGCGCCCGCCCCGGTGAACCGGCTCCACGTGGATCTCCTGGGGGACCAGCCCGTAGCAAAGATAGGCGGCGATCTCAGCCTGCCGGTTCAGGTTAGCGGCAGTGATCGTCACGCGCACGTGGAAGGGCCGGCCTTCGTCGCGGAGGATGTGCGCGGTCCGTTCCACAATACGGGCGCTGCCCGGCCCATTGAGCGGCGGCCGCTGGAGGTCCTGGAGCTCCGGCGGCCCGTCGCAGGAGAGCGTCACCAGGTCAAAGTGGCGGG
>Ga0067045_1004021_pt1 | contig 13935 bp, 12 predicted proteins | sample TerdegcTABiofilm_FD_59184 | JGI IMG/M metagenome (GOLD analysis project Ga0067045, IMG submission 59184) | Combined Assembly of (Gp0054472, Gp0054536) Wastewater bioreactor microbial communities from Singapore -Terephthalate degrading...
AATGCCGATCAGTTAAGCCGTCCCGCTTGACCTTTGGCCGCAAGAAATNAAAATCCGATGCCTGTACTGGCATCGGATTTTTTTATGCGTCTCGCTCGGGCACTGGAACTGACCCACAACATCGCCTCCACCCCCAACGCCATCGAGGGATTGGATTCCTTACTCGACCCCTCTTTGGTCGAGCAGGCACTTGAGCAGGCAGGCGTAGCAACCCTGCGTAAGCGGCGTTTNCCNCTGGAAATGATGCTTTGGTGCGTGATCTCCATGGCCTTTTTTCGGCGCATGTCGGCCTGGGATGTGGTCAGCCGCATGAACATCATGCTGCCAGGCCAGCGCCCGTTGGTGGCGCCCAGCGCCGTAGTCCAAGCTCGTCAGAGATTGGGCAGCGAAGCTGTACGACAAGTCTTCCATCTGACTCAGAAAAGCTGGCATGAGGCGGCCGGTCATCCGACTTGGGCCGGTTTGCGCTTGCTGGGTGTCGACGGCGTCGTCTGGCGTACGCCCGACACACCGCAAAACCGTGCGCGTTACGACTCCGCCAGCAACCAGCATGGTGATACTGGTTTCCCTCAGGTNCGCATGGTTTGCCAAATGGAATTGACCAGTCACTTACTGATCGGCAGCGCGTTTGACGGCTATCGCAGCAACGAAATGAAACTGGCGGAGCAACTGATCGAAACCACACCGGATCACTCGCTGACGCTGTTTGATCGAGGCTTCTACTCCTTGGGTTTACTGCACCAATGGCAGCAAGCAGGCACCGAGCGTCATTGGCTGATGCCACTGCGCAAAGGTGCGCAGTACGAAGTGATTCAGCGTTTGGGCCGTCAGGATGCAGTGGTCTCGTTAAGCACTTCGCCACAGGCCCGCAAACAATGGCCGGGGCTGCCGGAGCGCCTGACCGCGCGACTGCTGAGCAAAACCGTCAAGGGAAAGGTGTGTCAGATCCTGACCTCAATGGCCGACCCGCTGCGCTTCCCGTCCGACGAAATCGTTGAACTGTACAGTCAGCGATGGGAGATCGAATTAGGCTTTCGGGAAATGAAACAGACGCTGCTCAACAGCAGCTATACGTTGCGCAGTAAAACGCCCGAGATGATCGAGCAGGAATTATGGGGAGTGTTGTTGGGCTACAACTTGTTGCGCTATCAGATGGTGGAAATGAGTCGCCACTGCCCCGGTATTTACCCATGCGAAATGAGCTTTACCGCCTGCACTTGGGCGATTCTCGGATTTATCAACAGTGTCTCGGCTGATCGTTCCGGGAACATCCCCAAATACCTGGCCGAGCTTCATGCTTCAGCTATCCACTACGTCCTGCCTCATCGACAGGAGGAGCGCGTTTATCCTCGGGCGATTCGGCTGAAATCGCCGAAGTACCCGATCAAAAATAAAAATGCCAGTCAGCTTAACTGACTGGCATTAGCCCGTTCGGGCCTCTTTTTTTTGCCTGTAAGTTGTGCCTCAGATCCTGCCGAGCAGTAGCAATACCAGCAATACCACGACCACTACGCCAATCACCCCGGATGGCCCATAGCCCCAACTTTTGGAGTGGGGGAATACCGGCAGACCACCGATCAACAGCAAAATCAGAATAACCAGAAGAATCGTGCCCATGTCGAATTCCTTATTGGAGAGTTATTGAACGACGCATTGGTTGAATAACAGGCCCGACTGCAGTAACTCCGAGCGGCTTACTGTTTCCGACTGTGGCGGGCGCGAGAAAATTCAATGTTTCTTTATTGCTATTGGCTTGCCGGCTTATTTCCTTTATCACCCCCCCGCGAGGGCGCGGCGCTGTGGTTGGGTTTGCCTGGGGCATTCAGCGCTTTGATGGTCATGGGTGTAGGAAATTCCTTCGCTACACTGCGAGCATCTTTCCCAGAACAACAAGGCAACTTCCTATGCAAAATCGCATGATGATCACTGGCGCCGGGTCCGGCCTGGGTCGCGAAATCGCCCTGCGCTGGGCGCGTGAAGGTTGGCAGTTGGCCTTGTCGGACGTCAGTGAACCCGGCCTGCAGGAAACCCTCAAGCTGGTTCGCGAAGCCGGCGGCGACGGCTTTGTGCAGCGCTGTGATGTGCGCGACTACAGCCAGTTGACGGCCTTTGCCCAAGCCTGTGAGGTCAAGTTCGGTGGCATCGACGTGATCGTCAACAACGCCGGGGTCGCCTCCGGTGGCTTCTTCAGCGAGCTGTCGCTGGAAGACTGGGATTGGCAGATTGCGATCAACCTGATGGGCGTGGTCAAGGGCTGCAAGGCCTTCCTGCCGCTCCTGGAGCAAAGCAAGGGCAAGATCATCAACATCGCGTCGATGGCGGCACTGATGCAGGGGCCGGCCATGAGCAACTACAACGTGGCCAAGGCCGGTGTGGTGGCACTGTCCGAGAGCCTGCTGATCGAATTGGCGCAGCAGGAGATCGGCGTGCACGTGGTCTGCCCGTCGTTCTTCCAGACCAACCTGCTCGATTCATTCCGTGGCCCGACCCCGGCCATGAAGGCCCAGGTCGGCAAGTTGCTGGAAAGCTCGCCGATCACCGCCAGCGATATCGCCGACTACATCTACCAGCACGTTGCGGCGGGCGAGTTCATGATCCTGCCCCATGAACAGGGGCGCATGGCCTGGGCGTTGAAGCAGAAGAACCCGCAATTGCTCTACAACGAAATGACCGTCATGGCCGACAAGATGCGCGCCAAGACCCGGCAGAACGCCGGCTGAACTTGCGGCTTGGGGGCACGATGGTTAGGGTTGCCGCATTCTGGCAACCCTGACGAGATGTGCCCATGCTCAATTACCTGTGGTTCTTCCTCGCGGCGCTGTTTGAAATCGCCGGTTGCTACGCCTTCTGGATGTGGCTGCGCCAGGGCAAAAGCGCCTGGTGGATGGTCCCGGCGCTGCTCAGCCTGACGCTGTTTGCCCTGCTGTTGACCAAGGTCGAGGCGACCTATGCCGGGCGTGCTTATGCCGCTTACGGCGGGATCTACATCGTGGCCTCGATCGCCTGGCTGGGCCTGGTCGAGCGGGTTCGCCCGCTGAGTTCGGACTGGTTGGGAGTGGCCCTGTGCGTGCTCGGGGCGAGCATTATTCTGTTTGGCCCACGCTTTACCTCGTCCTGAGTCAATTGGCGGGTACTGCAGGGGAAGTCTGTAGGGTAAATCGATCTGGCGTGTAGGAGCGGGCTGTTTTCCTGGCGCTGTCTTGAAGGTCCGGCGTTCGCCGGCCATCTTCAGGGCTCGGTAATCTCAAGGACCAGAGCCATGCTTGTACTCAGCCGCGTTGTCGGTGAATTGATCTCCATTGGCGACACCATCACGGTGCGTGTTCTCGACATCAGCGGTGGCAACGTGCGGTTCGGCGTTGAAGCCCCGCGGCACGTCAATGTCCACCGTTGTGAAGTCTACGAACGCATCCAGTCCAAGCGCCTGCGGGACAGGCGCGACTGAGGCTCAGTCGAACAGGTGCTTGGGCACATCGTGCTTGAGCATCAGTTGGCATTGCTCGCTCTCGGGGTCGAAGACGATCAGGGCCTGGCCTTTGCTCAGGGCATTGCGCACCCGTAGCACTCGGGTCTGCAGCGGCGTGTCGTCGCCGTTGTCGGTGCCGTCGCGGGTGACGAAGTCTTCGATCAGGCGGGTCAGGGTGTCGACTTCAAGTTGGTCGTGGGGAATCAGCATGGTTACCTCGGTCATCAATGCGCCGATCCTACGGCGCTTCAAGCAGCAGGACCAGTGCAAAGTCACCCAAATCCTAGGACGAACGTTGTCCTACCAGGCTGTCCACCGAGGGCACGCGGGTATCGCTTTCCATTTGTGCATCGTGTTCCAGCTGATGACTGAAGCGATCCAGTGAACCTTTGGCCGGTTGGGCGTCGCTGGCAAACACCGGCGGGCTGAGGATGTAGGCCCCCAGCAATCGGCTCAACGCGGCGAGACTGTCGATGTGGGTGCGCTCGTAGCCGTGGGTGGCGTCGCAACCGAATGCCAGCAGGGCGGTGCGGATGTCATGGCCGGCGGTGACGGCCGAGTGGGCGTCGCTGAAGTAATAGCGGAACAGGTCACGGCGCACCGGCAATTCGTGCTCGCTGGCCAGCCGCAACAGGTGGCGCGAGAGGTGGTAGTCGTAAGGCCCCCCGGAATCCTGCATCGCCACGCTGACCGCGTGCTCGCTGGAGTGCTGGCCCGGGGCGACCGGCGCAATGTCGATGCCGACAAACTCACTGACATCCCAGGGCAATGCCGCCGCCGCGCCACTGCCGGTTTCCTCGGTGATGGTGAACAGCGGATGACAGTCGATCATCAAGGGTTCGCCGCTGTCGACAATGGCTTTGAGTGCGGCCAGCAGCGCGGCCACCCCGGCCTTGTCGTCCAGGTGCCGGGCGCTGATGTGGCCGCTCTCGGTGAACTCCGGCAAGGGATCGAAGGCGACAAAATCGCCGATGCTCACGCCCAGCGAATCGCAATCGGCCCGGGTGGCGCAGTAGGCGTCAAGGCGCAACTCGACGTGGTCCCAACTGACCGGCAGTTCATCGACCGCGGTGTTGAACGCATGCCCTGAGGCCATTAACGGCAGCACGCTGCCACGGATCAAGCCATTGTCGGTGAACAGGCTGACGCGGCTGCCTTCGGCAAAACGACTGGACCAGCAGCCCACCGGGGCGAGGGTCAGGCGGCCGTTGTCTTTTACCGCGCGCACGCTGGCACCGATGGTGTCCAGGTGGGCGGAGACGGCGCGATCGGGGCTGTTTTTCTGGCCCTTGAGGGTGGCGCGGATGGTGCCACGGCGGGTCAGCTCAAAGGGGATGCCCAGCTCTTCAAGACGCTCGGCGACGTAGCGCACGATGGTATCGGTGAAGCCAGTCGGGCTGGGAATAGCGAGCATTTCCAGGAGGACTTTCTGCAGGTAGGCGAGATCTGGCTCGGGAATTTTGCGGGTCATGGGAATTCCTTGAAGTGGGCGTACGGCGAGCGGCAAGCACGGTCTGTCGTAGCTTGCCGCTCGCGGCGTTCAGCTATGGGGAAACAACAGATCCACAAACCGCTCGGCCACCGGTTGTGGTTCATGGTTGGCCAGCCCGGCACGTTCGTTGGCTTCAATGAACACGTAGTCCGGCTGATCGGCGGCCGGCACCATCAGGTCCAGGCCCACCACCGGGATATCCAGTGCCCGCGCCGCGCGCACGGCAGCATCGACCAGGGTGGGATGCAGCACCTCGGTGACATCTTCCAGGGTGCCGCCGGTGTGCAGGTTGGCCGTACGCCGCACACACAGGCGCTCGCCTGCGGGCAGGATGCTGCTGTAGGTGTAACCGGCGGCTTGCAGCGTGCGCTCGGTTTCGTGGTCCAGGGGGATTTTGCTTTCGCCGTCGGTGGCGGCCTGCCGGCGCCGGCTCTGGGCCTGGATCAAGGCGTCGATCGTATGCTGGCCATCGCCGATGATTTGCGCCGGACGGCGGATGGCGGCCGCCACCACCTCGAAGCCGATCACCAGAATGCGCAGGTCCAGGCCTTGGTGGAAACTTTCCAGCAACACCCGGGAGTCGAAGCGGCGGGCGTCGTCGATGGCCTGTTGCAGCTCGTCGATGCTTTGCAGATCCACCGCCACGCCTTGGCCCTGTTCACCGTCCAGGGGTTTGACCACCACCCGTTGGTGTTCGTCGAGAAACGCCAGGTTGTCGTCGGCGTTGCCCGCCAGTTGCTGGGCCGGCAGATTCAGCCCGGCCGCCTTGAGCACTTTGTGGGTCAGGCTCTTGTCCTGGCACAGGCTCATGCTGATGGCACTGGTCAGGTCGCTGAGGGATTCCCGGCAGCGCACCCGGCGTCCGCCATGGCTGAGGGTGAACATGCCGGCCTGGGCATCGTCGACTTGCACATCGATGCCGCGCCGATGGGCTTCATCGACGATGATCCGCGCATAGGGATTGAACTCGGCCTGGGGACCGGGGCCGAGAAACAGTGCCTGATTGATGCCGTTCTTGCGCTTGATGGCGAAGGTGGACAGCGTGCGGAACCCCAGCTTGGTGTAGAGCTGCTTGGCCTGACGGTTGTCGTGCAGTACCGAGAGGTCGAGGTAGCTCAGGCCACGGCTCATGAAGTGTTCGATCAAGTGGCGTACCAGCACTTCGCCAACCCCGGGCCGTGTGCACTGCGGGTCGACCGCCAGGCACCACAGGCTGCTACCGTGTTCCGGGTCCGCAAAGGCCTTGTCATGGTTGAGGCCCATGACGCTACCGATCACCGCGCCGCCGTCTTCATCTTCGGCCAGCCAGTAGACCGGGCCACCTTGATGCCGGGGCGTCAGGCGCTGCGGATCGATGGGCAGCATGGAGCGGGCCAGGTACAACTGGTTGATGGCCTGCCAGTCGGCGTCGCTTTGTGCCCGGCGGATGCGAAACCCGCGAAAGACCCGGGTCGCCTGGCGGTAGTCGCTGAACCACAGGCGCAGGGTGTCGGAAGGGTCGAGAAACAGCTGGGCCGGCTCCAGCCCCAACACTTGCTGGGGCGCGGCCACGTACAGCGCAATGTCACGCTCGCCCGGTTCTTCATGGGCCAGTTCCCCGGCCAGGCTCGCCGCGTCGGGGAAGGTATGGCCGATCAGCAAGCGGCCCCAGCCGCAATGCACGGCAATCGGTTCGCCAGCGTCGCTGCCGTCTTCGGCGAAGCGCGCTTGCAGACGCTCATAGGACGGTGCCTGGCCGCGCAGCAAGCGCTGGTTCAACGCTGTGGCGTAAGGTTTCATCAGTCAGATTCCTTGTTCGCTGAGCCACAGGTTCAGCGCTGCCAGTTGCCACAGCTTGGAGCCGCGCAATGGGGTCAACTGTCCTTGCGGGTCGGTCAGCAGGCGGTCGAGCATGGCCGGCTTGAACAGGCCGCGGTCCTGGCTCGGATCCAGCAGCAGTTCGCGCACCCAGTCCAGGGTCGCGCCTTGCAAATGCTTGAGGCCGGGGACCGGGAAATAACCTTTCTTGCGGTCGATCACCTCACTGGGGATCACCAGGCGCGCGGCCTCCTTGAGCACCTGCTTGCCGCCGTCCGGCAGTTTGAATTTCCCCGGGACCCGCGCCGACAATTCCACCAGGCGGTAGTCGAGAAACGGCGTGCGCGCCTCCAGGCCCCAGGCCATGGTCATGTTATCCACACGCTTGACCGGGTCGTCGACCAGCATCACCGTGCTGTCCAGGCGCAGCGCTTTATCCACAGGCGCGACGGCGCCGGGCTGGGCGAAATGGGTTCGGACAAAGTCGCCGGCGGCATCATGGTCGGTCAGCCATTGCGGTTGCACGGTGGCGGCGTAGTCGTCGTAGCTGCGGTCGAAGAAGGCCTCGCGATAGGCGGTATAGGGGTCGCTGGCGCCATCGACCTGCGGGTACCAGTGGTAACCGGCAAACAGTTCATCCGCACCCTGGCCGCTTTGCACCACTTTGCAGTGCTTGGCCACTTCCCGGGACAGCAGGTAAAAGGCGATGCAGTCGTGGCTGACCATCGGCTCGCTCATCGCGCGGAACGCGGCGGGCAGTTGTTCGATGATTTCCTTCTCGTCGATGCGCAGTTGGTGATGGCGGGTGCCGTAGTGCCTGGCGATCAGGTCCGAGTACTGGAACTCGTCGCCCCGTTCACCGCCGGCGTCCTGAAAACCGATGGAGAAGGTCGACAGGTCCTGCACGCCCACTTCGCGCAGCAGTCCCACCAGCAGGCTGGAGTCGACGCCGCCGGACAGCAGCACGCCAACATCCACCGCCGCGCGCTGACGAATCGCCACCGCCTCGCGGGTGCTCTGCAGCACCCGGTCGCGCCAGTCTTCCAGGGTCAGGTTCTGTTCATCGGCACGGGGGCCGTAGGGCAGCGTCCACCAGGTGTGCTGTTCGGTGCTGCCGTCAGCCTCGATGCGCATCCAGGTCGCCGGCGGCAGTTTCTCGATGCCTGCCAGCAAGGTGCGGGGGGCCGGGACCACGGCGTGGAAGTTGAGGTAGTGATTGAGCGCCACCGGGTCGAGGATCGGGTTGATGTCGCCGCCCTTGAGCAGGGCTGGCAAGGTCGAGGCGAAGCGCAGGCGCTGGCCGGTGCGCGACAGGTACAGGGGTTTCACGCCGAGGCGGTCGCGGGCGATGAACAGGCGTTGGCTGTCGCGCTCCCAGATGGCGAAGGCAAACATGCCGTTGAGCTTAGGAAGCAGGTCGGCGCCCCAGGCGTGATAGCCCTTGAGCAGCACTTCGGTGTCGCCGCCGGAATAGAAGGCATAACCCAGGCTTTCCAGCTCGGTGCGCAATTCGGGGAAGTTGTAGATCGCGCCGTTGAAGGCCAGGGACAGACCCAGTTGACTGTCGACCATCGGCTGCGCCGAGCCGTCCGACAGGTCCATGATTTTCAGTCGCCGATGGCCCAGGGCGATCGGCCCCTGACTGTGAAAACCCCAGGCGTCGGGGCCACGAGGCGCCAGGTGATGGGTGATTCGCTCGATGGCGGCCAGGTCGGCCGGTTGATGATCAAAACGTAACTCGCCAGCTAATCCGCACATAAATTCCTTACCGGTTTTTCCGTTGGGGAGGGCAATCTCAAACCCGCCAGAAGTGGCGGGTACTCAGAAACTGACCTAATGCGGTGCTGTGAGTTTTAGATCGATCGGTTATAAGCAGAAGTTGCCTGACGGGCTTCAGGCTTTGCCGCGAATCAACTGGCGCAAGGCAAATCGATTGGGGTGGCAGGCTTCGGCGACGTTGCGGGGCAGGGGCAGCGGTTCATTTTCCAGCCAGGCGGCGAGCAGTTCGCCGGACAGTGGTGCGGTGATCAGCCCCCGGGAACCATGGCCGCTATTGACGTATAGACCTTCGAGCCAAGGGCACGGAGTGTCCGGTACTTGTCGGGCGTCCTTGGCCAGCGCGCCATAGGCCTGGTTGAAGGCCTGGCTGTCGGCCAGCGGACCGACAATCGGCAGGTAGTCGGGGCTGGTGCAGCGAAAGGCTGCGCGTCCCTGGAGGTGCTCCGGGTCCAGTTCGGCAATGTGCAGGCGCTCGACCAGGTCGGGGGAGATGTCCTTGAGCATGTCCAGGTTGCCCAGGTGTTCGGCGGTGGTGGGCGTGAGGTCGTCGCTCTTGAAGTCGAAGCTGGCGCCCAGGGTGTGTTCGCCCAGGCGCGCCGGGGCGACGTAGCCTTCGGCGCACACCACGGTGCTGAGGCTCTGGCTCTGTGGGGTTTGGGCCAAACGAGTGATTTGCCCGCGAATACGCTTGAGCGGCAAGTCGGCACTTTGCGAAAACTGCTTGATCTGCGCCGCGCCCGCCAGGATCACCACCGGCGCGCTGGCCAGCAGGGTCTCGCCGTCCCAGGCTTGCCAGAGCGGGCCGACCTTGCGCAACTGCAGCACCTCACGGTGGGCCAGCAGTTGCACCTGGGGGTGGGTCGCTTGCCAGCGGCACAAGGCGGGCGGGTGTACCCAGCCGCCTTCCGGGTAAAACAGCCCGCCGTGTTCCAGGGCGATGCCGGCGATGGCCTGGGCCTGGAGGCGATCCAGTGGATGCAGCAGATCGGTCGCAAAGGCCGCTGTCAGCTTGGCCTGGCGCTCGGCTTCCTTGGCATCGAATGCCAGTTGCAGGACCCCGCAATCATCCCAGTCATGGCCGCGTTGCAAGTGTTCCAGCAGGCGCCGGGTATGGCCGAAGCCGCTGACGATCATTTGCGAAAGGGCGGTGCCGTGGGCCGACAATTTCAGGTACAGCACCCCTTGCGGATTGCCCGAGGCTTCCTGGGCCAGGTCGGCGTGCCGCTCCAGCAGGCTGACCTGCCAGCCACGTGCAGCGAGGCTGGCGGCACTGGCGCAACCGGCCAGGCCGGCGCCGATCACCAGTGCGTGGCGTTCGCTGGGGCGCTGCGGCGGACGGGCAAACCAGGGTTTGACGGCTGGCGGTGCCGGGGTCTCTGCGGGCCAGGCGACGAACGCCCCGCGCAGGATCTCCCATTTGTGGCCGATGCCCGGCGTGCGGCGCATCTTGAAGCCCGCGGCGTTGAGCAATCGCCGCACCCAGCCGGTGCTGGTGAAGGTACTGATGGTCGAGCCGGGGGCGGCCAGGCGTGCCAGCTCGGCGAACAGCTCGGCGGTCCACATCTCGGGATTCTTCGCCGGGGCAAAGCCGTCGAGAAACCAGGCATCGACCTGCGCGTCCAGTTGTGGCAACTGCTCCAGGGCATCGCCAATCAGCAGCGTCAGCGTGACGCGGCCATGGTCCAGCACCAGGCGCTGGAAACCCTGGTGGATGGCCACGTACTGCGCCAGCAAGGGCTCGGCGAAGGGCTTGAGTTCCGGCCACAGGGCCAGGGCTCGCTGCAGATCGGCAGGGCTCAGCGGGTATTTTTCGACGCTGATGAAATGCAGGCGCGCGCCAGCCACTGCCTGCTGTTCAAACAGTTGCCAGGCGCAGAGGAAATTCAGCCCGGTACCGAACCCCGTCTCGCCAATCACCAGTTTTTCGCCGGCGCTCAGGGCGGCGAAACGTTCGCTCAGGCGGTTTTGTTCGATGAATACATAGCGGGTTTCTTCCAGGCCCGATTGGTCGGAGAAATACACGTCATCGAACACCCGCGAGCGCGGGCGGCCTTGGTCGTCCCAGTCGAGCTGGGCGTGGGGCAATACAGGATTCATGGCGGGCTCAGCATTGGCAAGGCCGCCATTCTAGCGGATCAGGGCAACGGGAACTGATCTATGGCAGCTCTACGCGTTTTACCCACACAAACCGCCGGTCAATCCGCTAGGCTTGGGCCATCTTGGATGGGAGCCAGTCATGTTCGAATCTGCCGAAATCGGTCACGCGATCGATAAAGAAACCTACGAGGCCGAAGTACCGGCGCTGCGTGAAGCCTTGCTCGAAGCTCAGTTCGAGTTGCAGCAGCAGAACCGTTTTCCGGTGATCGTGCTGATCAACGGTATCGAAGGGGCCGGCAAGGGCGAGACGGTCAAATTGCTCAACGAGTGGATGGACCCGCGGCTGATTGAAGTGCGCACCTTCGACCAGCAAACCGACGAAGAGCTGGCGCGACCACCGGCCTGGCGCTATTGGCGCATGCTTCCGGCCAAGGGCCGTATGGGGGTGTTCTTCGGCAACTGGTACAGCCAGATGCTGCAAGGCCGGGTTCACGGCTTGTTCAAGGACGCGGTGCTGGACCAGGGGATCAATGGCGCGGAACGCCTGGAGAAAATGCTCTGCAACGAAGGCGCGCTGATCTTCAAGTTCTGGTTTCACCTGTCCAAGCAGCAAATGAAGGCCCGCCTCAAGTTGCTGCAGGACGACCCGCTGCACAGCTGGCGCATCAGTCCCCTGGACTGGCAGCAATCCCAGACCTACGACAAGTTCGTGAAGTACGGCGAGCGGGTGATCCGCCGCACCAGCCGCGACTATGCACCCTGGCACATTATCGAAGGCGTCGACCCTCATTACCGCAGCCTGGCAGTGGGCAAGATCCTGCTCGCTGGCCTGCAGGCCGCCCTCAAGCGGCCCAATCTCAAGCCGGACAAGGTCAGCGCCGCGCCACTGACCACCAGTGTGGACCGGCTCGGGTTGCTGGATGCCTTGGACATGAGCCAGCAACTGACCAAGAAAGACTATGAAGAGCAACTTATTACCGAGCAGGCACGGCTGTCCGGCTTGCTGCGTGACAAACGCATGCGCAAGCACGCCTTGGTCGCGGTGTTCGAGGGCAATGATGCGGCGGGCAAGGGCGGGGCGATCCGGCGGGTGGCCGCGGCGCTCGATCCGCGGCAGTACAGCATCGTGCCGATTGCCGCACCGACTGAGGAAGAGCGTGCGCAACCTTATCTGTGGCGTTTCTGGCGGCACATTCCGGCGCGGGGCAAGTTCACCATCTTTGACCGGTCCTGGTATGGCCGGGTGTTGGTGGAGCGCATTGAAGGTTTCTGTACACCGGCTGACTGGATGCGGGCCTATGGCGAAATCAATGACTTCGAAGAGCAGATCGATGCGTCCAATGTGATCGTCGTGAAGTTCTGGCTGGCTATCGATAAACAGACCCAGTTGGAGCGTTTCCAGGAGCGCGAGCAGATCCCCTTCAAGCGCTTCAAGATCACCGAGGACGATTGGCGTAACCGCGAAAAATGGGACGACTACCGTGCCGCCGTGGGCGATATGGTCGATCGCACCAGCACCGAGGTCTCGCCCTGGACCCTGGTGGAGGCCAACGACAAGCGCTGGGCCCGGGTCAAGGTGCTGCGCACCATCAACCGGGCGCTGGAAGCGGCGTTCGAAAAGTCCGACAAGCACGACAAGAAACGCAAGTAGGGGTAGCTCTCTGGCAAGTCGTAAGCGTCGTGTCAGGCTCCATTCATGTTGGTCGCGAGCGAGCACCATGGGTTTGCATACGCGGGGTGAATGATTGTCGCGGTCGGCAGGGCGGTGGATTTATCCTCGATTCACTCCCTGAACGACAACAACAATGAGGTATGCCATGCGTGAAGTAGTGATCGTCGATAGCGTGCGAACCGGCCTGGCCAAGTCTTTCCGTGGCAAGTTCAACCAGACTCGCCCGGATGACATGGCGGCCCATTGCGTCAACGCGCTGCTGCAACGAAATGGTATTGACCCGGCCAGCGTCGAGGATTGCATCGTCGGCGCCGGCTCCAACGAAGGTGCCCAGGGCTTCAATATCGGGCGTAACGTGGCCGTGCTCTCGCGCCTGGGCACGGGCACCAGCGGCATGACGCTGAACCGCTTCTGTTCCTCGGGTCTGCAGGCGATTGCCATTGCGGCAAACCAGATCGCTTCGGGTTGCAGCGACATCATTGTCGCCGGTGGCGTCGAGTCCATCAGCCTGACCATGAAAAGCGTCAACACCGACAACCTGATCAACCCGTTGCTCAAGGAGCAGGTGCCCGGTATCTACTTCCCCATGGGCCAGACCGCGGAAATCGTTGCCCGTCGGTATCAGGTCAGCCGCGAAGAGCAGGACCGTTACGCCCTGCAAAGCCAGTTGCGTACCGCCCAGGCGCAGGCCGGCGGATTGTTCGACGATGAAATCGTGCCGATGGCGGTGAAGTACAAGGTCGAGGACAAGAACAGCGGCCAAGTGCAGATCCTCGAGGGCATCGTCGATCGTGATGACTGCAACCGTCCCGACACCACCTACGACAGCCTGGCCGGATTGAAGCCCGTGTTCGCCGAGGACGGCTCGGTGACGGCGGGCAACTCGTCGCAACTGTCCGACGGTGCTTCGATGACCCTGGTGATGAGCCTGGAAAAAGCCCTGCAACTGGGCCTCAAGCCCAAGGCGTTCTTCCGGGGTTTCACCGTGGCCGGTTGTGAGCCGGATGAGATGGGCATCGGCCCGGTGTTCTCGGTGCCCAAGCTGCTCAAGGCCAAGGGCCTGCAAGTCGCGGATATCGATCTGTGGGAACTCAACGAAGCCTTTGCCTCGCAATGCCTATACAGCCGTAACCGCCTGGACATCGACAACGAGAAGTACAACGTCAACGGCGGCTCGATCTCCATCGGCCACCCGTTCGGCATGACCGGCTCGCGCCAGGTCGGGCACCTGGTGCGCGAACTGCAGCGCCGCAACCTGCGCTACGGCATTGTGACCATGTGCGTGGGCGGAGGCATGGGCGCTAGCGGGTTGTTCGAAGCGGTGCGTTGAGCGGACCGACCCATACAGTCGTGTTAGCGGCTAGTGCGCAACTGTCCCTGTGTGATGCCGGCGTGGAAGCCTAGAATGGGGTTTTCACGCCGTCTTGCTCTGGGGTTTGCATGCACATTTCGTCCGGTCGCTGGGTCTATGGTCTGTTCCTGGCCCTGTTGACCGCTTTTTTATGGGGCATTCTGCCGATCAAGCTCAAGCAGGTGCTGCTGGTGATGGACCCGGTCACGGTGACCTGGTTTCGCCTGCTGGTTTCCGGTGGGTGCCTGTTTGTCTACCTGGCGGCCACCCGGCGCCTGCCA
>Ga0067045_1005278_pt1 | contig 13935 bp, 13 predicted proteins | sample TerdegcTABiofilm_FD_59184 | JGI IMG/M metagenome (GOLD analysis project Ga0067045, IMG submission 59184) | Combined Assembly of (Gp0054472, Gp0054536) Wastewater bioreactor microbial communities from Singapore -Terephthalate degrading...
TGCAGGCACTCGGCGGTGTGGGCCATGCGCTGCATCACCGACAGTGGTTCGAGTCCGTCGCAGGCCATGGCCAGGAACGCCTGGTGATCGAACGCCGGGTACACCGCACGCAGTTCACTGGCGATGTGGGCAAAGCGCTCGGCGTTGAAGATTTCCTTCAGGGCCGGGGAGGATTGCTCGGTGCTGCTCATTCAGAGCTCCTTGAAAAGGTTGGACCGCGTTATCGTGCTTCGCCGCCTTGCCCGCGAAGGTGCCAGTGTCGGCTGCAAGCCATGTCCCTAGACCACCTTGGGGGACTCTTCCTGCAATTGGTCGGCCTCGAACAACCGGGCCAGTTCCTCCCGTGCCTCCTGGGCGGTCTGCAAGACTTTGACGGCATCGTCGTAGATCGCGCGCTGGGCTTCGAGCACCTGTTCGTCATGCTGCTTGAAGGTTTCGATGCGCGCTGCGGCCTGAGCCTTGCTCAGTCCCAGGCCGATCAGGGTCATGCGGCTCATTTCCAGGCTGGAATGGAAGGTTTCCCGCACCGCCTCGGCGCCCAGGTCGACCAGGCGATGCACGTGCTGGCGGTTACGCGCGCGGGCGATGATCTTCATGTGGGGGTAGAGCCGGCGCACCAGTTCCGCGGTCTTGATGTTGGTGTCCGGGTCGTCGGTGGCAATCACGAAGAACTCCGCCTGCTCGACCTTGGCCGCGCTGAGGATCTCCGGGCGCATCGGGTCGCCATAGAACACCGGGACCTCGCCAAAACTGCGGGACAGTTCGATGGTTTCCACCGAGGTGTCGAGGGCCACAAAGCGGATTTTCTGCGCCCGCAGGATCCGCGCCACGATCTGCCCCATGCGGCCCATGCCAGCAATCACCACGCGCGGGGTGTCGGTGTCGATCTCACGCAGGTGCGGCGGCACGGCGACCGGTTCGACCTTGGGTTTGGCCAGGCGCGCGCACAGCAGAAGCAGCAGGGGAGTGACGGCCATGGACAGGGTAATGGTCAGCACTTGCAGGTCATACAGGCGGGCATCGAACAAGCCTTGGTCGCGACCGATCTTGAACACCACGAAGGCAAATTCACCGCCGGCGGCCAGGACAATGCCCAGGCGCACCGCACTCACGCGGTTGAGGCCCCCGGCCATGCGTCCGACCAGGTACAGCAGCGGCAACTTCAGTGAAATCAGCAGCACCGTCAGGCCCAGCACCGCGACCGGGGCGCTGAACAACAGGCTGATGTTGGCGCCCATGCCCACGCTCATGAAAAACAGCCCCAGCAGTAGGCCCTTGAACGGTTCGATCTGCGCTTCCAGTTCGTGGCGGTATTCGGAGTCCGCCAGCAGCAGGCCGGCGAGGAACGCCCCGAGGGCCATCGATATCCCGACTTCGTCCATCAACCAGGCGGTGCCGATCACCACCAGCAACGCGGTGGCGGTGGACACTTCCGGCAGGCCGGACTTGGCGACGATACGAAAGACCGGGCGCAACAGGTAACGCCCACCCACGACCACCACGGCGATACTGCCCAGCACCTGCAACCCATGGTTGAGGTCTTCGGCGGGGGTGGTGGTGGCATTGCCCCCGGCCAGTAGCGGCACCATGGCAATCAGCGGGATTGCGGCAATGTCCTGGAACAGCAGGATGGCAAACGCCAGGCGCCCGTGGGGGCTGGTCAGTTCCTTGCGTTCGGCCAGGCTTTGCAGGCCGAAGGCGGTGGACGACAGGGCCAGGCCAAGGCCGAGCACGATGGCGCTGTTGAGCTTCTGGCCAAACAGATAGAACGCCAGCACGCCGATCACCGAGGCCGTCAACAGCACCTGGGCCAGGCCGACGCCGAACACCGCCTTGCGCATCACCCAGAGCCGGCGCGGGGACAGTTCCAGGCCGATGATGAACAGCAGCAGGACCACGCCCAGCTCGGAAATATGCATCACGCTTTGCGGGTTGCCGATCAGTCCCAGTACGGCGGGGCCGATCAGGACCCCGGCCAGCAGGTAGCCCAGCACGGCCCCCAGTTGCAGGCGTTTGGCCAAAGGCACGGTGAGCACCGCCGCAAACAGAAACACCACAGCGGCTTGCAACAGGTTGCCTTCATGGGGCATGAGTCACTCCTGGACAGAAAAAAGGCTAAACACGGGTCTGACGCCGTCTGATTCGACGCGCAGTGTAACGGTGGGGAACGCTGACTGCATCGTTGGATCAGCCGGGGCCAGTCTGACAACAGAGTGTTACGCCGAGGAGCGCCTGGAGTAATATAGCGAATCGCCATTACTGCCCAGGACGTCAAGCGCTATGACGCCAGCCCTTTGATGAACTCGATCTGGTTCGGCCTGGGTGCCGTAGGGGTGATCCTGCTCCTGATCGCCGTGCTGGTGCTGCGCGAGCGGCAATTGCGCCAGCTCCGGGCGCAGTACCGGGCGCTGCTGGACAAGTGGCCGGCCATTCACTCCGCGAATCTCGGCGCCCCGGGCACCCAACCCGAGGATGTCGAGCGGTTCAAGCGCAGCCAGTATTTCGCGCGGATCGGCACCTGGGACTGGGACGTCGACACCGAACAGCTGTACTGGTCCGACGCGATCTACGGCATGTTCGGCTTCAAGGTCGGCGAGGTGACGCCCAGCTATCAACTGTTCTGCTCCTGCGTGCACCCCGACGACCGCGCGCAAGTGCGTGCCGGCGAACTCCGTTGCCTGGCCACCGGCGAAAACCATGACGAAGAGTACCGAGTGGTCTGGCCGGACGGCAGCATCCATTGGCTGCGGGAAACCGGCAATGTGGTCAAGAGCGCCGATCGCTCGGTGGTCAAGATGATGGGGGTGGTGCGCGACATCAGCGAAGAGAAAGCCAGCGCCAGGCAGCTACAGACCCTGGCGCATGCGGATCCGCTGACCGGGCTGCCGAACCGGCTGGTCCTGGAAAAACGCCTGGCCAAGGCGCTGGAGTTGGCGCGCCTGAGTGCCACGCGGGTGATGCTGGTATTTGTCGACCTCAACGGCTTCAAGGCAATCAATGATGTTTATGGGCATGCCGCCGGCGACCGGGTGTTGAGGACCACCGCGACTCGCCTGAACACCATCCTGCGGGCGGGGGATACGGTGGCGCGCATCGGCGGCGATGAGTTCGTGGTCATTATCGAAGGCTTACCCCAGGGCAAGAGCCTGCAGGACGAAGCCCACAGCATCTGCCAGAAGATCTTCATCGAGCTGTCGCCCCCGATCAGCATCGGCGTGGACCTGTGCCACGTCGGCAGCAGCCTCGGCGTCGCGGTGTTCCCCGACCATGCCCCGAGCATGGACACCCTGCTGCACATCGCTGACCTGGCCATGTATGAGGCCAAGCGCAGTGGCAATAATCAATACCGGCTGGGCAAGCAGATGGCTTAGTGCCCAGCCTGGGTGACGCTAGCTCAGGTGCACGCGCAGAAATTCGATGACCCGCTGCAAGGCAATGCGTGTCGGGTCGGTGTCCGAAGGCTCGGCGTTGGCGTATTCCTCGGTCAGCACGGCATGGGGGTGGGCCACGTGCGGTGTTGGCGAGGGATACTCGTGCAGTTCGGCCTGTTGGTCGAAACGTTCGGCGATCAGTTGGACCCGGGCTGCCGGGCATAACCGATCATCGATGAAGCGTTGCACCAGGATGTGCTTGTCTTTGTCCGCAGCGCAGTCAGCGGCGTCGAACAGGTCCTGGTCGGATACGTTCATTTCCCGCATCCAGTCCCCTTCACCCAGGCCGGTTGCGCGGTAGACAGCCGAAAATGGAATCGAAGGCTGGGAGACTACGCCAGTCACCACGGCGTCCTCAAGGATCAGCGGGATGACGAATGCTCCCGTCACGCACATGCCGATCGCCCCGACTCGCTCTGTGGTGGGCGTTTGCTGCTGAACCTCGCGCGACAGGGCGCGCAACCAGTCGCAGACGGGGGCCGTGGTGCCCGCCTTGAGGTGGCCAAACTCCTTGCTGATGCACAGCTTCGCCAGGTTGCCCACTGGCGCATCGTCCAGCAGCTCTCCGAACAGCAGCGGCAGGTACACGCGAAAGCCGGCGGCGATCAGCCGGTCGGCAAAGTCCAGCACCGTATGGGTCAGGCCGGGCAACTCATGCATGACGATGACTTTTGGCCCGTGGCCTTTGTCGTAGACAGGATGGCTGTAATGGCCGTCGCTGAAGTCAAAACGGGTGAAACCCTTGGCTTGCATCACGATGTCGGTCATTGCATCTACCTCTGGAGCCGCAGCGCAGTGCATTCATGCTGGGACATAGCTGCTGGCTAAGGTTCAAGTTGCACGTTCGGGCAGTGAGTGGTGATCAGCATAGTCGCTGTTTTAACAGGCATACGGGGCAAGCAAACCTCCAGGCAGCAGCCATCCGCATCACTACTAGACTCCATAGACTGAAGGCCGGTTTGCCAATAATTCCCTGAAGAGATTGGCTTTATGTCGAATCAGACTAACGCGCAACAGCCAGTTCCGGAGCGCCAGGTGGGCACGACCGAACAGTTGTCGGCACACTTTGGTGGTCCGGCCCTGCTGCTGGGGGCTTATCTGTTTTTCTATTCGTGGTTGTTATTGTTCTATTACTTCAGGACGTTCGGTATTTCCCTGGTTTCCCTGGATATACCGGTGTACTTCTACCTGACCTTCGCCTGGACCGCGGTCGAGTATTTTGGTGTCGGGGTCCTGCTGGCATTGACCCTGGGGGCCATCTGCTACGTCTGGCTCAACGGCGCCTGGGCCATGGACCGTAAGCCCTGGGTGCATTTTCTGCATAGGTCGGCATTTGCTGTGTTTTTGATGGTGGGCCTGTGGAGCACGTCGTTCCTGGCGCAGCAGCAGGGTGAACTTCAGGCGCAACAAGTGCGTGACGGGGGCGTATTGGCACCCATCAGGCTGGTGTTCGGCAAAGACCAGGCGGGCATGTTTCCAGAGGTCCTGACGACAGCCAAAGTCACCCCCGATCAAGGCGTTAAAGAAGCCGTACTGCTGGTTGAAACCACGGCGGCTTATTACGTACTGGTGCAAAAGGTCTTGCGCGATCAACAGACATCGGTGACGCAGTATGACGCCATGGGGGTGGTTTACCGGGTGCCGAAGAAGTACGTCACTTATGCGCAAATGGATGTGATCAACACGCAACGCGTCGAACGACTTTTTCCCAAACTACCGAGCTGGAAAACACTCTTCAACTAACCACCGTTGCAGGAGGTCCTATGTTGCGCAACTGGGTTGGCATGGTTGTGGCGCTACAGGCATCGAACCTGTTTGCCGAACAGATACTGCAACTCAATAGCGGGGATCGCTACTTGGGGCGACAAACCGCGGACAATTCAGGGGTCTTTGTCGATTGCCAGAAGAAGGAGCATAAGTTGGCCGATGGGGTGATCCTGCCCACGGCACAGACCTGTGCACCCTCCAGCACGCCCAATCCGTCACAAGCCTCGTTGATTACCCTCTCTCCTCTGGAGGTGGTGGCGGTGGATGCCTTGGGCAAGACCATCGACGTTGAGCGAAATGCGAAGGTGCAGACCCTGGATTTGCAGAAGTTTCCGCACATCGACTTCTCGGTGTTTGGCATTGGCAAGAAGATCGGCATCGTCACCGACAAAAAAAGCCAGTACGCCGAATGGATCAGCCCCGATGCCATTTTTGATTCAAGCTTTGCCGCTGAAGCCAAGGCCGCACAGGCTCCGCCAAAAAACGAGGGTCAGCCGCTGTTCGACAAAGGCTCTTGAGGTTGCCAAGCACGCGGTTTTCTGGGAAAAACCTGCCCCCAACGCCCAGTCGGGCCAGTGAACAGACGAGAGCAGCAATGAACGATGAATTACAGGTCGCCGACCTGCTGGTGGGCAACGGCAAAGCGGCAGTCAAAGGTGCGTTGATCACCACCCAGTACCGCGGCTGCCTGGAAGACGGCACCGAGTTTGATTCCTCCTGGAGCCGCGGCAAGCCCTTCCAGTGCGTGATCGGCACCGGGCGCGTGATCAAGGGCTGGGACCAGGGCATCATCGGCATGCAGGTCGGTGGCAAACGCCAACTGCGGGTGCCCGCGCACCTGGCCTACGGCGAACGCAGCATGGGCAGCATCCCGCCCAACTCCAACCTGGTGTTCGAGATCGAACTGCTGGAAGTGTTGACGCGGGACGACTGACGGTCGCTCATTTTTCGCTGAACAGTGGAATCCGTCCGTTCAGCGAGGGGCGGTAGTGCCAGGTCAATCGGGCGAAGTGTTCCCTGTGCGTCAGCAACTCACTCAGCGTGGCACTGGCGATGCTCATGGCCAGTGCCTGGCCGGGGCAGTGGTGGCGTCCGGCACCGAAACTCAAGCTGCGCCGGGCCGGGCGCTCCAGCACAAAGCGCTCGGGGTGTGGGTTGAGTTGCGGGTCGCGGTTGGCCGAGGCGAGCAACAGCAGCACGGTATCGCCGGGGGCCAGGCGCACGCCCTCGATCTCGCAGGGGGCGCTGACAAAACGCCGGGTGTTTTGCACTGGCGGGTCAAAGCGCTGAACCTCAGCCACAAACGCATCGACTCGCCCTGGCTCGGTCAGTAGCCCCGGCTCGCGGATCAGCGCCAGTACAGCGTTACCAATCAGGCCGGCACTGGCTTCATAGGTCTGGGAGAGCAGGCCGATCAGGTTCGCCAGCAGGACTTCGCGATCAGTCAGGCCCTGGCGCAGGCTTTCCAGTAGCGGGCTCTTTGNGNNNTNGGCGCTCAGCCGCTCGATGAAATAGCCCTTCAGTTGCTCGGCGGCCTGGTGGGCCGCGACCCGTTGCGCGGCAGTGCTCAGGGGCGAAAGGCAGGCGACGAAGTCTGCGGTCAACTGGCTGAGGGTCCTGCCTTCAGAGGGCGCGAAGCCCAGCAATGCGGCGACGACCCACACCGGCCCCATGAACATGGCCTGGTGCAGGCCTTCGGCGTTTGCCGTGATCAGCCGCGCACGCACCCGCTCGCCGACCTGCTCGGTGTCGATCCGCTCCAGCACCGGCGCCATGGCCGAACGCGGGCAGCGGTGGGGTTCGCCCTCGTTCATCCGCATCAAGCGGGCGAACACTCGGCCGGCCTCGCCCTGGGCAATCGCGGTGGGCACCGGTTCGTGTGCCGGGCGCACCCGGCAGTCGGCATGGGCTAGCACAGCTGCCACCGCCCGGGCGCTGCTGGCCACCCACAGGCCCAGGTTCTGGTCGAAGGCAAACCCGCCGGCGGCGCGCAGACTGGCGTAGTAGGGATAGGGATCAGGGTGAGTCGCAGCGATGATCGGGTCCATGGGACGCGCCTTATGGGTAGTGACAAGTCTTGTTACTATCCGGGGTTCGGCAGGACGACGATTCGTCCGGGAGCGAAATATGAGTGCAGAACAACACGATGTCGGTGTCTCGCAGGTGGCGGCGGCGATCGCCGAGCCGGCGCGGACCAAAATCCTCTGTTCGTTGATGGATGGTCATGCCCGCACCAGCACCGAGCTGGCGAGCATTGCCCAAGTCAGCACGTCGACGGCCAGTGCCCACCTGGCCCGGCTCAAGGAACTGGCGCTGGTGCGACTGCACGTACAGGGCCGGCATCGGTATTACAGTCTTGCCGATCAGCAAGTCGCCCAGGCCCTGGAGGCGCTGATGGTGATCGGCCAGAACGCCGCGCCAACCTTCACCTCGCGCACCCCGGATCGCCTGCAATTTGCCCGCACCTGCTACGACCACATGGCCGGCACCCTGGCAGTGTTGCTGCACGACCGGTTGCTCGAAACCGGCTGGCTACTGGTGACTGAGCCGCAGTCGTATCGATTGAGCGCGAGCGGCGAGGCGGGGTTCCAGCAGTTGGGCATCGAGGTCAGTGAGCTGAGCGCACTGCGTCGACGGTTTGCCTGCCCGTGCCTGGACTGGAGCATGCGCCGCCCGCACCTGGGTGGAGCCCTGGGCGCGGCGTTGTTGGCAACGGCGCTGCAGCGCAGATGGCTGACCCAGGATCTGGACAGCCGGGCGCTGGCATTGACCGCCACTGGGCGCAAGGAATTCGGCCGCCGGTTCGCCATCGAGTTGCCGGCCCAGCGATTGCCCGCGTCAGGTGAAACCCGCCAAACCGCGCGCCGAGCGCTCGCAAGCCCTGGGCCCTAGCGGCTGGCCGAAGCCATCAACAGGCCGAACCCAGTGAAGGTCACGCCCGAGATCTTCGCTGCCAACCAGGCGCCTTTGGGGCTCGACAACCAACCTCGAGCGGCATTGGCAAGCAGCGCATAGCTGGTGTGTACAACAATCACCACCACGCCGTAGGACGCCACCAGCTTGAAAAACTGGCTGTAGAAGTGCGCCGAAGGGTCAATGAACTGCGGGAAGACCGCGAGAAAGAAAAACACCGCCTTGGGGTTGAGGAGCTGGATCGACGCCGCTTCCAGGTAGCGATAGCCGGGACTCGATGGCGTGTTGTGCAGTCGCGTACTGATACGGTCGGAGCGCCAGCTTTTATACCCCAGGTACAACAGGTAAGCGGCACCTGCATATTTCAGTACGCTGAAGGCCTGCGCCGAGGTACTGAGAATCAGGCCGACACTGGTGGCACTGATTGACGCCACCACGAAGGCCCCCGAGGCGATACCGAGAATGCCTGGCAGGGCGCCGGTCCAGCCGTGTTGCAGGGCATTGGACAGGGTCAGCAGCACACCAGGCCCAGGACTGAGGATGGTCAGGGTGGCGAACAGTAAAAACAGTCCATAGGTGTGCATGTCGTGCTCCGTCAGAAGGTGTTGGCTGGGTGCCAAGGTAGGCGGGACGCGGAGCACGTGACAAACGCTTTAATTGCCGCGCATATGTGACTAAATTAGACACATGATCACTCAACTCCCACCCTTGAACGCTGTTCGCGCCTTCGCCGCTGCCGCTCGTCACCAGAGCTTCAGCCTGGCGGCCGAGGAACTCCATGTCAGCCACAGCGCCGTCAGCCGGCACATCAAATTGCTCGAAGAGCACCTGGGGGTGCTGCTGTTCGAGCGCCGAATCCGTCAGTCGGTATTGACGCCGGCCGGGCAGCACTTCTTTGAGCAGGTCAGCGCTGGCCTGGCGCAGATCGCCAGCGCCGCCGCTGAGCTGAGGCGACAGGCCTCACGGCCTGCGGTGAAGATTAACGTGCGCCCGTCCTTCGCCTTGCTGTGGCTAACCCCCAGGCTCGCTGAGTTCAACGCCTTGCACCCGCAGATCGAACTGCAGGTGGTCACCCAGACCCAGGCGCCGGATCAGGCGCGGGATGGCTTCGACGTCGTCATTCGCCGCGGACGTGACGACTGGGCGCCGGCCATTGAGGCACAGGCGTTGTTCGAGGACGAGTTGGTGCTGGTGGCGGCGCCTTCGCTGATCGAACGCCTGGGCCTCGACGACCTCGACGCGCTGGCTGCGCATCGGCTGTTGATCGCCAAGGCGCGGCGCGAAGACTGGCACAACTGGGCCATGCACTTCGGTCAGACCCAATCGGCCAATCAACCGACACGCCAGTTCGAGCACATGCATCGGGTGTTGGAAGCCGCGGTGGAGGGGCAGGGTGTTGCCCTGTGCCCGACGTCGCTGCTGGGCAGCCATCTGGCGAGTGGGGAATTGATCTGTCCGTTGCCCGCGTTGCGCATTCCGTTGCCGCGTTACTACTACGGGCTGGCCCCGCAGGTGACGGAGCAGACGCAGGTGTTCCTGACATGGTTGCGCGCCCAGTGCGCTGGACCGACGCCCACAAAAAAGGCCCAGCCGACGCGCTAACGCCGGCTGGGCCTGTTCAGTGCCTGGAACGCGGGATCAGACCTTGACGATCCAGCCTTCTGGCGCTTCGATGTCGCCGGTCTGGACACCGGTCAGCTCTTTGTAGAGCTTCTGGGTGATCGGGCCGACTTCGGTCTCGCTGTGGAACACGTGCAGGTGGTCTTTGTAGCTGATGCCACCGATCGGCGTGATCACTGCGGCAGTGCCGCAGGCACCGGCTTCCTTGAAGTCCGCCAGTTTGTCGATGAACACGTCACCTTCCACCACTTCCAGGCCCAGGCGCGACTGAGCCAGCTCGATCAACGACAGACGGGTGATGCCCGGCAGCACCGAAGGCGACTTCGGCGTGACGAACTTGTTGTCGTGGGTGATCCCAAAGAAGTTGGCCGAGCCGACTTCTTCGATTTTCGAGTGAGTCATCGGGTCCAGGTAAATGCAGTCGGCGAAGTGCGCCTTCTTGGCCTGGGAGCCGGGCATCAGGCTGGCGGCGTAGTTGCCACCGACCTTGGCCGCGCCGGTGCCTTGCGGGGCGGCACGGTCGAAGCTGGAGATCAGGAAGTTGTGCGGGGTCAGGCCGCCCTTGAAGTAGGCACCGACCGGGATGGCGAAGATCGAGAAGATGAACTCGGGGGCGGTGCGCACGCCGATGTTGTCACCCACGCCGATCACGAACGGACGCAGGTACAGCGCGCCGCCGGTGCCGTACGGCGGAATGAAGCGCTCGTTGGCGCGGACCACGGCCTTGCAGGCCTCGACGAACTGCTCGGTGTCTACCTGTGGCATCAGCAGGCGGGCGCAGCTGCGCTGCATGCGCAGGGCGTTCTGGTCCGGGCGGAACAGGTTGATCGAGCCGTCCTTGCAGCGATAGGCCTTCAGGCCTTCGAAGCATTGCTGACCGTAGTGCAGGGCGGTGGAGCCTTCGCTGATGTGCAGCACGTTATCTTCGGTCAGGGTGCCTGCGTCCCACTCGCCGTTACGCCAGTGCGACAGAAAGCGCTTGTCTGTCTTGATGTAGTCAAAACCCAGCTTGTCCCAATTGATGCTTTCGTTACCCATGACACCCTCTATCACTTAACAATCGCCTGAACGGTTCAAGGCTTCTGACGTTTTTCTGGATGGGCACAACAATACTTCATTCCGGGCCGGTTTCGCAGCCCAGACGATCGGACGAGAGGCAGATTCATCGTGTTGGCCTCAAGAAACCGCGGGCAAGCCCGCTCCCACAGTACGTCTAACCCTTGTGGGAGCGGGCTTGCCCGCGAAGAGGCCATCACCGATGACCACCCATCTCCCTTGGTTTACAGGTGCAGCGCATGCCCCAAGGCCCGCAATGCAGCCTCTTGCACCGCCTCACCCAGTGTCGGGTGGGCGTGGATGGTGCCGGCGATGTCTTCCAGGCGAGCGCCCATTTCCAGGCTCTGGCCGAACGCGGCGGACAACTCCGAAACCCCGACTCCGACCGCTTGCCAGCCCAGGATCAGGTGATTATCCCGGCGAGCCACGACCCGCACGAAGCCGCTTTTCGATTCCAGGGTCATCGCCCGGCCGTTGGCGGCGAACGGGAAACTGGCGACGATGCAGTCCACGCCCGCGGCCTTGGCTTCGTCCGGGGTCTTGCCGACCACCACCAGTTCCGGGTCGGTAAAGCACACGGCGGCGATGGCGGTGGGGTTGAACTCGCGGTTTTTGCCGCTGATCAGCTCGGCGACCATCTCGCCCTGGGCCATGGCTCGGTGCGCCAGCATCGGCTCGCCACTCAAGTCGCCGATCGCCCAGACGTTGCGCATGCTGGTGGCGCAGCGGTTGTCGATCTTGATCGCCGCGCCGTTCATCTGCAGGTTCAGGGCCTCCAGGTTCCAGCCCTGGGTGTTGGGTTTGCGCCCGACGGCCACCAGGACCCGATCGGTTGCCAGGCGTAGGGTGCCGCCGTCCGGCTCGGAAACCTGTAGCGTATTTGCTTCAGAATCAAAGCCTTGCACGCTGTGTTTCAAGTAAAGCTTTATGCCGAGCTTTTTCAGCTCTTCGTGCACTGGCTGGGTCAGTTCGGCGTCGTAGGCGGGCAGTATGCGCTCCTGGGCTTCGACCACGCTGACGTCGGCGCCGAGCTTGCGGTAGGCAATGCCCAGCTCCAGGCCAATGTAACCGCCGCCGACCACCACCAGGTGTTTTGGCAGGCTTTTGGGGGCCAGGGCTTCGGTGGAGGAGATGATCGGCCCACCAATGGGCAGCATCGGCAGGTTGACACTGTTCGAACCGGTGGCCAGCAGCAGGTGCTCGCACTGGATACGGGTGTCACCGACGTCCACGGTCTTGCCGTCGACCACCTTGGCCCAGCCATGGATGACCTGGACCTTGTGCTTTTTCAACAGCGCCGCGACGCCAGTGGTCAGGCGATCGACGATGCCATCCTTCCACTCGACGCTTTTGCCGATGTCCAGGCTCGGCGCGGCCACCGAGATCCCCAGGGCCGAGTGCTGGCTGTGCTGGCGGGTCTGGTGAAACTGTTCGGCGACATGAATCAGCGCCTTGGATGGAATGCAGCCGATGTTCAGGCAGGTGCCACCCAGTGCCTGGCCTTCGACCAGGATGGTATTGATGCCCAGTTGCCCGGCACGAATGGCCGCTACATAACCGCCAGGGCCGCCGCCAATGATCAGCAGCGTGGTGTTCAGAGTCTGCATGTCTTACTCCACAAACAGCGTAGCGGGTTGTTCGAGCAAACCACGCAGGGCCTGGATGAATTGTGCTGCGTCCATGCCATCGACCACCCGGTGATCGAAGGAGCTGGAGAGGTTCATCATTTTGCGGATCACGATCTGGCCTTTGATCACCATCGGCCGCTCGACGATCTTGTTGACCCCGATGATCGCCACTTCCGGCAGGTTCAGCACCGGGGTGCTGACAATGCCACCCAGGGCGCCGAGGCTGGTCAGGGTGATGCTGGAGCCGGACAGTTCGTCGCGGCTGGCCTTGCCATTGCGCGCGGCCGTGGCCAGGCGGGCGATTTCCCCGGCGCTGTCCCACAGGCTGCGGGCTTCGGCGTGGCGCACTACGGGCACCATCAGGCCGATGTCAGCCTGGGTGGCGATGCCCACGTGTACGGCGCCAAGGCGGGTGATCACCTGGGCTTCGTCATCGTAGCGGGCGTTGATCTGCGGGAAGTCGCGCAAGGCAACCACCAGGGCGCGCACCAGGAACGGCAGCAAGGTCAGCTTGCCGCGGCTCGCGCCGTGTTTTTCGTTGAGGTGCGCCCGCAGTTCTTCCACGGCGGTGACGTCGATTTCTTCGACATAACTGAAGTGCGCCGCGCGCTGGGTAGCGTCCTGCATGCGCTGGGCGATCTTGCGGCGCATGCCGATGACCGGGATCTGCTCTTCGTCATGCCGTTCGCGGTAGGCATTGCCGGCCGCGCTGGAGGCTCCAGGCCCCTGTGCCAGGTAGGCGTCCAGGTCTTCGTGAAGAATGCGCCCGGCAGGGCCGGTGCCCTGAACCAGACGCAACTGGATACCGGCGTCCAGGGCATGCTTGCGCACGGCCGGCGAGGCCAGCGGACGTTCGTCTGCGGTACGTGCAACGGGCGCCACGGGCGCTGGACGGCAGGCGGCTGCAGGTTTGCCGGGGGCCACGGCCTCGACCTTGGGGGCGGGTGCTGGCGCCGCCTTGGCAGGCTCGGCCTTGACCTCGGCCACGGCCGCCGGCTGTGCGGATTCCTTGTAGTTGCCCGCGCCTTCGACTTCGATGCTGATCAGGATGCTGCCCACGGCCATGACTTCACCGGGCACACCGCCCAGGGAAATGACCTTGCCGTGCACCGGCGAAGGAATGTCGACCATCGCCTTGTCGGTCATCACATCGGCCAGTACCTGGTCTTCGACCACCAGGTCGCCCACCTTGACGTGCCATGCCGACAGTTCCACTTCTGCAATGCCTTCACCAATGTCCGGCATTTTAATAACGTGCGTGCCCATTCAGACCTCCATGACCCGTTTCAACGCCGCGCCCACACGGGACGGCCCTGGGAAATACGCCCACTCTTGCGCGTGCGGGTAGGGGGTGTCCCAACCGGTCACACGTTCGATCGGCGCTTCCAGGTAGTGGAAGCAATGTTCCTGCACCAGCGCCACCAGCTCGGCGCCAAACCCGCAGGTGCGGGTCGCTTCGTGGACAACCACGCAACGGCCGGTCTTTTTCACCGAGTTGACGATGGTTTCCAGGTCCAGCG
>Ga0067045_1030846_pt1 | contig 13933 bp, 11 predicted proteins | sample TerdegcTABiofilm_FD_59184 | JGI IMG/M metagenome (GOLD analysis project Ga0067045, IMG submission 59184) | Combined Assembly of (Gp0054472, Gp0054536) Wastewater bioreactor microbial communities from Singapore -Terephthalate degrading...
CGCCGGCACAGCCGCAGCAGCCAGCCACAGCTCCATGCAGCGAGGCACCAGTTGCGCGGGGGCATGCCAGTCATCTCCCAACGGTGTCGGCACGAGCAGTCCGTCCGTTCGGCGCGGCGGCGAGCGCAGCACATGGGCCGGGATCTCGTGGTAGGCAGCCTGAGCGCCGCCACGGTCGGCCGAGGACCCGAGCCTGACCGCGGCGGGACGTGGGTAAGGTGCCGGACAGGCTCGCGGATGTCAACTCGCCAGAAGCTGGGTTGACGCCAGGGCGAGGGGGCGGTTCATTGCGTCCGCGCGCGATGACATGCGGCCTTGTTCCCCGGATGAGGAGAGCTCCGATGAATGGCAAGTTGGCACGAAGACGTTTGGGCAACACCGGCATGACCCCGTGCGTGTTGGCCCTGGGATGCGCCTGGTTCGGCAGCGACAAGAGCTCGGATCGAGACACGATCGAGGGCGTGCGGCGAGCCATCGAGCTGGGGATCGATTTCCTCGACACCTCGGCCGGATACGGGCAGAGCGAGCGCCGCGTCGGGTTGGCGCTGGAGGGCGGCTGGCGAGAGAAGGTCTACCTGGAGACCAAGACGGGCACTCACCCTGAGCATCGGGGCGACTACAGTGCCGCCACCACGCGCTGGAGTGTCGAGAACAGCCTGCGACTGCTCAAGACGGAGTACCTGGACTCGGTGCTCATCCATGATCCGAGCGACATCGAGGTGCCGCTCGCGCCCGGGGCTTGTCTGGACGAGCTGCTCAAGATGAAGGAAGAGGGCAAGATCAGGCACATCGGCATCGGCGTGCGGCAGCACGAATTCCATCGCCGCATGATCGAGACGGGCCACTGCGAGATCGTGCTCACCTACCTGGACTACACACTGCTCAACCAGTCAGTGGCCAAGACCACGCTGCCGCTGGCCCGCGCCCGCGGCGTCGGGGTGATCCTGGCCAGCGTCTTCGGCATGGGACTCCTCGGGGGCCGAGAGCCCGACTTGAATACGCCGCATCCGCGCCCGCAGGCGTATCTGGCGCACGCCATGTGGCAGTGGTGCCGCGACCATGGGGTCAACATCCGCCACCTGGCCATGCAGTTCTGCCTCCATGCCGATTTCGACGGTCTGGTGATGCCGGGCCCCTACAACAGACAGAAGGTGGAGGAGGCGTACGAAGCGGCCACCGCGCAGGTCGATCCCGCGGTCTGGCGGGCCTTCCGCGCCGAGTTCGGCGTCGGCCTGGAATGCTGAACCGACTGTCGCGAAGCCATGAGGTCCGAAAGGTCCGACGGGCGGGCCGGCCTCCACCCAGAACGACGGTCCGTCGCCGGCCCGCCGGCCCGGAGCCGCGCCGGACCGTCGCGCCAGCCTGCCGTGGCGTCTCAGCTCTGTGTGCCAGCGCGCTGGCCTGGCACGCTGGCTGTCAGCGGGCATCGGGCGCGGACGAAGCCGCTGGGGCCGATACCTCGGCGCGCAGATCCACCGCCGTCAGATCGCGTCCGTGCAGATCGAGGTTGCGCAGGCACAGGCCGCGCCACTGCACTCCGGCTGCACTCGCCCCCGCCAGATTCGTGCCGCGCAGATCCGCGCCGTCCAGCTCCGCTTCCTCCAGGTTGGCGTTCGCTAGATCCGCGCCGTCCAGGCGGGCGGCGCGCGCGCGCAGTCCCGGGGCCGCCAGACCTGCCAAGTTCGCACCGCACAGATCCGCTCCGCGCAGGTCGGCTCTCTCCAGATTCGCACCGGCCGCGCACAGGCGCGCGCAGCGCGCCGCCTCCAGTCGCGCGCCCTCGAGATTCGCACCGGCCAGATCCAGTTCGGTCCAGTCCACGCCGGGGGCCACCAGTCCTTCGCAGTTGGCGCCGAGCAGACGGGACCGCACCAGCACGGCCCCGTGCAGGTCGACATGCTCGAGATTGGCCCCGGTCAGGTTGGCCTCCCGCAGGTCGGCCCCGGCGAGCTCGGCACGCTCGAGATTCGCGCCCGCCAGGTTGGCGCCCGCTAGCCGCGCGCCCGTCAGCCGCGCCCCCTCCAGGTTGGCGCCGGCCAGATCGGCTCCCGTGCCCATCACTGCCTCCAGGTGCGCGGCCTCCAGATTCGCCCGGGCCAACCGCGCGCTGCGCAGCACCGCGTCCGCCAAGCTGGCCCCCTCCAAATTGGCGTTGGTCAGATCCGCCTCGCTCAGGTCCGCGTGGCGCAGGTCGGCACCGTCCAGGACCGCACCCGCCAGGCACGCTCCGTCCAGACGCGCCCCGTCCAGCAGCGCGCCCGTGGCCGTCGCCTCGGGCCAGCCCTCGACCGCTGCAGTCCCTGCCGACGCCGACGCTTGCGGCCCGTCCAGGTCTTCGAGCACCGTCAGCAGCCGATCGCCTTCCGCCGGCGTGATCCTCCCGGCCGCGACCAGCGCCAGGATCCTGCGCAGTTCGGCCGTCATGAGACCACCTCCTGGGCACGCAGCGCGCCCAGCCGCACGTTGCCGTTCCGGGTCTGCAGGTGCACCTGGATCGCCTCGGTGCCCTCCTGGCCGATCCGCCCCACCAGGCTGGTCCGCTTCTGCTCCCCGACCTGGGTCAGCGGCAGCTCCGTCACCACCATGCCGTTGCCGGTCCGCGCCTCGATCTGCGCCGCGATCTCGGCGGGCAGGCACAGCGAGACATTGCCGTTCAGGGATTCGCCGGACAAGCGACCTGCGCCCTTGGCTACCTCCACCGTGACGTTGCCGTTAGTGGTCCCGAACGCGCCGGTCTCGCGCAGCTCGTCGACGAGCGCGCGCACGTTGCCGTTCACGGTTCGCCCGCGCACACTCCCGCGGCAGTGCTCCAACTGGACATTGCCGTTGGTGTTCTGCAGGTCGGCACCACCCTCGATCCCCGTGGAGCTCAGGTTGCCGTTGTGCAGCCGCAGCTCAACGCCGAGACGGCGCGGGCAGACGATCTGGTACCTGACATTGACCACCGAACCCGCGGGCGGAGCGGGCGGTTCCGCGAACAGCCGCAGGCAATCGCCCTCCTCGACCGCGCGCAGCACGATCTGGGCAGCCACCGCTTCCGCCGCCGCCTGATCGCGCGCCCGCACCTGCTTGACCGCGTGCACCGCGACCCGCTCGACGTCTGCCCCTTCCACCTCGATGTTCCCGTTGGCGATCTCCGCGTGCACGCGCGCGAGCTTGGCGGCATCGAAGCTCCAGTCCTGTTCCTGCTCCACTTGGGCCCGGGTGCCCTGCTCCACCGCCTGGCTGACCGCCAGCTTGACCTGCGCCACGATCTGGCTGGCCAGCCCGCTCCAGTCGGTTCGCTGCACCGATTCCATAGCCTTGCTGACCTCGCGGCTCACCGTTCGGCCGATCTCGCTGGCCGGGACCGACTTGACTGCGCGCTGCACTGCCGCGCCCAGGGCCTCCACATCCAGTCCGCGCGGCCCCCCTGCGGCACCGGCCGCCTGCGGTCCCGTGCCGGGCGCTCCCCCAGCTCTGGCGGAAGCCCCGGCATCGCTGGCAGGACCCAGGGCTCGCAACAATCTCTCCGCCTCGTCCACCGAGATCTTGCCCTCCGCCAGCATGCCCAAGATCTTCAATCGTTCCTCCATGACGCCCTCCTATCGGTGTCAAGTCTCAGCGCAGCCGCTCCAACTCGGCGATGGCCTCCTCGACGGTGGCTTGGCCGGTCTCCAGTCGCGCCAGGATGGCGCGCCGCTGCGCCTCCAGCTCTCCCTCCGCAGTCGCCGCGCGCTCGCTGTCGGTGGCCCAGCCCAACTCCTCCAGGACAGCCTGAAGCCGACTGCGCACGGTGGGATACGATACACCCAGCTCCCGCTCGATCTCCTTGAGATTGCCCCGGTTTTTGACGAACGCGACGAGGAACTGGAGACTGTCCGGACAGACCTTGCAGAACGGGCACGGCGCGAATGCCCCCTCGATGACCGTGTGGCACTGGCGACAACTCAGCCGCGTCACCTCCAAGGCTGCCCCGCACGCCGGACAGGACTCGAGCACTTTCCGCATTCCGCATTCTCCTTTTTGTGCAAGTTTAGTTTCCATTTTTGCGCGCGTCAAGGGAAATCTTTGGGAATATTGGCGCTCATACCCAAATATCTTCAGCTCGACGCACAAAAAAACTCTTGGCCGGCACACCGGCGTTGGCCCCGTCGCCATCGTCGGCGACGGGCATCTGCGGCTGGCTCGGGAGTGCGACAGGAGATGCGGGCGCAGGGGGTGGCACGCCGGTCGGAGCGTCCACGCGAGCCCGGCCGGAGCGCCTGCTGGGAGCAAAGTTCCGCGGCCACGATCCATCGTCAGCGCGAACGCGGCCGCGGCTCGCGGACTGCTTCCCAGATTTCCGGCAGCGGCTCAGCAGCAGCACAGCGGCCCGACGCACCGGGCCACTACAGGCGCGGCACCTTCTGGCGTATATTGGGGGCCGCGCCGGCCATCCGCGTCAGACGGATTCCCAGGGGAGGCGAGTGTCGATGGGAACACGCGAGAAGTGGATCTTGGCAGCGGTGATGACGGCCATCGTGGTGTACGCGTTCGGGCCCAAGGGGCTGCTGCTGTGCATCGCTGGTGGCTTGGTGTACCTGATCGCCCGTCCGGGTCGACCTCACCACTCGTGAGCAGAGCGGTCCCGCGGCGCACCGCCCAGCGCGGTGGCGTCCCAGCTCTGGAGGCCACGGGCCATCCCCTGGTCCCGCCCTAGCCCCAGGCTTGGCGGCCCTCCTCGAGATATGCGGTCAGCAGGGCGATGGCGGCGTCGATGTCCTTCTTGGCCGCCAACTCGATCGAGGTGTGGACATAGCGGGTCGGCACCGACAGGGTGACCACGGGCATGCCCGCTCGGGCTCGCTGCATGGCGCCGGCATCCGTGCCGCCGCGCGGCAGAATCTCGATCTGGTGCTCGATCTGTCGCTTCTCGGCCAAGGTCCGCATCTGTCGCACCAGCGCCGGATGCGAGATGGAGGCCGAATCCAGCAGCTTGATGGCCACGCCCTTCCCCAAGCGCGTGACCTGTTCGTGCTCGGGAACCCCCGGGATATCCGCGGCCAGCGTGACGTCCAGCGCGACGCCCAGATCGGGCTCCAGCCCGAAGGCGCTCACCGCGGCACCCCGCAGGCCGACTTCCTCCTGCGTGGTGGCCACCGCGTACGTGTCGAAGCTGAAGACCTTCGCCTGCTGCATGGCCTTGATCATCACGTACACCGCCAAGCGGTCGTCCATGGCCTTGCCGCTGACCCCGTCGCCGATCTCCTGGAAATCGCGCTGCAGGGTGACCATGGTGCCGATGGGAACCAGCTCCCGCACGCGGTCGACCGGCAAGCACAGATCGACGAAGAAGTCGCTGATCTGGAGCTGCTTCTTGCGGTCCTCGTCCGTCTGCAGGTGGGGCGGCTTGAGCCCCGGGTACAGCAGCCCGGTGAGATCGCCCTGATCGGCACACACCGTGACGCGCTGGGCCACCAGATTGCGCGGATCGTGGCCGCCCAGCGGCACCAGGCGCAGCAGTCCGTGCTCGTCGACGTGGGAGACCACGAACCCGATCTCGTCCAGGTGCGCAGCGAGCATGAGCTTCGGGCCCCTGCCGGGCTCGTCCCCTCGGCGCACGGCCACCACGTTGCCCAGCGCGTCCACCCGCAGCTCGTGCACCACGGGCTTCAGCTCGCGCTCGACGATGGCCCGCAGACGCTCCTCGCGGCCAGGAACACCGGACGCCTCGCACAGTTCCCTCAGCAGTTCCACCGACGATCTCCTCCCCCGGTGCGTGCCCGATATGCCTGTCCTCGCCGATCCCCGGCGCGCCGGCTCCCACTGACCGGGCCCCTCACCGCCCAGTGGCAGGGATCGGGGCCATCGGGGTCACAGCCTGGCGACGGGCTTGCCCGAGAGCCCCGATCCCCTGCTGCTCGGCACGGCTACTTGGCGCGGGCCAGATTCGCCGCAGCGAAGTCCCAGTTCGCCAACTTCTCCACGAAAACCTGCAGGTAGTCCGGCCTGCGGTTCTGGTAGTCCAGGTAGTACGCGTGCTCCCATACGTCCACGGTCAGCAGCGGCGTCACGCCGGGCTGCGTCAGCGGCGTCTCGGCATTGGCGGTGCTGAGCACCTGGAGCTTGCCGTTGGCAGCGACCAGCCACCCCCAACCACTGCCGAAGCGCGTGCTGGCCGCCTTCTTCAGCGCGTCGGTGCACGCGGCCACGCTGCCGAAGTCGCGGATCATGGCCGCGGCCAGCTCGCCCGCGGGAGCGCCGCCACCGCCCGGGCGCATGGAAGACCAGAAGAACGTGTGGTTCCACACCTGGGCCGCGTTGTTGAAGATCGCGGTGCGAGACGCGTCGCCGGCCGTGGCCTTGATGATCTCCTCCAGGCTCTTGCTCGCCAGCTCGGTGCCAGCGATCAGATCGTTGAGATTCTTCACGTAGGCTGCGTGATGCTTGCCGTGATGGAAGCCGATCGTGCGCGCCGAGTAGTGAGGCTCGAGCGCATCCTCCGCATATGGCAGGGCCGGCAGTTCGAAGGCCATGGTCATCCTCCTGAGGCAGCGGGTTCGAGAGAAGTGTGCTCGAATGTGTCGTACCGCCAAGCGCCGCGCAAGTGGACCCTGGTGTGCACGCTGGGGCCCTGGATCCGGGCGCGCGCCAGCCCCACATTTGCCTGCGTCGCTGTCCCGTCGCGTCGCACCCCAGAGCTGAGATGGCCACCATGACGATCTGCCTGCCGACTGTCGCCCGCCCATGGGAAACGCCGGAATTGACCGGCATCAACCGTCTGCCCGCGCGGGCCACGCTGCTGCCCTATCCGACCGAGCGGTCCGCACTCCAGCGCGCGCCCGGCCGCACGCGCTTCTATCGGAACCTGAACGGAACTTGGCTCTTCGCCTTGTTTCCCAGGCCCGAAGCAGTGCCTGCCGCGGCCCTGCAGCCCGGGGGCACCGGTGTCGAGTGGGCTCCGATCGCCGTGCCCGGCAACTGGACCATGCAGGGGTACGATCGGCCCCACTACACCAACGTCGTCATGCCCTTTGCCAACGATCCGCCGCACGTGCCGGACGACAATCCCACTGGCGTGTACCGCACGAGCTTCGTGCTGCCGAAAGGCTGGTCCGGTCGCCGTACGGTAGTGCACTTCGACGGGGTCGAGAGCTGCTACTACCTGTACTGCAATGGCCGCCTGGTCGGCATGAGCAAGGACAGCCGGCTGCCCGCCGCGTTCGACCTCACCCCGTTCGTGGGATCTGGCGTCAACGAGCTGACGGCGATGGTCATCCGCTGGTCCGACGGTTCCTACCTGGAAGACCAGGACCACTGGTGGATGGCCGGCATCTACCGAGACGTGTACCTGTACTCGACAGCCTCGACTTACCTAGAGGACGTGCACGCGACCGCCGATCTGGACGACGCGTACGCCGATGGGCGGCTGACCGTGGACGTGAAGGCGAACTGCCGGACCGATCCAGGACCCGCGGCGGTCTTCACCGTCACCGCTCAGCTGTTCGACGAGGGGCATCAGCCGGTGCTGCGCCCGCCTGCGCGCGGCACCATCAGCGGCTCGTACCGACAGCAAGGCTATGCGGTGCGACTGACGCGCACGGTGCGGCGGCCGCGGCAGTGGTCGGACGAGGCGCCGCACCTGTACACGCTGGTGGTGGGCCTGTGGGACGGCCGCGGCCGGGCTCTCGAGTTCACCTCCTGCCGCGTTGGCTTCCGCCGCATCGAGCTGCGACCGCGGCAACTGCTGGTCAATGGCAAGCGGGTGTTCATCAAGGGCGTGAACCGCCACGAACACGACGACCGCACGGGCAAGACCATATATCCCGGGCGCGCATGCTCCAGGATATCCGCCTGCTCAAGCAGTTCAACTTCAACGCCGTGCGCACCTCCCACTATCCAAACGCACCGCTGTGGTACGACCTGTGCGACGAGTATGGCATCTACGTCGTGGACGAGGCCAATATCGAATGCCATGCGAACTACGCCACGTTGTGCCGCGATCCGCGCTGGAGCCAGGCCTTCTTCGAGCGCGGGACGCGCCTGGTCGCGCGCGACCGGAATCATCCCTGCGTGATCATGTGGTCGCTGGGCAACGAGAGCGGCTACGGCGAGAACCACGACCGCATCGCCGCCTGGATTCGCGCGCACGACCCCACCCGCCCGCTCCATCACGAAGGGGCTCTCAAACCCGGCTGGTCTCAGGCCGGCAACGAGTACAGCCCCGGCGGCGAGCGGGCCAACGACATCATCAACCCGATGTACCCTCACGTGGACGTGCTGCGGGCATTCGCTCGCAGCCGGCGCGAGAAGCGCCCGTTCATCATGTGCGAGTACTCGCACGCCATGGGCAACAGCAACGGCAACCTGGCCGAGTACTGGGAGGCGATCTACGCCCTGCCCGGGCTCCAGGGCGGTTTCATCTGGGACTGGGTCGACCAGGGTCTCCTCCGCCACACGCCGGACGGGACTCCCTACTGGGCCTACGGAGGCGATTTCGGCGACGAACCGAACGACGCCAATTTCTGCATCAACGGCATGGTCTGGCCTGACCGGACCCCGCACCCGGCCATGCACGAATTCAAGAAGCTGGCGCAACCGGTGGCCGTCCGCGCCGTCGATCTGGAAGCGGGACGCATCGCTGTGACCAACCGCGCCGCGGTCGTGCCGTCCACGTGGCTGGAAGGCCTGTGGGAGGTCAGCGTGGATGGACGCCCGCGCGCCCGAGGCACGCTCGGGCCGCTGGCCATCGAGCCCGGCCAGACGCGCACGTACGCACTGGCCTACGCCCAGCCCGCGCTCGCACCCGGCCAGGAAGCGCTGCTCACGGTGCGGTTCGTGACGCGCGCGCGACTGCCGTGGGCGGCGCGCGGCCACGAGGTGGCCTGGGAACAGCTCTCCCTGCCGGGCGCGCCGGCACGCCGGCCAAGACGCCGGCCCGCGCCCGGGCGGGCTTCGGTGGAGACCGACGGCCGGAGCGCCTCGATCCGGGCCCTCAACGACACCGCGACCACCGTGGATCTGGACACAGGCCGGATTGTCGAGGTGCGCCTGCAGGGACAGCTCCTCGTCGCTTCGGGGCCGCAGTTCTGTCTGCTGCGCGGCTGGCTCGACAACGATGGCATCAAGTCGCGGGCGGAGCAGTGGACTGCTCCGGGAAAGGCCCTGGGACGCTGGCACCTGGCTGGGTACGACCGGCTCCAGCCCGAGCTTGTGACCGCCGAGCTCGACGAGCGTGCGGCCGACGGCCCGGCGCTGCGGACCGCCCACCGCTTCGCGACGGCCGTGCCCGACCGTTTCCTCTGGCACGAGCAGACGGTGCGCTTTGCCGGCGACGGGACCATCCACGTGGCCAACGTGTACCGCATCGACGCAGGCCTGCCCGACGTGCCCCGGCTCGGCGTGCGCCTGGTGATACCCGCCGGGTTCGAGGAGCTGATCTGGCTGGGCCCCGGCCCGCACGAGACCTACTGCGATCGCAAGCGCGGCGCCCGCGTCGGGCGGTACCAGTCCACGGTCACCGCGCAGTACGTCCCGTACATCATGCCGCAGGAGCACGGCAACAAGGTGGACGTGCGGTGGCTGGCTGTGCGTCGCCCCGGCGGCATCGGCCTGCTGGTGGTCGGCCGGCCGCTCCTCAGCGTCAATGCCAGCCACCTGATGGCCGAGGACCTGATCGCGGCCCGCCACACGTACGAACTGCGTCCCCGGCCCGAAACGTATGTGCACGTGGACCACATGCAGCGAGGTCTGGGCACGGCCAGCTGTGGACCGGACACGCTGCCGCAGTACTGCATCGGACCGGGCTCCTACGAACACCGCTACGCGTTGGCGCCGCTCGCCCCCGGCCAAGACCCGGGTCGCGCGGCGCTGCGCCTGTAGACGCCCCAAGTCCCATCGCCGCCGCGCTCGCCCCATGCCCGCCGATTCGCGGCCGGCGCCGGCAGCCAGCACCGGCCGCCAGCGTTTCAGCCGAGCGGGCGACGGTACAGACGCTCCACCGGTTCCAGCGGCCGGAAGCCGAGAATCCGCTCGGCGCGATCCAGCACGTACTTCCCGTGGCCCTGGTGGCTGTGCAGGTTGAACACCTGGAAACCGCCGGGAATGGCCGCGGCATCGACCTCCACCCCCAGACGACAGGCCTCGACCAGATCCTCCCAGACGATCGTGAAGGGCGGGAAGTCCTCGCCCTGGATCGGGGCCTTGGGCTTGGCGTGCAGGCCGTTGAACAGGAAGCAGACGATCTGCACGTTGTGGGCTCGCGCGAACACGCGGCACAGCTCGTTGCTGAGAAACTTGGTGACTCCGTAATACCCCGAACCGGGCCGAGGAGGCGGGTCGTCGACATCGAAATCGTGCTGGTACGCGCTGATGACCATCTGCGGACCGGTGTGCACGATGCGCGTGATGCCCAGCTCGACGGCGGCCTTGAGCACGTGGTAGGCGCCGAGCACGTTCACTGTGAAGCTCAGCACCGGATGCGACCGATTGACCGTGAAGTTGAGGATCGCATCCATGCCCCGCGCCGCCTCCAGGACCTGCTCGTAACAGCCGATGTCCACCGGCCACTGCTCGCGTCCGTCGGGGTGCGGCTTGATGTCGGCCAGGCGCAGCTCGAAGTAGCGCTCGAGTCCCGCCGTGATGTGCGGCGCCACCAATCCGGCGGCGCCCAGCAGCAGTACTTTCTTCTTCGCCATGGTCACGCTCCCTTCCCGCCCCACACGGTGGCGAAATTGTGCGCCGGAGCCCAGCCGATCTCCCGCGCTCGTTGAGTCAGATACTTGGCATTCGGGATCTGCGCGCAGACATGCAGCACGCGCCAGCGTCGGGCGCTGTGGACTTCCTGGCTCAGGTCGGCGCGCAGGGCGCCGGCGCACGCCCGGGCGGCGTCGCGCGGATCCAGCCACATCAGATCGCGTTCGTGCGGATCGGCAGTGTCCTCGTACTCCAGCCTGCCCAGCCGCAGCACCGTGACGCCGAGGCGATAGTCAGCGGTGAACTCGCGGCAGACCAGCTCGCCCAGGTACGGCCCGAGGACCTCCATCTGCACGGGCGGCAGGGGTCGCCACTGCTCGCTGATGTACACGTCGTCGGGGTACGAGCGAAAGATCTCCAGGGTGCTCAGGTATACGCACCGGCGCACCCCCGCATCCACGCATGCCTGCAGCAGGACATGCGTGCCCCGCGTGTACCATTCCAGCAGCGCCTGCTCGCGCCGCAGGCCAGCCGCCGGCAGATCGGCCGGCGGCATGGCCGTGTGGACCACGGCCTGGACGCCGCGGACGGCGCCCCATACCTCGTCCGCTGCCAGCAGGTCAGCGCGGCACGCACTGGCCCCGAACGGCACTGGGTACTCGCGGTCGTCCAGCAGTCGCACGCGATGCTCGTGCCCCAACGCTGCGGCCACCTGCTGGCCGAGGTCGCTGGCTGCTCCTGTGACCAATACCTCCATGTAGGCTCTCTCCCTGTTGTATGTGCTCCCGGCGGCCCCGTCTTCGGCGCCGACAGTCTCGCCGCTGCGCGCCGGCGGTCCGCATGCCAGCCGCCGCCTTTCGACGCCAGCCCCTGCGAAGACGCCGGCATCGATCTCAATGGGTCCAGAGGATGGTGATGCCGTATACCGCGACCACGGGCAGCGTGAAGCGGACACGCCCCCCGCGCTCCACGAAGGGCAGATCGGTCCCTTGGTCGGCCTCCGGCCGGCGCCACTCGACCCGCCCCACCCGCTCGCCCCCCGGGACCGCGCAGTCCACCGAGATGGGTCCCACCGGCCACGGAGTCTCCGTGTCCGCCGACTCCGCCTGGCGGTAGTTGACCCAGTGCAGCGCCAGTCCTCCGGCCTCGGGGCGCCAGGCGCGGACGCGCACGAACCAGGGCGCATCGGTGCGCAACCAGCCAGCACCCGCCGCTGCCAGCACCTCGACCAGCGCGCGACCGTACTCGTCGGCCTCGGGTGCCGGCCAGACGGCCGCGCGCACTCCGGGCAGCACCTCCGCAGTGCCGCCGCTCCAAGGTCGCACCGCCAGGGCCTGGAACGGGCCCGCCGCAGGCGCAGCGCCGGCAGTCCCTGGCGCCCCTGTCGGCCCGTCTGCAGAATGGTCGCCCTGCGGCTCCAACACGATCACCCGCCCTCCTCGAGCCGCGTACTGGCGCAGGCACGCGCGCTCGGCGGGCGTCAGGCGCCGGGGACGCGGCACGATCACGGCGGCGTACTGCTGGCAGCGCTCGGCCACCTGCTCGTCGAGCACGATATCGAACAGCACGTGGTGGTCCTCCAGCACGCGCCCCGTCCGCTTCAAGGCGTCCAGGCAGTCGGCCTCGGCGCACAGCTCGTCACGGCGAGGATAGACCAAGGCCACTGCCGCCCACGGTCGGGCCGGATGGTACAGCGCCGCGTTCTCGGCCACGAACCCGTGGTACCGCACCACGGCAGCCAGGTACTCGTCGCGCGCCAGTTCCTCCCCCGCCTCGACGCCTGCCGGCAGATGGTAGGCCAGCGCCGCCCCCCCGTTGGCGGCTGCCTCGGCGATGGACAGGCGCAACCGCCGCGCATCGTATTTGTTGGTGACAAACGGCCGCCCGCCCCCGGCCGCGTGGATGAAGCGAGCGGGCAGACCCATGTCGGCCAGATAGCCGTGGGGCAGACTGCTGACGCCTTTGTGCGCCCCCTGACTGTACCAGAGGTAGCTCTCGTCGCGCGCCCAGTCGGCCGATGGCAGCAGGCTGCGCTCGTCGTTGGGCCCGAAGTCATACTTGTGATACCACTGGGCCACCAAGAGGTCTGGCTTCAGGGTGCGGCCGTGCCGGATCAGCACCTCGTCGAAGATCTCCTTGCGACGGCGATGGACCCAGCGCTCCAGCTCCAGCCGGGCCCGCGCCAGCAGCTCCGCCGGGGCCTGGGCGCTGGGAGCACGCAGGTCGGCGGCCTCCTCCCAGTTCTCCCCGTACAGGGCTGCCAGTTCGCTGGACGCGAAGTGGGCGCGCAACCGCGCGGCGAGGTACCGCCGGCAGTGCGCGCACCCGCAGAAGCCGGAGAAATTGTGGTGCGCCATCAGGCCGTCGACGCCCAACTCGATCGCGCGTCTCACCATGGCCTTCAGCACGGCCACCCACGCGGGGTTGCAGAAGCAGCCGCTGTAGGTCCGGTAGGGCCGCCCCTCGATCGGCCAGCAGCGCAGCCGGCCATCGGCCAAGCGCTCCATCGCCTCCGCAGGATCGGCACACGGCTTGGGCCCCAGCAGGGGCGGGCTCCAGATCCGTTCCCACACGCCGAACAGCCCCTTGCCAGTCTCGTGGTCGCCGTAGTTCCACGACATGCTGAACTGTCCGACGAAGCGGGCGCCAGCAGCCTGGACGCCGGCGATGACACGAGCCGCCAGTTCCAGGTTCGCCTCGATGCCCACCAACGGCATGCCCACCCATGCCCGCGGCACCGCCGGGTCGTCGGCCAGGCCGTAGAACATCGGTCCGAACGTGCCTGCCTGGACTAGCTGCAGACGGGCTCGCCGTACCAGCGCCGGCAGGTCGAGATGCTGCGGCAAGCTCCAGTACTCCACCATGCGGTTGAACCAGAACCCCTCTGCCATCGAGTGCGCCTCCCCCCGGAAAACCTCGTGATCGACGGATCGCCAGACCGCTCGCTCGCTGCCGCAGCGCGAACGGCACCGCCCGCGCCCAGCCCCAACCCGCGGCTGCCGCAATTCGCGCGCCGACGGCCTGGCGCCCCACCGCCAGCAGCGCCGCCGCTCGGGTCGCCGTTCTAGGCGCCCACCGCGGTGGCCGGGGTGTCGCGACACTCCCGCAGCCAGGCCACCAGAGACGCGAAGAAGGCAGCGAAATCCGCCTGCATGGCCGTCAGCCGGCGCGCGGCGGCGGTTCTGCTCACTTCGAGCTGTATGGCCCGACAGCCCTGCTGCGGCGCGCCGTACTGGCTCGCGATGTACCCACCCGAATGCCGCACGGCGGCGGCAGC